>Ga0187782_10003587_pt1 | contig 11578 bp, 7 predicted proteins | sample 0715_SJ02_MP15_2_FD_132454 | JGI IMG/M metagenome (GOLD analysis project Ga0187782, IMG submission 132454) | Tropical peat soil microbial communities from peatlands in Department of Meta, Colombia - 0715_SJ02_MP15_20_MG | ecosystem: Environmental > Terrestrial > Soil > Wetlands > Peat | place...
AAAAAACTAGGCAAGGCGAGCGTGACCGGATATTGCATTCGGTTTAAAGCTCTGAAGGATATAAACATCGATGCGCTTGAAGCGGCAATACGATATGGGCTTGCAGCTCAGAATGAAAAAGGCAAGTGAAAAAGGCAAGCTGATAAAATAATTCCACTGTTAAAAACAAGCAGTTATCGATGTAAAGGCGCTCCAGTATACGACCCCTACAGCCCTGACCCGCGCCACAAAGCCATTCTCTATAAAACGGGTCTCCCGCAATAGTCGTGCGGCTCTCTGTCAGCGCTCCTTGCCTTTCTCTGTTTGCCGTTGCCCACTGCGGAAGTATCACGAGCCACTCGGAAGTTTGTTCCGTCACCGGCTCTATCGGAAATGCCCCGAGCTCACCCTTCCGCCCTCATCACCATTTATCCCTCGAGGCATCTCCGATAAAGATCTAGCGTTTATCGTCAAAGTGGCGGGGTTGCCAGTGTCCTCGGCGATTAGTAAACGGCAGCCGACTACTCGTTAGTAATGCCAGGAACGATGGGGGTCTGGCTGCCGTGGTGAGTTGAAGCAGGGCTGCTGCGAGACGCCGACCAAGCTCAAAATGGACTTTGGACCAAGAGGCGCGGATTCCTATTGACATTCTATAGGAATCATGGGAGACTCCTACTGAAACTTCGTAAGGAGTACCTTCCCATGCCGCCTGTCCCCACTGATCTCCTGCAAGGAACTCTCGACCTGCTGATCCTGAAAGCCCTCTCTCTGGAAGAGCTGCACGGCCTCGGTATTTCCCGGCGCATCGAACAAATCACCAAAGGAACCTTCCAGGTGAAACCTGGCTCTCTGTTTCCCGCCTTGCACCGGATGGAGGAGGCGGGCTGGCTGGCGTCGGTGTGGGGGCAATCGGAGAACAAGCGTCGCGCCAAGTATTACCACCTGACCCGAGCGGGACGCCGCCAACTCGGGGCGGAAAGGGAACTGTGGGAACGGATTTCTGTAGGGATTGCGAGTGCTCTTGCAGCGTCGTAAGGAGGCAGACCCATGCCCTTGCTGTCGCACCTTTCCAGCCTCTGGCGAAACCTTTTTCACAAGGAACGTATCGAGCGCGACTTGGATGAGGAAGTTCGCGCCTACGTGGATCTGTTGACGGAAGAGAAGTTCAAGGGCGGGATGACACCTCAGGAGGCCCGTCGGGCAGCGCTCATTCAACTGGGTGGCGTGGATCAAGTCGAAGAGCAAGTGCGCGAGGTGAGGATCGGAGCTTTTCTGGAGACCTTGTTAAAAGACGCGCGCCTGGGCCTCCGGATGCTGATTAAGAATCCTGGCTTCACCACCGTAGCAGTCCTCACGCTAGCGCTTGGCATCGGCGCGAATACGGCGATCTTCAGCCTGGTCGAAGCCGTCCTGATTCGCCCGTTGCCCTACCACGATGCGAACAGGCTGATCTGGATTTCACGCTATCTACCGGCGCTTCACGCCCGGCTGGTCGCCAGCACGGATTACATCGCCTGGCTCGAACAGAACAAGACGTTAACGGGAATCTCCGCCGTGGACGAGTCAGAGAGCTACAACCTCAGCGGCCATGGCGCGGCACAGCGAGTGCCCGGAGCACAGGCCTCCTCGAATTTCTTTTCCACCCTCGGCGTCCAGCCCTTTCTGGGTCGCGCCTTCACGGCGAGCGAGGACCGGCCCGGCGGCCATCCCGTGGTGCTGCTCACCTATACATCCTGGCGCCGTCTTTTCAACGGTAACCGGAACGTCCTCGGGCAAACGCTCACGCTCGACAACCAGGTTTACACCATCGTCGGAGTGATGCCCGAAGGGTTTCGCTTCCCGCGAAACCCGAAGGTCGAACTCATTACCCCGCTCGTGATCGACCCTACGCCTCCTGCTCCCGGGACGCTCAGAGTTGAGCTCGTTCACGTCATTGCTCGCCTCAAGCCGCAGGTGACCATCGCTCAGGCCTACGCTGAGCTCGAAACAATTTCCCAACGCTTGCATCCCGACGATGCTGCGGGTACGGGCGTGGCGCCGGCGCGTGGCCCAGGAGGTGGGAACAGTGCGCCGGGTGGTTCCCGCACCGAGAATCGGACGACGGCGGCCGCTCCGCGGCCAGGCCCTGGAGCAGGGCCGCCCGTGGCTAATCCGCCGGCCCGGATGTTCAATCCCTTCGAGCATGGGCAAATGGAGGTTGTGCCCTTGCACCGGGAGTTGGTAGGCGACATGGGGCCGGCGCTCCTCATTCTGCTTGCCGCGGTCGCCCTGGTGCTGCTGATTGCCTGCGCCAACGTGGCCAACCTCATGTTGGCAAGGGCCTCAGCCCGGTCGAAGGAGATTTCCGTTCGCGCCGCGCTGGGCGCCAGCCGTCTGAGGTTGCTGCGCCAACTTCTTACCGAGAGCGTCATCCTGGGATGCGCGGGGGGGCTTCTGGGCTTACTGTTGGCTTACGGGGGAGTCCATCTCATTACCGCCTACACACCCGCCAAGGTGGCCGGCAACATCTTTCAACTGGTGACGATCGGCATCAACAGCTCAGTGCTGTTGTATACGCTCGCGGTTTCCTTGCTCACAGGAGTAGTTTTCGGTCTGGCCCCAGCCCTCGCCAGCTCGAAGCCGGATCTGAACCAAGCGCTCAAGGAGAGCGGCCAGATGCTGGCGTCTAGCCTGCGCCGCAACCCCCTGCGTAGCGTGTTGGTGGTGGCGGAGGTCTCGCTCTCGCTGGTGCTGCTCATCGGCGCGGGTTTGCTGGTCAAGAGCTTCTACCAGCTCTGGGCCGTCGATCCGGGCTTCAGGTCCGACCACGTCCTGGCCTTCGCCATCGAGCTCAACGATTCGAAGTACCCGAAGGACACGCAGCAGGCTGCTTTCTTCGAGCAGTTGCTCGGGCGCCTCAGGGTTCTGCCGGGCGTCAAGGCGGCAGGCTTGTGTTATTCGCTGCCGCTTTCCAGCCGTTGGCGAATGTTGATTGGAGTACGGTTCGAGGGCCAGCCGGTGCGGCCGCCGGACCAAGTACGATCCATACCCTCGATCTCCGTCAGCGCCGACTACTTCCGCGCCATGGGAATCCCGATTATCCAGGGCCGAGGCTTCTCCGCGCGCGACGACGCCAACGCGCCCAAAGTTGTGATCCTGAACCAGACGATGGCTCGCGAGTTCTTCCCGAATGAGAATCCCATCGGCAGGCGGATGGTGACAGGCCAAGGCGCCAACGCCCTTGCGACTGTGGTCGGTGTCGTGGGTGATGTGAGGAATAGAGGCCTGGACGCGCAAGCGCAGGCGGCCTTTTTTGTACCGTTCTCACAAAGTCCTGACTCGGCTATGGAAGTCGTTCTGCTCACCGCCGTCGAACCAACCAGCATGGCCACGGTGGTGAGAAATGCTGTCGCCGCAATCGACCCTGAGCAGCCCGTCTTTGACATCTCCACCATGGACGAAAGGTTGGCGGCGTCGGTAGCGCCGCGGCGATGCAATCTGGTGCTGCTCGCATCCTTTGCCCTGCTCGCCATGCTGCTGGCGGGTGTGGGGATTTACGGCGTCGTGTCTTATACCGTCGCGGAGCGTACCCACGAAGTGGGCGTTCGGATGGCGCTCGGCGCCCAGCGCCGCGACGTCCTGAAACTGATCGTGGCGCAGGGAATGGTCCTGCTTCTCATTGGCGTCGGGGTCGGATTGATCGGAGCTTTCCTGCTGACCCGGTTCCTCGCCGCCCTCCTCTATGGCGTGCGCCCTACGGATTTGGCGACGTTCGCGGCAGTCTCGCTACTTCTGGCGGTGGTAACGATAGTGGCTTGTTACATTCCAGCACGCCGGGCCACTCGCGTCGATCCCATGGTAGCACTGAGGTATGAATAGCTCACTGGGCTTTCGAGCCTGTGTGAAAACCGGCCTTCGTGCGCTGTAGCGGCGCTCTATGAGCGCCAAAGCTGTTGATTCTCAAGACCGGCGGCCATAGACCGCAGCTACAAATCGAGGTTTTCACACAGGCTCTTTGGCCCGGCAACGGAGGACGAAAGTAGCTGTGAGGTCCTCACGAAGAATCAACGATTTACAGGGCTACTTTCGGATGAGTAAGCCATCGGATTCGGAAGGCCGAAGAGAGGTTTAGGCCGACGGCTACGGACTGGCTCTGGAAAGTCCCTTTCGGAATCAGCCAGTCAGCTCCGCGCTGCGCGACGACTATTTGCTCGATGCGTGCTCCTGCCCCACAATTGCACTTTCCGCCAGCAACCTGGACATATCTCGGCTATGGTGCACTCAGCAGAAATCTTGCCACTTTCTGAGCCAGTCTGTGCATCCGGTGCTATGGTTTGCCGGGAATCGCCACTGAGGTACACTTCCTATTCCCTATTCCCTGTGCCCTATTCCCTATTCCCTAGCACGGTTTGCCGGGAATCGCCGCTGAGGTACATGTTATATCCGCAACGTCTGGCCGTGTCTGGCCGTGTGGCGAACGGGGTCATTAAGTTGTATACTTCGCCACTGACTGGGGTTTCCGTAGGACATTCCCAGCCGATGGCTCTCGCCATGAAAATCAAGTAGAGGCAGGTAAACCTCCTTGCCGAACGGAACTCCTCTCGGATTCGAATCGAAACTTTGGGCGGCGGCGGATGCGCTGCGCAACAACATGGACGCAGCCGAGTACAAGCACGTCGTCCTGGGGCTGATCTTCCTCAAGTACATTTCAGATGCGTTTGAGGCCAAGCACGCCGAGCTTGAGAAGCAGGTGAACGAAGGAGCGGACCCGGAGGATGTTGACGAGTACCGGGCCGCCAGCATCTTTTGGGTGCCCAAAGAAGCGCGCTGGACGTTCTTGCGTGACAATGCACCGCAACCGACGATTGGTAAGCTCATTGACGATGCCATGAGCGCCATTGAGCGCGACAACCCATCGCTGAAAGGCGTTCTGCCCAAGGATTTCGGCCGTCCCGGGCTTGATAAGCAGCGGTTGGGCCAACTGATCAAGCTCGTGAGCGATATTGGTTTGGGCAGCCCCGCCGACCGCGCCAAGGACGTTTTGGGCCGTGTTTATGAGTATTTCCTGGCGCAGTTTGCCAGCGCCGAAGGCAAGAAGGGCGGGCAATTCTACACGCCCTCGTGGGTGGTACGGGTGCTGGTGGAAATGCTCGCGCCTTACAAGGGCCGCGTCTACGATCCCTGCTGCGGGTCGGGCGGGATGTTTGTGCAAAGCGAGAAATTCGTTGAGGCGCACAGCGGCAGGATTGGCGACGTTGCCATTTACGGGCAGGAATCGAATTACACCACGTGGCGACTCGCGAAGATGAACCTCGCCATCCGGGGTATTGACGCGCAGATTGCCCACGGCGACACTTTCCACAACGACCGCTTCCCCGACCTCAAAGCCGATTACGTGCTGGCCAATCCGCCGTTCAATGACAGCGACTGGCGCGGCGAATTGTTGAAGGAAGACAAGCGCTGGGTTTACGGTGTGCCGCCGGCGGGCAATGCCAATTTCGCCTGGGTGCAGCACTTTATTTCCCACCTTTCGGCCACCGGTCTCGCGGGGTTTGTGCTGGCCAACGGATCGATGTCGTCCAATCAATCCGGCGAAGGGGAAATCCGCAAGAACATCATTGAGGCCGATCTGGTGGATTGCATGGTGGCGCTGCCCGGCCAGCTTTTTTATTCCACGCAAATTCCCGTTTGCCTCTGGTTCCTGGCACGGCACAAGAGGAACGGGCGCTTCCGCGAGCGGCGGGGCGAAGTGCTGTTTATCGATGCGCGCAAAATGGGAACGTTGATGGACCGAGTTCACCGTGAGCTGACCGATCAGGACGTCGCTAAGATCGCCGGGGCTTACCACGCCTGGCGCGGCGACCTGAAGGCGGGAGAATACTCTGACTTGCCGGGCATCTGCAAAGCCGCCAAGCTCGGCGAAATCCGTGAGCACGGGCACGTGCTCACACCGGGCCGCTACGTCGGAGCGGCAGCCGCAGAGGAAGACACGGAACCGTATGAGGATAAGATGAAGCGTCTCGTAGCCACGTTGCGGCACCAGCAGGCGGAGGCTTCCAAACTGGATGCGGCCATCGCGGCTAATCTAAAGGGGCTTGGACATGTCAGCTGAATGGCGGGAGGTCACAGTTGACGATGTTAAGGCAGAATCCGAGAATTCCCTGGCAACCGGCCCGTTCGGATCGAGCATAGGCTCAAGGTTCTTCACAAATTCCGGGGTACCTGTCATAAGAGGCAGTAACCTCAGCGAGGACATTGGAATTCGCCTTAACGATCAGGGGCTTGTGTTCTTGTCCCCCGACAAAGCTCTCCAGTTCAGCCGCTCAAAGGTACGTGACGGGGATTTAGTGTTCACCTGTTGGGGCACAGTCAACCAGGTGGGATTAATCGATAAGCGGGCTGCCTATCCGGAGTACATAATCTCAAACAAGCAGATGAAGCTAACCCCTAATCCGGCAAAGGCCGACAGCCTGTTTTTGTACTACATGTTTTCGAGTCCAGAGCTGCAAGAGCGTATCAAAAACGAGTCGATCGGGAGCTCGGTGCCCGGCTTCAACCTCGGGCAGCTTCGCTCAATGCGAATTCGGATTCCCGAGTTGGATGAGCAACACGCTATTGCGCGCGTCCTGGGGACGCTGGACGACAAGATTGAACTGAACCGGAAGATGAACGAGACGCTGGAGGCGATGGCGCGGGCGCTCTTCAAATCGTGGTTTGTGGACTTCGACCCTGTCCGCGCCAAAGCCCAAGGCCGCGACCCCGGCCTGCCCAAGCACCTCGCCGACCTGTTCCCAAATTCGTTCGAAGAATGTGAGCTGGGAGACATTCCGAAGGGGTGGCACATCTCGCGGTTAGGTGAGATTGCGTCAATGCAGAGGGGGACCTTAAACCCGGGAGCATTTCCAGAGGAGGTTTTCGACCATTACAGCATTCCAGCCTACGACGAGGGCCGGGAGCCCAAAGTTGAGACCGGTGAGCAAATCAAGAGCAACAAGTTTCTGATCCCCCCAGGGGCAGTCATGATTTCGAAACTTAATCCCCGGTTCCCGAGGGTATGGCTGCCCGAACTTAGCAGCATAAGGCGCTCGGTTTGCTCCACAGAATTTATTGTGTTGGCCCCTAAGAGTATGTCTACGATTCAGTACCTATACTGCCTGTGCATTTCGGAATGGTTTTTCGATACATTTGCGACTTTAGTGACAGGCACATCAAGCAGTCACCAACGAGTCAAACCTGATGACCTGCTCCGAATGCAGGTTGCTGTCCCGAGCAGCAATGTGGTCGGAAAATTCAGCGATCTAGTTGCACCACTCTTGCGGCAGGTGATCAAGCGCGCAGAAGGTTCGCGGACCCTCGCCGCCCTGCGCGATGCGCTGTTGCCCAAGCTGATTTCCGGCGAGATTCGGGTCAAACGCTGATGAACCACGGAGGCACAGAGGCACAGAGCAAAGAATTCTCGGTGTCTCAGTGCCTCAGTGGTGAAAACGGAAGCTCCATGATACAAAACGACCCTTTGACGGAGAAGATTATCGGCGCGGCGATTGAGGTGCATCGTGTGCTTGGGCCGGGGCTGCTCGAATCCGCCTATGAAGAGTGCTTGTGTCATGAGCTGAGGCTGGAGGGAATCGGCTTTACGCGTCAGCAGCCCCTGCCGGTGGTTTACAAAGGTGTACATCTTGATTGTGGCTACCGGCTCGATGTGGTTGTGGAAAGCAAGGTGATCGTGGAGCTGAAAACGGTGGACCGGCTTCTACCCATCCACGAAGCCCAGCTCCTGACCTATCTCCGCCTGGCGGGAATTCATACCGGCCTAATCTTAAACTTCAACGTCCCGGCCTTGCGGCAAGGTATTAAGCGCATGGTGCTTTGAAGGAACCACTGAGGCATAGAGGCACTGAGAAAGACAACGAACGATGGGATCAGAAACATTCTCAGCGTCTCAGTACGTATGTGTGGCTGCCAGACTTCGATTTTTTGGTTTTAATGAAAAGATACCCTGATGGGAGGCGCCGATTAATCACGTCTTACTACGTCGATCGGCCCCACACCAGGAGGAATCTGAAGAAAAAATACGCAAGGCGCCTAAAATGAAAGAGGCCGACGTGAACGCCGGCCCAACTCCTTCCACGCATGGTGGATGAGCTGACTCTATTGTACCATCGGCGGGTTAGATGTCAAGGTTTATTTTATTTCCAACCCGCTTTGGCCCAGCGGACAAGCATAACCAATTGATAACGAAAGAGTTGTTTATTTAACGGCTTGCCATGCCGAGAGGATTCACAGAGTCTGTGGTGGAGGAAGCCGCCTTCGAATGGTTCGAGGAACTGGGGTATACGGTTCTGGCTGGGCCGGAGATTGCCTTTGGCGAGGTCAAGGCCGAACGGACCGATCCCGAATACCGGGACATGATTCTGGAAGGCCGGGTGCGGCAGGCGCTGGCGCGGCTGAATCCTGACCTGCCGCCCGAAGCCCTTGATGACGCCTTCCGCAAGCTCACCCGGATTGATTCTCCCTCCCTCATTACTCGCAATCGCGATCTTCATTCCATGCTCGTCGATGGGGTGAATGTGGAATATCCCCGGCGGGACGGCTCGATTGCGGGCGCTCAGGCGTGGCTGGTGGATTTCGAGAATCCAGAGAACAATGACTGGCTGGTGGTGAACCAGTTCACAGTAGCGGAAGGCCAGCACACGCGCCGGCCTGACATTGTGATTTTCCTGAACGGCCTGCCCATCGCCGTCATTGAACTGAAGAACCCTGCCGACGAAAACGCCACAATATGGAGCGCCTTTAATCAGCTTCAAACTTACAAAGCCGAAGTCCCGGCGCTGTTCGTTTACAACGCGCTACTGATAATTTCGGACGGCCTCGAAGCACGTGTAGGCTCACTCTCCGCCGACCGCGAGTGGTTCATGCCGTGGCGGACGATTGAAGGCGAGCAATTGGCCCCGGCTTCGATGCCGCAATTGCAGGTGTTGATCGAGGGACTGTTTGAAAAGCGCCGCCTCCTCGACTTTCTTCGCCACTTCATAGTTTTCGAGGATTTTGGGAAAGGTGACCCGGTCAAGAAGATTGCCGGTTACCACCAGTTCCACGCCGTGAACAAGGCCATTCAGACCACCCTCAAGGCCACTCGTCCAACCGGTGATCGGCGGGCCGGGGTGGTGTCACACGCAAGGCTCCGGGAAAAGCCTGACGATGGTGTTCTACGCGGGGCGGCTGGTGCTGGAACCGGCGATGCAGAATCCCACCATCGTTGTCATCACCGACCGCAACGATTTGGATAATCAGCTTTTCGGAACCTTTTCGCGGTGCAGCGAGCTTCTTCGCCAGCCACCCCAGCAGGCAGAAAGCCGCGAGCACCTGCGCATGCTGCTCAACGTGTCATCAGCCGGAATTGTCTTTACCACCATTCAGAAATTCATGCCGTTGGAGGACAAGGAGCCCCTCTCGGATCGACGCAACATCGTGGTGATTGCCGACGAGGCCCACCGCAGCCAATACGACTTCATCGATGGTTATGCCAAGTTCATGCGGGACGCGCTGCCGCACGCCTCATTCATCGGCTTCACCGGCACGCCCATTGAGAAAGCCGACGCCAACACCCGCTCGGTGTTTGGCGATTACATCAGCGTCTACGACATCCAGCGCGCCGTGGACGACCATGCCACGGTTCCCATCTATTACGAAGGCCGCCTCGCGAACCTGGAGCTCGACCCGAACGAAAGGCCGAAGATTGATCCCGAATTCGAGGAAGTGACGGAAGGCGAAGAGGTCGAGCGGCGCGAGAAACTGAAAACCAAATGGGCGGCGCTGGAAGCGGTGGTTGGCGCGGAAAAGCGCCTGAAATTGGTGGCCGAGGATCTGGTGAACCACTTCGAAGCGCGGCTGGCTGCCATGGACGGCAAGGCCATGATCGTCTGCATGAGCCGCCGCATCTGCGTGGAATTGTACAAGGAGATCGTCAAGCTGAAGCCGGAGTGGCAGGGCGCCGACGACGCGCACGGTTCGCTAAAAGTCGTCATGACGGGCTCCGCCTCCGATCCGCTCGATTGGCAGCCGCACATTCGCGAGAAAAGCCGCCGCGAAAAGCTCGCTGTGCGATTTAAAGACGCAAATGACCCGTTTAAGGTGGTCATTGTTCGCGACATGTGGCTGACGGGGTTTGACGTGCCCAGCCTGCACACCATGTATCTTGATAAATACATGCGCGACCACGGACTGATGCAGACCATCGCGCGGGTGAATCGGGTGTTTAAGGATAAGCCTGGTGGTCGGGTGGTGGATTACCTGGGCATCGCGCAGGAATTGAAGCAGGCTCTCGCCACCTACACGGAGAGTGGCGGACATGGCAAAGCCGCAATCGATGTGGAGGGAGCCGTCGAAGCGCTGCTGGGCAAACACGAACTCTGCTGCGCGCTCTTTGATGGCTTCGACTGGTCGCTGTGGACAAGGGGAGGCGCGGCGGAGAAGGTCGAGCTGCTTGCCAACGCTCAGGAACACATCTTGATGCAGCAGGACGGGAAGCAGCGGCTGTTCGCGGCGGTCAGCGACCTTTCAAAGGCGTTTGCGCTCGCCGTGCCTCATCCCAAGGCCATGAACCTTCGCGATGACATCGCCTTCTTCCAGGCGGTGCGCGCGATTCTGGCCAAGGGAGCGGGCCGCGAACAGCGGTCGGAATGGGACCTGGACCACGCCATCCGGCAGATCGTATCGAGTGCCGTCGCCCCCAAAGGCGTGATTGATATCTTCGAGGCGGCGGGCCTGAAGAAACCGGACATCTCGATTCTGTCCGATGAGTTCCTTGCTGAAGTCAGCGGCATGCCCCAGAAGAATCTCGCCGTGGAAATGCTGAGAAAGCTGCTCAGCAACGAAATCAGGACACGGTTGAAGCGAAATGTGATCCAATCGCGGCGATTTTCGGAGATGCTGGAAGCCTCCATTCGCAAATACCAGAGCCGGGCGATAGAAACGGCCAAGGTGATTGAAGAACTAATTGCCATCGCAAAACAGATGCGCGAGGATGCCGCCCGAGGCGGCGAACTCGGACTTACGGATGACGAGGTGGCCTTTTATGACGCCCTTGAAGTAAACGACAGCGCGGTCAAGGTTCTGGGCGACGAAACTCTCCGAACCATCGCCCGCGAGTTGGTTAAAACCGTGCGGCAAAATACCACGATCGATTGGAACGTCCGAGAGAACGTCCGGGCGCATATCAAAGTTCTGGTCAAACGCATCCTGCGCAAGTACGGCTATCCCCCGGATAAGCAAGAGAAAGCGACGCAGACTGTGTTGGAACAAGCTGAAGTTCTCTCGGAAGGTTGGGCTGTGGCCTGACACCTAATGCGAGGACATTTTGCGGCTTAGGGTCTGGAAGCAGCGACCTTGAGCCCCGCCCAGTGCGGGGCTTTTCTTTTTCATAGGCGTTGTGTGTTACGTGCCTGGCTAGCGTGAAGGCGCATGGGTGCGGGTGTGGCAAAAGAGGGGCGGCGCCGCCTCGGACAAAAAGTCGTAGATTTCCAGGGGTAAGTCTTCCCCCTCACCGTGTCATCTCGGGCGGAACGACCCAAGCTCGAAATTCTTTCCTTTCCTTAGCAAGATTCCCGTTTACCCTGAGCGA
>Ga0187782_10003589_pt1 | contig 11577 bp, 19 predicted proteins | sample 0715_SJ02_MP15_2_FD_132454 | JGI IMG/M metagenome (GOLD analysis project Ga0187782, IMG submission 132454) | Tropical peat soil microbial communities from peatlands in Department of Meta, Colombia - 0715_SJ02_MP15_20_MG | ecosystem: Environmental > Terrestrial > Soil > Wetlands > Peat | place...
CGCGGGAGCAGTTCGAGATCCGCACGCACAAGCGCCTGCTCGATATTCTGGAGCCGACGCAGCAGACGGTCGATGCCCTGATGAAGCTCGATCTGCCGGCGGGCGTGGACGTGGAGATCAAGGCGTTCGGGAAAGAACATAAGTAGGGGTGTGGTGACGGGGCTCTGCCCCGTCCTTGCGCGGGGCGAAGCCGCGCCGCCACACAAACACAAAGAGCACAAGCTCCCCAGCCAATAGCTGTGGTTGAACGATGGACGAGCCACGCTGGGAAGGGAGAAGGAAATGGCGAGAGTTACGGGAATTCTGGGCAAGAAGGTCGGCATGACGCAGCTCTTCGATGCGAAGGGCGATGTGCGGCCGGCGACGGTGTTGCAGGCGGGGCCGTGCGTGATTACGCAGCACAAGACCTTGACTAAGGACGGGTACGAGTCGGCGCAGATCGGGCTTGTGGAATTTGTGAAGGAAAAGAAGCTGACCAAGGCGATGCGCGGACACTTTGCCAAACACAACCTGCCGCCGGTGAAGTTTCTGCGCGAAGTGGGCGTGGAAGTCGACGCTCCGGGCGAGTCGACCGAGGGCGTGCTGAAGCCTGGCGATCGCATCCTAGTGGATATTTTTGAAGGCGAGCGTTTCGTCGACGTCGTCGGAGTGAGCAAGGGCCACGGATTTCAGGGTGTGGTGAAGCGGCATCATTTTGGCGGTGGTCCGAAGTCGCACGGTTCGATGTTTCAGATAACGGGTTCGATTGGCCCGTCGGCGTTTCCTTCGCGAGTGTTCAAGGGCATGCGGATGTCGGGCCACATGGGCGATGGCCGGGTAACGACGCGCAATCTGCGGATCCTGGGCGTGGATAAGGAAGAAAATCTGCTGGTGGTTGAGGGCAGCGTTCCGGGTGCAAACGGCGGTTACATCGTGATCAACAAGGCGAAGAAGCCGCCGCGAGAGCGCCGTGGATTCGCGGGCGCGGCGACGGTCGATCCGTTGAAGGCTGCGAAGCGGGCTACGAAGAAGGTGTAGTTAAGGCTAACAAGGTCAAAGGCCGCGGGCGATGGCGCCCGCGCCACGCGAGAAAGAATATGGCAAGCATTGATATCTACAATCTGAGCGGAGCCAAGGCCGGGACGATGGAACTGGCGGAAGAGGTTTTCGGCGCGATCAACGAAGACTTGCTCTGGGAGGCGATCACGCACTATCGCGCCTCGGCGCGCGCGGGCACGCATGCCACCAAGAACCGCTGGCGGGTTTCCGGATCGGGCAAGAAGCTGTGGAAGCAGAAGGGCACGGGGCGGGCGCGTATCGGCTCCATCCGTTCGCCGCTGTGGCGCCATGGCGGCACGGTGCACGGACCGCAGCCGCGCTCCTACGACTACGCGTTTCCGAAGAAGAAGCTGCTGGGCGCGCTGCGCTCGGCGTTGGCTTCGAAGTTTGCCGATGGCAAGCTGATGGTGGTGACCTCGTTCGAGGTGAAAGAGCCGAAGACGAAGTTGTTTCGCGAAGCGCTCGACAAGCTGAAAGTCAATGGCACGACGCTGCTGGTGGATATTTCGACGGCCGAGAACAAGAACCTGGAGTTGAGTTCGCGCAACATCGACGGACTGGAACTGATAAAGGCGAACGAGGTGCATCCTTATCACATTATGCGTTACGCCCATGTAGTCTTTGCGCAGTCGGCGCTTGAGAAGCTGCAAGATTCGCTGAAAAGGACGGCGACACGGCGTCAGCACGAGGGCGAGCCGGCAGAAGAAAAAAAGAAACCGGCGCGGCGCCTGCGCAAGACGAAGACCAAGGCGGAGGTAGCCTGATGAAATCCGCGTATCAGATTATTCAAAAGCCGGTGATCACCGAAAAAGGCCTCGGCATTAAAGAGACGCAGAATACGCTGGTTTTCCAGGTGGCGCCGAAGGCGACGAAGACCGAGATCAAGGAAGCGGTGCAGACGATCTTCAAGGTAAAGGTGGCTTCGGTGCGCACCGCGAATTATCCGGGGAAGGAACGGCGGCGGGGCAAGTTCACCGGCTACCGTCCGGACTGGAAGAAGGCGTACGTGCGCTTGAAAAGCGGCGAGAAGATGCCGGAGTACGCGCAGAATTTGTAAGGAAGCTTTCAGCTCTCAGCTATCGGCTGTCAGTAAGAGCGACTGTCAGGTGACTGAGAGCTGACAACTGAAAGCTGAGAGCTCTATGGCGATTAAAACCTACAGACCGACAACGCAGACGCTGCGCTTTCGCACCACGCTCGTGACCGACGACATTACGTCGAGCAAGCCGCACAAGCCGCTGGTTGAGGGCAAGCTGCGGACGGGTGGGCGGCGCAATTCCGGCGACATGACCATGCGGTTCCGGGGCGGCGGCAACAAGCGCAAGCTGCGCACGATTGACTTCAAGCGCGACAAGCACGGGATTCCGGCGACGGTCGAGACCATCGAATACGATCCTGGACGCTCGGCGCGAATCGCGCTGCTGAGCTATGCCGATGGCGAGAAGCGTTACATCGTGCAGCCCGATGGGCTGAAGGTTGGGCAGAAGATCTTGAGCGGACCGGAGGCGGACATTCTGGTGGGAAACGCTTTGCCGCTGCGCAATATTCCGCCGGGCACGACGATTCACAATGTCGAACTGCGCCCCGGTAAGGGCGCGCAGATGGTGCGCTCTGCGGGCGGCGCGGCGCAGTTGATTGCCAAAGAAGACGAGTATGGTTTGGTGAAGTTGCCGTCGGGCGAGACGCGCAAGGTGCTGCTCGATTGTTTAGCGACGATTGGGCAGGTGGGCAACACGGACCACGAAAACGTGACGTGGGGCAAGGCGGGACGCACGCGCTGGGTGGGAAAGCGCCCGCATAACCGCGGCGTTTCGATGAACCCAGTGGACCATCCGCATGGCGGCGGCGAGGGCAAGACCTCTGGCGGACGGCATCCGGTGACACCGTGGGGTCAGCCGACGCGTGGCTATAAGACGCGCAACAACAAGCGGACGGATACGTTTATCGTCAACCGCCGCAAGAAGGGTTAGTAAGTCGCGGGCGAGGGCGCCCGCGCCACACGAAAGCGCCTGTTTGGGCTGAGGGCTGAGAGCTGACTTATGGCACGATCGACAAAAAAAGGACCGTTCGTGGACGCGCAGCTGGCGACGAAAGTGGAAGCCATGAACGCGCGTAACGAGAAAAAGGTGCTGCGGACGTGGTCGCGGCGCTCAACGATTATTCCGGAGATGGTGGGACACACGATTGCCGTGCACAACGGAAGGAAATTCATTCCGGTGTATGTAACCGAGAACATGGTGGGGCACAAGCTGGGCGAATTTAGCTTTACCCGCCAGTTCAAGGGACACTCGATGAAGGCGGCGACCGAGGTTGCGGCGAAAACGGCGGGCGTGCCCGGCGGACCGGGAGCGATAGTGCCGTCCGCCCCGCCGGCGGCGCCGAAGGCGTAAAAGCGGCTGTTAGCCTTTGGCTTTTGGCTTTTAGCTAAAAGCCAACAGCTGAGGGCCAAGAGCTGGGACAAACTATGGAATTTCGAGCGGAAGCAAGATATATGCGCGTCTCGCCGCAGAAGGCGCGGCTGGTACTGAACCTGATCAAGGGAAGGCGCGTGGAAGAGGCGCGAAACACGCTGGCCTTTACCAAGAAGCGCGTGGCGGCGACGGTGGGAAAGCTGTTGCAGTCGGCGATCGACAACGCGAACTTCCTGAGCACCGAAAAGGGCCTGGATGTCGATCTCGATAACCTGTACGTGAAGCAGGCGGTAGCGAACGATGGGCCGCGGATGAAGCGGATTCGTCCCGCGCCGATGGGGCGTGCCTACCATTACGTGCGGCGCATCGCACACCTGGAAATTGTGCTGGAGGAGAAGAACAGGAACGGCGTGCCCTCGGGAACGCCGGCTGCAGGTGAGAAGGCGGCAAAACCTGCGGCTCGGCCAAAGCCGAAAGCAAAAGTAAAGGCAAAGGCGCCAGCGAAGAAGAAGGCGGTTGGTAAGAAGGCGACTGCAAAAAAGTAGGACCGTCGTTCGCTGTTCGTCGTTCGCGAAAAGCAAGCGGCGAACAGCGAATAGCGCACTGCGAGAGTTTAGGAGCAACGATGGGACAAAAAGTTCATCCTTACGGATTCCGGCTTGGCTACACGAAGCCGTGGAAATCGCGCTGGTTTGTCGAGCGGGATTACGACAAGCTGCTGCTCGAAGACCATAAGCTCAAGACCGAGCTGAAGGAAAAGCTCAAGTCGGCGGGTGTGAGCTCGGTCGAGATCGAACGTCCGGGCAATAAGCTGCGGATCATCATCAAGACGGCGCGTCCAGGCATCATCATCGGGCGCAAGGGCGCGGAAATCGACAAGCTGAAACAGGATCTGCAGAAGAAGACGACGCGCGAGGTGCATGTCGATATCCAGGAAGTGCACAAGCCGGAGCTTGATGCGCAATTGGTGTCGGAGTCGATTGCGCTGCAACTGGAAAAGCGCGTGGGTTTCCGGCGGGCGATGCGCAAGTCGGTGGATTCGGCGCTGCGCTTCGGTTGCAAGGGCATCAAGGTGCGGGTGAGCGGGCGGCTGAATGGCAACGAAATCGCGCGTTCGGAGTGGTATCTGCAGGGGCGGTTGCCGCTGCATACGCTGCGCGCCGACATCGACTATGGTTTCACCGAGGCGCGCACAACCTACGGCGTGATTGGCGTGAAGTGCTGGGTCTATAAGGGCGAAATTCTTCCGGCCAAGAAACGCGAAGCGACGCCCGCGCGGGAAGCGAGTAGTACGGGAGCGTTTTAGAAGGTCAGAGGCAGAAGTCAGATTGCAGAGGTTAAAAACAGCTGACGGGAAGATTTTCCTGAGAGCTGAGAGCTGATTCTATGTTGATGCCGAAAAAAGTTAAGTACCGCAAGCAGCAGCGCGGACGCATGACGGGGAAGGCCTTCCGCGGTGGCACGCTGGCCTTCGGTCAATACGGACTGAAGGTGCTCGAACCGGGTTGGATCACCGACCGGCAGATCGAAGCGAGCCGGGTGGCGATGACGCGTTTTATCAAACGCGGCGGCAAGATCTGGATCCGCCTGTTTCCGGACAAGCCGGTGACGAAGAAGCCTGCCGAAACCCGCATGGGCAAAGGCAAAGGGGCTCCTGACCATTGGGTCGCGGTGGTGCGGCCGGGAAAGATTCTGTTTGAGATGGAAGGAGTTACGATCACGGACGCGAAAGAGGCCATGCGCCTGGCGTCACACAAGCTTCCGTTGCGAACGACGTTCGTGAAGCGCGAAGTGCTGTAGCTGCGGCGCGAAGGTGAAGGGAAAGCGGGCCCTTCCGCTTCGGCTGCGATCAGGTCAGGATGACAACTTAATTATTGGGGTTTTTGAGCAGGAACCGATTATGAAAGCAGAAAAGATTCGCAACTTAACCGACGTCGAGCTCAAGCACCAGGAGCGGGATTTGGCGGACCAGCTCTTCAAGCTGAAGTTCCAGATGAATATGGGACAGAGCGAGAGCCTGAAAAAGATTCGCGGGCTGCGCCGGGACATAGCGCGGGTCCAGACCGTGCTGCGCGAGCAGGAACTGGCCGCCCGCAAGACGGAGACCGGCGGGACGGAGAAACGATAATGGCGGAAATCGCAAGCCAAGCGGAAAAACATTCGGGCCGCAAGATACTGATCGGCACCGTCGTCTCGAACAGGATGCAGAAGACGATCGTGGTCGAAGTGACGCGCAAGAAGGCGCATCCGATGTACAAGCGCGTGATCACGATCCGGAAAAAGTTCTACGCGCACGACGAGAAGAACGAAGCGCATCCCGGCGACACGGTCCGGATTGAAGAGTCGCGGCCGCTGTCGAAGCTGAAGCGTTGGACGCTGAAGGAAATTGTGCGGAAGACGGCGCTGGTGCCGGAAGTTGACATCGATGCCGGTACGGGCATTTCCGTCGAGAGATAGGCGGAAGAGGAGGCGAAATGGCCGTAATGATGAGATCCATGCTGGAGGTCGCCGATAACTCCGGCGCGCGCAAGCTGCAGATGATCCTGCCGCTCGGCGGCTCGACCGGTCTGAACGCGGGCCTGGGCGACGTGATCACGGCGAGCGTGAAGGAAGCGGCGCCGGACGGCCAGGTGCCGAAGGGGAAAGTGGTGAAGGCGGTTATCGTGAGGACGCGGAAAGAGCATCGGCGGCGGGACGGGACTTATATCCGTTTCGATCAGAACGCGGCCGTGCTGATCAACGAAACCGGCGAGCCGGTGGGCACACGCGTGTTCGGCCCGGTGGCGCGCGAACTGCGCGAGAAAAAGTTTTTGAAGATTGTGTCGCTGGCGCCGGAGGTACTTTAGGGACGGCGCGCTTGAGCGGCAGGGTGAAGTTGTAACAGGAAGGTTTGACGATGGGAACAGCAGCTACGACGGAACATAAGCGGGTGGATATCCGCCGCAATGACACCGTGAAGGTGATGACTGGAAAAGACTCGGGAAAAGAAGGGCGCGTTCTGCGCGTGTTTCCTGACGAAGGCAAGGTGCTGGTGGAGCACGTGATGACGGTGAAGAAGCACGTGCGGCCGAATCCGCAGCGCAACATCAAGGGTGGAATTGCGGAGCAGGAGCGGGCGATTCCTCTGGCGAACGTGGCCCTGGTGTGTGCGACGTGCGGCCCGGTGCGGATCGGACATGAAGTGCGCGGCGAACGCAAGGTGAGAGTGTGTAAGAAATGCGGGACGACGCTGGATAAATAGCTGTCGGCCTTTAGCCATTGGCTCTTAGCTTTTGGCGGAGTGCGGACCGCAGTTACGAAGAATGTGAGACTCACGAACCGGTACACGTCGAGCAAAGAGCTAAAGGCCAAGAGCTAACAGCTAAGAGCCGACACTCCGAAACGTGATGGAGAAGGCAGCAACGACCATGGCAGACGAGCAGAAAAAAGGCGAGCAGCAGAAGAAGAAAGCAAAGCCTGGGAAGGGCGAGCAGAAGGGGCGGGCGCCGGTCGAGGAGAAGGCTGGTCCGGAGGCTCCGCGGCATGCGGCGAAAGAGCGGCCGCGGCTGCGGGCGCGGTTTGAGAAGGAAGTTTCCGCGGCCCTGATGAAGGAACTCGAACTCAAGAACCCGATGGCGGTGCCGCGACTGAATAAGATCGTCGTGAACATGGGCGTGGGGGTAGCCACCCAGAACGCGAAACTTATCGATCCCGCGGTGAATGAACTGGCACAGATTGCAGGACAGAAGCCGGTGGTGACCAAGGCTAAGAAGTCGATCGCGGCGTTCAAGGTGCGCGAGGGCATGTCGATTGGTGCGATGGTGACGCTGCGCGGCGACCGCATGTACGAATTTTTCGACCGCCTGGTGAGCATCGTGCTGCCGCGAGTCCGCGACTTCCGCGGGGTCTCGACGAAGTCGTTCGATGGGCGCGGCAACTACACGCTGGGACTGCACGATCAGCTGATCTTTCCGGAGATCGACTACGCGAAGGTCGACAAGCTGAAAGGCATGAACGTGACGATTGTGACGACGGCGCGCTCCGACGATCACGCGCGGTCGCTGCTGAAGCATCTGGGAATGCCGTTTAGGGCGTGATGGAATCGGGTGATCGGGCCATAGGGGGATGGGGTGATCGACAAGCCCCGAACCTGAGGGTTTGACTGAGAGCTGGCGGCTGAGAGCTGACAGCTGATTTTAGGAGCGAATTTGGCCACTACAGCAAAACGAGTGAAGGACGCTTCGAAGCCGAAATTCTCGACGCGCAAGCATAACCGCTGCAAGATCTGCGGACGTCCGCGGGGCTATCTGCGGAAGTTTGGTATCTGCCGTTTATGTTTCCGGCAATTGGCGGTGCGGGGTGAGATTCCAGGAGTTTCCAAGTCGTCCTGGTAGAAAAGCGCTGTTCGCTGTTCGTCGTTCGCTCTTCGCACGGTGGAAGTGATCAGCGAATAGCGAACGAGGGAAGTACGTAAGCTGCTGACAGGTTCTCCGGAGTATGCGGAGCGAACGGGCGGCTCGAGGAGAAGCAAACGATGAGGTTGACCGATCCGGTCGCAGACATGCTGGCGCGCATCCGCAACGCGATCCGCGCACGGCACCAGAAGGTGGATATACCAGCTTCCAAGCTGAAGACGGAGATTGCCCGCATCCTGAAAGAAGAGGGCTATATTGCGAACTTCAAGCCGGCGGAAGAAGAGGGCCATAAGGTCCTGCGCGTGTATCTGAAGTACGGCAACAACAACGAGGCAGTGATTACGAACCTAGCGCGGGTGTCGCGTCCGGGCTGCCGCGTCTATGTGCGCCGCACCGAGATTCCGCGGGTGCTCGGCGGGATGGGAATCAATATCCTGACCACGCCGAAAGGCGTGATGACGGGACGCCAGGCCCGCCGGCAGGGTCTGGGCGGCGAACTGCTGTGCGAGATTTGGTAGAGAAACAGCTTCCAGCTATCAGCCGTCAGCTATCAGTGACGGCGGCTCAGTGGAAACTGAGAGCTGAAAGCTGAGAGCTGAGAGCTGATCTTATGTCACGAATTGGAAAAAAGCCGATCGCCATCCCAAAGGGCGTGACGGTCAAGATCGAAGGCAATACGGTGATGGTCCAGGGGCCGAAAGGCAAGCTGGATACGTTTCTTCCGTCCGGCATCAGGATGGAGCAGAAGGACGGCAACCTGGTGGCGATGCGCGAGAACGATTCACAATCGGCGGTGCATGGACTGGCGCGGGCGCTGGTCAATAACGCCGTCGATGGCGTGACCAAGGGCTGGACGAGGGAACTGGAGATCGTCGGCATCGGCTACCGCGCCGAGATGAAAGGCAAAGGGACGGTGGTGTTCAGCCTGGGTTATTCGCACCCCATCGAGTATCCGCTGCCGAGCGGCGTGGATTGCGCGGTGGACGCGAAACAGACGAAGCTCACGCTGAACGGCATTGACCGCCAGAAGGTCGGCCAGGTGGCGGCGGAGATGCGGTCGTTGCGTCCGCCCGATCCGTATAAAAACAAGGGTGTGCGCTACGCCGGCGAGCGCTTGAAGAAGAAGGTTGGCAAGACGGGAGCAAAATAGCTCTCAGCCATCAGCTCTTAGCTTTCAGTTACTTCGAATGAAGTCTGCAAGCTGAGCCGGTTTTAGCTGATGGCTGATAGCTGATAGCCGAGGGCTTATGTTACGAATCGCTTCAAAGAATCAGACGCGGCAGCGGGTGCATGATCGTATCCGCAAGAAGGTAATGGGTACGCCTGAGCGTCCGCGGCTGAATGTTTACCGGTCGCTGAACCATATTTACGTGCAGTTGATCGACGACCGGAAGGGGGTCACGCTAGCGGCGGCGTCGACGGCGGACGACCGGAAGGGTGGACGCGTGACCGGCGGCAACGTGGCGTCGGCAAAGATGGTTGGGAAAAAGATTGCCGAACTGGCCAAACAGAAAGGCTTCACCAAAGTGGTATTCGATCGTGGAGGCTACATCTACCATGGCCGGGTCAAAGCGGTGGCCGATGCGGCGCGCGAAGCGGGATTGCAGTTTTAGATTTGGTAATTTGGCAATTGGGTAATTTTGTAATTTGAGAACCGCGCGCCTTTCAAATTACAAAATTACCCGATTACAAAATTACAAAACGGAAATGAGACTTAAGAATGCCGAGAGTTACTAAAAAACTCGATGCGGGTTCGTTCCAGTTAAAAGACCAGGTCGTCTCGATTAACCGAGTAACGAAGGTGGTTAAGGGCGGCAAGAATATGTCGTTTGCGGCGCTGGTGGTAGTGGGCGACCCTTCGGCGGCGGTGGTTGGTTTTGGCTCCGGCAAAGCGAAGGAAGTTCCGCAGGCCATCCGCAAGGGGATCGAGGCGGCGAAGAAGAACCTGATGAGGATCAACCTGACGCAAACGACAGTGCCGCATACGGTGTTGGGACGTTTTGGCTCGGGGATGGTGCTGTTGAAGCCGGCTCCAGAAGGCACGGGTGTGATTGCGGGCGGAGCGGTGCGGGCGGTGATGACGTCGGCCGGCGTTCAGAATGTGCTGACGAAGTCGATTGGCACGACCAATCCGCATAACGTGATAAAGGCGACCTTCGACGCGCTGAAGAAGCTCAAGAGCCGGGAAGACGTCGCGGCGCTGCGGGGCAAGGCGGTACAGGAGTTATAGCAAAGCTAGTCGTTGGTCGTTAGTCGCTAGTCGTTCGCTAACGACCGACGACTAACGACTAACGACCGAGGAAGTGCAATGACAAGCAAGATATCGAAATCTCCGGCGAGCGGGATGATTCAGTTGAAGTGGGTGCGGTCGATGATCTGCACTCCGGTAAAACACAGGAAAGTTGTCAAGGGGCTAGGGTTCACCCGGTTGTACCAGGTGATTGAGCGGCCGGACACGGCAGCGATCCGCGGCATGGTGAAGAAGATCCCGCATTTGGTGGAGATTGTGAAGACGTAAAACGCTGCGCATGGCCGTCCTGCGACGAAAGGCAGGGCCTTTCACTTCGGCTTGCTCAGGGTCAGGATGACAAAGGGTTAGAGAGAAGTTTTATGAATTTATCGACGATACGGGCACCGAAGAAGTCAACGGAAAAGCGGAAGCGAGTGGGGCGCGGCATGGGGTCCGGCATGGGCAAGACTTCCACACGCGGCCACAAGGGGCAGTGGTCACGTTCTGGCGCGCGTTTGATACGCGGGTTCGAAGGCGGCCAGATGCCGTTGCACCGGCGTGTGCCGAAGCGCGGATTCACAAACATTTTCCGTGAGGAATACGACGTCGTGAACCTGGATCGCCTGGCGGCGCTTGGCGAAACTGAAATCACGCCCGAAGTGCTGAAGAAGGCGGGGGTGGTGAATGGCAGGCAGCCGGTGAAGATCCTGGGCAACGGCGAGCTGACGACTGCGATTACCGTGCATGCGCACAAGTTTTCGAAGTCGGCGCAGGAAAAAATCACCAAAGCGGGCGGCAAGTGTGAGGTCTTGCAGTAATGCTGGATAAGCTGGCGAACATCTTCCGGGTTCCCGACCTGCGCAAGCGCGTGCTGTTCACTCTCGCCTTGCTGGCGGTATATCGCATCGGCGGCCACATCCCGACGCCGGGAATCAACGGCGACCGGCTGGCGGCGTTCTTCGAGCAGAACCGGGGCTCGGTGCTGGGCTTTGTCGATCTGTTCAGCGGCGGCAACCTGCGGCGGCTCACAATTTTCGCGCTGGGCATCATGCCGTACATCACGGCGTCCATCATTTTGCAGTTGCTGACGGTGGTCTATGAGCCGCTCGCCAAGCTGCAAAAAGAAGGCGAGATGGGGCGCAAGAAAATCACCCAGTGGACGCGTTATCTCACCGTGGTTTTGAGCGCGGTGCAGTCGTTCGGCATTGCCATCAGCCTGCAGAAAGCGGGGGATTTCGTCAACACCCCTGGGCCCGGCTTCATCCTGATGACCATGCTGACGCTGACGACGGGCAGCGCTTTCATTATGTGGCTGGGCGAGCAGATCACGGAGCGCGGCATCGGCAACGGCATGTCGCTCCTGATTTTTGCGGGCATCGTGGTCGGTCTGCCGCGCGGCGTGATCGATCTCTACCAGAAAGCGAGCACGTCGGCATGGGGAGTATTCACGGCCCCGGCCATCCTGATGCTGCTGGTGCTGATGATCGCTGTGGTCGCCTTTATC
>Ga0187782_10003590_pt1 | contig 11576 bp, 9 predicted proteins | sample 0715_SJ02_MP15_2_FD_132454 | JGI IMG/M metagenome (GOLD analysis project Ga0187782, IMG submission 132454) | Tropical peat soil microbial communities from peatlands in Department of Meta, Colombia - 0715_SJ02_MP15_20_MG | ecosystem: Environmental > Terrestrial > Soil > Wetlands > Peat | place...
TGAACGAAGACGTTGCGGCGCTAATGCTGACTAACCCCAATACGCTCGGCGTGTTTGAACAAGATATTCACCAGATCGCCGAAATTCTTCATGCCAAGGGCGGCCTGCTCTACATGGACGGCGCGAACATGAATGCGCTGGTGGGCAAGGCGCGGCCGGGGGATTTTGGCGTCGATCTGATGCACCTGAATCTGCATAAGACGTTTTCCACTCCGCACGGCGGCGGCGGGCCGGGGTCGGGACCCGTGGCGGTGAAGAAAATTCTGGAACCGTTCCTGCCGGCGCCGGTGGTAGTGGCGAACTCCGATGGCACGCTTGGCTTTGATTACAACCGGCCGCTTTCAGTGGGACGGGTGCGCGCGTTCTATGGCAACTTCGGAATGTTCGTGCGGGCGCTCGCTTACATTCAGGCGAACGGCCCGGACGGATTGCGGCAGACCACGGAAGACGCGGTGCTGAATGCGAACTACATCCGCAAAGGCCTCGAAGGCACGTACGATCTGCCGTATTCCACTCCATCGATGCACGAAGTTGTGTTCAGCGACAAGCTGCAGGCAGGAAAAGGCGTGCATACCATGGACATCGCCAAGCGCCTGATCGACTATGGATTTCATCCGTACACCACGGCATTTCCGCTGATTGTGCACGGCGCGCTGATGATCGAGCCGACGGAGAGCGAATCGAAGGAAGAGATGGATTTGTTCATTGAGGCGATGAAATCGATCGCGGCGGAAGTGGAAGAAGATCCGCAGACGGTGCTGGATGCGCCGCACTCGACGCGGGTATCGCGGCTGGACGAAACGGCGGCGGCGAGGAAGCCCGTGCTGCGGTGGAAGCCGGCGCAATAATTTCAGATTTCAGATTGCCGATTGAAATCCAGTGGTTTTTCGATCGGCAATCGGCAATTGCGAATCGACAATTGTCGATCCCGTTTCCTCCCCTGTGTTCCTCTGTGTGCTCTGTGGTTAAATCCTCGTATTGCCATCCGCTGCAAAAAGTTCCCGAGCCAACGCGTCGGCGGGAATCTTCACGTCCGCCGAAAAACGCAACCCGGTGGTTTGCCTGCTCCTCGCCGTAGTGACGCTGGCGCTTTATAACCCGGTCAATCGGCATCCGTTTGTGAATTATGACGATGACCGGTATGTGACGGAGAACGCGCACGTGCGCCAGGGATTGACCGGCGAGACGATCGCGTGGGCGCTGACTTCGACCGAGCAAGCCAACTGGCATCCGCTGACGTGGATGTCGCACGCGCTCGATTGCACGCTGTTTCGGCTGAATCCCGCGGGTCATCACTTCACCAGCATCGTGCTGCACACGCTGAATGTAGTGCTGCTGTATTTGTTCCTGATGTGGGCGACGGGGAGATTTGCGCCGAGCTTGTTCGCGGCAGCGTTGTTTGCTCTGCATCCCATCAACGTGGAGTCGGTGGCGTGGGTGGCGGAGCGGAAGAATGTGCTTTGCACATTTTTCTTTCTGCTGGCGCTTTGGGCGTACGGCCGGTATGCACGAAAGCCGGATGGGAAGCGGTATTTGGCGGTTACAGTGTTGTTCGCGGCAGGGCTTGCGTCCAAGCCGATGGTGATTACGTTTCCGTTTGTCTTGCTGCTGCTAGATTTCTGGCCGCTTGGGCGTGCCGGGAATGACGGCAGCACGACTTCGCCTTCGAGGTCTCGTCTTCTGATTGAGAAGCTGCCGTGGCTTGCTCTGTCGGCAGTGAGCGCGCTGATCACGCTGAGAGCGCAGCAATCAGGCGGGGCCATGCGGACCGCGGAGGAATTTTCATTTCCCGTGCGGTTTGCGAATGCGGTTTATGCCTACGCGATGTATCTGTGGAAGATGATCTGGCCGGCGCGGCTGGCGCCGTTGTATCCGCATCCGGGAGGTTCGCTGGCAGGGTGGCGAGTTGTGCTCGCGGCGCTGGTATTGATCGGCATCAGCGCGAGCGTTTGGCGGTTTCGCGACCGGCGGTATCTTCCCGTGGGATGGCTGTGGTTTCTGGGAACGCTGGTTCCGGTCATCGGACTGGTGCAGGTGGGCGAAGCGGCCATGGCCGACCGCTACGCGTATATCCCGCTGATCGGTGTTTTCGTGATGGTCGCTTTCGGCGCTGCCGACTTCGCGATGCACCGAAAACTCGGCAGTTGGGCAGGGGCGTGCGCCGCGGTGATTCTGATTTCACTCGCGTATGTGGCTCACAAGCAGATCGGCTACTGGCAGAGCAATGTCGGTTTGTGGTCCCATGCGATTGCCGTCACGCAGGACAACTTTGTGGCGGAAGATAATCTGGGTGGAGCGCTGATTCTCGAAGGCAAAGAGGAAGCGGCTCACGCGCATTTCGAAGCGGCCGCGCGAATCAACTCAAAAGACCCCATGAGCCGCAGTAATTTGGGAACGTATTTCCAGACTCACAATCGGCTGGCGGAGGCCGTGGCGCAATACAAAGCTGCGCTCGAGTCAACTTCCGATCCCGGACTGCTGGCGCAGACTCATGCCAACCTGGGGTCGGCTGAGCGCGTGCTGGGAGAAAGCGAGGCGGCGCGCAGGGATTTTGACGAGTCGCTGCGGCTGAATCCGAATCAGTTCAATGCGTGGCTGGGCGAAGGATTGCTGGCGCGGCAGCAAGGCAAGGTCGATGAAGCCATCGCGGATTTGACGCGCTCCTTGGACCTGCGGCCGAGCGCGCAGGGATACGTTGAGTTAGGCCGCACGCTGGAACAGGCCGGCCGGCCGGCCGACGCGCTGAATGCCTATGAACAGGCCTTGAAGCTTGCACCCGATGATTCCGAGGCGCAAAAAGCTGCCGACGCGCTCCGGCAAACAGGCCGGTAGTGCGTCTTGCTGTTTGGAGCTGGCTGGTTCGGAGTCAGCTTTTTCTGGAGGTCACCGCGAAGAACGCGGCGGCCTCCTGCTCGATGTTCTTACTGCCGCAATGCGGGCACTTGGGACTTTCCTCATCGTGTTCGTGCAGGGTCAGAACCAATTCGAAGGGTTTATGACAATCGAGGCAAACGTAGTCGTAAACAGGCATGGGAAACCTCCCGCGAGATGCCGTTGCGAGAATTGTACGCCTGCAGACAATTGTTGATTGTTGATTTCTTGATTGTTGATTGAGCCCCTCGCGCTTCCGTCTTGCAAGCGAACATCAGCAATCAGCAACTGCCGAGCTTTCATTTCGCTGAAATTTCAACTGAAGCACTGGTGGCTTCCCAATCCACGTGCAGGGTGCAGCTGCTGCCAGTTCTGTCGTAGGCGATAGTGAAATTCTCGACCGGCGAAGGCAGTTTGGAAACCTTCATATCGATGCGTGCCAGTTCATCGCTCTCGTATTTGTACGGGATGCCCCATTCGCCAGTCTTCTTGTTGATGATCAGCGTCCACTTGTCGGCGTTGGGGACGGTGAAGATGGTGTAGTTTCCGGCGGGGACGGTTTTGCCGCCAACTACGATGTCGCTACTGGTGACGAACGTGGTAGCCTCGTTGGCGCCGGTGCGCCAGACTTCGCCATAAGGCACGAGTCCGCCGAAGATCTTGCGTCCCTTCATGCGCGGGCTGGAGTAATCGGTCTTGACGGTTTTGCCACCACCGAGATCGCAGGACGCCGAAGCCGGCGGGCTGGGACGTTTCGACTTGTCGGACATCTGAGCGAGAGAAGCGGCGGACATCACCAAGGCGAAAATTGTGAGCAGTGCGATTCGTTTTTGCATGATTTCTCCTTGCGTTAGTGAGATCGCAGAAACTTTAGACGTGGGCGAATGTTTTCCGTGAGCATTATGCTGCACCCGGCGGCGCGGTTACAATCATGCGATGCCGGTATTCGATGACAAACAGGAAGAGTTGGAACACTACGAGACGATGATGGGCGTTCCGCGGGGGCGGCTGGCGGTCAGCATGGATGCCATTACCGACGCCATGTCTTTGGTCGGACAGCATGGCGTGTATTGCCAGAGCCAGCGCTGGCCGGGCAAGCCGGTCATGGATATTCAGCTCATCATGAAGAACCTGAGCGACGCCAAAGAGCTCATCCAGAGCGTGATGCAGGAGCTGAAGAAACCTGCCGACTGAATCTTGTCTTCCCCGTTTATGCCAGTGTGTACTTTCCCCGCTCGATCATCTTCTGCGCGATCTGCTGGCGCAGTTCGATGGTGTTGAACGGCTCGTATTTTGCCAGTCGGCGCAGGATGGCGAGCTGAGTGCGCAGCATGTCGCCATCGGCAACGGCGGCGATGACCTTGCGCGCAGCGGATTCGATCTTGTCCATCGCCTGCGTCAGATACACGCGAGTCATGGCAATCGGCAGCGCCGCGGCGGATTCGCCTTTGGTCTCTGCGATTTTTTGCGCGCGCAGGACCGCGGTTTCCATGGCGTAGGTTTCGATGGTCATGTCGGCGATCGCGCCCATAATCTCCTGCTGGTCCTGAATGGCCTGCATATATTTCTGGGTGGCCGAACCAGCCGCGAATAATCCCAGCTTCTTGGCTTGGGCGACGAGTTTGCGCTCGTCGGCCAACGGGCCTTCGAGGTCATCCGCCAGCGATGGGCCGGAGAGCACTTCATCCATCAGCTTCTTGATGGCGGGCATAAGCGGCAATTGCCCGCTCATGGCGCGTTTCAGCAGAAAGCCGGTAATGATGAGGCGGTTGATTTCGTTGGTGCCTTCGAAAATGCGATTGATGCGGGCATCGCGATAGGCGCGCTCGGCGGGATACTCTTCCACGAAACCGTAGCCGGCGTGAATTTGCATGGACTCATCTACGATATAGTCGATCATCTCCGAGCCCCAGACTTTGATGATCGAGCACTCGACGGCATATTCCTCGATGGCCTTCAGAGTTTGCTTGGCGGCGTCTGCGGCGGACTTGTCGACTTCGCCGAGCGCGGTGTCCATCATGCCAACCGTGCGATAAACAAGCGACTCGCCTACATAAAGCAGCGTCGCCATGTTGGCGATTTTTTCGCGCACCAAGCCGAAATCGGCGATCACCTTGCCGAAGGCCTTGCGTTGTTTGGCATAGGCGACGGCGTTTTCCATCGACACGCGGCCTCCGCCCACGCACATGGCGCCCAGCTTGAAGCGGCCGATATTCAGAATGTTGAAGGCGATGAGATGACCTTTGCCGATTTCTCCGAGCAGATTCTCCACCGGAACTTTGCAGTCGTTGAGAATGATCGGGCAGGTGGAGGAGCCGCGAATGCCCATTTTGTGCTCTTCGGCGCCGACCGAGAAACCGGGGAAAGTGCGCTCGATCAGAAATGCCGAGAATTTTTCGCCATCGACCTTGGCGAAGACCGTAAACAGGTCGGCGAATCCGGCGTTGGTGATCCACATCTTCTCGCCGTTGAGAATGTAATGCTTGCCATCGGAAGACAGTTCAGCACGGGTGCGGGCGTTCAGGGCATCGGAGCCGGAGGTCGATTCCGACAGCGCGTAGGCACCCACGATTTCGCCCGCGGCCAGGCGGGGCAGATATTTCTTTTTTTGTTCTTCCGTTCCGAAATAAACAATGGGCAAAGCGCCGATGCCGGTGTGGGCACCCCACGTCGTAGCGAAGCCGGCATACTTGGCGATGTGGTCGGCGATCACCGCGGCCGTGACCTTGTCCATCTCCAGGCCGCCGTAGGACTCGGGAATTTCCACCGAACTTAGGCCGAGTTCGCCCGCCTTCTTGAGCAGGTCGCGCGTGACGGAGAAATCCTTGTGCTCGATTTTCTCGACGTTGGGAATGATTTCATTCAGGGCAAACTCTTCCGTGGTTTGTCCAATGAGCTGATGCTGCTCGCTGAAATCTTCCGGGGTGAACACTTCATCGGGCTGGCGAGTTTCCAGCAGGAAACTGCCACCGGAGATTTTGGTTCTGGGCACTGCGGTGATGGTGGCCATACGCGTCCTCGATAAAAGTCCGCCGCGTCAATATCGAACGCGGCGGAATGATGATCCATTCTAATGCGGGGGCAAAGGGAATGGTAGACCGGAGTCCGACCCTTGGGGTCGAACTCCGGTTCCTTTGGGAAAAAGGGATCAGAGAGAATCGGGGTCCGGCAGCAGCACACGGCAGTCAGTGGGCGCAGCCGCCAGAATCATCCGATATTCCGCCAGCACGTTGTTGTAGTCCCCTTCGAGCTGTTGGCAGAGCATTCCCCCGGGATCTTTGCGGCAAGCGTCGTCTCGTTCCCGGCGAGCGCTCCGGACCAGGGGGACGGACAGATTCGCCCGGGCGTTTACCGAGGAACAATCGGCTTGGCACATCGTGCCGACCAGAATTTTGCCTGGAGGGCAGGAGTTCAGCACACAGGCCGATCCGTTCCAGACCTGGCCGGCAGAACAGGACGTGGTGGGGGTGCAGGCGGCGCCATTCCAGAAGGTGCCTGGCTCGCAACTTGTCTCCTTGCTGGTGGGGGTGGTGGGCAGGCATCCGCCTTTGTCCACCGTTTGCCCGGGTAAGCAGGAGCATTGTCCCGGAAGGCAGGGTTTGCGCAGATCGGACGAAGGTGCAGGCTTGGCAACAGGTTTACATGGACCGCCGTCGCAGGGACGCCGCAGGTCCGGCTCCGTGGTTTTCGGTTCCTGAGGTTTCTCGGGCGTTTCGTGCACGGGACGGGAAACTCCGGTGTTTTCGGTGCCACGATTCTCAGGTACACGATCAGCGTCATGATTCGCCGATGGGCTGGGCGCGGCGTGACTCTCGGGAGTGCTGTTAGTAGGAGCAGGACTTGGAGCGGGACTTGGCGCTTCACTATGCGACGGGCTTGGACTCGGGCTCGGAGAAAAACTCGGCGCCGGACTCGGAGAAGGCGACGGCGTGGGGCTGGAAATGACCATTGGCGGCGGACTCGGCGGTGGGCTCGGGGCGGCGCCTGCGTTATGTTGGGCGAGGACGATCGACGAGAACAACAGGACGAACAGGAAAGAAAGGCTGGAGAGCTTCATACAGCACCTCCTGACTTCGGCGGAACGCTGGGGGAGCGTCCGGTGCAGCGGGACATTCTTGCGTCCCCAAAGAAGATAACCCGAAGACGCGTAAAAAAGCGTAGTAATCGGGTAAAGAATCGTGATGGGGCTCAGGGTTGGACCGGGGCAGTTCTCACCTCGGCGTTTCTCACGCTGTAACGGCTCGAGGGCTGGCAGGTCGAGGACCGCACCGGATGAACCGCATCGGAATCCTTGCGGTCGCGTGCGACCACGAAGCTGTGGATTGAGTAACACAGAGTGTCCGGCGTCTTGATCGCGATCTGGTCTGGAAAAACAAAGGAGAACTTGAAGGGTTTCTCTACTGTAGATTCCTTTATCTGACCGCTATTGGGAAGGATGCGCCACGGCTCGGAGGGAGTGGCAGTAGAAGTCCATACCCAGAAATCGTCGTGCCATTGCAGATTCCCTGGGAGCCGCCCTGCACTTGAGGGCTGCTGCTGACCGAACGCGTAGGAAGTAAAAACGACCAGAACAACAGCGACCAGGCGGGCAAGAGGCATACGAACCTCCTTGCCGCAAATTATAGCCCCACGCGCTTAAGTGTTCTCGAAAATCCCGGCGGCGCCCATGCCGCCGCCGACGCACATGGTCACCATGCCGTAGCGAGCGTTGCGGCGCTTCAGTTCGCGAATGACGCTCGCGGTCAGCTTGGCGCCGGTACAGCCCAGCGGATGGCCGAGCGCAATCGCGCCCCCGTTAGGATTGACCTTCTCCGGGTCGAGTCCGGCTTCTTTGATCACGGCCAGGGATTGTGCGGCGAAGGCCTCGTTGAGCTCGATCACGTCAATGTCGGAGAGTTTGAGTCCGGCCATCTTCAACGCTTTCGGAATCGCGAAGACTGGGCCGAGTCCCATTTCTTCCGGCTTGTAGCCGGCGGTCGCGAAGGCCACGTAGCGAGCCAGCGGCTTGATGCCCAGAGCTTGGGCGCGCTCGGCCGATATGACTACGGAGGCGGCTGCGCCATCCGACATTTGCGACGAGTTGCCGGCGGTCACCGTGCCTTTCGCATGAAACGCGGGCTTGAGCGAGAGCAATGCTTCGAGCGAGGTGTCGGCGCGCGGGCCTTCGTCCATTTTGAAAACGATTTCCTGCCGCTTGGGCTTCGATCCGTTGGGAGTGCTGAAAGTCACTGGTACGGGGACGACTTCATCGTCGAACTTTCCCGCCTGGATCGCAGCCAGCGCTTTCTGATGGCTGCGCAGAGAGAATTCGTCGGCAGCCTCGCGGGTGATGCCGTCGCGGTGAGCGACTCGCTCGGCAGTGAGGCCCATGGAAAGATAAGCGTCGGGATAGTTCTCCACCAGCCAGGGATTGGGCGATATCTTGTGGCCGCCCATGGGAATCATCGACATCGATTCGGTTCCACCGGCCACGATGACTTCCGCGCCGCCGCTCATGATGCGCTCTGCGGCCATCGCAATCGCCTGCAGTCCCGAAGAGCAGAAGCGGTTGATGGTGAGCGCTGAGACTTCCACCGGCAGGCCGGCGCGCAGCGAGGCGATGCGGGCGACGTTCATGCCCTGCTCGGCCTCGGGCATGGCGCAGCCGAGAATCACGTCTTCGATTTCTTTCGGGTCGAGCTGCGGCACGCGATCGAGCGCGCCTTTGATGGCAACGGCCGCGAGTTCGTCGGGACGGGTGGAGCGGAGCGTGCCTTTGAAAGCCCGTCCTACGGGGGTGCGAACCGACGAGGCGATGATGACTTCACGCATATTGTTCTCCGTTTACAGATTCCGTTGTTTTGGATGCTGGTTGGTTAACACCGGGTTCAGCATGTCCTCACTGAGCCGGCGCGAAAAAGTAATAGTCCGCGGTGTACTTGCTTTTCGTCTCCGATTCTTTGTGAGCTTCGTCGCAAACGTCGGAAGCCCCCGGCTTGCCGCCGTGCGTGTGGACGCGCTGGATTGCCGTGACCTTTGCGAGTTGTCCTTTGCCCGAGTTGCTGACCACGTTCACCAGCAGCCAGGGGATTGAGTCTTCGTCGAGCGAGGGGACCTGCGCCGTCATTGTTCCGGTGACCTGGCTGCCGTCGTTGAGCTTCCAGGTCGGCCCGGCGGAATGCGTGCCGATCACTTTATCGTTTCGGTCTTTGAGTTCGGCGTCCGGAGCTTTGAGGGTCCAACCGAACTTGCCGTCTGCGCTGGCTTTGCAAGTGTAGACCTGTGATCCAGTAGCACGTGCGAATGCCACCGGCTGCAAGCCTGCGGGAACGGCGATGGCGTCGGGGACGTCGGGTGCAGACTCCTTAGGAGGAGCATTTTTTTGCGCTCGCGCTAACTGTGAGGCTGTCAGAACCACAGCCGCCGCAAGGGCGAGATATGCGACGTTTTTTCCAGTTGCTTGCATTAAGCCAGGGGCCCCTTCAGTTCCTCAACGTCTTCCCGGTTTTCAGCGTGTACTGAATTCTCTCCTGCGTTTTGCGCTCGCCGCAGAGCGATTTGAAGCCCTCCCGCTCCAGGTCGAGGATGTACTGTTCGCTGACCGGAGTGCCTGGGGTGACGTTGCCGCCGCAGATCACCTGGGCGATTTTGCCGGCCAACTTTACTTCGTAGTCGGTGATAAAGTCGCCCTGGCGCATGAGGTGGACTCCCATCTTGAGCGCGGCCAGCAAGCTTTCGCCGGGCGCGGGAATGTCGGTACGCGGAGCCGGCGGTTCATATCCGGCATGCACGAGTTCGAGGGCGCGCGCCTTCGCATCGGAAAGCACGCGCTCGCGATTCATGGTGATGCGGTCGGAGTCGGAAAGGAACCCCAGACCGCGGGCTTCATGCGCCGAAGTTGCGACCTTTGCCGTGGCGATCGTCTCGAACGTTTTCTTCATCGCCTCCATCATTTCGACCGAGCCAGCCAGCGCTTCGCCGGAAATTTTTCCGCGCGATGCCGTGGCGCTGTCGACGGCGCGCAGCAGCATTTCCTTGCAGCCTCCGCCGCCGGGCAGCAGGCCAACGCCAACTTCGACCAATCCTGTGTAGAGCTCGGCGTGCGGCTGGCGCGCGGCAGCGTGCAGGGAAATCTCCGTCCCGCCTCCAAGACATAGCCCGAACGGCGCCGAAACGACCGGTTTCGGTGAAAACTTGATGGCCTGCGTCATTCCCTGGAACTGACGAATGGCGAAATCGACGTCGTCCCATTCTTCCTCCTGCACGCTCATGAGCAGCAGCATGAGGTTCGCGCCCACGGAAAAATTGGTCGCGTCGTTGGTGATGACGAAGGCATCGAAGTTGTCGCCCGGACCGCCGGGCTTGAGGGTTTGCAGAATCAGGCCGATGATGTCCGCGCCGAGCGAGTTCATCTTGCTGTGAAACTCGATGCAAGCCACGCCCTTGCCCAAATCGACCAGCGACGCGCCGGAATTTTTCTTCACCACGCCGTTCGATTTTTTCGCCACCGTGACCGACCAGACGCCGGCAGAAACTTCCGTCGGCTGCCAGTTGCCGGCAGCCAGTTGCCAGTACTTGCGTCCGGAGGCAGCCCTTGAATCGTCCGCGTACCAGGATTTCTGGCCGGAGGCGAGAAGCTTTTCAGCATTCGCCGCGACAGGCTTGCCTTCTTTTTTCATGCGAGCGACCGTGGCTTCGACGCCGGCAGCATCCCAAAGTTCGAACGGACCAAGCTCCCAGTTGAAGCCCAAGTGCATGGCGCGATCGATCTCGACAATGGAATCGGAAATCTCGGGAACTCGGTTGGCAGAATACGTCCATAGATCCGAGAGCGCAGCCCAGAGAAAGGCTCCGGCTTTGTCGCCCTTCTGCGGCGCACCGCCATCGAGCCCGAGAAGCGTGCGCAGGCGCGCTCCCGTGTCCTCGATGTTCTTTGCCATGTCGAGTGCGGCGAATTTCGGTTTTTGGCGCGGATGATATTCCAGTCTCTTCCAGTCGAGCGCCAGGCGCTCGTCGTCGCCGGCGGCGCCTTTCGTCTTCTTGTAGAACCCGCCTTTGGTCTTGTCGCCGAGCCATTTTCGGTCCAGCATCTGCTTGAAAAAGTCAGGCAGGCGAAGATCGCTGCGCTCATCACGAACATTGGTGGTCATGTTGCCGACGACGTGGCCGAGAATGTCGAGCCCGACCAGATCGATGGTGCGGAACGTCGCCGACTTCGGCCAGCCCACGGCCTGCCCGGTGAGCGCGTCGATGTCTTCGATGGTCAGGTCCATTTCCTGCATCAGGCGCATCACGTTGAGCACGGAAAACGTCCCGATGCGATTGCCAATGAAATTGGGCGTGTCCTTCGCCATGACGACGCCCTTGCCGAGACGCACATCGCAGAAATGAGAGACAGCATCGATCAGTGAGCGATCGGCCTCGGGCGTGGGAATCAGCTCCAAAAGCCGCATGTAGCGCGGCGGATTGAAAAAGTGCGTGCCGAACCAGGCGCGGCGGAAGTCGTCGGAGAAGCCTTCGGCAATTTTGGCGACGGGCAGTCCGCTGGTGTTGGTGGTGATGATGGTGCCGGGCTTGCGGATGGCCTCGACCTTCTTAAGCAAAGACCGTTTGATGTCGAGGTTTTCGACCACCGCCTCGATGATCCAATCGGCGTCAGCTAACTTCTTCAGATCGTCGTCAAAATTTCCGATGGTCACCAGCCGCGCCAGCGATGAGTCCATAAA
>Ga0187782_10003591_pt1 | contig 11574 bp, 6 predicted proteins | sample 0715_SJ02_MP15_2_FD_132454 | JGI IMG/M metagenome (GOLD analysis project Ga0187782, IMG submission 132454) | Tropical peat soil microbial communities from peatlands in Department of Meta, Colombia - 0715_SJ02_MP15_20_MG | ecosystem: Environmental > Terrestrial > Soil > Wetlands > Peat | place...
GAGTTTTCAATGGTCACCGGAATGCGCTCGCCTTCTTCGTAAATCCGAAGAATCACAAACTGCCCGGGCTTTTGCTTGCGGGCAATGCGGGGAGCTTCCAGGACGAATCGCTTAATACCGTGGGCGAGAAATTGTGCGTGGATGATTTTGAACACAGACACTCTCCAAGTGGCCTACGACACGACAACTTTCGATTGTGTCTGGAGGGTCTGGCGGGGGGCAGTGATCGAGATCACAAGGGCTTGTGAGCTGCGCGGGCTTGTTGATCGGGGTGTGCACCATGAAAGATGGGGTAAACCATTCATTCAGAATAACTTATGAACTGGGGACGAGCAGATCGGACTCTTCGCCATGGTGATAGCACTAGCAACTCACCCGCATCCACCAAGCGGGCTCGAAGTTTATCCCCGCACGGTGAGGACCGGGCAATTGGCGTGGGCGACCACGCGGTGCACGGTCGACCACGGCATGCGCGTCCTGCCATCGCGGGGACGCGCCCCCAGCACGATCAGATCCGCCTCGCGCTCGGCCGCCGTATTCACGATGCACTCCCAGGCGATTCCGAATTCGATGACGGGATCAGGCAGATACGCCAGCGTTGCATTTCTCGGCACCAGCGCCTGCAACTGGCAAACCCCGGTTTCGATTGGTCCGGGCCGCTTCTCCAGTTCGGAGTAATCCTCGATGACGTGCAACAGCGTGAGCTGCGACTCAAACTCCTCGGCCAGCGAGATGGCAACCCGCGCCACTTTCAGCGAAGCCGGCGTAAAGTTTGTGGCATAAACGATGCGATGCAGCTCCAGGTCGACGGGAGCGATTTCCCGGTCAGTGCCGTGAAGTTCGGGGAGCCTGGCATGGCCCCGAACTCTGGGCCCAACCGTCAGCACCGGGCAGGGTGCGCTCCGGAGAATATCCTCGGCTACCGAACCGAGCACAAACTTGCCCAATCCCGAGCGGCCGTGAGTTCCGACGATGATGAGGTCGATCTTATTCTCGGAAACAATGTCGCTTAGATTGGGCCAGACCTGTCCGTGGCGCACATAGGTGCGATGGGGAATGTTGCTCAGCCGGGAGGCTACCTGCCTGACCTTCTCCTCCGCCTGGCTGTGCGCGTCCTCGTAGACAGTTTCGACGCTCATGTAGTCAACCCCGCCCGTCATCAACAGCAGATTTGCGTCGGAAAGGACGTGAGCGACGTGCAGCGTGCTGCCAAAACGGTGGCAGATGGCGCTGGCGTAGGGAAGCGCCGTCTCGGATGTGGCGGAGAAATCCGTGGCGAACAGGACGTTCTTTACGGAGATCGCGGACCGTTGCTTTTTGGTTTCGGGTGTGTCTTGCTTGAGTTCCAGGACTTCCATATGACACCTCCGCACCCAGATTAAGCATTACACTACTGCCCGATTTCAGCTATGCTGACGGTCACGTTCGCATGTGATCGCTGGTCGCTCAGTGGATACAAGTGCAGGGAATCTAGTGTGCGGATGAAAAATGAAATACTCGGCGCAGACGTATCCAAGTTCGATGCGACGGTGACAGAGAAATCGATTTTTTCAAACGGCGGCAATGTCCTCCTCTTGCAGTTTCTCTCTCTCCAACTCCTCCTGGTAGCCGAGGGCCGCGAAGTAGGTCGCATGATCGAAAAATTTCTCCAGCATCTGGAGCAGCTCCAGTTCGCCCATGATCTCAACGGCGCGGTCCACGACGGCTTCACTCCTGAGGAAATCCCAGAGATTTTCCTTGGTGAGCTCGATGACCTTGATCAGTTCAGCCAGGGGTATCTTCTGCGACGCACGGCGCACGCCAATTTCGCGGTAACGCCGCTCGATTTGCGCCGGACTTTCGCCCAGCAGCCAGTCGCCCAGGTGGCGATAGATCTCGTACACTCGTTCCCGTAATTCGTGCGAGGGCATGGTGCGGAAATCCTTGAGGTCGGGCGAACTCATGACTTTTCTTTCCAGCCCGTCGGCCAGGGTGTCGGCATGGGTTTCAATCAAACGAACCAATCGGTAGGAAAACATCATAATCGCCCCCTTCCTTACTCCAGGCTTATTCCCAGCTTGGCCGCAGGGCCGCGTTGAGAGCGATAGAACCTCCGTTTTTTTGTCTCAGCCAGCGAGCGTGAAGATGACAGTAATCGTGGTCTCCACCTCGACTGGTTGTCCATTCAGCAAATACGGCCGGTAGCGCCACTGCCGAACCGCATCAATGGCGGCGGGCACCAGCATGGGGTGGCCGCTGACCAGTTGCAAGTCCTGAATGGCGCCGTCTTTGTTGATAATCGCCCTCAGCACAACATCGCCCTGAATCCGGGCAGCCCGGGCAAGGGGCGGATATAGCGGCTGCACTTTGTGAACGAGCAGACCGGTGGTGACCCCTTGCGAAACCCGGATACGTTGCGGCACCACGGGCTGGATTTTGGGTACATAGGCCAGGCCGGAGGTCGAATTGATGATGCCTCCAATCACGCCGCCGATTTGGCCACCGGGGATACCTCCCGGCACACCTCCGACCACGCCGCCCCCTGAAGGCAAGGGCGGTGGCGCCTCTTCTTCTTTAATCATTTGCACTTTTTGCGGGATCCTGGTGGGCGTGCGCAGTTGTCCGCCGGCCAGCACGTCGCTCTCAACCTGGCGGGTGATTTTGACGGCCTGCGCCGCGGGTGGCGGAGGCGGCGGTGGCGGCGGCGGAGCCATCAGGAACGTCAGCAATTGCGCCCTGGGCAGCTCCTGCGTGAAACACAACGGCAGTAACAGCAGCAGGCCCAGCATCACGCACTGCACAGCAAAAGAGAAAAGCGTCGCCCAACTCTGCCGCCGTTTCTGGCCCTCATATCGCAACAGGCTATCGGCAAACAGGGGATGCACCTGGGCCGGGGCGGCCAGCAGGCGCTCCAAATGATCCGGCACCACACGCGGTGGTGCGGGTGGAACTTCTTTGACTTCCGGCTCGTGAATTTCGACTGTGCCTTTCATGGCCGTTCCCCCCTTTTGGCCACAACCGTAAGAACCGGGCAGCGGCCGCGCGCCATTGGCCGACATCGCACCCTTGTGACCGCGCCGCGGCTCCGTAGTTCTTCATCTTGATTCTCGCTCTGGGGGAATACAGCAGCCATGATGAACGGCACAGGTGCAGGTGACCGCAATCACATCTGCCAAACTACTCCCAAGGACGGTTTTAGTTACGGCCGTGTACTAAGGTAATGGGCTTTTTCGACCGCGCCTGATTTTCTGGGGTTGCGCTTGACTCGCCGGCTGGCGCCTGGCAGTTGGAACTTCCTCTCCGAACCACCCTGGCCTCGGCGCCAGGTTCATTCCCACCACCCAAAACGGGAATTTATCCCCTGGAATTAGGTCTGTATTGCCGTGTTTCGGCTTGTGTCTCCGTATCTGTGACCCGAAGATTGGGGTCAGACCCGCGCGCCGCCAGCGAGGCCTCGCGGGGGAGAGTGACCATGCCAGTGAATCTCAGAAGCTCTCAAGCTCTTGTTTGGTTGCTGTTGTTCGTTGTCGCGCTTGCTTCCGCGCAGAAGGCCGCGAGCCCAGGCGCTTCCCCGGACTACGTCGGGGCAGAAACCTGCAAGACCTGTCACGAGGAGCTGTATAACGCCTGGGCGAAAACCCCGCACTTTAAGACGACTCTGATGAAAGAGGGAGGGGCTGCGCACCCCGGCTGTGAGGGCTGCCACGGCCCGGGCGCCGCCCACGTTGCCGGCGGCGGCGATACAACAAAAATCTACATCTTCAAAGATCACTCGCGCGAAGAAAGCAGCGCCCGCTGCTTGAGCTGCCACGGCGAGAGCCACAAACAATCGCGTTTTTCCGAGTCCTCTCATGCCAGCTCCAATGTGGGCTGTCTCGACTGCCACTCGCCTCATCATCCCGCCGAAAAAGAGCACCTGCTGGTGGCGAGCCAGCCACAGTTGTGCTACGGGTGCCACACCAGCGCGAAAGCGGATTTTGCCAAGCCCTATCATCACCGGGTCAACGAAGGCCTGGTGCAATGCAATGACTGCCACAATCCCCACGGCACCGCCACCGTGCGCCAGCTCGAGACCAAGCCCAGCGGGGATGCGGTCTGTTACAAATGCCACGCCGATAAGCAAGGACCTTTCGTCTACGAGCATGTGCCGGTCAAGACCGAGGGGTGCAGCAGCTGCCACACGCCGCACGGGTCTACCAATCCCCGGCTGCTCAAAGTGAGTCTGGTCAACATGCTCTGCCTCCAGTGCCACACCTTCCCGACGGTGAGCCCGGCGGGCCCGGCGCACAATCAGTCGGCCAAATACCAAGCCTGCATCATGTGCCACTCGCAGATTCATGGCTCCAATTTCAGCGCGGTCTTTTTCAAGTGAGGGAAACAGCAATGCACTTGCCAGCAAATTTCGATCTGAGTTTGGGTGGCGCGGCGCTCCAGGGCGGCGATCAACGTTCTGGCAGGAAACATGGCTTTAGCCACTGCGGTGGCAGGCTGGGCGCGGTCCTGCGCCGTGGAAAGGCGCAATCAGCGGGGTATGCCGTGGTGTGGTTTCTGTTGTCCGGGTTGACGGTGTTGGTGTCCGTCTCCCTGCCTGCGCAGTCGCAGTCGAGCGCGAACCCGCCCGCCGAGCCCGAAGGCATGACCAGCGGCGACTACGTGGTGCACTCGTCGCTGGAAGCAGGCTACCGTTCTTCCAACCTCACCGGCAGCGCCGACATGTACGACACGCTGGTGAACCTGCAAACCGGGCCACGCTTGCTGGACGAAACTCTTTCCATGCAGGCGCTGGATCACCGCGGCTGGCTGTTCGACGATCTGTACGTCAACAGTTTTGGCTGGGGCGGCGATCCCAACAATGCCCTGCGTATGCGCGTCGAGAAGGACAAGTGGTACAGCTTCGCGGGCAGCTTCCGCCGCGACCAGTATTTCTCTGACTACGACCTGCTGGCCAATCCCTTAAATCCGCCCACGTCCACCCCTGCGATTGCGGTGGAGAATTCACCCAGCCAAATGGACACTACGCGGCACATGAGCGACGTAGATCTGAAGTTGCTTCCCCAGTCCAAGCTCAGCTTTCACGTGGGTTATTCGCGCAACAACATGACCGGGCCGGTCTACAGCAGCATCCACGACGGCACTGACGCGCTGCTGTTTCAGCCCTGGAACACCAGCATGAACTCCTACCGCATGGGAGCAGACTGGAAGATTCTGCCGCGAACCGTGCTCAGCTACGACGAATTTCTGGATTACTACCGCGGAGACACGGATACATCTTTGGCTTCCTTTGCGCCGGCGCAGTTGCCCGGAGGAGCCCCGGTGGAGCTGGGGCTTTCGATCGACACCGTCAACAAGGAACCCTGCGCGGTGGTGGCACCGGCCACCACGCTGGTCAGCAACGGAGTGCTCACCAACACCGCGTGCAACGCCTATGTCAGCTATCTGCGCAACCAGCGCATTCGTACTTCCACGCCCAGCGAGCGCTTCAGTTTTCACAGCACGGATATACCGCGCGTGGAGTTGACCGGCTCTTATTCCTATAGCGACTCGGAAACCAGCACGCCGCTCTACGAAACTTTCAGCGGATTGATCACGCGCACCAGCACCCTCGCGTTTGTGGGCACGGGCACGGCTTCAGCCAGCCGGATAGCCGATGAGGCCGATCTCGGCGCCACGGTTCACCTCAACCGCCATTGGCGGGTAATCGAAAAATTCTATTTTTGGGCCTACCGAATCCCCCAGGACGGCAATTTCAGCGAAACCGACAGCGACTGCACCAACACCAAAGCCTGCACTCTGCTGACTCCTCTGAGCGCGACCGCGCCCACGATCACGCCAACGCTGAGCGTCACATCTTTCAATCAGAACTGGAAGCGCAATCAGGTCGAACTGGCGTGGGACGTTTCGAAGAAATTTGGAGCCCGCATCGGCTACCGCTACGGCGATCGCGTGTTTGATCAGTTCACGACGTTTGCCCCCGTCACCGAGAACAGCATCACGGTTCACGAGCAGACCGCGCTGGCGGGACTGTGGGCGCGTCCCATTACGAGCCTGCGCCTGAATTTCGATGCGGAGCACACCAACTACGACTGGGTAATCGTTCCCATCGCGCCGCGCAAAGAATCGCGCTACCGCTTGCAGGCGGGGTACAACCCACGTCCCTGGGCGTTGCTGGGCGGATCCATCAACATTCTGGAAGACTTCAACTCCTACTCGCTCACCCAGTATGCCGGCCATAACCGGAACTATGGACTCACGGCCGCGCTCAACCCGCGTCCGTCTTTCGGCCTCGATCTGGCCTACAACTATAACGACGTAATTCAGAACGCGCTGATCTGCTTCGACGACGTTCCGCCCACCGGCGTCACCCTCCCTTTTGTAAGCAGCGCCGGCTCTTGCGCCGCGCATGAATCGAGTAATCCCCTGTTGGGCAGCTCCTACTACACCAACCACACGCAGTTTGGCATGGCCACGGTGCGCTTCCGCTTCGACAAGCGCACGACCGTCAACGCCGGCGGCAGCATTACCAACGTCGACGGCAACGTCCCACAGTTCAACATCCTGCAACCCCTGGGCTCGCTGCAATACAAGTATTACCAGCCGGTGGCCGCCCTGAGCGTTGATCTCGGCCACAAGCTCGCCTGGAACAGCGGCTGGAACTACTACCAGTACAACGAAGGCTCGTTCGTCGGCCCCACCGCTCCTCGTTATTTCCACGCGAACAACATAACCGAATCGCTGCGGTATGCGTTCTGAGGTGTTCTCTTGCGTTTGGAGAAAAGCGCAAGCCGCGAAGTGTGCGGAGAAAATCTCGCGGAGCGGCAGCGAGGAACGACTCCCGGCGACGGCATTTTTGAAAGGAACAAGAAGCGATACGAGCGGACAAACGCTGCCCCGCATCCCCGACACGGTCAAGACAAACGCAGGTGAGGCCCTCCTTACAGAACAGACCTGTAAGAGAACGCGATCCCCACAGCATTCTCCTCTACGGCTGCGCTCCGATTTCGAAATTCAAGGTTGAGAGCGACAAGCGGTACTGGTACTGGGCGTTGACATAGCCGATGGCTGCATCGGTTTGCTGCAATTGCGCCTGACTGAGTTCGACAATCGAACCCAGGCCAAGCTTGTAGCGCTGCTGGGCAAGATTCAATCCCAAATCGGCTTCCTTTACGAGTTCCGCCGCCACGCTGACCCGCTGGAAGGCGGTGTTGGTGGCGAGCCATGCGGTGCGAACGTCGCGCACCGCGCGGTCGCGCAGATCGCGCGCGTTCTCGGCGGCAGCTTTGGCCCGGTAATTCGCTTCCGAAGCCTGCGCCGTGAACAGGAATCCGTTGAAGATCGGGACACTCAAATTCACCCCGATGGCGCCGTACCAACTGGAAACGAAATAGTTGGGGAAGCAGCCGCCGAAGCAATCGGGACGCACAGGAGTCGCTCCCGCTATACCCAGCGTGCTGATGGTGGGCAGAAGCTGATCGCGCTGGGCACGGCGGAATTTTTCCGCGGCCTGCTGATTGTAGGTGAGCGCCTGGAGATCCGGACGCTGCTGCAAGGCGGTGTTGATGAGGCCGTCCACATCCTGCGGCGGCGCGGCCAGCTGCGTATTCTCGTCAGTCAGCTCGTAACTCACCTGTTTGTCAAAACCAAGGACCGAGGTGAGCGCTGCAACCGCCGAGTCGACGTTGTTCTGCGCATCGAGTTGCAGCAGTCTGGCCTGAGACAGGTTCACGTCGGCAAAGGCAAGATCAAGCTCGGATTTCAATTTGCTTTTCGTCAATTCCTCCACCTGGTGCTGCACGGACTGACGGGTGGAAACCGTTTGTTGCGCCACTTTGAGAAGCTCCTGGGCTTGCAGAACGTTGTAGAAGGCCTGGTCCGTGGCCAGAATGATGTCTTCCGTGGTCGCCAGCGCATTGGCGTTTTGCGCCTTCTCGAGGAGCTTTGACGAAGCCGTCAGATTATAAGTGCGGCCAAAGTCGGTAATGAGCTGGCTCATGGTTACGCCGCCACCGGCATGTTCAAGCAGGCGGGAGGCGGTGAGCGAACCGGCTCCGATGCGGCTGCCCTCGTTCGCATCAACTGCGGTCATGGCGCCATTGAAATTCGGCAATTGCGCCGCTCGAGTCTCCCGGTACACCTGATGCTGCGCCAATGCCAGCAAGCGTCCCAGGCTGATCTGGGGATTGTTCTTGATGGCCAACTGCTCTGCCTGCCGGCGCGTTAAGCGCATGGGCCCGGCCGGCGCCTGGCCGGGTGGCGCATTTTGCGGAGCGGTTTCTGGTCCAGCTCCGCGCGGGAATGTGGCCGCCAGCATCAGTGGCGCCAGGATCGGTCCCGGAGATTGGACGAATTGCGGCTGCGGCGCCGAGGGCAGGGTTGCCGATGGGTCAGAGCTTTGTGCCCAGCCATGGAGAGGCCATAGGGACAAAGCCAGAGTGCAAAGTGCGGCAGTGTGGACTTTCATCATCAATTTGCCTCGCGCGAGAAACGTATTGCTCAGGCCAGCCGGAAGCGGCAGGAGATCACTCGGCTGGCTCGATTGGCAGAGCTGACGCGGTTTGTCGATTTTTCTTGCCATACACGAGCAGGTAAGCCGTCGGGACAATAAAAATGGTCAGCAGCACCGAGGAAGTCAGGCCTCCGATGATGGCCTTGGCCATGGGCGCATATTGTTCCGCACCCGTGCCCAGCTTCAGCGCCATGGGAATCATGCCGATGATGGTCGCCAATGACGTCATCAAAATCGGGCGCAGGCGCACGCGACATGCCGTGATCACTGCATCCGCCGGCGACAATCCCTGCTTCTCCAGGTTGTGGGCAAAGTCGACGATGAGAATGCTGTTGGAGTCGGCGATGCCCACCAGCATCAGCACTCCCATCAACGACATCACGTTTAATGTGGCTCCGGTAAGCGGCAGGATGATCATCACACCGACCACTCCCATAGGAATCGCCAGCATAATCAGGAAAGGATCAATGAAAGATTTGAATTGGGCGGTCAGAATCAGATACAGCAGGAGGAACGAAATCAAAAAGCCGAAGGCGAAGCTCTTGAATGACGCTTTCATACCCTGGACCATGCCGCGCAGGTTCACGCGCACGTTGCCGGGAATGTTGGTCTTGGCAAGAATTTCGCGGATACGGCTGGTCACGCGGCCCAGGTCTTCTCCGCTCGGGGTGACGTAGATATCGATGGCTCGCTGAATCTGGTAGTGATCGACCTCGGTGGGAGTCTGCACCTGTTTCACACTCACTACGTTGTTGAGCACCGTGGTCGGCTTGCCTTCGGCGGCACAGGCCCAGGGGGGCTGGCCGTTTCCGGGGCGCAGCGCACCGGATGGGCCGCAGTTCATATTTCCCCCCGCGGAGGGATCCTTCAGAGGAATCTGGCCGAGATCGGCCAGATTGTGAATCGCCGCCTGGCCCTGCTCGAAGAACTGCACGGTGAGGTAATAATCGTTGCCGCTCTTGCGATCGACCCAGTAGTTGGGAGCGATCATGTAGTTGGAATTGAGCGCGGTAATGACGTTGTCGACTACATCTTTCTGGGTCACGCCTAACTCGCCGGCGTGCACACGATCTACATCCAGGCGCAGGGCTGGATAATTCATGTCCTGGGGAAGGTAAACCTGGCCGACACCGTGGATCTGCCGGAACTCCGCCGCCAGACTTTGGGCGATGCCATTGATCTGCTCCAGATTGGAGCTGCTCACCTGCACATCGATGGGAGCGGGCGCCCCCTGGTTCAAAATGGCGTCGACCATCGACCCGCTGGAAAAAAAGGCGCGAATTTCCGGAAATTGTTTTGCGAGCCTCTCTTGCACGCGATCCATATACTCGAAACTGCTCAGCCGGTGCGAATCGCTCAACTGCACCTGCACAGTCGCGGTATAAGAACCTGCATTGGTCGTGTACAGGGCAGAGAAATCCGGAACCACACCGATGTTCGACACGATCAAACGCAGATCTTTGGGCTCTACCGTATGGCGGATCAGATCCTCCACTTTTGCGACGTACTGGTCGGTAACTTCGATGCGCGTGCCTGTGGGAACTTTCAGGTTGATGGTGAACTGGCCGGCGTCGGTCTTGGGGAAAAACGCCCTTCCCGTTAATGGATAGATCGCCAGGCTCAGCAGGAACACCCCAGTTAAAATGGCGACGGTCCATCCGGGGCGCCGCATCGCGCGCCGCACCCAGTGCTCGTAGTAGTCGAGTACGTTGTTGAACATCGTGTTGAAGCGCGCATTAAATTTTTCTATTCGGGATGGCGTGTGCGCTCCTTCGTGATACTGCTTCTCGTCGTGTACCTCACCGTGCGGCAGAGCTTTGAGGTAGCGCGAGCAAAACAAAGGAATCACTGTCATTGCGACGACAAAGGAAGCAAGCAATGAAAGACAGAACGACAAAGCCAAAGCGGTAAAGAGAAACCTGGCCACTCCATAGAGAAAAACGACGGGGAAGAAGTCGACCACGTCCACCAAGGTCGCGGCCAACACCGCCAGATTCACTTCCCGGCCGCCAACCTCGGCGGCGATCATGGGCGCCGCCCCCATCTCCAGGTGACGGTAGATGTTCTCGAGCGAAATCACGGAATTATCGATGACGCGCGAGAAGGCCAGCGCCATTCCCGCCAGGATCATGGTGTTGATGGTGCTGCCCATCAACGCCAGAACCACAAACGCCGCCAGTGCAGACAAGGGAATCGAAAGCAGCACGGCCGATGTGGCGCGAAAGCTGCCCAGGAAAAGCAGGATCATCAGGCTGGTCAGGATCAGCCCCAGAAACCCCTCGTGCAGAACCGTGCGAATCGCTTCCCGGACGTAAGTCGACTGGTCAAACACGATGCCGGTGATCATCTGCCTGGGGATGTCATAGAGATGCTTGATGAGCTTGCGCACCCCATCTACGACCGCGATGGTATTGGTGTCGCCGCCCTGCTTCATGACGGGGATGTAGGCCGATTTCTGGCCGTCAATGCGCACGATGTTGGTTTGAATTCCGTGCGCATCCTCGGCTTTTCCAACATCGTTCACCGTCACCCAGGAATGCCCCTTGACCTTGAGCGGCACCTTGCCCAACTCATCCATGTTGTCGACAAGGCTGTTGGAGTAGACGAAATAGTCGTACGCCCCCATCTTCACGTCGCCCGCGGGCAGGATGAGATTGGATTCGTTGACCGCGCCGACCACATCCATCGGGCTTAACTGGCGGGAAGCCAGTTTGTAGGGATCAACGTAGACCATGATCTGGCGATAAATTCCACCAAACACCCCGGGGATCGATGAACCGGGGACGACCGTAATCTGATTGCGAATCTGGAACTGGGCATAGTCGTGAAGCTGGGTTTCGCTGAGTCCTTCGCCTTTGACGGTGACCAGAGCTACGGGCAGGCTGGATGCGTCGAATTTGAGCACGACCGGAGGAAGGGTTCCGGGCGGGAGGCGCTTCAAGTCTGCCAAAGCAAGGTTGGAGAGTTCAGTCACATCGGCATCGGGGCTAGTTCCAGGCTGGAAATAAACTTTGATGATGCTGACACCCAGCAGGGAACGAGATTCCATGTGATCGACGCCAGCCGCCAGGGTAAAGAAGCGCTCGAGAGGA
>Ga0187782_10003592_pt1 | contig 11572 bp, 8 predicted proteins | sample 0715_SJ02_MP15_2_FD_132454 | JGI IMG/M metagenome (GOLD analysis project Ga0187782, IMG submission 132454) | Tropical peat soil microbial communities from peatlands in Department of Meta, Colombia - 0715_SJ02_MP15_20_MG | ecosystem: Environmental > Terrestrial > Soil > Wetlands > Peat | place...
GCCGGCAATCGCGTGATGTTGAAGCCGTCGGAGCTGACGCCGCGCACCGCTGATTTCCTAGTTGAGTTTCTTAGCGGTCTGTTCCCGGGCGACAAAGTCGCAACTATTGTTGGCGGGCCGGAGGCCGGCCAGGCATTCGCCCGGCTGCCGTTCGATCATTTACTTTATACCGGCTCGACCGCAGTCGGGCGGTTGGTCATGCAAGCCGCCGCGGAAAACCTGACACCGGTTACATTGGAACTCGGAGGCAAGTCGCCTTGCGTCGTCGGCGAGGACGCGGTGCTGCCGCGCGCCGTCGAGAGCATCGTCCATGGCAAGCTCTTGAATGCCGGCCAGGCCTGCATCGCGCCTGATTACATCTTGTTGCCGGAGCAAAAGCTCGAGGAGTTCATCAAGCTGGCGGTTACGGCAGTTGAAAGATTCTATCCGACGCTTGAACGCAATTCTGACTACGCGTCGATTGTCAACGATCGGCACTATCGGCGGGTGGCGCGCTATGTCGAGGAGGCCAGAGCCAACGGCGTTCGCGTCGTCGAGATCAATCCACGGCACGAAACGCTGCCGGCGCAGGCGCGCAAATTGCCGCCGACGCTCGTGGTCGAACCCGGTGAGAATCTCGCCGTCATGCGCGAAGAAATCTTTGGGCCGGTGCTGCCGATCAAAACCTATCGCGGCCTCGATCAGGCCATCGATTATGTCAACCGCCATCCACGCCCGCTCGCGCTTTATTATTTTGGCGCCGATCCCACGGGGCGCGACGAGGTTTTGCGCAAGACGATATCGGGCGGTGCATCAGTAAACACGACGCTATTTCATTTCGCGGCCGAAAATCTCCCCTTCGGCGGCATCGGCCCCTCGGGTATCGGCGCCTATCACGGCGAGTTCGGCTTTCAAACCTTCTCGCACCGCAAGGGCGTTTTCCTGCAGAGCCGTCTCAACGCCGCCCGGTTCCTCTATCCGCCGTTTGGCCGCCTCACCGACCTGACGCTTAGGTTTTTGCGGCGTGGCTAAGCTCCGGCCGCGCTGCTGCAAGCCTCGGCAGGAAACCCGCAACGTCTGCCTTAAGCGGCGCCTTGCGCACCGGACGTCTTGGCCCTGATCGAATGAATTTTCTCGCGCCCGGCATCTTGGGCCGCCTGCTGCAAGGCATGGCGAATCTCGTCGCGCCTTTCGTGGATCGAGGCGATGGCGAGCCCGGTGGCAACACCCAAGCCGACCAGAGCCGCTTCGGAAAGCTGCAGGCTTGCTTCGATAGTCTCTGGCACGGCGTCGGTAGCGCCGAGACCGTAGAGGTGACGGGCGTGATCGGCATCACGCGCGCGCGAGACAATGAGAATGTCGGGCCGCATTGCCCGAACGTGTTCGACGACGTCGTCGATGATGCTCGCGGTGTGAATGGTGATGATGACGCCGGCGGCCTTGGCCAAGCCGCAGCTTTCGAGAAACAGCGGATCGGCGGCATTGCCATAATACACATCATGACCGTCGCGCCGGTCGCGCGCGACGGTCGCGGCGTCAGAATCAGCCGCGATATAGGGAATGCCGTGCTCGCGTAACAACGCACACACGACCTTGCCGACGCGGCCATAGCCAACGACGATCGCGTGCTGCTGTCCGCCCGCCGGCCGCACCATCACTTCGGGATCGATGGCTTTGCCCGAGGTGAGTTGGGCCGCAATATGTCGCGCGGCAAGCGACAGAAGCGGCGTCAGCGCCATGGTGAAAGAAGTTACGGTCAGCGTGAAGCTCGCAACCGACGCCCCAACCAATCCGGCCGCCGCCGCAAGACCAATGCTGACGAAGGCGAATTCTCCTCCCGGACCGAGCAGCAGCCCAGTCTCGACCGCGACCGGCCACGTCAGCCGGAACGCCTTGCCGAGACCGATCAGGAGCAGCGCCTTGACGGCGATCAAAGCGAAGACGCCGCCGAAAAGCAAAAGCGGCTCCCGTACAACTTCGCGAAAATCGATGTTCATCCCGACGGTGAAAAAGAAGATGCCGATCAGAAGGCCCTTGAACGGACCTACCACCGCCTCTATCGCCTTGCGGTATTCGGTCTCGGCGAGCAGCAAGCCGGCGACAAAGGCACCAAGCGCCATCGACAAGCCGGCCTGGTCGGCGATTACGCCGGCGGCGACGATCACGAAAAGAACAGCCGCGATGAACAACTCGTTCGAACGCGCCGTGGCCACGAGCCGGAACAGCGGGCGCAACAGCACGCGGCCGAAAACTACGATGATGATGATAGCGATCGCAGCCTGTAACACCGCACTGCCGAGGCTAACAAGCGCGGAGCCGCCGGATCTTGCCGCCAGAATTGAAATGAAAAGTAAAATCGGAATGACTGCCAAATCCTGCGCAAGCAGGACCGAAAAACTCGCGCGGCCGACGCTCGTGGTGAGACGCTCCTGATTGGAGAGAAGCTCCAGCACGATGGCGGTTGACGACAGCGAGAGGCTCGCGCCCAGTACGATCGCCTCGGGCGGGTTTTTGCCGACGAAGACGGCGGCGCCAGCGATCAAGGCGCTGGTCAGCAGAATCTGCGAGCCGCCAAGGCCGATGACCAGGCGGCGCATGGCCGAAAGCCTGGGAAACGACAGTTCGAGACCGATCAGAAACAGCAGAAAGACAATGCCCAGTTGGGCGATGCCCGCAACGTTCCGCGCGTCGCTGATGGTGAACCAGGAGAGCGTCGGGACGGTACTGCTGATAGAGCCAAGCCCGAGGGGTCCGAGAATGGCGCCGGCTCCCAGGTAGCCGAGTACGGCGCTCAATCCCCATCGGCGAACCACTGGCACGACAATGCCCGCCGTGCCCAGGACAATGAGGGCATCGCTGTAACCGCCCGCGGTGGTGCCGGAGACCACAAAATCCTCCAATTCCGCGCAACCGTAGCCGCCTTGTAACCGGTCCACGCGATTGCTGCACCCGAAGTGCAAACCAAGTGCCAAAGCGGCAGGCTTCGCCCGCGCCATGCAAGGGGCGAAGACGTCACGGCTTGGCGGCCAGTTCCACCCTCCGTGCCTGTGTAGGTCCGGCTGCGACGCCATGTCTGGCGCGTCAAGCGGCTTGTGCGCTGGAATGGAAGAAATCGCTTCTTGAATTTTAAAGGGTTGGCCGTGTAATGCTGCAGTGCGGGCGAGGACAACTTGTTCATGACAAATTCATCTTCAGGCGGCCCGGCCGCCGGCACGGTGTCATGGGTGACCGCCACTGCGATTGTCGTTGCCGACATGGTCGGCGTCGGTGTGTTCACCAGCCTCGGCTTCCAGGTTAGCGATATAAAGTCCGGCTTTTCGCTCCTATTGCTGTGGATTGTCGGCGGGATCGTCGCGATATGCGGTGCGTTTTGCTACGCGGAGCTGGCCGCGATGCTCCCGCGCTCGAGCGGCGAGTATAATTTCCTGCGCCGGATCTATCATCCGGCGTTCGGATTCGTCGCCGGCTGGCTGTCGGCGACCGTCGGCTTCGCCGCACCGATCGCGCTCGCTGCTATGGCATTTGGCATCTATTTCAAATCCATTGTCCCGGGCGCGCCGCCGCTCTTGCTCGGATTTTGCGTAACTTGGCTGGCGGCGCTCGTGCACCTGTGTGGCGTCCGATTTGGCGGGGCTTACCACAATACCTGGACGGCGCTTAAGCTCGTACTCATCATCGTCTTTATTGTCGCCGGCTTTGCTTTTGGCGATAGCCAGTCGATTTCGTTTGCACCGAGTGTCGCCGACTTCGGCATCATTAGCGGTGCGCCCTTCGCCATCAGCCTGGTATTCGTCATGTATTCTTATTCCGGGTGGAACGCGGCGACTTATATCGTCGGCGAAATGAGCGAACCCGCCCGCAACCTGCCGCGTGCGCTGTTCGTAGGCACCGGGATCGTCATTGTTCTTTATGTGAGCCTGAATGCGGTGTTCCTGGCCACGACACCGCTGCACGAGCTCGCCGGCCAGCTCGATGTCGCCATCGTCGCCGGCAAGCACGTATTCGGCGGCCTCGGTGGACGCATCGTCGGCGCGCTGATCTCCATCGGACTCGTATCGTCGATCAGCGCCATGACCTGGATCGGCCCGCGCGTGACCATGGTCATGGGCGAAGACATGCCGCTGTTACGGCTGTTTTCCCGCAAGTCGAAGCAGGACGTGCCGGCCGTTGCCATTGTCTTTCAGCTCCTGGTCTCGAATCTTTTGCTGCTGACCCAGAGTTTCGAAGCGGTGCTGGATTTCATCCAGTTCAGCCTGACTTTCTGCTCCTTTTTCGCGGTGCTGGGCCTCATCAAGATGCGCATCACGCATCCGCAATTGGCCCGGCCCTACCGCGCTTGGGGCTATCCGGTGACCCCGCTCATTTTTCTCGGCGTGACCCTCTTCATGATGTATTATCTCGTCGTCAACCGGCCGCTGCAGTCTCTTGCCGGCTTAGCGATTATGGCGGCGGGCCTTGCTATCTATTATGCCTCCCGCCTGCTATCGAATGTCTCTTCCACCGATATTTCGGAAACTGTGGCCTGATTGCAATGCACCTGAGTATGCCTAAAGCAATGGCCGCCGCGTTGACGGCGGCCATGCTCGTTATGACCGCAGCCGTCGCCTACGGCACCGACACCCCGACGGCCGATGATACCGCCCATTTCCTCGCCGGACTGCCGCCGTCATCCGGATCCCCGCTGGCCGCCCTCACCAGGGATCCCGCCTGGCAGCAGCACGCGCACAATTTCGATTCGATCTTTGGCCGCGAAGACAGCGCGACTTTGTCCAAGGTTCGCGCCTTCGCACAAGCACACCTGACCGACAAACACGACACGCTTCTATACTTTTTCAGCGGTCCGGATTTTCTCTACGCCACGTCGCTTTTTCCGAGCGCCTCGACCTATGTCTTGGCGGGGCTCGAGCCGGTCGGCGACATTCCGGCATTGACCAGCCTGAGCCGTCCGACCGTCGACGCGACGCTGCGTAATCTCGAGGTTTCGCTCAACACGCTGCTCAACTACAGCTTTTTCATCACCAAGAATATGAGCGTGCAATTACGGGAAGGGCCGGTCTACGGAACGCTGCCGGTCCTTTACGTTTTTCTGGCGCGCACCGGAAAGACAATTCATGAGGTCAGCTTGGTCAGCCTCGACAGTCAGGGAAACTTCCAGACAGCCGACGAGCTGGCGGACGCCGACGGCAAAACCAGAAAGATTGCCAGGCGCCCTCCGCCCAGCGCCGCTCCCGGCGTTAAAATCGTCTTTTCCGACGGCGACGGCCCCAAAAAGACGCTGTATTACTTCAGCACAAATCTCGCCGACGGCTCTTTCGAGCACAGCGGCTTTGAGGCGTTCTGCAGCAAGCTCGGCGTTGCCGACAGCTTCATTAAGAGCGCGTCCTATCTTCTCCACAGCGGCGGCTTCGCCAAGGTGCGGTCTTTTCTGCTCGATCAAAGCGGTGCGATCCTGCAGGACGACAGCGGCATTCCGCTCGCCTATTTCGACCGCAAGAAATGGCACCTGCAGCCGTTCGGCCGCTATATCGGTCCACTGGGAATATTCGGAAGCTCCTACCAGCCTGGCATGAGCGAACTGTTCAGCAAGAGCGCCATCCCGATCGACTTCGGGATCGGCTATCGCTGGCGGAAGAGCGAGTCGAACCTGCTGCTCGCCGAAAAGCTGGCCGCGCCGATGAGCGAGGAAGAATCAGCGCCGCATTTACCTGCCGGTAAGCCTTCGGGGGGAACAGTTACCCAGTCGCCGAGGAAGGGGCGATGGGCGGCCGGTCAGCAGCAGGCACGCCGCAAGCCGGTAGTGAACGACGGTTGTCAATTTGCGGGTATTTTCTCGTTTTGTTCGACTGCGCAGACGGCGCAAGGCAGGTCTAACCGCTAGGGCCGCCAAAATGGGGACATAGTCGTCGCGACAATCGCGGATGTCGGGTGGGGGGACAGTGGCAAATACGGTCCGAGGACCAGCGCCGCAGGCGTTTCGCAGACCGGCCATGGCGACGGCCGCGGTGTCGCGCGCGCGCCATTTCCACGCCGACCCCACGGTCGGGCGGCGGCTGGAGCAGGCTGGCACGCGGGTCGCAACACGCAGCCACCCCGACGCCGGTCGCCGTCGTGCCCCAGCCGAAAGCAAGGCGGCGAGACGCATCAATGTTTGGCGCGATGTGCTGGAGCGCAATCTGCTCCAGATTTCAGCCGCGCTGTTCTTCGTCGGCTCCGTCGGCTGGTGCTGGCTCATCTTCAACGAAATCCGTTCGACCGTCTTTGCCCCGGTGGAGACGGCGTATGCGCTGACGGCTAAAGTCGATGCCGGCGTCGGAAAATCGGACGCATACGGCACTTCCACTTTCGAGCGAACCGATCGCTTGCAGACAGCCGCGCTGTCGGCCCCGAGCCTGGACGGGCCTGATAGTCCCGCCAGCATCGTAGCCCGCGAATGGAGCCGTTTCGAAGCGCTGCACACCGCTGATCGCCGCGCGCCGGCGAAGCAGGTTACGAAAGCGGCCAGCCTGAAGCCGCCGGTTCGGTTGGCGTCGCTGGAAACCCCGGGCCCGCTCGTCGGCGCTTCGGCGCATAGCCCCTCCAACTTGGCGGCCGAAACGAGCCTCGTAGACTTTGAAACCGCGCCCTTCCCCTATCACGGCGTGATCCCCGGTTCGAATAGACCGTTTTTGAATGTCAGCGAAGACGGCCGTCTGGGTCACACCAATTTCCGCGGTCACGTATTCTGGGAAGCGCAGACCTTTAGCGATGATCGCGTGCTGCTGCACGTTCCGCCGGGCTTCGATCCCAAACGTCCCGCGGTCATCGTCGTGTTCTTCCACGGTCACGGCGCCAATCTTGCCCGCGACGTGCGCGATCGCCAGCAAGTGCCGGCGCAAATCACGGCGGCGGGCGCGAATGCAGTGCTGGTGGCGCCGCAATTTGCCTTCGACGCCCCGGATTCGAGCGCCGGAAAATTCTGGGAAGCGAACGGCTTCAAGCATTTCCTTGACGAGGCGGCAGTCAAGCTCGCGCGACTCTATGGCGATCCGCGCAGCGCCGCGACCTTCGCCAGGATGCCGATCGTTATCGTCGCTTATAGCGGCGGCTTCGGACCGACTTTGGCGGTACTCGACCGCGGTGGCGTCCGCTCGCGTGTGCGCGGGCTTGTTCTCCTCGATGCCCTTTACGGCGGCATCGACAAATTCGCCGACTGGATTGCCGACAACCGATCCACCTTCTTCGTCAGCTCCTACACGCCGCACACTGCGCACCACAACGCCGATCTCGAGCGACTGCTGCGTGAACGATCGGTGCCCTACGGCAGCGAGCTGCGGCCCAACCGCCTGCCGGGGATGGTTGCGTTCCTGCCCGCCGGCGATGTCTCGCATCGCGATTTCGTCACCCACGCATGGGCGGATAATCCGATCGAGGATATTTTGGCGCGGATGACTGATGTCAATTCGAAATTTGAGGGCGCTGAAACCACCGCCTCAATTTCCCCGAACGCCGCCGGGATAAATCGCAACTAACCTTTTGCTCCGGCCGGCTGACCGCCTTGCCACTGCGGCGGGTGGCGAATATCACATAAATCGAGCTCTAAGCCGCCGGTCAGGAGCCAGTCATGCTTTTGCGTATCTTTGACGACGCGCCCGACGGCGCACGCGGCAAAGTAATCGGCCTATATACCATCCTCATCTCCGCTAACGCGGTGACGTGGCTCTGGGCGCTGGTCGCATTCCGCGACAACACGCTGCTCCTCGGCACCGCTTTCCTTGCCTATAGCTTCGGGCTGCGGCACGCTTTCGACGCCGACCATATCGCGGCGATCGACAACATCACGCGCAAGCTGATGCAGGAAGGCCGGCGGCCGCTTGCCGTCGGCTTCTTTTTCTCGCTCGGTCATTCCACCATCGTGGTCGGCCTGGTTTTGGCGCTGGCGCTTACCACCACAGCGCTGCAAGGCCGTTTTGCCGCGCTCAAGGACATCGGTGGCGTGATCGGCACTTCGGTTTCCGCGCTGTTCTTGTTCACCATCGCAGCCGCCAATATTGTGGTGCTGATCGAGGTTTATCGCGCGTTGCAAGCGGCCAAACGCGGCGGACCGCTGGCCCACGACGACGTCAGTCAGATTCTCGCCAAAAGCGGCGTGCTCGGCCGGCTGCTGCGGCCGGCCTTTGCGCTGATGACGCGCAGCTGGCACGCGTATCCGCTTGGTTTTCTGTTCGGGCTCGGCTTCGATACCGCGACCGAGATCGGCCTGCTCGGCATCTCCGCAGTGCAAGCCGCGCAAGGGCTCTCGATCTGGTCGATCCTGGTATTCCCGGCGTTGTTCACCGCCGGTATGTCGCTGTTGGACACCACCGACTCGGCGGTGATGGTCGGTACCTATGGCTGGGCGTTTGTCAGGCCGGTCCGCAAGCTTTACTACAACATGACCATCACATTTGCCTCGGTGGTGGCGGCGTTAGTGATCGGCGGCATCGAGGCGCTGGGACTGATTGGCGACAAGCTCGGACTTGAAGGCCGGTTCTGGCAATTTGTCGCGACGCTGGGCGACAATTATGGACTGGTCGGTTATCTGATCGTAGCGTTCTTCGTCATCAGTTGGATCGTTTCCCATCTGGTCTACAAAGCCAAAAGCTACGACCGGATCGACACCGTCGCTCCGGCCGAACAGCGGCTTTCGCTGTGAGATTGCGGCAGGCTGCCTGCTGGTCGCTAGCCGTTTGGCTGGTAGCGGAGTACGGATTCGAACCGCCGACACACGGATTATGATTCCGCTGCTCTAACCAGCTGAGCTACTCCGCCATCACCGTAAATTGCGGCTGACCCGGCGAGATTTAAGGTAGTTCAAGCGGGTTTCCAAGGGCAAAATCTTGCCGGCAAAACGCCCGCCTTAGGGGAACAAACGCCGGCGCTCGACACGCAAACCGCGATCACGGATCTACGAAGCCCGTTCAACCGCGAAGCGGATGAGGGAAAAATGCCCGAGCGGCGGCATCGGGCGGCGCTCGACGACGCGCACGCCGCCGCGTCGGGCGGCCCACTGCGCCAGACGTTCCCAGCGGAATTCCGGCCGCCAGCCGAGCCGGCGCGCCAGCGGCGCGAACAAATTTTCGAAAGCGGCGCGTGGTCCCGCCTCGGCGCCGAGGTGATTGACCAGAATGATCTCTCCGCCGGGTTTCAGCACGCGCGCGAACTCGTCAAGCGTCTCCTCGGGATTTGGCACCGCAGTGATCACGTATTGCGCCACAACGACATCGAATACGCCGTCGCCGAAACCGAGATGCTGCGCGTCCATCACCGCGAGCCCATCGACGTTGGCCAGTCGATGCTCCTTCACGCGTGCCCGTGCCTTGTGCAGCATCGGCGCCGACAGGTCGATGCCGACAAGCCGGTTGCGCCGCGAATAGTCGAGCAGAGAAAGCCCGGTGCCGATGCCAACGTCGAGTATGTGGCCGCCGACGCGTTCGGCGGCTTCGATCGACGCCTTGCGTCCTTGATCGAACACCGCGCCGAAAACGAGATCGTAGACCGGCGCCCAGCGGGCATAGGCTCTGGCGACCGTATCCTTGTCGAGTTCCGTCGCCATTACGCTTGCCGCCGGCGGCTCCGAGGCGCGTCAATGAGCCGTGGCCAGGTCCGCCCGTAACATGTGCTTCACCGTCTGCAGCGCCACCGCGCCGCCGATGATGCCACCACCGAGGACGCGCGCTTGTCCTTCATACGCGTCGTAGAAAGCACAAGCCTGGCCGGGCGATATGCCGTCCTCGTTACCGACAAGTTCAACATCGACGCCGCCGTCGACGGCGCTGCGTAGCCATGCGGGTTGCGGCGGGCGGGTCGAGCGAACCTTGACGTAAACCTCGGGGCGATGCTGCACGGCCTGTTCAATCGCGCCATCGCCCAACCAATTCACGTCGCGCAGCCGGATGCGGCTCGTGCGCAACGCTTCGCGCGGACCCACTACCACGCGGCGTGAGGCGGCGTCGAGGCGCACCACATAAAGCGGCGCGCCGGTGGCGATGCCGAGCCCGCGCCTTTGGCCGACGGTGAAATAAATGATGCCGTCATGATGGCCAAGGACGCGTCCGTCGAGGTCAACAATCTCGCCTGGCGCGGCGGCTCCGGGCCGCAGCCGTTCGATGACGTCGGCGTAGTGGCCGCTGGGCACGAAACAGATGTCCTGGCTGTCCTGTTTGTCGGCGACGGTGAGACCAAAACGTCGCGCCAATTCGCGTGTCTCCGCCTTGGTCCGTTCGCCGAGTGGAAAGCGCAGCAGATCGAGTTGTGCGGATGTGGTGGCGGACAAAAAATAGCTCTGGTCGCGCTCGGCCTCGCGCGCGCGATATAGCGCGCGGCCGCCGCCCGGCAACGCTCGAGAAGCGACGTAATGCCCCGTGGCCAACACCGCGGCGCCAAGTTCGCGCGCAGTTTCCAGCAAATCGCGGAATTTGATCGACTGGTTGCATTCCAGGCAGGGTACCGGCGTCTCGCCGGCGACGTAGCTGTCGGCGAAGCGCTTGATTACCGCTTCCTTGAAGCGGCTCTCGTAATCGAGCACGTAATGAGGAATGCCGATGCGTTGGGCAACGGCGCGCGCGTCGTGAATGTCGCGGCCGGCGCAGCAGGCGCCTTTGCGGTGCACGGCAGCGCCATGGTCATAGAGCTGCAGCGTGATGCCGACCACGTCATAGCCGGCGTCGGCCAGCAATGCCGCCGTAACCGAAGAATCCACGCCGCCGGACATGGCCACAACCACGCGGGTATCGGACGGCTTGCCCTCGATATCGAGACTGTTGCGCATGGCAATACGGCCATACTCCTTCCCGGCGGCCAAGCTTGGCTTACGAACAACCGACGGATTGCCTCGGCCGCTTGTTACTATAGGCGTGGGCTATGCCCTCCGCCATGGTTGCCGGATTTTCGTTGCGATCATTTCGACCACGATCAAGCGGCAGAATTTGCCGACCGAGCGCAAGGGTTGCCGTACCGCATCTTTGGGTGACTCAGCTAACACACTGAATTCATTTGGCTTTGATGGCGTGCCGCGCTGGCCCGGCGGTTGCAGGCAAGCAGCCGCCACTTCGACCGCAGGGGTTAAGCTGTGCCGAGTTCAGCGTCAGACGTCAGCGCATCCCAATCCATCGCGTCGTCACAGTGGCTGCAAACTTCCACGGCGGCACAGGAATCCGACGCTCAGCCATTTGCAGTCCTGCTGGACTCCACCGCCGCCACAGTAGAGCCGCCGCCAACGGCGCCTACAGCTTCGCTGCAGTCCACACCGGGGTCAGGCGCCGCATGGCAATCGAAGTGGTCCAACTGGGAATCCACGGCGGCCGCCGCGACCACGCCTTCGAAATCCAGCGCGACCGCGGCCGCCTCTGGTACTGACTCAACCCCGGCGACAACCGCCGGCAATCACATGAGTTCGGTGTCCGCGGAAGGCATCCACGCGAGTGCACAAGCAGCGAATGGCGGCGCTGAAATCCCAACCATTTCGCGGTGGGCCGGGCCGTCGGAAAAGACGGCGGGCACGAACTCCCAGAAATTAGCGACTACTGCCGGCCTGCAGACAAGCCGAACAAGTTCACTCCCCGCCGACGCACAAACA
>Ga0187782_10003593_pt1 | contig 11572 bp, 7 predicted proteins | sample 0715_SJ02_MP15_2_FD_132454 | JGI IMG/M metagenome (GOLD analysis project Ga0187782, IMG submission 132454) | Tropical peat soil microbial communities from peatlands in Department of Meta, Colombia - 0715_SJ02_MP15_20_MG | ecosystem: Environmental > Terrestrial > Soil > Wetlands > Peat | place...
CTTCGCATTACAACATGTCGCTCGAGGAGCTGCGGGCGGCGAGCGTCGAGCCGGGGACGGTGCGGCTGTCGATTGGGGTCGAGGATCCGGAGGACTTGATCGAGGACCTGAGGCAGGCGCTGGGGTAGTGGCTGAAAGCTAGTCGCGTGACAGTGCAAAAATGTTCGATTAGAAAATGCATCTGTCGTTTGTTTTGAGTAAGTTACAGCGATTTCTAATCGTTGTCGTGTTCGATTAGAAGTGCAGTGGCAAGTCGCTAGTGGCGAGTGGCTAGTGAACGGCAAACATCCCAATGTGTGACGATAAGAAAAAGTTAGTTGGCTTTGTTTTGAATGGGTTGCGGGGAATTCTAATAACGGGATGTGACGATTAGGAATAGAGACAGCGATTCGTAATTCGTGCCTTGTGATTCGTGGAAGACGAGTTGGCGGAGCGCTCGACGGAATTCCGGAAAGTGCCTTCCGCCACGGCGGACCTTCCCGGAAAGAAAGGGCGGTTTTGTTGCGATTAGAAATTTGTGAAGTCGTTTGATTGCAACGAGTTGACCCGATTTCTGAATGGGCGACTGTTGCGATTAGATTTTTCTTCGCCCGGGGAGAGTTCCATTTCGGGAAGGGTTCGCCTTGCCCCCTCACGGGTCGCCCGTCACTCAGCACTCGATAATTCCCCCAAGTTACTATTGCAGAACGGAACGTAGGCGTCAATGGTACGCGGGTATCAATTTTCAGGTTGAAGAGGGTGAAGAGGTTAGAAGTGATCGAGAATTTGGAGGGATGTGGCCTCCAAGGGCGCGCCATCGGGTTGGCCCGATTTGAAGAAGACCTCGCCGGGCTCGCCGACAAAGTTCTTGCAAACATCCACGAATACCGGTGATAGCCAATAAGTTTCAGGCTGCGAAATGTTGGCTTTCTTGGTCAGGTTGAAGGTGAGGGACTTATCTTCGACTTCAAAGGTCAATACCCTTTCTTCGGAGTCACAGGAAATGCTGCGAACGATGCCACGCATGCTGGAGTGGGGAGGAGTGGCAGGTTGGGCAGGAGCGTTGGACGATGGATTCGCTTCGTCGGCCGAGAGCGCAGGCGACCTCGGCGGGACCGACATGATTGAGACGTTGGTCCCGAGCGGCTGGCAGGGGGGCGACGACTGGCACTTCTGCGCGAGGAGAAGAACGGCTCTGGCGTCCTCTTCCTCGGAAGCAGGGAGAGTATCTTCCAACGGCAAAGAAGCTTCGGCTTCCGCTTTGGCGGCATCTCCAGCCTGGAGAAGAATATTGGCGTAAGCGATGTGGTAACGTGCGACAGCATATTCCGATTCCACTGCCTGGCGCGCGAAGGGAACAGCATCCGCAGGGGCTCCGCCGCGGCGGATGATCACGCGGGCGAGCGCCATAGAGGCAGGGGCGTACCTCGGATTCAATTCGAGGGCGCGGCGCAAGTCGGCCTCGGCGGAGGCGGGAATTTCGGTTCCCGACTTTCCATTGGCGGCAAGAACTCCCTTGTAGAAGAAGGAGAGGAAAAGATTGGAGTCTGCGGCTGTGGCCGCTGAGAATTCTTTCTGCGCGTTCGCGTAATCGGCTTGCTCGAGGTAATAGATGCCCATCGCTTCATGAGCGCGCGCGGGCACCGGATTCTCCGCCATAGCCGCATTGAGCAGAGGCTTGGCATCGGTCTTACGCTTGAAGCGGAGATAATATTCTGCGAGCCAAGAATCGGATTCGCCTGTGGTGAGAGTATGCACGGCAAAACCCTGGCCAGGATCCATCGGCGGTAGCTGAATCGAAGCGTACGGGAAGGCGTAGGACTTGTAATAAACGGTGAGCTTGTCCTGAAGTTTGCCCAAGTCGCCGAAAGCTTCCTGGGCAGCATCCAGTCGCTTCTTTCCAGAGCCAAGCAATTGAAGATAGCGCTCCAATTGCGACCGGTACGCGCCATTGTCCGCGAGCATGAGATAGTGAAAAAGGGCCCAGGATTCGGCGTAGAAAGAGTGTTGCTGCACTTCTTCGTTGTACTCGGGGGAGTGGGTAGACATGGTCACAAGTTTAGAGAAAGGAATCATCAGACCGCGCGAGGTGATGGCCGCATATCTTCTAACGGGCAGACCCACCTTCGCTTGATCCTCGGTGATGAGGGAATAACCAAAAAACGCACCAATCCCAGCCCGGAACCAAGCCGGAGCGCGGCGGAAATTGATTCCGGCCATGAGGCCCGCGTAGTCCCACTTCATTTTGTAATCTGTCGGTTCGACAGCACCTTCTTTCAAAACGACCTCGCTCTGGGTCCTCCCGGCCTGGAAAATCCCGGATTTGGAGGCGATTAAATTGAGGTCCCTGCTTGTGACGAAATGGCTGAAGGGCTTGTCGCTAATGGAGCGCTTGTTGTACTCGGGGACCAAGGAGCCATACAAAGCATCATCTGCGGTAATGAAGACGACGATGGGGGCATTGGGGTCCGTCTTCATTGCCGGAAATAATTTAATGAGCACGAGGCGAATGCGTTCGAGATCCACGGCGGCTTCGCGGGCGTCTTTTTCGCCACTGTTGCAGAGGACCGTGAAATGGTCGGACTTCAGCTCGATCCAGGGTTGGTCGCCTGCCTTCAGGGGAATCGAACAAACAAGAAAAGCGAGAAGCAGAGAAAGGGCGGGTGTTCTCATTGGTTCCTCGCCGCGCAATTTAGGATTGGTTATTAAGCCACAACTATAGGACGGATACCAGCGACTCGGGTATCAAAACGCTCGGACCTGCTTGGTGCAGGGGTATTCGGGCGGCTGGGGGAATGCAAGTTGTGCCCGCGAGCGGCGGGGCCAAAAGTTTCCGGGAAAATTAAAGGCGCTGGTGCCACTTACCCTACTCAGGCGGCGGGGCGGTGCCTGACGGAAGTTGTGCTGCAGCCAGATTCATCCAGTTTGAATTGTTCGACCAGGTTGCGAAGCTGGACGGACATCTTTGAAAGGTCCTGCGCGGCCTTCTGGGAATCGTGCGCGCTCGAGGATGTGCTCTGCGCGGCCTCGGCCATGCCGTGAATATTTTTCGAGATCTCTCCGGACCCTTTCGCGGCCTCCATGACATTTCGGGACATTTCATTGGTGGTGGCGCTCTGCTCCTCGACAGCCGTCGCGATGGTGGTGGTGAATTCGTTGACCTTGGTGATCACGCCGGTGATCGCCCCGATTGCTTCCACCGCGCTCCTGGTATCTTCCTGAATCGCGGCGATCTTTCGGCCAATGTCTTCCGTGGCCTTGGCGGTCTGCTTGGCAAGCTCTTTCACTTCGTTCGCGACGACGGCGAAGCCTTTGCCAGCTTCTCCGGCGCGGGCGGCTTCGATGGTGGCGTTCAGTGCAAGGAGATTGGTCTGCTGGGCGATAGAGGTGATGACTTTGATGACCTTGCCGATCTCGGCGCTCGATTCCCCGAGCTTCGTGATGGTTGTGTTGGTGGTTTGAGCGGTTTGGACGGCTTCGGTAGCGACACGGGCAGCCTCACCGGCATTCTTGGCGATGTCCTTGATCGTGGAACTCATCTGTTCGGCGCCGGTGGCGACGGTCTGGAGATTCTGACTGACGTGATCGGTGGCGGCGGTGACGCTGCTTGCCTGTGCGGAGGTTTCCTCGGAATTGGCGGTGATCTGCTGGTTGATGGAAGAGAAACCGTCACTGGCGCGGGCGACCTGCTCGGCATTGTCGGCCACATGGGAAATTATTTCGTGAATTTTTTCGATGAAAACGTTGAACCACTTGCCGACCTCGGCCACTTCGTCATTCGAAGTGACTTCGATCCTCTGCGTCAAGTCTCCTTCGCCCTCGGCGATATCGTGGATGCGATGAACAATGTCTTTGAGACGGGTGAAGATAGAGCGCGAGAGGAGGACGCTTGCCGTCAGGAGAAGAGCCAAGGAGATCAGAGTGAGCAGACCCGCCTTGAGCGCGTTTTCGCGCCAGGCGGCATCCACGTCGTCAATGTAGATTCCGGTGCCGATGATCCAGCCCCAGGGTTCAAATCCTTTCACGAAGGAAAGCTTCGGCACCTGCTTGTTGGGATCCTGGCCGGGTTTGGGCCATACGTAGGAAACGTATCCCGAGCCGTGCTCGCGGACGACCTTGACGGCTTCGACGAAGAGGGCGGTGCCATTCTTGTCCTTGAAATCGGAGAGATCCTTGCCATTCATTTCCGGCTTGGCGGGATGCATGACCATTCTGGGCTGCATATCGTTGACCCAGAGGTAGTTCCCATTTTCGTAGCGCATGGACTGAATCGTTTCAAGACTTCGCTTCTGGGCTTCTGCGTGAGTGACGGAGCCGGCTTTCTCGAGATCGTAATTCTTCGCGAAGACAGAATAAGGAAGATCCACGAGGTTGCGGACCTTTTCCTTTTTCTCCTGGAGGATCCTGGAGCGTTCGCTGAAGACCCAGACGACGGACAAGATCAGGAGAGCACAGCCGGCCAACGCGACAGTCAATCGAAACTTTTTCTTGAGAGTCATATGGGTGGCCCTTCCATTCGACTTGGCCTCGCACACCTTATCCTTTGGCCAGCCCAACAAATCAGGCGGCGCGGCGCTGCCGATGGAGATGGCTGCCGCCGCCATTGCCCTCCAATTTGAATTGCTCGACCAGGTTGCGGAGTTGCGTGGACATCTTCGCGAGCTCCTGCGCAGCTTTTTGCGATTCAAGGGCGCTCGAGGAAGTGCTCTGGGCCGCCTGGGTCATGCCTTGAATATTTTCAGTGATGGCGCCGGAGCCCTTGGCGGCTTCGGAGACGCTGCGAGTCATTTCGTTGGTGGTCGCGCTCTGTTCCTCGACGGCGACGGCGATGGTGTTGGAAATGTCGTTGATCTGGCCGACGATGCCGCTGATGGTGCCGATGGCGTCAACGGAAGCTTTCGTGTCTTCCTGAATCGCGAGAATTTTGGCGCTGACGTCTTCGGTGGCTTTCGCGGTTTGCTTGGCGAGCTCCTTCACTTCATTGGCGACAACGGCGAAGCCTTTGCCTGCTTCTCCGGCGCGAGCGGCTTCGATGGTGGCGTTTAAGGCGAGAAGGTTCGTTTGCTGGGCGATAGCAGTGATGACCTTGAGGACCTGGCCAATTTCCGCGCTGGAGGCGCCGAGTTTGGCGACGGTGGCGTTGGTTTCCTGGGCCATGGAGACAGCGCTCTGAGCGACCTTGGAAGCTTCGGTGGCGTTCTTGGCGATGTCCTTGATGGTGGCGCTCATTTCTTCGGCGCCGGTGGCGACGGTTTGGAGGCTGCGATTGACTTCCTGGGTGGCGGCGGAAACGGAGTTGGCCTGAGCGGTGGTTTCTTCCGAGTTGGCGGAAATTTGCTGGCTGGTGCTGGAGAATTCCTCGCTGGCGGTAGCGAGCGTGTTGGATTCCTGGCTGATGGCCTGGATGGTGGAGCCGATTTTGTCAACGGTGGTGTTGAGCGCGCGGGCCATCTGCCCGACTTCATCTTCGCTGTCCAGTTGGATGCGCCTGGTCAAGTCGCCTTCGGAGAGGCCGAGAAGCATCTCGCGAATTCTGAGGATGGGTTTGATCACATTGCCACGGACGACAAAGATGACGGCTCCGGCAGCAGCCAGCAGGGTGAACAGGCTGGTGAAAAAGAGTACTTTCGAATTGGCACTGGCGTTGGCGATGAGTTCGTCCACGGGCGCTTTGACGGAAAACGCCCCACGCAGGTCGCCGGCCTTCATGCCTTCCCGCGTGTAGCCGACCGGGTCTTTGGAACCGGCCGGATCGCCGTGGCAAACGAGGCAATCCTGTGTCAGGCGAACCGGCTGGGCATAGGCCATGTACTCGCGGCCATTCTCTTTTATGCGCTCGGAATATTCGTTCAACTGGGGATCGGCCTGGAACTTGAGCAAAGCGCGGCGTTCGAATTCGTCGGGTTGATTGTGCGGATCGCGCGCATTCAGGGAGGGAGTCTTGAACTCCATGCCGGCTTTATTGGCGTATTCCTGGGCGACTTTCCAGGCGGCAACGACGGGGACCTGCTCGAGATGCTTGAACTCGCGATTGGGGACAAGAATATCAATGTTCTGTGAAAACCAGGCACGGGTGGCACCGGCCATGCCGGTGATTTGGCGGACCTTGTCGCGGAAGGCGTCCTCGGCCTGGTGATTCACGCGAGCATTTGTGATCCAGAAGCTAAGGGCCGAAGTGACAATGAGTACCAGCGAAATCCCGATAACCACTTTCACGGCCAGGCTAAGCTTTTTCAGCACGATAGTCACTCCTTCCGAGGTTGCATCCCGCGCATTTCATGGCGGCAACATGGCCGCCCGCAGTGCCGGTTCGGGACGAGTCGTTGCAGGGTTGGCGGGTGTGAAGTTGCATGCACCGTCTCCCCATGCCAAGAGGGTAATCGGCAGAGCCGTGAGCAAACTTCAACGAAAGGTAAGGCTTATCGGGTGGGGAATCGGGCTGCGGACCGGTCTGGACTGCGTAAAGAAAGCGAACCACCCGGACGATAACCAAGGACAGGAGCAGAGGCGCGCCATGAAGCAGACGCTCGTGCAACCAACCGGCCGGGAGCGAACCTGGGGGGAAGAGGAGCTGATCGTCAGCAAGACGGATTTGAAGGGTGTGATCACGTACGCGAACCGGACCTTTTTGAAAGTGGCGGGGTACACGGAGGAAGAGCTTCTGGGAAAGCCGCATAGCATCGTCCGCCATCCGGACATGCCGCGGTGCGTTTTCAAACTGCTGTGGGACACGATCGCGGAAGGGCGGGAGATATTCGCGTACGTGAAGAACATGGCGAAGAACGGGGACCACTACTGGGTGTTCGCTCACGTGACGCCGACCTTCGATGCACAAGGCAACATCATCAGTTACCACTCGAACCGGCGCTGCCCGCACCGGCATCAAGTGCAAATTTTCGATGATGTTTACCGGCAGTTGCTCCATGAGGAAAAGCGGCACGCGGACTGGCGGGAGGGGATGGCATCGGCGACGGAAATGCTGCTGAAACTGGTGGCGCAGAAGAATATGTCCTACGACGAATTCATATTCTCGGTGTAAGCCGGGGAGATGAAGCGGAGTTTGCTATGCAGACGGAGCAGAAGCAGGAGAGCCGGAACTTCCTCGGGCGATTCCTCCGCGTGTTCTCAGAGAACGAAGGGACGCGGGAAAGACTGCCGGGGATCAATGGCAAGAACGGGGGCGTTGAATCCGATACGGACGCGGAGCTCACGTTCCAGCGCGAATGGATGACTCGCGCGGCCGAGGTGTGCGAGGAGGCCGCGGCAGGAAACCTGGAAGCGCGGCTGATTCACAGCCCCGAGTCAGGGGATACAGGGCGGCTGGTCCACGGAATCAATCATCTGCTGGACATGACGGACGCGTTTCTGCGCGAGGCGCGCGCGTCGCTTGAACATGCCAGCCAGGGGAAATTCTACCGGCGCGTTATTTTGCGAGGAATGCTGGGGGCGTTCCGGAGCGCCAGCGAGACGATTAACCAAGATATCGAAGCCATGCAGCGCGACGCGGCACTGAAAGAGTCCGTGGAGCAAAGGAAGGCGCTGGCGGATCAGTTCGAGAGCACGGTGAAGAGTGTCTTTTCGGCGTTGGCAGCTTCCGCCGCGCGTGTGGACGCTGAAGTGCAGAAATTGGCAGCCGCGGCGGGAGATGCCGCGAAGCTCAAGAAGACGGAGGCGACGGACGGAGAAGGTTCCGTGGCTGGACCTGCCCGGAGCGGCGGGGGGAAGGCAAGCGCGGCCCAAAAGCATCAGCTCAACGAAGTGATAGCGGAATTGACGGCGGCATCGCAGAGGATCGGCGGGATCGTGAAGCTGATTTCGGAAATTGCCGGGCAAACGAACCTGCTGGCGTTGAACGCCACGATCGAGGCCGCACGAGCCGGCGAAGCGGGGCGCGGCTTCGCGGTGGTGGCCGCGGAAGTGAAAACCCTATCGAGGCGGACGGCCGAAGCGACCGAAGAGATTACGGGCGAGATTAGCAAGATGCGCACGACGGTGGACGATACGGCGTCACTGGTTTCCGAGATGTCGCAAAGCATCGGTGAAATGAAGCAATCTTCGACGCAACTATCCGCACAGTCCGACGAGCTTTCGGCGTCGGTGGATTCCTTCCTGCAAACGATTCGCGCCTGAAGGCGCTCTTCACGCTGAAGAATCTAAATGGTGGACAAGGTGGAGCGGCGACCGCCGGCGTAGTCCTTGAGGGCGAGGTTCGCGCTGGTGATGATGTCGAGGGCCTGGGCGACAGCGGCGAGGTCCCTGCCGCGTACGACGAAGTACATTTCGTCTTCGCTGAGGCCGGTGTAAACGCGGTTGCCCATGCAGCCAAGGCTGAGAATCGCGCCGTGACCGAGCGACGCAGGGAGAGCCATGCAGGTGGGGCGTCCCAGTGCGGGCGAACCGCTCGAGACACCGGCTCGATTCGCGGCTTCATTGAGCAGCATGGCCGCGGATGGTTTGCAGGCGAAGAGGACGACGTCGGGAGCGACAGGCGCATCGCCGAGGGGGGAATAGACAATCGCGGCCGGAGCTTTCGGCAGGCGCGGGATCTGCGGGACCTCTTCGGGCTTCACGTAGCCGAGGTCAAAGAGCATTTTGAGCGTTTGCTGCGTTTCGTTTTCACGCTCGGGCGAAAGCGAAATATTGTGTGTATAGGCGCCGACGGCGCAGTTGAAGTGATTTTCGGGGATGGTGTAGAAGACGCGCCCCTCGGCAGCGAGGCGCCAAAAGCTGCAGCCGGAGGGCTCCGACCCTTCAAATCTTTGCACGTTCGCGGGCGGGGCATCCAGGAATGCGACGGCGACGGGACGGCGGCCGGGCCTGATGGCCGCAGAAAATTTCTGTTCCAGCTCATTCCAATTCGGGGCAGGGGTCATCTCTTATCTTCCTTCACGGACCGAAAAATTTGCTAGCGGCTCCGTTCGAGCGTGCTTGCCGCCCGGGTACTTCAAAGGCTAAAAATCATACCACCTTGGGCGATTCCGGCGCGCCGTGACGAATCAGTGGGTCCACCAGGGGGTCGCCGTGACGTAAGGGCTTTTCGAGGCGATGAATTCGGCGATTTCATGGAGACGGATCGAGTTCGAGACGGAGCCGCTCCAGCAGTGAGGCTCGCCGACGCCATAGACGAAAAAGCCTTCGTAGTGCGGATTCTGAGTGGTTTTCATCCAGTCCTGGAGTTCCTTGACCGCGACATTAAGCTGGTACGTGTCCATGGTGCCCACGTAGATGTGGACTTTGTCCACGAGTTTGGGGCCGAGAGTGGGCCAGTTGCGTCGCAAATACTCGAGGAGATCGAAGTGGTCCCGCCAGTATTGCGCGACGGTGGGATTAATTTCGCCGGTGCGCTTGTTGATGAGCGGGTCGAAGTAGCCGTCCGAGCCGACGGGGCCGAAGACGGCGGACCAGATGTCGAGCTGAAGGCCGGAGCGGCCGTGAGTGCCGTTGACGAGCTCAAGGCGGTTGCGCTCTTCGGTGGTCTGGCGGACGCGGCCGTCGGTCTCGATGGAGTTGATGGTGGGCTCGCGGCGATATTCGTATTGCTTGTAGAAGGCGTTTGTGTCGGCGTAGGCGTTGACGCCTTCGACGTTGGTGAACGTGACTGGGTCGGGACAATAGCCCCACGTGCCGCCGAAGAAATCGGGATGGAAGAATTGCAAAGCGAGAGCTTCCCAGCCGCCGGTGGAACCGCCGGCGAGAATCCGCGCGTAAGGTTCCTTGATCACGCGGTAGCGCTTCTCAATTTCGGGAATCAATTCCTGCATGATGGCGTCGCCGTAGGGGCCCACGTTGACGGAATTCACGGCGTAGGAATCGTCGAAGTAGGGATTCGGATGCTGAAAGGTGACGACGAGCATGCGAGGGAAATCGTCCTTCTGCCAATCCTTGTAAAAATCGTAGCCGCGCTGTGCGAGCAAGGCGCGGCGGCCGCCTTCTTTCAGGTCTTCGGCGGACGGCGGCTCGGTGCGGAAATTCATAGGAGCTTTGAGATCGAAGTGGCCTTGCTCATACAGGACGGGATAGCTGAGCGTTTCGCGCGAGTAGTTTTTGGGGAGCAGGACGGTGGCGCCGATGTAGATGGGGCGGCCCCAGAATTTGGTAAGCAGGGGGCTTTGAAACTTGAATCGCTGGACGAATTCGGTGTCGACCGGGACGATGACGGGCGGGATGACTTCATCGGCGACGAGCGGAATGGTGCGGGACGGAGGGGAATGCGGATCGAGATGGAGACGCACGACGGAGCTTTTCAGGTTGCCGGGAGACTTAGTCCACATCTGTCCTTCCCATTGATCATCGTGCATCCAGACGACGTGGCCATCGGCGCGGTGAAATTCGGAATAGATATTGATGACCGCTTGCACGTAGTAATCGCCGGGAGGGAGATCGCGAAGGCTTGGAATGGGAGCGCCGAGATCGGATTCGTCAATGACGGCGGATTGGCCGGGAGCGAGGCGATCGATGTCGCGGCCGAAAAGCTGCGGGGAGATGCGCGTGATTTGAAGGCGCGGCTCTTCGGAATTGTCGTGAGAGAGGATGAGGAAAACGCGGCCGGTGATTGGATCCGAGTGCGCGGAGGCGGGGAAAGAAATTTCAAAGTGGAGGCCGGAGGTCTGAGCGGAGGCGATTCCAGCGCCGAGAGAAAAGGTCAAGAGAAACAAAAGCAAAACGATTCGCCTGATGATCACTATTCCCTCTCGGTGAAGATTGTGCGGAGACGTTTTATCGTTTCTTGAGGCGCGGGGCAAGGTGGCAAGCGCAATTCTTTGTCTAGCGCCAGGAGCGGGCGGCGGTGCGGCCGGCGATGGTAGCGGCGGGACGCGGGGGATCAAGCGCAGCATTGGGCGGGGAGGCAGTGCCGAAAGTGATGGCGACACGCGTAGCGGCGAGCGGAGCGGAATCCACGAAACGGACGGTGTCCTTCTCGCGAATAATGCCGAGCTTGTCCCAGAGAGCCGACAGATCCACGTCGTAAGGCGCGTCTTTCATTTTTTCGTAGAGATTCATGAGCGCGGGGACGCCGGTGGCTTGATCGCCGATGTGTAGAGCATTCTCCAAATCCCAGTCTTCACGAATGTCGCCGCCGGAATTGAGGATGGCACGCAGGGCGTCCTGGAGGCCCTTGCGATTGTGGGTCTCGCGGCGAATCTGCACGTCGGCGAGCAGGCAGTAGAGAGCGCCGCCCCAGTAGGTGCGGCCCCAGGTGTGCGTGTGGTCGAGGCCCCTGTCACCGTGGCCGGGCAAGCCCTGCGGGAGATCGCGCACGAGTTCGAACCACATTTCCCTTGCGTCGAGGTGCTTGGCCTGGACGCGCGCGATTGGCTCGACATAGGTGGAGATGCCCTCCTCGATCCAGTGGTGATTCTCGGCAACCGAGGGAAAAGCGAAGTGGGTCATTTCGTGCGTCATAGTCCAGTCCTGCTGGAGCGTGGACAAATCCGTTTCGCCGCCGAGGCGGATGGAGATGAAGCCGCCGTAGCGCCCGAAGGCGTGGCCGTCGCGAACGCCGCGGCCGTCGAAAGGGGTGATGCGGATCAAGGCGTGTTCGAGCGGATAGCGGCCGTAGTAGGCGGCGACGGATTCGGCGGCGGAGCGCACC
>Ga0187782_10003594_pt1 | contig 11571 bp, 11 predicted proteins | sample 0715_SJ02_MP15_2_FD_132454 | JGI IMG/M metagenome (GOLD analysis project Ga0187782, IMG submission 132454) | Tropical peat soil microbial communities from peatlands in Department of Meta, Colombia - 0715_SJ02_MP15_20_MG | ecosystem: Environmental > Terrestrial > Soil > Wetlands > Peat | place...
CGCGATGATCGCGAAACTCGTGCGGCGTCGTGCCGGTGTGCTTGCGGAAAAACCGGGCAAAGTGCGACGGATCGGAAAACGCCAATTCTTCGGCGATGTCCTGGATCGGCTGCGTGGTGAATACCAGCTGACGTTTGGCTTCGGTGAGCAGGCGTTGCCGGATGAGATGGCCGGCGGTGACGCCGGTTGCGCGCTTGACGTGATCGTTCAGTCGATCGACCGTCATACCGAGCTTTTCGGCGTAAAAGCCAAGCTGATGTTCGCGGCGGAAGAACTCGTCGACCAATGCCCGCAATTGCGAAACCGTGGCGTCGGCCGGTTGCAGGGTGACCGTGCCGGTGCGCGCGCGGCTTGCGGCCAGTCGCGCCACGCCGACGGCGATCAGCGCCAGCAAACCGCGCATCGCCACGCGATAGCCTTCACGCGCGAGGCTGCCCTCTTCGAATAATTCCGCGCACAGGGCGGAAAGCCGCGCCCGCATCGCCTCGTCATTGATCGGCACGATCGGATGCGCGGCAAGCGTGCGCAACCGCGACAGCGCCTCGCCCGCCCGGTCGGCGAGCGCAACGGCCGCATCTTCGGTGAATGTGACCACCCAACCTGTGGTAACGTTTGGCTCGAAGCGAAAACCGTGGGCGATTGCCGCCGGAACGAGGATTGCGACCGGTGAACTGAACGGCAACTGGGCCGCTTCGAACCGCATCTCGCCGCCGCCGTGTTCGACCAGAAGAATCTGAAACAGATTGCGATGCCGATGCGCGCGAATGGTCCAGTCATGCAGCGAAGACCGTGACGCGATCGTTTCGACGTGAATGAAATCGAAAGCCTGATCGTCCGGCGGATCGCCGTAGAGATGAAACAAGGGCAGCGCGTTGGCCATGCCGCCAGCATAGGCCGATCGCGCCAAAGAAAAAGGAGCCCGGCCGCGCGGGTTCACAAAAAAGCAGCGGCCCGCCGCCGGGCGGGCCGCGGTTATGTGCGGTACAACCGTTATCGGTCGCGTTCAAATCCACCTTGCTGGCTGCCTTGGCCGGGTTTCTGGCCGCCCTGCTGATCGGGCTTCTGAGTACCTTGCTGCTGCTGACCCGGCTTGTTCTGACCACCCTGCTGCGGGTTGCCTTGCTGCTGTTGCTGCCCGCGTTGTGGATTCTGTTGCTCATTCGTCATCGGGATACTCTCCATTTATCGCGGAAGCCCCGCCCGGAAGGGTAACGCACCGCGGGCGGCTGCGTTCCTTGGGTTCCATTTTCACATTTTGGCCAACAAACTGAAATTGCGGATAAAAATGCGGATCAAGCTGTACGCGTTGCCGCGGCCTCTTCAGCGCCTCACAATACTCGCCCGTCGGTTTGGCGTACGGCGCCGGCGGTGCTGCCGGAATTTATGCTGTGCGTTGTCGCCCCTCGGCCCCCCTGTTAAGAACCTGCGGGGAATCGAAAAACGGCGGCCGAATGGAATATTTCGTCCAGCAGCTCATCAACGGCGTTACTCTTGGCTCGATCTATGGCCTCATCGCCATCGGCTACACGATGGTCTACGGCATTATTGGCATGATCAATTTCGCGCACGGCGACATTTTCATGGTCGGCGCGTTCCTCGCCCTCATCGCCTTCCTCGTGCTCGTCGCCCTTGGCGTCAGCGCCGTACCGCTTGCACTGTTCATCGTGCTGCTCGTCTCCATGGCGCTGACCGCGCTCTATGGTTGGACGGTCGAGCGCATCGCTTACCGGCCGCTGCGCCATTCATTTCGGCTGGCGCCGCTTATTTCCGCGATCGGCATATCGATCGTGTTGCAGAATTACGTGCAGGTGGCGCAAGGGGCGCGCGTCAAGCCGCTGCCGCCGCTGGTGCATGGCGGCTACACCCTGTTCGAGGGCAACGATTTCGCGGTGCGGCTGTCCCACATTCAGATCATCGTCGTCGTCACCACGCTTGTGCTGATGGCCGCCTTCTCCTTCCTGGTGGCGCGCACGCGGCTCGGCCGCAACATGCGCGCCTGCGAGCAGGATCTGAAAATGGCGGCGCTCGTCGGCATCGACGTTGACCGCACCATCTCGCTGACTTTCGTCATCGGCGCGGCGCTGGCCGCCGTCGCCGGGTTGATGTTTCTGCTCTATTACGGCGTCGTCGATTTCTTCATCGGCTTTCTCGCCGGCGTGAAGGCCTTCACCGCCGCGGTGCTCGGCGGCATCGGTTCGCTGCCGGGCGCGATGATCGGCGGCATCCTGATCGGACTCATCGAGACGATGTGGTCGGCGTATTTCTCCATCGAATACAAGGACGTTGCCGCCTTCGCCATCCTCATCATCGTGCTCATTTTCCTGCCGACCGGCATTCTCGGCCGGCCGGAAGTCGAAAAGGTGTGAGGGAAGCGGGCGCCCGTGCCGAACGACGTCGAGCCTGCGCACCCGCGACTTGGCGCTTTCGCCGCGGCGAAGGAAGCTGCGCTCGCCGCGCTGGTAGCGTTCGGCCTTTTTGCCCTGATGGTCGGCATCCGCACCGAGCAGGGACCGACAGGAGCGCTGATTTTCACCACGCGCTTTGCGTTGCTCGCCGAGATCGTCGCCGCGGTTTTCGTTGGGCGCTTTTTGTGGGCGCTGATCCGGCGCAACGCGAACATATCCATCGGCCGCTTCGTGCCGACATCCGCGAAAACGGCGGTCCTGGGCATCGCGCCATACGCGGCGGCGGCTTTTCTCGCCTTCGCGCTCATCGTTCCCATCATTTTCTACGGCAACCGTTATTTGCTCGACCTCTGCATCCTCATTGTTACCTACACGATGCTCGGCTTCGGGCTGAATATCGTGGTCGGCCTCGCCGGTCTGCTCGATCTCGGTTATGTCGCCTTTTACGCGGTCGGCGCCTATTCCTACGCGCTGATCGCGCAACATTTCGGATTGTCGTTCTGGATTTGCCTGCCGCTTGCCGGCATCCTCGCCGCCTTTGCCGGCATGCTGCTCGGCTTTCCGGTGCTGCGATTGCGCGGCGATTATCTCGCCATCGTCACGCTCGGCTTCGGCGAGATCATCCGCCTCATCCTGCTGAACTGGCAAGATTTGACCGGCGGTCCGAACGGCATTCCGGGAATTCCCCGCCCGTCGTTCTTTGGCTTGCCGTTTAATTCATCCGAGCACGGCTTTGCCGCGACGTTCGGGCTTTCTTATTCGCCGACGCATCGGATCGTATTCCTCTATTACCTTATTCTCGCGTTGGCGCTTATCACCAATTGGGTGACGCTGCGGCTGCGCCGGCTGCCGATCGGCCGCGCCTGGGAGGCGTTGCGCGAGGACGAAATCGCCTGCCGCGCGCTTGGCGTCAACACGACGACGACCAAACTCACCGCCTTCGCCATGGGCGCCATGTTCGGCGGCTTCGCCGGCGCTTTCTTCGCCACGCGGCAAGGCTTCATCAGTCCGGAATCGTTCACCTTCGCCGAGTCTGCTTTCGTTCTGGCGATCGTCGTGCTCGGCGGCATGGGCTCGCAGCTTGGCGTCGCCGTCGCCGCCACGGCGATGGTCGGCGGCTTCGAGTTGTTTCGCGAGTTCGATCAATACCGCATGCTGGTGTTCGGCGCCGCCATGGTCGCTATCGTGATCTATCGGCCGCGCGGCCTCGTCGCCACGCGCACGCCGTCGGTGTGGCTGCGCGAGCATAAGGATATTCCGGCGGTCATCGTGCGCGACGCCCGCACGGAGACGCCGGCATGAGCGCGCCGCCGATCCTGACCGTCGAGCACCTGACCATGCGCTTTGGCGGCCTTGTCGCCGTCAGCGATCTGTCCTTTTGTGCGCGCGTAAAGGAAATCACCGCGTTGATCGGTCCGAACGGCGCCGGCAAGACGACGTTGTTCAATTGCGTCACCGGCTTTTACAAGCCGACTGTCGGCCGATTGCGGCTCGACCATCCGCACGACAACGCGAGCTTTCTGCTCGAGCGCCTGCCCGGTTTCCGCATCGCCCGCGACGCCCGCGTCGCCCGCACGTTCCAGAATGTGCGCCTGTTCGCCGGCATGACGGCATTGGAAAATCTTCTGGTCGCCCAGCACAATCCGCTGATGGTCGCTTCGGGCTACACGGTGCTCGCATTGTTCGGTTCGCCGACTTACGCTCGCGCCCAGTTCCGCGCCATCGACAAGGCGCGCTACTGGCTCGAGCGCGTCGGGCTCGCCGACCGCGCCGACGATCCCGCGGGGGTGCTGCCCTACGGCGCCCAGCGCCGGCTGGAAATTGCCCGCGCCATGTGCACCGATCCGGTCCTGCTCTGCCTCGACGAGCCCGCCGCCGGCCTCAACAACCGCGAGAGCGCCGAGCTTAACGCGTTTCTGCGCGCGCTCCGCGACGAGCACGGCATCTCCATCTTGTTGATCGAACACGACATGGGCGTGGTGATGGAAATTTCCGACCACATCGTCGTGCTCGATTACGGCGTGAAGATCGCCGACGGCGCGGCGCACGACGTGCGCAACAATCCGAGCGTGATTGCCGCCTACCTCGGCGTCGCCGATGAAGAGCTCGCGCAGACCGAGGCGGAGGTCGGGTTGTGACAATGCCGCGAACTGTTTGCCGCGTGTCCCGGATGCGATGCAGCACAAGCGAAGCGCAGTGGTGCATCGCTGTTCCGGGACCTTCGCGCAATCGAGCCCGCCCCGATCCCGGTTCTGCAGCGCATCACTGCGTGCTGCGCCCCGCCCGGGACGAGGGAAGAGACTAATGACGAGCGAACCGCTTCTCTCATTGCGCGGCGTCAAGGCCTATTACGGCAACGTAGCGGCCCTCAAAGGCGTCGATATCGACGTCAACGAAGGCGAGATTGTCGCGCTGATTGGCGCCAACGGCGCCGGCAAATCCACCTTGATGATGACGGTATTCGGCGATCCGCGTGCCCGTGAGGGCCGCATCCGTTTCGCCGGGCGCGACATCACCGCGCTGCCGACCCATGAAATCGCCAAGCTGCGCATCGCGCAATCGCCCGAGGGCCGGCGCATCTTTTCGCGCATGACGGTGATGGAAAATCTGCAAATCGGCGCAACGGTCACCGACGCCGGCGACTTTGATGCCGACCTGGAGCGCGTATTCGCCCTGTTTCCGCGGCTGCGCGACCGCAGCAGCCAGCGCGGCGGCACGCTGTCCGGCGGCGAGCAGCAGATGCTGGCCATCGGCCGCGCGCTGATGAGCCGGCCGCGGCTCATTCTGCTCGACGAGCCTTCGCTTGGTCTGGCGCCGGTTCTCGTGCAACAGATTTTTGCCGCCATTCGCGCGCTCAACGAGCGCGACAGGATGACCGTCTTCCTGGTCGAACAGAATGCCTATCACGCGCTGAAACTCGCGCACCGCGGCTATGTCATGGTCAACGGCGAAATCACGCTGCAAGGCGGCGGCCGGGATTTGTTGCGGCGGCCGGAAATCCGTGCCGCCTATCTCGAAGGCGGCTCACGCTAAAGGCGGCGCACATGGTCAGCCTCTATGCCGGCGAGAGTGTTTTGCCTATCTTGCTCGTCACCGCTTTGTTCGGCGGCGCCGCCTGGCTGTCCGGCCGCGCCATCGCCCTTGCCTGGCGGCCGCCTTGGCATGCCGTGATAGCGGCGTTTCTCCTCGGCGCCGGCGCGCGGTTTGTTCATTTTGCTTTGTTCCAAGGCGCGCTCCTCTCCGCCGCTTCCTATGGCTGCGACACGGCGATGTTGATTGTCATCGGCATGCTCGCCTGGCGGGCCACGCGCGCGAGCCAGATGGTGCGGCAGTACCCTTGGCTCTATGCACGCAACGGACCGCTCGGCTGGCGCGAAATCGGGCAAGAAAGTCAGCCCTAGCGGTGCTATCGTTTGTTAACGCAAACGTTTGCCGGCCAGCTCCATGACGGGGACCGAAATGAACAAAGTGCTGTTTGGCGCCTTCGCGCTTGTTTTGGCCGGCCTCGGCCCGGCGCTGGCGCGAGACATCGTGGTCGGCGCCGCCGGGCCGATGACCGGGGGCCAGGCGACTTTTGGCCGGCAATTGTCGGACGGAGCCGAGCAGGCCATAGCCGACATCAACGCCACCGGCGGCGTCCTCGGCAACAAACTGCACCTCGAAATCGGCGACGATGCCTGCGATCCCAAGCAGGCGCGTTCGGTCGCGGAAAAGCTCTCCGGCATGGGGGTCGCCGTCGTCGTCGGGCATTATTGCTCGTCTTCGTCGATACCGGCCTCGGACGCCTATCTCGACGGCGGCGTCTTGCAGATCACGCCTGCTTCGACCAATCCGCTGTTTACCGAGCGCGGCATGTGGAACACATTCCGCACCTGCGGCCGCGATGACCAACAGGGCGGTTTCGCTGCCGCCTATTTGGCGAAGAACTTCAAGAACAAGAACATCGCCATCATCAACGACAAGACTACGTACGGCAAAGGGCTTGCCGACGAGACCAAGCGCGCTCTCAACGCGGCGGGCATCACCGAAAAACTCAACGAGTCGTACAATCAGGGCGACAAGGATTTCACCGCGCTCGTCTCCAAGCTCAAGCGCAACAACATCGATATCGTTTATGACGGCGGCTATCATCAGGAAGCCGGACTGATCGTGCGACAGATGCGCGACCAGGGCCTGAAAACCATCCTGATGGCGGGCGACGCGCTCGCCTCCCGTGAATTCGCCTCGATCACCGGACCGGATGGCGAAGGCGTGCTGTTCACTTTCCCGCCGGATCCGCGCAAGCGTTCGACAGCCGCCGCGCTCGTGAAAAAATTCAAGGACAAGGGCGTCGATCCGGAGGGATACGTGCTCTACACCTACGCCGCCTTCCAGGTGTGGGCGCAAGCCGCCGCCAAAGCCGGCACCACCGATCCGCAAAAAGTCGCCGCCGCCATGCGTGAGGGCAGTTGGGACACGGTGCTCGGTCCGATTTCCTTCGACAAGAAGGGCGACATCACCAGCGGCGGCTGGGCGGTCTATCGCTGGGACAAGGACGGCAATTACGAGCAGATCAGCGACGGCGGGCCGAGCTGATTTCCTTGTCCCGGCGCCGACGCCGTTACCCGATCTTTCCCAGCATCGGAAATGTATCAAGCAGCCAGAAGCTCGCTTGCGTCACGGCGCCGGTGAGAAAGGCGATGCCGGTCAGCACAAGCAGGCCCCCCATCGCTTTCTCGACCAGGCCGAGATGGGCGCGAAAGCGTGCCAGGAACGCTGCGAACGGCTCGATGGCGAGCGCCGCCGCAATGAACGGAATGCCAAGGCCGAGCGAATAGACCGCAAGCATGCCCGCGCCCCTGGCAACCGTCTCTTCCGACGCGGCCACCGCCAAAATCGCGGCGAGGATCGGGCCGATGCACGGCGTCCAACCGAGCGCGAAAGCGAGCCCCATCAGATAAGCGCCCCACAGCCCGACCGGCTTGGCGATTTCCATACGCTTCTGCCGCATCAACAGGGCGATCGGCGTCAGCCCGAGGAAGTGCAGACCCATAATGATGATGACGATCCCGGCAAGGATGGCGAGTTCGCCCGAATAGGCGCGCAACGCCGCGCCGACGGCGCTGGCGCTGGCGCCGAGCGTCACGAACACGGTGGAGAAGCCGAGTACGAAGAGGAGCGCCGCGGTAATAGTCTCGCGCCGCACTCGCGGCTCGGGCTCGGCATCGGCAAAACGCTCGAGCGATGCGCCGGTGAGATAGACCAGATAAGGCGGCACCAGGGGCAGCACGCAAGGCGACAAAAAGCTGAGCATCCCGGCGACCAGGGCGGCTGCGATCGTGACGTTCATGCTAATCTAATGCCGGGCAGGTCCGAGCGGCGCAAGCGCGGCAGGGTCGCGCTTGCGAGGATGTGATCGTCGGTCATGCGCAACCTCATCACCGATGTCCCGGGCGTAAGAATCGGCCACGCCGCGGATGCCCGTCTCGGTTCGGGCGCAACGGCTGTTATCTTCGACACGCCGGCGGTCGCTTCGATCGACATTCGCGGCGGCGGACCAGGCACGCGCGAGACCGCGCTGCTCGATCCGGCGCAGACGGTGGAAGGTGTAGACGCAATAACGCTGTCCGGCGGCTCGGCATTCGGCCTCGACGCCGCCTCCGGCGCGCAGGCCTTTCTGAAAGAGCAAGGCCGCGGCTTTGCCGTGCGTTCTGCCCGTGTGCCGATCGTGCCGGCGGCTATTCTGTTTGATCTTCTCGGTGCCGGCGACAAAGACTGGGGCCGTTTTCCGCCCTATCGCGAGCTCGGCTATGCGGCCGCGGCTGGCGCGGTGGCCGATTTTGCCCTTGGCAGCGTCGGCGCCGGCACCGGCGCGACCACGGTCAATTGCAAGGGCGGCATCGGCTCGGCATCGGCGCAAACCGCCGAAGGCCACATCGTGGGCGCGATCGCCGCCGTCAACGCGGCCGGCAGCGTGCTGATCGATCGCGGGCCCTGGTTCTGGGCAGCTCCGTTCGAGCGTGACGGCGAATTCGGCGGACGCGGCTGGCCCGCGTCTTTTCCCGCCAACGCGTTTGCGCCGCTGACCAAAGGCAGCGCGCGCGAGAGCACCACGCTCCTCGTCGTCGCCACCGACGCGATCTTGAGCAAGGCCCAGGCCAAGCGGCTCGCGGTCATGGCGCAAGCGGGCCTGGCACGCGCCATTTATCCCGTGCACACGCCGCTCGACGGCGACGTGGTGTTCGCGGCGTCGACCGGGCGGCACCCGCTTGCCGATCCGCTTCTTGGATTAACCGCTCTGGGAGCGATCGCAGCCAATGTGGTGGCGCGCGCGATTGCGCGTGGCGTTTTTGCCGCCACGGCACTGCCTTTGCCCGGTGCGCAGCCAAGCTGGCAGGATCAATTCGGTTGATAAGACAAGGCGATCGCGCGCATCCGCCTGACGCATCAACCATGTTCCGTACCGCGGAAACCACAACCGGAATCTTTCCTGCGGTGTCATTCCGCCGCCGTTGACTCGGCTCCCGATTGCGCCTTCACTTCATTCCAAGTCATGCCGGGTGTGGGCGAGGTGTGCGATGCGTTTCGTAATCATTGTCGTTGCTGCGTTGGCGGCCCTCGGGCTTGCGGCCTATGGGGTGGTATCCGCGCAAAAGCCGATCAATTCGGCGTCTCCCGCACCAAACGTAAAAGTCGCTTCACTGGCGCAGAACGTACCCGCGCTTCCGGTCCGCGCGCCGGTGAAACAGATTGCCCAGACACAAGCCGCGGAGAGTTCGCCGGCAGCTGCAACGCCATTGAGCGCGCCGCCCCAGCCGGCGGCCGGGACCGCGCACGTCGCGCAGAGCCCGCCCGCACCCGCGGCTTCTGCCGCGAGCGCGCCCGCGGCCAACTCCACTTCCGGCCCGGCCCTGGCGTCGGCAACACCGAGCGCCGCCAGCCCGCCGGCGAACAGCATTCCGGCCTGCGACAAGCCCGGCGGCATGGGCCTGTCGCGCATCGTCGAGATCGACACGACCGGCGGCCCCGGTTTCGGCTTCGAGCACTTCAAGCAATACGATTTCCTCCGTGACAAGGAGATCGTGCTCACCTTCGACGACGGCCCCTGGCCGGAGAACACTGCCGCGGTGCTCAAGGCGCTCGCCGACAATTGCCTGAAGGCGACATTCTTTGAGATCGGCGAGCACGCGACGTGGCACCCGGAAATCACTAAGCAGGTGCTGGCGGCCGGAATGACGGTCGGCAGTCACACCTGGTCGCACAAGGATTTGGCGCGAAATCCCTACGCCAGCGACATCGATCTGGCCAAACAGGAAATCGAGATGGGCGTCAGCGCCGTGTCCGCCGCCGCCGGCGGCGCCCCGGTCGCACCGTTCTTCCGCTTTCCGAACCTGCAACACCCGCCGGAGCTTTTGTCGTATCTCGCCGAGCGCAACATCGCGACATTCTCCACCGACATCGACTCGTTCGATTTCAAGATGCACAAGCCCGACCAGGTCATTAAATCCGTGATGACCAAGCTGGAAAAGCATGGCAAGGGCATCATCCTGATGCACGACTTCCAGCGTGCGACGGCCGAGGCGCTGCCGGAGCTGCTGCGGCAACTGAAAGCGGCCGGCTACAAAATCGTGCACGTGGTGCCGAGCCAGTCGGTAACGACGATCGCCAAATACGACGAGATGCTCAAGCAGCAGGACAAGCTGTCGACCAACAACACGCGGCCGGAATCGAGCGTCTTCCATACGATAGGCGAGTACAAGGGTTCCCCGGCCCCCGCATCGGCGACGCGCGACTAGCCGCGCGCGCCAAATTCGTCCTCAGCGCATGAAACGTTCCGCGCCGTAGGGCCGCGGATCGCAAAACGGTGTTGCGCCGGTCATCATCTCGGCAATGAGCCGGCCGGTCACCGGACCGAGCGTCAAGCCCCAATGGGCATGGCCGACGGCGAGCCAGAGACCACGCTGGCCCGGCGCCCGCGCGATTACCGGCCGGGAATCCGCAAAACAGGGCCGCGCGCCCATCCAGGCTTCCGGCTCGATCGGCTCGCCGAGCGGAAACAAGGCACGCGCTGCGGGCAACAGCCGATCAAATTGCACAGGCGTCGGCGGCGCATCGCGGGCCGCGAACTCAACGCCGGTCGTGAGGCGGATGCCCTGCTCCATGGGCGCCAGCACGTAGCCGTTCTCGGCGTCGAGCACCGGGCGGCCGAGCGCCGCGTTTCCTTGCGGGCGAAAATGGCGGTGATAGCCGCGCTTGACCGCGAGCGGCAGCCGGATGTCGAGCGCATTGAGCACATCCGGCGTCCAGGGGCCGAGCGCTACGACCGCGTCGGCCGCGTCCAGCGGCCCGGCAGCGGTATCGATGCGCCAATAGGGACCGGCGCGATGCAACGTGCGCGCGTCGCCGTTCAGCGTGGCCCCGCCGAGCGCCGTCAGGCGCGCGGCATAGGCGCGTGTCAGCGCCAGCGGATTGTTCACGCTCACCGCCCCGGTCCAGTGCACGGCGTGGCGGAAATCGGGCGCCAGCGCGGGCTCCAGCGCGAGCGCTCCGCCGCGATCGAGCGGCAGATTGGCAATGCCAAACTGCGCCGCGAGGTCGAGTTCGGGCTTGAGCGCCGCGAACGCTGCGTCGGTGCGGTAAAGCTTGAGCCAGCCGCGGCGGCTGAGATGACGCTCGGCTCCGGCTTCGGCGGCAAGCGCCTCGTGCTCGGCGACGGCGCGCGCAAATAGCGGCCGCATCAGGCGTGCTGTCTCGATCAATCGCTCCGGCCGTGACGCCGCGCGAAAGGCTAGGAGCCACGGCGCAATCCGGGGCAGATGTGTGAGGTGATAATTGGCGACCGGCGAACGCTTGAGCGCGATGCGTGCGAGCTCGGCGAAGCTCGACGGAAACGCCGCCGGGAATATGGTGTTGCCTTCGATGATGCCGGCATTGCCGTACGACGTCCCCTCCCCCGGCGGGCGCCGGTCAACCAGCGCGACCGATAAGCCGCGCTTGGCGAGATGGACCGCGATCGAGGTGCCGACAATGCCGGCGCCAAGCACGATGATATCGGTACGCGCCAGGACAGCCTCCGCTGCGGCTCGTTAACCTCTGTTCGCTCATTCTGCCAGATTATGAAGTCGCCGTGCGTTGCCGGTCCGGGCATGACGTGTTAGGCGAACCGCGCTCGTTGCACATTGTTCCG
>Ga0187782_10003595_pt1 | contig 11570 bp, 7 predicted proteins | sample 0715_SJ02_MP15_2_FD_132454 | JGI IMG/M metagenome (GOLD analysis project Ga0187782, IMG submission 132454) | Tropical peat soil microbial communities from peatlands in Department of Meta, Colombia - 0715_SJ02_MP15_20_MG | ecosystem: Environmental > Terrestrial > Soil > Wetlands > Peat | place...
CGCACACGCCACGTTTCGATTCACAGGTCAGCACCGAGCGAATCTTGACTCTCTCAATGCCGGCCGCCTGAATGGCTCCCGCCAGCTCCTCCGTGATCTCCTGGTTGATGTCCACCACCACGTTGCCGTCGTAGTCCTTGATCTTCTCGAGCGATACCCGACCCACAATCCGGTCGCGCAGCGGTTCGATGATTTCGCCGGCTTCGACGATGCCCGAGACGTAAATCCCGTCGACCGTCCCGCAATCGTACTCGCTGATGATGACGTCCTGCGCCACATCCACCAACCGCCGGGTCAAATAGCCGGAATCGGCGGTCTTGAGTGCGGTATCCGCCAGGCCTTTGCGGGCACCGTGCGTCGAGATGAAGTACTGCAACACGGTTAGGCCTTCGCGGAAGTTTGCCGTGATGGGCGACTCGATGATCTCGCCCGAAGGCTTGGCCATCAAGCCGCGCATTCCCGAAAGCTGGCGAATCTGCTGTTTGGAGCCTCGGGCGCCGGAGTCCGCCATGATGTAAATCGGGTTAATGGCGCCTTCCTTGTCGCTTTGTTGCATCTCGGCGAACATCTCGTCGGCAACCTTTTCGGTGATCGCCGACCAGATTTCAATGACCTTGTTATAGCGCTCGCCGTTGGTGATGGCTCCATCCAGATATTGCTGCTGCACGCTGACCACTTGTTTTTCGGCATCGCGCACCAGCGCCTTCTTGTTGTCGGGAATGACCATGTCATCGATGCCGATCGAAAGCCCGGCTCGAGTGGCAAAGCGAAATCCCATTTCCTTGACTTCATCGAGCATCTTGACCGTGGTCTCGAGCCCAAATTTCAGGTAGCAGTAGCTGACCAGAGCCCCAATCCCCTTCTTCTTGAGCAGGCCGTTGATGTAGGGCATGCCCTCGGGCAGTTGGTCGTTCAGGATGGCGCGACCGACGGTGGTGTTCAGGAAAGCCCCATCGTAGGTCACAGGATCCGTATGGGTAATGTCCTGATCGTCGTACGCCTGACTGAGGTCGATGACTTCGCCGGTATAGCGCAGGCGGATCGGCGTCAGGGTTTCGATCTCGCCGGCTTCGAGCGCCAGCAAGACCTCTTCGATGTTGGCAAACGCCCGGCCCTCGCCCTTGGCACCCGGCTTGGTCTTGGTCAAGTAGTACAGACCCAGCACCATGTCCTGGGTGGGAACCGTAATGGGGTGGCCTGAGGCCGGCGACAGAATGTTATGCGACGACAACATTAATACGCTGGCTTCGACCTGGGCTTCGGGAGAAAGCGGAATGTGTACCGCCATCTGGTCGCCATCGAAGTCGGCGTTGAACGCCGTGCATACCAGGGGATGAATCTTGATGGCCTTGCCTTCGACCAGCACCGGCTCAAAAGCCTGGATGCCCAGACGGTGCAAGGTGGGAGCACGGTTCAACAGCACGGGATGATCTTTAATCACCTCTTCGAGAATGTCCCAAACCACGGGTTCCTGCTGCTCCACCATTTCCTTGGCCTGCTTGATGGTGGTGCAGTGCCCGGTTTGTTCCAGGCGGTGATAAATAAAAGGTTTGAACAGTTCGAGCGCCATCTTCTTGGGCAAACCGCACTGGTGCAGTTTGAGTTCCGGTCCGACTACGATGACCGAACGGCCGGAGTAGTCGACGCGCTTGCCCAGCAGGTTCTGGCGGAAGCGGCCCTGTTTTCCCTTCAACGTATCCGAGAGCGACTTGAGCGGGCGATTGTTGGCCCCGCGCAGCACCCGGCCTCGACGACCGTTGTCAAACAACGCGTCCACAGCCTCCTGCAACATTCGCTTCTCGTTGCGCACGATGACCTCGGGCGCGTGCAGGTCCATCAGCTTCTTCAGCCGGTTGTTGCGGTTGATCACGCGACGATACAGATCATTGAGATCCGAGGTGGCAAAGCGGCCTCCATCGAGAGGCACCAGGGGACGCAGCTCGGGAGGGATCACCGGGATCACATCGAGAATCATCCAGTGTGGCTTGTTGCCGCTTTTGCGGAAGGCCTCCACCACTTTCAAGCGCTTGGCATATTTGAGCCGCTTCTGCAGCGAGCTCTCGTTCTTCATCTTCTCCCGCAACTCGCTCGAGAGACTTTCGACATCCACTCGCTTGAGCAGTTCTTTAATGGCTTCCGCGCCCATCATGGCCTTAAAGCCGGCGGGCCGATACTGCTGGTCCAACTCGCGGAATTTGGCTTCATCCTTGATGACTTCCCGCTCTCGTACCGGGGCGTCACCGGGTTCGACCACGACGTAGGCTTCGAAATACAGCACGGACTCGAGATCGCGGAGCGAGATGTCGAGCAGGTGCCCGATGCGGCTGGGCAGTCCTTTGAAAAACCACACATGGGAGCACGGGGAGGCCAGCTCGATGTGGCCCAGGCGCTCGCGGCGAACTTTGGAGAGCGTGACTTCCACCCCGCACTTGTCGCAAATCACGCCGCGGTGCTTCATGCGCTTGTACTTGCCGCAAAGGCATTCCCAGTCGGTTACCGGCCCGAAAATGCGCGCGCAGAACAAGCCATCGCGCTCCGGCTTGAAGGTGCGATAGTTAATGGTCTCCGGTTTGGTAACTTCGCCATGCGACCAGCTCCGGATTTTCTCCGGAGAGGCCAAGCTGATGCGAATCGAATCGAAATCGGCGACCGGATTGGCTAAATCAAAAGGACTCGAACGAAACAAGGTGTTCCTCCAATTCCTGCGGCCGTTCGCCGCCGCGGGCGGCACCTCGAATCTGGCTCCTCGGCAGGGTCACCAGCATGGATTTGGCACGATCATCGAGGTGCGTCAGATCGGCCAGTTTTCCCCATCATCCTCCCAGCCTCCGGGAGCGCGGCTCACGCGGGGTGAGGGCTAATCCGCGGCTGCCGGGGTCGGTTTTCTTTCTCCCGCCTTGATGAGCTCCACATCCAGGCAGAGGGACTGCAACTCGCGAATCTGAACGTTGAACGATTCCGGCACACCCGGCTCCATCGCGGCTTCGCCCTTCACGATGGCCTCGTAGATCTTGGTTCGGCCATAAACATCGTCGGACTTGGCCGTCAACAGCTCCTGCAGGATGAACGCCGCCCCGTAGGCTTCAAGCGCCCAGACCTCCATCTCTCCGAACCTCTGGCCGCCAAACTGGGCCTTGCCGCCGAGCGGCTGCTGCGTGATCAGCGAGTAAGGACCGATCGAACGGGCGTGGATCTTGTCGTCGACCAAGTGCGAGAGCTTCAACATGTAAATGTAGCCCACCGTGACCGGTTGTTCGAAGCGGGCGCCTGACATCCCGTCGTAGAGGTAGGTCTTGCCCGACTCCGGCAATCCGGCTTGTCGGAGCAAAGCCTTGATCTCGGATTCCTTCGCGCCGTCGAAGACCGGCGAGCCGGTAAAAATCCCGCGTTTCAGGGTGGGCGCAATGGCCATCAGCTCTTCGTCGCTGAGGTCGGCGATGCTGTCGGCGAGCACTGTATCCTTGAACAGGTTCTTGAGCTCGCGGCGGATGGCGTCCTCTTTCGAGTTTTCCGCCAGCAGCTCGGAGATCTTCCTGCCCAACTCGTGTCCCGCCCAACCCAGGTGAGTTTCGAGAATTTGGCCGACGTTCATACGGGAAGGTACGCCCAGGGGGTTGAGCACGATTTCGACCGGAGTTCCGTCTTCCAGATACGGCATGTCCTCCTCGGGCAAAATGCGCGCGATGACCCCCTTGTTGCCGTGACGTCCGGCCATCTTGTCGCCCACGCTGAGCTTGCGCTTCATGGCGATGTAGACCTTCACCAATTTGATGACGCCGGGGGGCAATTCATCGCCTTTGGTAAGCTTCTCCTTCTTTTCGTTGACGATCTTCTTGAGCACGTCGATCTGGCGCGAGGTCATCTCCTCGATCTCGTCGATCTGCTCATTCACGCGCGGGTCTTTGTCGGCATACTTGATCCGTTTCAGATTGCGCGTGGAGATGCGCTCGTTGGTGTCCCGGTCGAGAATGATGCCTTTGGTCAGCAGGCGCTTGTTGGTACGCTCGTCATGCAAGTCGGCCTGCACTTCTTTGCCGCCAAGAATGTTCTCGAGGCGCTTCAGCCGCTCCTCGGTAAGAATTCGGATCTCGTCCGACAGGTTCTTTTCGAGCTTGGCGATCTGCGCCGCCTCGATCGCCTTCGCCCGCTCATCCTTCTCCTGTCCCTTGCGGGAAAAGATCTTGACGTCGACGATGACTCCCTCGATGCCCGGCGGGCAGTAGAGAGAGGCGTCGCGCACGTCGCCCGCCTTCTCGCCGAAGATGGCGCGTAGCAGCTTCTCCTCCGGAGTCAACTGGGTCTCACCTTTGGGGGTGACCTTGCCTACCAGAATGTCCCCCTGCTTCACCGTCGCGCCAATCCGAATCACGCCTGCTTCGTCCAGATTGCGCAACATGGACTCGCTGACGTTCGGAATATCCCGCGTCACCTCTTCCGGCCCGAGCTTGGTGTCGCGCGATTCGAGTTCGAACTCCTCGATGTGCACCGAGGTGTAGTAGTCCTCCTTCACCAGCTTCTCGGAGACCAGAATGGCGTCCTCGAAGTTGTAGCCACGCCAGGGCATAAAGGCCACCAGCACGTTGCGACCGAGGGCCAGCTCGCCATGGTCGGTGCAGGGCCCGTCGGCGATGACTTGCGCCTTCACCACCCGCTTTCCCTTCTCGACCACCGGCTTCTGGTTGATGCAGGTGTTTTGGTTGGACCGCTTGAACTTGGTGAGCTGGTAGATATCGCTGCCCACCTCGCGCGAGAGCTGCCCGGGATGGTGCTCGCCTTCGACCCGAACGATAATGCGCTCGGAGTCGACCGAATCGACGATACCGTTGCGCCGCGCCAGGACCACGGCGCCGGAATCGCGGGCGGTCACGCCTTCCATGCCGGTGCCGACAATTGGCGCCTCCGCCCTTAGCAGAGGCACGGACTGGCGTTGCATGTTCGCCCCCATCAGGGCGCGGTTGGCGTCGTCGTGCTCGAGGAAGGGCACGAGCGATGCCGCCACCGAAACCAGCTGCTTCGGGCTGACGTCGATGTAGTCGACTTCCTCGCGATTGACCAGCACGAAGTTTCCTGCCTTGCGCGCGTTGACCAGCTCGCCGACAATTCGCGCTTTGTCATCGAGTTCCACGTTGGCCTGGGCAATGACGTGCCGGTCTTCTTCCCAAGCGGAGAGATAAAACGAATAGGGCGCTACTTCGACCGGCTTCTTGCGCCGGTCCTTCAGCTCGGCGTTGATTCGTTCAATCTCGTGCCTCTCCACGTGATCGCCCACCTTGAACTCGCTGTCGCCGGCATTGACGACGGTCACGTAGTCGATGACCCGACCGTTTTTGACCCGGCGGTAAGGCGACTCGATAAAACCGTAGTCATTGATTCGGGCATAGCAACTCAACGACGAGATCAAACCAATGTTCGGACCTTCCGGCGTCTCAATGGGACAGATCCGTCCGTAGTGGGTCGGGTGCACGTCGCGAACTTCGAATCCCGCCCGTTCGCGGGACAACCCGCCCGGCCCCAAGGCGGAAAGACGCCGTTTGTGGGTGATCTCGGAAAGCGGATTGGTCTGATCCATGAACTGGGAAAGCTGCGAGGACCCGAAGAACTCGCGGATTGCCGCCATCACCGGCTTGGCGTTGACCAGGTCATGGGGCATCGCCGTGGACATCTCCTGATACACGCTCATCTTCTCTTTGATCGCGCGTTCCATGCGGACCAGACCGATGCGGAACTGGTTCTCCAGCAATTCGCCCACGGCACGCACGCGGCGGTTCCCGAGGTGATCAATGTCATCCACCGCGCCCACATTTTTCCGCAGCTTGAGCAGATAGCGGATGGTGGCGTAGAAATCCTCGGGCTCGAGGGTGCGATTCTCCAAATTGGTGGCGTCGCCTTTCTCAAACAGCTTGATGTTGAATTTCAGCCGGCCTACCCGGGAAAAGTCATATTTCCGGGAATCGAAGAACATGCCGTGAAACAACGCGGTCGCCGTATCGAGCGTCGGCGGGTCCCCTGGGCGCAGCTTGCGGTAGATTTCAATGAGCGCTTCCTGCGGGGTGGTTACCGAATCGCGCTTCAGGGTCTGACTGATTACCGTGCCCACATCGTCGCGCTCGGGGAAGAACAGACTCATCTCGACCACGTTGGAATCGAGAATGGTGGAAAGCTTATCCGCAGTCAGCTCCGAGTTGGCTTCGAGCAGGACGTCGCCGGTGGTGGTGTCCACGACGTCGCCGCTCACCCAGGCGCCTTCGAGATCCGAGAGGTCGACCTCGATCTCGGTGATTTTTGCCTTCTGGATTTCTTTCAGGACCGCGCTGTTAATCTTGCGGCCGGAATGGGCAACCTCCTCCCCCGACTTCGTCTTGATACTGCGAGCCAGTTTCATTCCCAGGAGGTTGGTAGACTTGTCCGGATTCCCGTCCACCGTCCAGTAGAGCTTCTTGTCCCGAATCACGACCCGATCTACGGTGTAGAAGGTGCGCAAAATGTCTTCGCTCGCGCGCAGGCCCAAGGCGCGCAGGAAAATGGTCCCAAGAAACTTCCGCTTGCGATCTATGCGCACATAGAGCACGTTCTTCTGGTCGTATTCAAACTCCACCCAGGAGCCGCGGTAGGGAATGATCTTGCCCAGGAAATAGGTGCGGTTATTCGCCGTCTCAAAGAACACACCCGGCGAGCGGTGCAATTGGCTGACGATGACCCGTTCGGTGCCATTGATGATAAAGGTGCCGTTGTCGGTCATCAGAGGAACATCGCCGAAGAAAACTTCCTGTTCTTTGATGTCGCGAATCGAGCGATTCCCGGTCTCGGCATCCTTGTCGAAGATGGTGAGGCGCATCGTGACTTTGAGCGGCGCCGAGTAGGTCATCCCTCGCTCTTCGCACTCGGCCACGTCGTACTTCAGCTGTAGTCCAACCGGGTCGCCGCACTTGTTGCAAAAGTCGGGGGTGTTGGCGTTATAGGTGCCGCACTTCGAACAGAGCACGTCTCCGGGATGAAATGGGTCGGTAATCACCGTCGAGCCGCAGTTGCGACAGGTGGTGCGCAGGTGATGCAATCCCTTCAGATGCCCGCACTTGCATTCCCAGTTTCCGATGGCATAATCGACAAACTCCAGCTGCGATACGTTGCGAAAGTCGGTAATCGGGAAGACCGACTGAAACACCGCCTGAAGACCAGCATCTTCGCGTTCGCTCGGCAGGCGGTCCATCTGCAGGAAGCGGTCGTAAGAGCGCTTCTGCACCTCGATCAAGTTCGGAATCTGGATGGTTGCCGGAATCTTGGAAAAATCAAAGCGGGTACGGAATCCGTTGCTGTTTGACATTCAATTACTCCAAACTTTCGTGGCCCCAGCCTCGGCGGCTGTCGGCAAAAGTGAAAGGCGCAAGCCGGCGCCCGAGCTCCAAAGGCAGGAAAGACTGAACAAACACGAAATCGCCTGCGGGGGCAACAGCTCCCCTCAGGCGCCATGTGCGGCGCTTGGTCTTTGTTGGAATATGTCGTTTCCGCGCCAGTAGTTTAAGGCCTGTTCCGGTTCCGCCCTGCCCGCGGAACCGTCTGCCAACCCATCCCAGCGACAGCGATCCACTTCACTCTTGCTTTCGAGTGGTGATACGCAGTCGGTCGGTCAAGCAGGAAGCCGGTTCTTTAATAGATGCTAACACCGCTTCCAAAGCTTCACCAGATCCATCATGCCGATTGCACGCCCGCCGACGGTCGCTCTTGCGCCCGTCGGGCGCACCCGCTCCTCGGACCGAAGGCTACTTCACCTCAACGGTTGCTCCGGCCTCGGTGAACTTCTTCTTGATGTTCTCCGCCTCTTCCTTGGAGACCCCTTCTTTCACGGTCTTAGGCGCCCCATCCACCAGATCCTTCGCTTCCTTCAAGCCCAAATTGGTGACTTCGCGCACCGCCTTGATTACATTGATCTTATTGGCTCCCACCTGCTTGAGGACAACGCTAAACTCGGTTTTTTCCTCGGCCGGTGCAGCCCCGGCCGCCCCCGCCCCACCACCGGCCACGATGACCGGGGCTGCGGCCGCGGCGGAAACGCCGAGACGCTGTTCTAGTTTCTTGACCAGTTCCGCCGCATCGAGCAGCGACAGTCCAACGATTTGCTCTTCCAACTGCGCGAGATCCGCCATTTTCTATTCTCCAATTCGAGTCTTGCCTAAATTGATCTAAATCCGTGGCCAACTTCCTAAGACGAAAAGCGCCCGATTGTTGTTCACAATCTCGGTGTTTAGGAGCCTTCCTTAGGCTCCGCCGCCGGCGGCGGCGAAAACTTCTGCTGTTCGACTCCCTGTTTCACGACCACCGCCAGGTTCCGGCCTACAGCCTGCATTGCGCTCGCCAGGTTTTGTCCCGGCGCCTTCATCAAGAACAGCAGCTTCGAGTAGATTTCCTCCTTCGAAGGCAGGGTGGCCAACGCCTGAATCTCTGCGATCGAGATTACGCGCCCCTCGACCACCCCGGCCTTGAAGCTAAGTTCCGGATTATCCTTGGCGTACTTGGCGAGCGCCTTGGCCAGGGTAACCGGGTCACCGCGGGTATATGCGATCGAGTTCACTCCCGAGAGGCTTTGCAAGACCGCTTCGGCGGCCGTGCCCTTGGCCGCACGCTCCGCCAACGTGTTCTTGACCACGGCATATTTTGCCCCCGAATTGCGCAAGGTCTTGCGCAGCTCGGAGTCCTGGGCCACCGTCATCTTGCTATAGGTCGTCACGATCAGACTGGAGACGGTCTTCAACTCCTGGCCTAGCTTCTCCACCTGTTCGGTTTTCTTTGCTCTCGAAACCGCCATCGCTTTCCTTCCCTCAATGATCCCGGGTCCGAACACCCTCCCAAAATGCGCTTACACCTTTGCGGCAGCCTCAACCGGGCTGGTGTCAATCGCGATTCCCGGCCCCATCGACGAGCTGAGATAGCAGCCTTTCACGTACTTGCCTTTGGCCGCCGCCGGCTTCGCCTTGACCACGCTGGTGATCAGCACCGTCGCATTCTCGATCAGCTTGTCCGGGGAAAAGGAAATCTTTCCAACCGGCACATGAACGAGAGATGTCTTGTCGGTGCGAAATTCAACTTTGCCCGCCTTGACCTCCTGCACAGCTCTGGCCACATCGAAGGTGACGGTACCGGTCTTGGGATTGGGCATCAGTCCTTTCGGGCCCAGGACCTTGCCGAGGCGTCCCACCGACTTCATCACATCGGGGGTGGCGATCAGGGCGTCAAAATCAGTCCAATTCTCTTTATTGATTTTTTCTACCATCTCTTCGCCACCCACAAAATCGGCACCTGCCTGCTCCGCCTCCTTCGCCTTTTCACCTCCGGCAATCACCAAAACCCGCTTCGACTTGCCCAGTCCGTGGGGCAGAACCACCGTACCCCGCACCATCTGATCGGCGTGTTTGGGATCTACCCCGAGACGCATGGTGATTTCGACGGTCTCGTCGAACTTGGCATACTTCACCTTCTGCAAGAGGGGAACCGCTTCGGCGAGCTGATACGGGCGTTTCTCGACCGCTTGCCGCGCCTTGGTGATATTTTTCCCCGGTTTCTTCATGATTGCTTTCTCCGTCTGCCGCCGCTCCATTCCCGCCAGGGAACCGTCCCGCTCATCGGCGGGAGGGCGAGTCATCCTACAACTTCAATCCCCATGGACCGCGCCGTTCCGCGAACGCTCTTCATGGCAGCTTCTACCGACGCCGCGTTCAAATCCGGCATCTTCTGCTTGGCAATGTCTTCCACTTGCTTGGCGGTGACACGTCCCACCTTATCCTTGTTGGGCGCACCCGATCCCTTGGCAATTCCAGCCGCACGCTTTAGCAGCACGGAAGCCGGCGGGGTCTTGGTAATGAACGTGAAGGATCGGTCGTTATAGACCGTAACCACCACCGGAATGATGAGGCCCTCGAGTTCCTTGGCACCGGTCTTGGCGTTGAACTGCTTGCAGAACTCCATGATGTTGATCTGTGCCTGTCCGAGCGCCGGTCCGACGGGAGGAGCCGGGGTTGCCTTCCCTGCCGCGATCTGAAGTTTGACCGAACCTGTAACTTTCTTTGCCATGGTTTATCTCTCGAGCTGCGCTAGAACCAGCCGCAAGCCGACTTCGAACATCCCTCGGTTAAGCCACTTTCTCCACCTGGTTGAACTCCAGTTCTACCGGTGTGGAGCGGCCGAAGATGGTCACCATCACTTTTAGCGTCTCGCGGTCCTCATTGACCTCGTCCACGATGCCCGTGAAGCTGGCAAACGGACCCTCGGTGATCCGGACCGACTCGTTCTTTTCGAACTTGACCTTGAGCTTGGGCTTATCCTTGGACTCGCCGACGCGATAGACGATGTGCTGCACTTCTTCTTCCGAGAGCGGCGTAGGCTGCTGTCCGGTGCCCACAAATCCGGTCACGCGCGGGGTCGATTTCACCACGTGCCAAACCTGATCATCCATGTCCATTTCGACCAAGACGTAGCCGGGGTAAAACATGCGTTCGCTCGTATACTTCTTCCCCCCCCGCACCTCCGTGACCGACTCGGTCGGGATGAGCACCCTGCCGATCTTTTCCTGCAGTCCAAAGGCCTGGATGCGCGACTCGAGTGATTCCTTTACTTTGCGTTCGAAACCGGAATAGGAGTGGATGATGTACCACTTCATATTCGGGTTCCGCGGAGGCTCAGGCATGAAACTGCCATCAGCCGGCGATGACACCTGGCCTTCGGATCCTCTGGCTTCGGCTTGGCCTTTTCCCTCTTCCTCTTCCACCATATTGCGCCGCAAAACTAAATTTCCTTCCCCCCGGGTCAGCGATGGGTCAAGTATTTGAAGACGTAATTAATCGCACTCCCGATAGTGTTGTCCACGATCCAGAAATACAAACCGAACAGGAAGACGGCAATAATCACCACGGTGGTGGTGGCCCGCACTTCCTTGAATGAGGGGGCGGTGACCTTCCTCATCTCGGAGCGAACGTCCTGGTAAAACGTCTTCGCCCGCTCCGGCCACGACTTCAGCTTGCCGACAAGGCCTTCCTCACCCATGGCTGCTGTGATTGACTTTGTCATTCGCTTCGCTTCCGCTCCCATCCCGTCACCCTACTTCCCGCTGGCTTCGTTTGAACTGCTGGCAGGGGCGGAGGGATTCGAACCCCCAAGTCCGGTTTTGGAGACCGGCAGTTTAGCCGTTGAGCTTACGCCCCTGAATCCTCGCCTCGCTTCCTGGGTGGCCACGCGCCGCCGGCGCCAGCCACCAATCAGGACCGCCTATTTCACTTCCTTATGCGGCGTATGTTTGCGGCATCGCCGGCAAAATTTCTTCAGTTCCAGCCGGTCCGGAGTCGTTTTCCGGTTTTTGGTCTTCGAATAGTTCCGCTCTTTGCACTCACCGCATTGCATCGTGATGATTTCTCGGGGCATCGTCGGTTACCTCCGCCTTAATCTCCCTGTTGACACCGGCTACTGCACGATCTCGCTGATGGTCCCGGCGCCTACGGTGTGGCCGCCTTCGCGAATCGCAAACCGCAGCCCCTTCTCCATCGCCACCGGCGTGATCAGCTCGATGGTCAGCGACACATTGTCTC
>Ga0187782_10003596_pt1 | contig 11569 bp, 11 predicted proteins | sample 0715_SJ02_MP15_2_FD_132454 | JGI IMG/M metagenome (GOLD analysis project Ga0187782, IMG submission 132454) | Tropical peat soil microbial communities from peatlands in Department of Meta, Colombia - 0715_SJ02_MP15_20_MG | ecosystem: Environmental > Terrestrial > Soil > Wetlands > Peat | place...
ACACACCAAGTACGGTGTCCACAACTCCTCCATATCGTTTGCTAGCTATCCGCGGACGATAGCAGGCAGCCGCGGCAAACGAGCTCCCCACCATGAGATTCATCGCCGCACGCGGGTGCGGCGTTACCGCCAGCGAAGTTAGCTGGGCTATATGAACTTCTGGTCAGGAAATGGCTGCCCCCGCTGACCCTTCGCCTAGCGACACTACCCCCGCATTCGCGCGGCGGCCGAACTTAGCGGTGCCCGCCGCCTCCGCCGTGCCCGCCGCCGCCGAAGCCACCGCCACCAAAGCCGCCGAAGCCGCCGAAGCCGTGGCCGCCGCCCAATCCGCCGAAGCCGCCGAAGCCACCAGGGCCTCCGCCGAAGCCGCCGAGGCCTCCACCAACCTCGTGACTGCCGCCGAACCCGCCAAAGCCGCGGTCGGCGCTGTCATCGGACGGACCCTGCATAGAAGGCGCCCCGATTCCCGGGCCTTGCGGGAAAGCCGGTGGAGCTTGGGGACCGGGCATGGTCGGTGCCTCCGGACCCAGTATCCCTGGTATCCCCGGGACCCCCGGTGCCTGCGGACCCGGCATGAATGGAACTCCCGGCGCGACTGGGCCCGGCATGTGCCCAGGCGCTTCGGGGGCGTCCGGGGCTGGCATCTGCCCCGAAGCGTCGGGTGCCGGCATTTGTATTGGAGCCTGTGGACTCACATGTATCGGAGCTTGGGGGCTCACGCGTATCGGAGCCTGCGGGGTTACCACCGGCACCGGCACGTGCACTGGTGCCGGCTGCGTCGGAACGCTGACTGGAGGCGGCGACCAAGGCAGGTGCCCCTGAGGTGGCGACCAAGGCAGGTGCCCCTGAGGTGGCGACCAAGGCAGGTGCCCCGACGACGGCGACCAAGGCAGATGCCCCGGCGGCGGCGACCCCGGCACGTTTAGAGGAAGGGGATTGACCGGCGCCAGCGGGCCGACGTGAATCGGCAACGGCAGCGGGACCAGCACGGGCGCGTGGGGCGCCGCGACGGGCGCCGGCGGCGCGACCGGAGCCGGCGGAAGAACCGGCGGCGCGACCGGAGCCGGCGGAAGAACCGGTGCCGCGGGCACAGGAGCCGCGGGCGGAGGAGCCGCGGGCGCTGGAGCCGGAATCGGTGTGTTCGCCGGGCGCGGTGCCGCCACTGGCGCCTGCAGATGATTGACCTGTGGGGCCGGGGCACTCGCCGGGACCGGGGCAGGCGCGGGGGCCGGCTGGGCCGGGACAAGGAGGTTTTGCAACGGCCTGGGCAGCAACGCAACACCACTAGGCCGGATACCGAGTGCTAGCGAGACCTCCAGCGCCAGCACCGCGGCAACAAAGACCACCGCCAGCACGGTGCCGGCGAGCAGAAGCGGCCGCCGCTCGCGATGCTCGTCATCAGCCAAATCCAGGACGGTGGTATCGACTTGAGCTTCCTCGTCCGGCACGGCGCTATAGGCGAGGTCCTCCTCACCCAGTTCGGTGCCCGGCGGAACATCAGGCACCGCAAGGTATCCCGGAGACACCGCGTAGGGATCGACCTCGCCGGTAGCGGGATCCTGCGCGTACGCCAGGGCAGCGGTGGACGACGCGAACAGCGGTGCGCTGGCCGACGCCAGCGCCGCACCCCACGCCAACGCCGTCTCCGGTTCCTCCGGTGCGCTCACGGGAAGCGACGTCACCGCCTCCAACTGCGGTTTGAGCGTCGCGATGTCGACACCGGAGCCGACGATGAACAGGTGCTGCGGGTGCGGGTCTAGCCTGTCCACGCCGGCCACCATCTCGGCCAATTCGGCAACAGTGTCGACGCTGGAAATCAGCTCTTTGTGGACGTCGGTGATGGAACCGTCGGCGGAGTCGACGACGGCCAGCGTCGCGGTGTCAGCTTCCACGAAAAGCAGGGCGGTGTGCGCGTTGCCAGTAGCATTGCCCACCATCTGCGCGAGCGCGGCCGCAGCCATGAAGGCCGAGACCAGCATGACGTTTTCGATCTTGCGGGTGGCCAAGGCCTCGCGCAGGGCGGCAGCTTCCACCGGGTCGGTCCAGGTCACTCCGGTCGACGCCAGCGCGTAGCCAGCCTCTGTGGCGCCCTCCCGAGTGCCCAAGATCGTCGAGATCACCTGGTCGGCCGCGTTTACCGTTGCTGCGTCGTCATCCGAGACAATGTCGAAATTCTCTTCGCCGACCGTGACGCCGTCGGCGTTTTCGCCTTCAACGAGCACCATACGGACGGCTGTGGGTGCCATCGACATACCGAGTACGACGTCCATCGCTTCCTCCAAAGGCCCCGCAATCCCACGGCCTGAGCAGACGGGAGCACCGCACCGGCCGCCCATCTGTAAGAATGATCGGCGCAAAGGCTGTGTGGCGTTACAGCCGAACTTAAGTGGACCTTATGAAATTCTGGTACGAGCGCGACGGCGTCGGTCCGCGCTGACCCTGATACTTCGACCCGGCCCGCGCGCTGCCGTAGGGATGGTCGGCGGGACTGGTCAACCGCAGGATGCACAGCTGACCGATCTTCATCCCCGGCCAGAGCGTGATCGGCAGGTTGGCGACGTTGGAGAGCTCCAGCGTGATGTGGCCGCTGAAGCCAGGATCGATGAAGCCTGCGGTCGAGTGGGTGAGCAACCCGAGCCGTCCGAGCGACGATTTGCCCTCCAGCCGGCCGGCCAGGTCGTCTGGCAGCGTGCACAGTTCCAGCGTCGAGCCGAGGACGAACTCGCCAGGATGCAGCACAAACGGTTCTCCGTTGACCGGTTCCACCAGGCTGGTCAACTCGTCTTGTTGCTGGGCGGGGTCGATGTGGGTATATCGGGTGTTGTTGAACACCCGGAACAGACTGTCAAGGCGAACATCGACGCTGGACGGCTGGACCAGGGAATCGTCGAACGGGTCAATTCCCAACCGGCCGGCGGCGATTTCGGCCCTGAGGTCACGATCGGATAGCAGCACGCGACGAGCGTATCCGTTCGACTGAGGCTCGCGATGTTGATGAACGAGGTGACGCCGGGTGCTAGCCTTCCCAGGCAACCGCGCCGATGTAGTTCAATGGCAGAACATCAGCTTCCCAAGCTGAATACGCGGGTTCGATTCCCGTCATCGGCTCCACGAGCCGCAGGTGTCACCTTTGACCTCAAGACCTTACACGCACCATCCAGGGGCAGGTTAGATCTCAGCCATGGGCGAACGTGTCACGTTCTCAAGCTCCACGGGCCCGAACCTCGCAGGGATCATCGAGGTACCGGAAAGAGCGGTGCGCGGCTGGGGCGTGTTTGCGCACGGCTTCACGCTCGGTAAGGACTCCCGGAGGCCGAATCATCGGGGCCTGGGCCGACGCATACCTCGGCGATCCGTGATCGAGGCACTTAGCAAGCGGGACAACCAGTGACTGTTCTGGTCGCCGGCATCGATTCGTCCACACAAGCGTGCAAGGTCGCGGTGTGTGATGCCAACACAGGTGCGGTGATCCGCGAGGGCCGCGCCAGCCACCCGGAGGGCACCGAAATCGCCCCGCCAGCATGGGAATCCGCCGCAATGGACGCAATCGCATCCGCGGGTGGGTTCGATGACGTCGACGCGATTGCGGTCGGAGCCCAGCAACACGGCATGGTATGCCTCGACGCGACCGGCCAGGTGGTGCGGCCCGCGCTGCTGTGGAACGACGTGCGTTCGGCCGATGCCGCACTCGCACTCATCGACGAGCTCGGCGGAACACGCGCGTGGGCGCAGGCCGTCGGTGTCGTGCCGCTCGCCGCGATCACGGTGTCGAAGCTACGGTGGCTCGCCGATAACGAGCCGCACCTTGCCGATCGCACGGCGGCCGTCTGCCTACCGCACGACTGGCTGACGTGGCGGTTGCGCGGCGACACCGAGATCGCGACGCTGACCACCGATCGCAGCGACGCTAGTGGCACCGGTTACTACGACGCCGCGAGCGACGGCTACCGTTTCGACCTCCTCGAGCTGGCTGCGCGTGGTCGCCGGCCTAATGTGCCAACCGTGCTCGGCCCCTCGGACCAAAACATCAGCGGCGAAACGATATTCGGGGCCGGCCTCGGCGACAACGCGGCCGCGGCGCTGGGCCTCGGCACCGAAGAGGGCGATGTGATCGTCTCGGTCGGAACGTCAGGGGTCGTGGCCGCCGTCACCGCCAACCCGGTCCGCGACGATAGCGGTTTCGTAGCCGGATTCGCCGACGGCACCGGCCACTACCTGCCGCTGGTGTGCACGCTCAACGGCGCGCGAGTAATCGACGCGGCCGCCGCAATGCTGCGGGTCGATCACGACGAGCTGTCCCGACTTGCGTTGTCGGCACCGCCGGGCAGCGAAGGCCTGGTGCTGGTGCCGTATTTGGAGGGTGAACGAACTCCCAACCGTCCCAACGCGACTGGCGCATTGCACGGCCTGCGGGTATCGAATGCGACGTCGGCCAACCTGGCCCGCGCCGCGGTGGAAGGGCTGCTGTGCGCGCTAGCCGACGGCCTCGCACAACTTACCAGGCATGGCATCGTTGCGCGCCGGATTCTGCTGGTCGGCGGCGGCGCCCGATCGCGGGCACTTCGCGAGATAGCACCCGCGGTGTTCGGGATGCCGGTGCTGGCGCCCAACCCCGCGGAGTACGTCGCATTGGGCGCGGCACGGCAGGCGGCCTGGGCGTTGTGCGGATCGCTCCGACCACCCGCCTGGAAGCCGCCGCCGACCGACGAGTACACGGCCGACCCGGCGCCGGCCGTGCCGGAACGCTATGCCCAAGTGCGCGACCTGACCGAAGGCGCACGGTATTAACCGCCGATCAGCTCCGCCGCCCGCTCGGCGATCGCATAGACCGTTGCGGCCGTGTTGGCCGACGGGATCGACGGCATGACTGACCCGTCGGCGACCCGCAGGCCGCTAATGCCATGCACCAAAACCGTCTGGGGTACGACGGTTTTGACATGTTGCGCGTCACCGCACCTGGTCAAGATGTCGGGGATCGGCCGGTATTTGGTCCACGGCTTCAGCCTGATGTCGACAATGCTGAAGTCGATCCGGCGGCGCGGCGGTGGCGGATCGCAACATCAGCGATCATTTCATCGTGCAGAGCCCTAACCTTCACCTTTAGCGGCTCAACGTGGCGTCAGCAAGCAATAGCATCTCTGGCGTATAGGAGCATCCGAAATGACGAGCACCCGTGTAGGCAAGCGCACTCCCCGGCCATTACTGTTGGCGACCCGCCTTGTAGTTGTGGTGGTCGCGTTGTTCGGCCCGCTGGAAGCAGCCTCGACCGCTCATGCCGACGCAGCCGATGACAGTCCAGGCCGAGCTGATTAACTTCTTCAACTATGGAGAACTAATCCATTATGACTAGATCGTGCAGAGACTGCGTAACCGGACTGCTACCCGTGCGGCGGCACAACATGTTCCGGGCGTGAACGGCATTAGCTAACAGCACCAATGCGATAACGGCGAACGCTTGCGGGTGTGAAATCCCTGTCGGTGTCGGTTCAACCTGAACAAGTCATACTCCGCGCCGGTCAGGTTACCTTGGGTCGGCCAACAGTGCGCACGCTGCCTTCGGGCACGTCCGCTGGCCCTTGCTGATTGTTCTGTCGTCAGCGCTTAGGGCTCCGATCAGGTAACTACACGCTCAAAACAAAAGCTTTTCCCCAGCTTTCGCTGTTTTTCATATTTCTGCCGCTTTGAACCCGCATACTGGCGGCGTCATCGACGCCGAGAAGAAAGGAGGCGCATCAAATGCCCTCACCTCGCTGGCTGGCCAGACTGACCATCCCCATTATGGCTGGCGCCGTCCTGGTTATTAGCGCTCCGATTGCGACTGCCGATCCCATCAATGACGCGTACCTCGATCAACTGCGCGGCCTCGGCTTCACTTGGCCGGAGGGCCACGAGGAGGCCATCATCGGGATGGCGCAGCTCATCTGCGACGATCTCGGGTGGGGTTGGACGGGAGACCAGATTGCACAGCACGTCCACGCCAACTTGGACTCGAGAGGCGTTGCACATGGACAGGTCGCATCCATGGTGGACCTCGCACACCGGACCTATTGTCCCAACCAGCGGTGCTGGGCCCCTCACTGCTGAGCGGTCCCGTTGAGCCGCTGGTGAACCTGGCGCTGACGACTTGCCTGGACGCTCTAACACTCAAACGGACGCTTCTTCGCACGTCGCTTCAACCGACGGACAGCCTAAGACGGTGACACGCATCGAATCGACTTCCCAAGCTGAATAGGCGGGTTCGATTCCCGTCATCGGCTCCACGCCTCGCTGGGCAGACGCGGACGAACGCCGGTTCGGCTACCGGCCCGCTCAGTTGGTGAGTTTCGGCGGGCCGACTTGCGTCGCACATTGTTTACCTCCAGCTGTTGCATCGAAATAAATCCGGCCGCAATTGATTTCATGACAGCAGACAACAAACGTCCAGCCATTACCCGGCTGGTAGGTTAACCGCCTATGGGTGCCTTGGATGGACGCGTGGCCTTGATCACCGGCGGGGGTCGAGGGCAGGGGCGCGCACATGCGTTGGCCTTGGCCGCCGCGGGAGCCGACATTGTGGCCGCCGATGCTCCCGGTGCGATGACGGACCTGACCTACCCGCTAGGAACCGAGGACGACTTACGGGAGACGGCAAAGCTGGTCGAAGCGCTGGGTCGGCGCTGCTCGCCGCTGACCCTGGACGTACGCGATTCGGCTGCGGTCGGCGCCGCGATCAAGCAGACGGTCGCCGACATGGGCAGCCTTGACATCGTGCTGGCTAACGCCGGGATTGTCAGCACCGGACGGCTGGAAGAAGTCACCGACGGGATTTGGCAGCAGCTGGTCGATACCAACCTGACCGGTGTATTTCACACGCTGCGGGCGGCCATACCAGTGATGCGACAGCAGCGGTTCGGCAGGATAGTCGTGACCTCCTCGATGGGAGGCCGGATGGGCATCCCCGAGCTGGCGGCGTACAACGCCACGAAGTGGGGTGTCATCGGCCTCGCAAAGTCGGTTGCCCTGGAGGTCGCCAAAGAGGGCGTCACGGTCAACGTCATCTGCCCGACCACTGTGCAAACGCCGATGGTGCAACCCACTGGAAGTGACGACATCCCAAACGATCTGGTGCGCCGGATGATAAAAGCCAATCCAATACCCCAGCCATGGCTGCAGCCCCAAGACGTCAGTCGCGGAGTGCTGTACCTGGTCACCGACCCCGGGGTCATCACCGGCAGTGTTCTAGAGATCGGCCTGGGCGGCAGCGCCCGCATCCATTGACGCGGGCCTCGCGGTGGCTACAGAACGCGACACGCTCGAGCAGTTCCTGAGCTTGCTTCACCTCTTCATCACCTCGCAGTTGTGCATGTCAGGATGGCTCCGGCCTGAACGGCAGTGAAAAGTCCTGCACAGCAGCAGCATTCGATGCGCTTGAACCCGCAGATCGTCGAGCTAGGGAGCCTCGTGAAGCCGGCGCCTGTCGCCGTTGCTATTCCTTCACGATTACCGGGTCGCCGATGTTGACCGTGTTGAAGTACCACTCAGCGTCCGCGGGACTCAGGCTGATGCAGCCGTGGCTGACATTCTCAAGCCCCATGGAATTGACGGCCCACGGAGCTGAATGCACGAAGATGCCGCGGCGGGTGATACGCACCGCATAATCCACAGGGACCCGGTAACCCGCGGGATCGGTAAGCGGGACGCCGACGCTGCTGGAATCCATGGTCACCGAGCGGTCCTTGGACAGGACCGTGTAGACGCCGACAGGCGTCGGGAACTCCGGCCTACCCATCGAGGCCAGCATCACCCCGTCTTCTCCCCAGTGCGGACGGTGGTGCGGCGCTGGTCGAGGAGGCGGCGGTGCCTCCCCGACTCCGTCGATGCTGACGGTGAACGTGTGGTCTGAGATATCGGCTACGCCTAGGACAGCAGGACCTGTCTTGAAGTCCGCGGACAGTGGGCCCACCGAGAGCGCCACCGTGCGGTGCGCCGGCCAGAATCGGTCGGGAACCCATTGCACGACATCGTTGTCGAGCCATTCGAACTTGCCGGTCCTCGCGGGCGCTGATTTGATTTTGGTGGCACGCTCAGCCGCTTGCCGGTTGGCGACGGCCGCGCTGAACGTCACCACCACAGGGTGCGCCACACCCACCACGTCGCCCGAGGTTGGTAGAACCGATGCGATGGTGAACCTGGGCGATAGGTTCGCCGCCGCCAGACTTACGCCGGCCGGCTTCGCAATGACGATCGCAGCGATCACAATCACCGCAAAAAGGCACCGCACAACCGCCCGCATGGCCCCGATTCCTTTAAGTTGACACAATTGCATTAGTGATCGTAGAGGTGCTCTGAGAGTGGAAGTGCAAGGGCGCGTTAGCAATTCGATCACGCCTTTGTCACGTTTCAGCTACGAACCGAGACGCCGACTTACCGGCCGGGGCAAGCCGTCGGCCCGGGGTCAGCCCTGACTCAACGATCCGTCGTTACTCGGGAGGGCCTGGCAAGATCGGCTGACCCGGTGCAGGCCCGCCAGTCGGCGTCGTACCACTCGGCGCATCCTTACCTGAAAGGCCACCGGCGCCAGTGAGTAAAGCTCCGCCTGGTGCCGGAGCACCCGCTATCACGGGAGCACCAACCGGCAAACCCACCGGAGCGCCCGCTGGAACCGGCGCAACCACCGGGGCACCCGCTGGCACAGGCGCGGCCGCGGCAGGACCAGCCGCACCGGACAGTGCAGCGCCAGCCGGCGCAGGCGGAATGCATACCGGTGCGACCGGTCCCCCGGCCACTGCCAGTCCCTGGACGCATGGGTAACCGCCCGTTATCAGCGTGGTAGCTGCCGCGTCCGGACTCAACGCTATAGCGACCCCGCACAGCCCCGCGCCGCCAACTACTTTGATCTTGAATCGATCAAAGGTCGTCATCAACGTCAACTCCTTTTTCGTGCAGCAGAACCGCATAGCCGTACCACAGTCGTATTAGACAGCGACTCAATTCTTAACGGACTTGATCTTGAAAGCCACGCGTGTTGCACAACCGTTTTCAAATGGTGACGTTCTGCCGACGGTGGTCCCCCAAGAAGCACGGTGTCACGCCCGTAGCCTCGACCACACACCAGTGTGCCTCGATCGAACGTGCGAAACTGTTTGTCCTCAAAGGAGTTGCCTGATGTGTGTTCGTAGCGGTCGCTTCATCGTTCCACCAAGTGTCCTACGCCGGCTCGCCGAGGACGAGTCGATCCCGGCGGAGTCGCGACAAGCGATGCGCGATTGTGTCGCGGTCGAGGAAGCATGGCGAAGGCTGCGAGATGCCCACACCGAGGCAATCCAGTCCAGTCTTCTCGCCAGCGGGATCACCACCTTGCAAGTTGCCGGTGTGCTGGCGTCTGTTCCAGCCGTAACGGTCTACGACTGTAAAAACACTCGATCGCTGCCCGGCTCGCCAGTCGCGAATCCCGCTACCAGCAAAGACAGTACGGCGAAACGCGCGTTCGATACAACCCGCGCCGTGGTCGATTTCTACCGGCAATGCTTCGGGCGGAACTCGGTCGACGATGCCGGCATGACGCTGATGTCGTCGATTCACTACGGTGTGCGCTACGACAACGCCTTCTGGAACGGCTCTCAGATGACGTATGGCGACGGGGACGGCCAGGTCTTCACCGACTTCACCAAGTCCGATGACGTTATCGGCCATGAGTTAACCCACGGCGTCACTCAATTCACCGCAGGCCTGGACTACACCGACGAGCCGGGTGCGCTCAACGAGAGTGTCTCCGACGCATTCGGTGCGATGTTTCACCAGTGGCGAAGGAAGCAGACGGTCGTCCAAGCAGACTGGCTCATCGGCGCAGGTGTCCTCGGTCCCTTGGCAATCGCGAAGGGGTACACGTGCCTGCGCAACATGGCTCAACCTGGCTCCCAACACTGCCTGTCGCCGCAACCGTCGCACTACCGCGACTACGTTCCCGGAGGCGACCCGCACGAGAACAGCGGCATCCCGAATCACGCCTTCTACCTCGCGGCGACGACTGTCGGTGGACGATCTTGGGAAAAGGCTGGAAAAGTCTGGTACGCGGCGCTGACCAGTCCTGAAGCTCACCCGTCGACGGGGATGGAAGAGTTCGCCGCGCTTACCCGGGCTGCCGCTAGATCGCTGTTCCCCCGCGACACCAACGTCTATCGTGGGGTGGACGATGCAGAGTCGGTATCCCGTCGGCCGACACGTCGGTCCGAGCCGCTGTCGAACGAGGACGATCGAGGCACAGGAATGCAGACTCGCTACATCATTGAGCGACGTGGCGGCTTCGCCGGCCTGAAGGCCAGCGGCAGCATTGATGGTGACGCATTGGATCCTGGCGATCGCCAACTATTGGAACAGCTTCTCGACAGCGAAGAACCATTCGCCGGTGATCACGGCGCTGACCGCTACACCTACCTCGTTACCCGAGAAAATGAACTGGGAAGCACTACGCGCGAGATTCCTGAAAGCGAAATGCCCACTGCGGTGGCAAGCGTTGTCAGGTCCGAGATCTGACCAGACTTTTCACTGAGCAAGCAGATTGACGACACCGGTGAAGACGGTCGGCATCGCCGCCGCAGCCGGCACGATGCGCTGCCGTATGGGCGTGACGCCGCTCGCCTGCAGTAAGCCCGCGGTCAGCATCCGATAGCGACGCGTCATCTGGCGCCATTGGCGGTCGTAGGTGTCCGGGCGTTGTTCGACAACGGCTTTCACCAACAGCTCCGCCGCGCCGAAGGCCAGGCCGAGGCCCTCGCCGGTGAGAGCGTCGACATAGCCCGCAGCATCGCCGACCAGCAGGACCCGTCCCGCCACCCGGCTTGAAACCCGTTGGCGCAGCGGGCCGGCCGCGCGATCCGGCTCGTGCGGCAGACCCTCGATCCGATCCCGCAGAGCGGGAAACTCCGCGAGGTGAGAATCGAATCCGCCACGACGAGACTTCAGCACCGCGACTCCCACGCAGTCGTCGGCTATCGGCGTCACGTACGCCTCGGCATTAGGCGCCCAATGCACCTCGACGAAGTCCGACCACGGCGCGGTGCGCACGTGCCGTCGGATGCCCCAACGGCGGGCGCCCGGGCTCGGCCGCTCCAAGCCCAGGGACCGGCGGATCGGCGAATGCAGCCCGTCGGCGGCGGCCAGGTAGCGTGCCCGCCACTGCCCGGCGCGAACACACGTCGCGTCTTGGCTTATCTCATCGATTTCGTCATGGCAGATCCGCACGCCCGCACTGCTAGCAGCGTCGAGAAGCGCGCCGTGTAGCACGGTTCGGCGTACGCCGCGCCCGGCACCGCGGCTGAACAACGCGTCGACGTGCCGGTCGCCGTCCCGGTAGCTGATCCCCCGGAACGGCTTGCCGTGCGGGTACACGCCAAGCCTTTCCAGGTGCCGCAGCGTGTGTGGCATCAGCCCTTCACCGCAGGCCTTGTCGATCGGTCCGCTGCGCCGTTCGACGACAACCACTTCCAAGCCAGCTTTGGCGCCGTGGATTGCGGTGGCCAGTCCGGCCGGGCCACCGCCGACGACGAGGAGATCGATCATGCCAGGCTCGCCAGTGCCGCGTTTTCGACGT
>Ga0187782_10003598_pt1 | contig 11567 bp, 14 predicted proteins | sample 0715_SJ02_MP15_2_FD_132454 | JGI IMG/M metagenome (GOLD analysis project Ga0187782, IMG submission 132454) | Tropical peat soil microbial communities from peatlands in Department of Meta, Colombia - 0715_SJ02_MP15_20_MG | ecosystem: Environmental > Terrestrial > Soil > Wetlands > Peat | place...
AAGTCGAGCCTCATCAACGCGCTCGTCGCGCTCCTCCGCTCCCGGGAGAAGACCGTGGCCGTGCTCGCGGTCGATCCGTCGAGCCCGTTCTCGGGAGGCTCGGTGCTCGGCGACCGGATCCGCCTCGAGAGGAGGGCCGATGATCCCGGGGTCTTCTTCCGTTCGATGGCGAGCCGGGGGGAATCGGGCGGGGTCGCGGCCACGACGCGGGAGGCCGCCCGCCTGCTCGACGCCGCGGGGTTCGACTTCGTGCTGATCGAGACGGTCGGCAGCGGCCAGGTCGACGTGGCGATCCGGGAGATCGCCTCCACGAGCGTGGTCGTCCTCGTGCCGCATCTCGGGGACGAGATCCAAACGCTCAAGGCGGGGATGTTCGAGATCGCGGACGTCTTCTGCGTGAACAAGGCCGACCTTCCCGGAGCCGACATCGCGAAGCGGGACCTCGCGGACCTCGTCGCGCTCGGATCGGGCCCGGACGGATGGGCCCCCGCGATCGTCGCGACGTCCACCGCGGAACCGCGCGGGATCGACGAGCTCTGGACCGCGATCGAGGCGCACGAGCGGTTCCTCGGCTCGTCGGGGCGGCGCGCCGCGGAAGAACGCCGCCGGCTCGCCCACGAGATCGTCGGGCTCGTCCGGGAGCGCGTCGGCGAGGAGCTGACGCACGAGCTCGAGCACGATCCCGCCCTCCGCGGTCTCCTCGACCAGGTGGTCGATCGGTCCCTCGACCCGCGCACGGCCGCGGACCGGCTCTACACCGATCGGACGGCCGTCCGTCGGCGCGGGCGATGAGCTCGATCGAGCTCTGGCTCGCGGTCGGCCTCTTCGCCGTCACGGGCGCGATCGTCTACTTCGTCTTCCTCACGTTCCTGTTCGGCGCGGGCTACGAACCGACCTACCAGAAGGCGGTCGACACGATGCTCCGGTTCGCCGAGGTCGGTCCGAACGACGTCGTGATCGACCTCGGGGCCGGCACCGGGGCGATCGTCTTCCGGGCCGCGCGGACGTACCGGGCCCGGGTCGTCGGGGTCGAGATCGAACCGATCCGCTCGCTGATCCTGCGCCTCCGGCGGCGCTTCGGACCGTTCGCGGACCACATCACGATCGTCTGGGGCGACCTCTATCGACTCGACTTCCGGGAGGCGACGGTCCTCACCGCCTTCCTCTGGCCCGGGGCGATGGCGAAGCTCAAGCCGAAGCTCGAACGGGAGCTGCGGCCGGGGGCCCGGGTCGTGAGCCACGTGCACGAGGTGCCCGGATGGATCCCGCTGCGCCACGACGACGAAACCGACGTCTACCTCTACCGATGGCCCGACGCCGCGGACGCGGCCGCTACGGATGGTAGGTGAACCAGAGCACGCCGCCGATCGCAAGGATCGCGACGACCCCGATCAGTCCGGCGATCCAGCCCGCGTAGGGATTCCGGTCGTCGACCGACGCCCCGTCGCCCATGCGCCGGGCGACGGCGCCCCGGGTTTATCTCGACTCGATGCGAACTTGCGGGGGACGACGCCCCCCAGAAGAGGTCCTAATCGGTGGAGGGAGCGTCGGGCTCCGCTGGGGCGGCCTTCGGGTGGGCTTTCGACCTCGGGTGAGCGGCGCGGGCCGGCGCCGAGGTCGTCTCCTCCGCGGGGGCCGCTTCGGCGGACGCCTCGGAACCCGGCTCGGCCGGAGTCGCCGCGGGCGGCTCGCCCGGTTTCGCCTCCGCGGCCGGAGTGACGTACTCCTCGATGATCTCGATCGAGTGAGGCTTGAGCGCCGTCCGGAGCCGGTCGATGACGCGAGGCTTCGAGGCCATCCATCCGATGTCGAACTTGGACCGGTCCGGGATCTTGAGCCGGAGCGTCTTCTCGTGCGACTCGATGTGGAACTCGGCCGAGCGCCCGTACTGGAGCTCGATGATCGCGCGCGCCTGCTCGGTCGGGTCGGTGATCTTTTCGACGACCTTGAACTTCGCGCGGACCTTTCGTCCCGAGAACGGCGGGTTGAAGTCGACCCGCACTCGCGCGGCCGTGAGCGTGACCACGCGCCCGCGCCGGCCCTCGATCGTGAGGATCGTGCCGAGGTCGAGGTGCGCGTCCTCGCGTCGCATCTCGGGCAGCCGCGAGATCTCGTGCATCGTGTAGAGCTCGATCAACTTCGGGTCGCGCTCGCCGAACGCCTCCGCGGGGGCGAACTCGCGTTCGAGCTCCTCTCCGGCCTTGATGCCCACGAGGGCGTTCTCGATGGCCGTGGGGAAGAACTCTCCGCCGATGAGGTGGGGCCGCGGGCCGTAGTTCTGGCCCTCCGGCCGCTCGACGTTCGCCTGCTGCGCGACCTCCTCGTGGGTCGTGCCGATGAGCTCGGTGCGCCCTCCGCCCTCGGCCCACAGGTCATAGTCGAGGCGGACGAAGTCCCCGGACTCGGTGACGCCGGACGAACGGGAGGAAGAGGGAGGCATGGCCCCGCCGAACGTGGGGGTCGTTTAAGGTTTTCTCGAGGGAGGGAGCGCCGGGCCGGACTACCGTGGGGTCAGCCGACCCCGCCCGGGGAGCGTTCGGCAGGAGCGACGGAGCGGTGCTTCGCCCTTCGCCAGCGGAGGCTCGCGTCGACGAGCGCGACCGGCTTCATCGCCGCCTCCACGAACCGGAGGCCGTGGCGCACCCCGCGCCGACGTTCCGTGGACCTCGCGCCGAGCTCGCCGTTCTTGAGCAGCGACATCGCCATCGCGACCAGGTAGCGGTACCGCTTGCGGGCCCAGCGCACGAAGCCGGTGGTCCCCGAGTGGTCGTGGAGGAGCCACGCGGTCGGAAGGTACACCCCGAGGAGACCGGCGCGAACCGCTCGGCTCTCGAGATCGTGGTCCTCGGCGAACGGGATCCGCGGATCGAATCCGAGTTCCCGGAGGGCCGAGGTCCGCCAGGCGGTGTTCTGGAGCGGCAGATAACTGACGCGAGCGGGAACGAGCTCCTCGTAGATCGAGCGTTCGAGCTCGACCTCGTACCGCTCGTAGGTGCCCTGAGGTTCCCGGCTCGGGCGGGTCGGGCCTCCCGTAAAGGCGGCCGACCCGGATTCGATCGGCGCGACGATCTGGGCGAGCCAGTCGGGAGGCGCGGTCTCATCCGAGTCGAGGAAGGCGGTGGTGTCCTCCTGGATCCGGGCGAGCGACGCGGCCCGGGCGTCGACGACCCCGCCGGGGAATCTCGCGATCTCGAGCGGAAGGCTCCCGTTCTCTCGGACGGCCGCCTCGAGAAGGGAGTCGGGGGATTCGGTGGAGGCGGCCACGAGCACGCGATCGGGCTTGCGGACCTGGTCTCGCAGGGAGGCGAGGGCGGCGAGGAGACGCGGGTCGTCGCGTACGGCGATCTCGACGCAGACCGTCCCCATCGTTCCCGCTCCCGAACTCGGCCGCGGTCCGTTCGCGGCCCCCCGGGAGGCACGGGCTCAACGACTTAATCACTCGGTGGGGTTCGGAAGATGTGCGCATCATCCTCATCGGGGGCGGCGTTCATCCGATCCCTCCGACCGGGTACGGGGCGATCGAGCGGATCCTCGCGGACTTCGCGACCGCCCTCAAGGCCGCGGGCGAGGACCCGCTGATCCTGAACCGGGTGCGCCACCGCCGCATGCGCGACGAGTATCCGTTCGCGAGGGAACTCCCGGGCCTCCTCGCCCAAGAGCCGTACGACGTCCTGCACGCGAACACCCCCGTGGTGGCCAACCGCCTCGCGGGACGGCGGTGGCCGTTCGTGTACACTTCCCATTCGCGACACTGGTTCTACCGATCGAAGCTCACCCACCGCTGGGGGTACTACCTCGAGCGGCGCGCCGTCCGCCGCGCGACCCAGGTCGTGGCCCTGACCGCCCCCCTGCGGGACACGATGCAGCGCGTCGTCCACCCTCCCCTCCCCCCGATCTCGGTGATCCCGTTCGGCGTCGACGGGTCGCGCTTCCGGCCCGCGTGGGACCGACGGAACGGCCGATCCGCCCTCGGTGTCGGGGTGGTGGAACCGTTCAAGCGCTGGGAGCTCGCGGCGCGGGCCCTGCGAGGAACCGGGATCGCGCTCCGGATCGCGGGACCCACTCCGTCGCCCGAGTACGCCGCCCGCGTCCGGTCCGCCGGGGACCAGGTCGAGCTCCTCGGCGAGGTCTCCAACGAGGAGCTCGAGCGGCGGTTCGCGGAGAGCGACCTCCTCCTGCATCCGAGCGCGGTCGAGATCCTCTCGGCCACGGTCCTCGAAGCGCTCGCCGCGGGATTGCCGGTGATCGGGGGCCCTTCGGTCGAAGGCGTCGTGGACGACGGGAGGACGGGATGGGTCCTGCAGGATTCGTCCGACGAGGACCTCGTCCGAGGCTTGCGCGAGCGGTCGATCGAGCTCGCGGGCCACGACTCCGCCCGACGGGCGATGGGGGAAGCGGCCCGCGCGGTCGCCCTCGACCGGTACTCCTGGGCGAAGGTGGTCGCGGAGCACCTCGAGGTCTACCGCCGACTCTCCCGGGACCGGACGGCCGCGTCCTAGCGGGACTTCGGCCCGTCCGAGACCTTGCGCGAGTCCACGAGCTCCGAGATCGTCCGGTCGACCGCGCCGGCGCTGTTGGTGGAGGGCCGCCAGCCGAGGCTCCGGATCCGGTCGATCGCGAGCAACTGCTGCGGGATGTCCCCGACCCAACCGCGTTGGCCTCCGGTGTACTCGATCCTGGCGCGACCCCCGTGGGCCGCGACCACCTTCTCCGCGATCTCGCGGACCGAGATCCGATCGTCGGTCCCGAGGTTGAAGATGTTCACCGGGTCCTGGGCGCGCTCGCCCGCGAGGATCATCCCTCCCACGCAGTCCTCGGTCCTGAGGTAGCTCTTCGCCTGGTGCCCGTCGCCGAGCACCTCCAAGCGAGCGGGCTCCTTCCTTAGTTTCTCGAAAAGGTCGATCAGGATGCCGTGGCCCATCCCGGGACCGATGATGTTCGCGAACCGGAAGATGTACGATCGCAGGCCGTAGCAGTGCGCGTACGCCGAGCAGAGCCCCTCGCTCGCGAGCTTCGACGCCCCATAGAGCGACTGGGGCTCGAGCGGACCGTACGACTCCGGCGTCGGGTAGACGTTCGGGAGGCCGTAGACGACGCTCGACGAGGAGAAGAGCACGCGGGGGACGTCGAAGCGGCGGGCCGCCTCGAGGACCCGGAAGGTGGCGATCGTGCCCTGCTCGAGATCGACCGTCGGATCGGCAACGCCGAGGCGGATGTCCGGGTTGGCGGCGAGGTGCCAGATCGTCCGGGCCCCCCGCACCTCTTCATAGTAGGCCTCCGGGCTCCGCACGTCGGCGGTCGTGAGCCGGAAGCGGCCCGGGGGCGGAGCGCTCGGAAGGAGCTCGCGGCGACCGCTCGAAAAGTTATCGACGACCCGGACCTCGAGCCCCCGTCCGAGCAGCTCCCGGACCAGGACCGAACCGATCGCGCCCGCGCCCCCGGTCACCACGGCCGGGCCCTCTATCGGGGAGGACGACATGGCGGCCCGCGACAAGGAGAAGCATATATAACCGCAGGGTCGCCTAAACTCGGTACGCCTGCCCCCCGGGCGAGGGCCCCTCATGCGCACGTACGTCCGGATGACCTTTCACTCGGAAGGCGCGAACCCCCTCAAGGTCCTCGACGTGATGCGCGGCCTCGGATTCGAGGAATCGATGGGGATGCACGACTTCGTGTTCAAGTGGAAGGAGAAGGCCGGCATCGACGAGGTCATTCGGCTCATGACGGACATGCACGAGCGCCTCAAGGGCCTCGACGTGAACTACGAGATCACGACGATTTCCTGAGCGGCGCACCGAGCCCGAAGATGGTACGAGAGGAGGTCGACCGGTTGGAGCGTCTGCTCCTGCTCCATCTCCTCGAGCACCGGGGGCAGCAGATCCGCTTCGAGGCTTCCCAGTGGACCACCGAGTTCGGCATCTTCCGCAAGTTCGTCGGCGAAGACCAGGCCGACCTCAAGCAGGCGCTCCGGAGCCTCGAGATGTCGCGCATGATCTACCGCCGGACGCAGTACGTCGTGGGCTACTCCGAACCGAAGCACGTCTATTCACTGACCCCGAGCGGCCATCGCAAGGCGCTCGAGGTCCAGCGGGAGGACTTCGGGATCGGGCCGAGTGCCGAGCCGTCGGGCGTCGTGTTCGGCGCCCCGGCCGACGAGACCGCGTCCGCGTTCGATACGCGGAGACCGTCCCCCGAGGCCTAGCCGGGGATGGCGGTCCTCGAGGGCCGGGCGGTCCGGCTCCGACCGCTCGCCCCGGGGGATCTAAGGACCGTCTTTGGTTGGTACGAGGATCCCGAGGTCGTGGCGCCGCACGATCGGTACGAGACCGACACGTACGACCGCTTCGCGGCGGACGTGGCGGCGGCCGCCGGAGATCCGACCTCGCTCGCCCCCCGCTACGCGATCGAGGACCGCTCGGACGGCCGGCTCGTCGGGGTCGTCGGTCACTATCTCGCGCATCCCGTCCTCGAGTACGTCGACGTATGGTATCTGCTCGGGGACCCCTCCGTCCGCGGGAACGGGTTCGGTCGGGAGGCGGTGGGGCTCCTCGTGACCGAACTCTTCCGGACCGGTTCGGTCGAGCGCGTGGGGGCCGTATGCGACGTGGAGAACATCCCGTCGTACCGCCTCCTCGAGGGGCTCGGGTTCCGTCGCGAGGGCTCCCTGCGGTCGGCCCTCTTCCACCACGGCCGGTGGCACGACGTCTACACCTACGGGGTCACGCGGGCGGAATGGGCGGCCCGACCGGCTCGATCGTGAAGACGACCCTCGACGCTCCTCCTGCGTTCGGCACGGGAGGCGCGAGGGTGACGGCGCCGATCTCTCCCGTGGAACGGACGTGGGTTCCGCCGCACGGGCATGCGTCGGTCGCCTCGATCTCGACGACGCGGACCGGATCGACCTGGCGAGGCAGCGGGACCAGCCCCGAGCGCTCCGAGTTCGGATTCCGGTCCCACTCGGCGCGGGGGACGAACCGGACGCGCACCGGACGCGGGAGGGTGCCCGCCTCCCGAAGGTCGTCGGCGAGCGGCGCGAGCTCTTCGGCGGAGATCGCCCCTTCGAGATCGAGCGTTGCCGTAAGGCCGGAGAGCTCGGCCCTCCGCGTTCGAACCCGGTAGCGGGTGAAGAGCCGCGCGCTGAGCAGGTGTTGCGCCGTGTGGAGGCGCATGTGGCGATGCCGGCGCTCCCAGTCGATCGTCCCCTCGAGCTCGAGGCCGACCGCGAGCGAGCGGATTGCGGACGGCGAACCGTGGATCCGGTGGACGACGGACGGTCCGGATTTCGTCACGTCGACAACGGAAAGGTCCTCCCCGCCCGGCAGGCGGAGCGTACCGCGGTCGGCGGGCTGCCCTCCCCCGGTCGGGTAGAAGTACGTCCGGTCCAGGACGATCGCGCCGGGCGGGAGGGCCGCGATCCGTCCCCGGAAATCGCGGACGTAGGCGGAGGGAAGATCGGCGAGGTACGCCAGCTCCGTCACGCGGCGCGGGACCCCCGGAGGCGGGAAACCGATTGCGCCTCACTCGGGCGCGGGCAACCTTTTAATGGGGGCCGATGTGTCGCGCGCCGAGGCCTTTCGCGATGTTCAAGCTGCGCATCAAGATGGAGAACCTCCGCGAGGTCGTCGAGGTCGTTTCGACCTTGGTCAGCGAGGTCAAGCTCTCCGTCTCGAAGGACGGGCTCGAGGCGAAGGCGGTGGATCCCTCGCACGTCGCGATGCTGGTCCTCAAGCTTCAGAAGGCGGTCTTTGAGGAGTTCACCGGCGAACCGACCGAGATCGGCGTCGACGTGGAGAAGCTCAAGGAGGTCCTCCGCCTCTCGAAGCCCGGGGACGTCATCGACCTCCAGTTCGACGGGAAGAACCGGCTCGTCGCCGCGGTCGGGCGGATCACGCGCCAGATGGCGGTGGTCGACCCCGCCGGCATCACGGACCCGAAGGTCCCGAACGTGAGCCCGCCCGCGAGCGTCACCCTGAAGACGGAGGACATGCGCCAGGGGATCCGCGGCAGCGAGAGCTTCACGGATCACGTGACCCTCACCCTCGCCCCGGATGCGTTCACGATGCATTCGGAGGGCGACACGGACCGGCTCGACCTCCGCATCCCGAAGGAGTCGCTCGCCCGCCTCGAGGTGAAGGAGCCGGTGAAGAGCATGTATCCCCTCGACTTCTTCTCGGCGATGGTGAAGTCGATCGTCGCGGAGGAGACGACCCTCCACGTCGGCAACGAATACCCGCTCAAGATCGAGTTCGCGATGGGCGCGGGCCGCGGCGAGGGCCGCTACCTGCTCGCGCCGCGCGTCGAAGAAGACTAGCGTCGCGCCGTCCCCCGGGTCGCGGGGATTCGCGCAGAGCGAGACCCCGTTAGCTTCTTACTCGGGCTCCCGGTCGAGCCCCCATGGAACCCCCGCGCGAGCGCTCGGTCGCGATCCTCTCGGGCGTCCGGACCCCGTTCGGCAAGTACGGAGGCGCGCTCCGGGGCGTACCGGCCGTGCGCCTCGGCGCGATCGCGGCCCGGGCCGCGATCGAACGCGCGGGGATCGCTCCCGCCGAGGTCGAGGAGGTCCTCTTTGGACACGGGATCCAGGCCGGGGCCGGGCAGAACCCCGCGCGGCAGGTCCTCCGGTATGCCGGGATCCCGGACCCGATCGGAGCCGCGACGATCAACATGGTCTGCGGCTCGGGGATGAAGGCGATCCACCTCGGCTACTCCGCGATCCGGGCGGGCGACTACGGCATCGTCCTGGTCGGCGGGATGGAGAGCATGTCGAACGCGCCGTATCTGGTCGACCCCGCGATGCGCTGGGGATCGAACCCCGGAGCCCACACGCTCAACGATGCGATGCAGTGGGACACGCTCATGGACGCGTACGAGGAGCACGAGCTCATGGGCCTCACGGGCGAGCGTGTCGCCCGTAAGCTCGGGCTGCGCCGCTCGGACGTCGACGCGTTCGGCCTCCGGAGTCACGTCCGCGCCGCCCGGGCGGTCGCGGACGGGACGTTCTCGGACGAGGTGACCCCCGTTCCTCCCGAGGTCACGGGCACCGGAAAGGGACTCATCGCCGACGAGGGGCCCCGCGGGGACACGACGCTCGACGGGCTCTCGCGGCTCAAGACCGTCTTCGCGCCGGACGGGGTCCTCACCGCCGGCAACTCCTCCCGGCTGTCCGACGGGGCCGCCGCCCTCGTGCTCGCGAGCGCGCACGAGGTCGAGCGCCGAGGGGCGAAGCCGCTCGGCTGGATCCACTCCGTCGGCGAGGGCGGCGTCCACCCCCGCGACGTGATGGAGGCGCCGATCCCGACCGTGCAGAAGCACCTCGCCCGGGTCGGCCTTCATCCGAACGACTTCGACCGGGTCGAGCACAACGAGGCGTACTCGAGCGCGTCGATCGCCGTCCAGCGCGCCTTCGGGTTCACCGACGAGCAGTTCAACGTCCACGGCGGCGCCATCGCCCTCGGCCATCCGATCGGGGCGAGCGGCGCGCGCATCGTGCTGACGCTCGCCCACGAGCTCGCCCGGACCGGCGGCCGTCGGGGTCTCGCGACCCTCTGCATGGGCGGCGGGAACGGGCTCAGCCTGATCGTCGAGCGACCGGCGGCCTAGCGGATCGGCACGCCGAGCCGGCGCTCGATCTCGACCAGCGCGGCGCTCGCGGAGCGCCGCTCGCCGGAGGGCACCGAGCCGGTCGGGTCCCGGTCGATGCGGGCCGCAAACGCGCTGACCAGCGCGAGGGCCCGGTCGGTCGCGAACCCGTCGGAGAGGGCCCGCCGCACCCCCTCGGCGAGCCGGCGCGCCGCCGCCGAGCCCGTCCGGCCCCCGAGCCCACCCCAGAGCCACCTCGAGATCGTCGACCGGACGCGGGCGAACTCCGCGCTCGCGGCCCGGACGGCGCGCGGGTCCCACTCGAGCCGTTCGGAGAAGCGCGGGCTGAGGAGGTACCATCGGAGGCCTCCCGGCCCCGCCTCCGTGAGCGCTTCCCGGATCGTGATCAGGTTCCCCACGGACTTCGACATCTTGACCCCGTCCTGGAGCACGAAGGCGGTGTGGACGAAGACGCGCGAGAACGGATGTCGCGTGAGCGCGAGGGCGATCTCGTTCTCCGCGTGGTGATGGGGGTAGATGAGATCGAGGCCTCCCCCGTGAAGGTCGACCGGCGTGCCGAGGTACTCCTGGGCCATCGCGAAGCACTCGAGATGCCATCCCGGCATCCCGCGGCCCCACGGGCCCCGCCACGAGGGGAGCGGCGGGTCCTGGCGCTGCCAGACCATGAAGTCCCCCATGCCCGCCCCCGTGGCGGGAAACGGGTGCCCGGGCTCGCGCACCGCGTGCTGCGCGAGCTGCTCCCCCATCGGGAAATTCTCCTTCCGGGGGCGGTCGGGCGGGCAGTAGTACCAGACCCCGTCCTCCTCGCGGATCCGACCGGTCTTCTCGAGCCGCGCCGCCACCTTCACCATCCGCGGGATGAACGCGCTGGCCCGCGGCCGGTACGTCGGCCGGAGGATCCCAAGCACGTCGAGGTCACGGAAGAACGCGGCCTCCTCGCGTCGGGTGAGGGCCTGCCACGTGATCCCGAGCGCAGCCGCGCGCCGGTCGATCTTCTCCTCGAAATCGGTGATGTTCATCACGTGCGTGACGGGCATCCCATCGGCTTCGAGGCAGCGCCGGAGGACGTCGAAGTAGAGGTAGGTGCGCGCGTGGCCGACGTGGGCCGGCGCATACACCGTGGGGCCGCAGACGTACATCCCGAGGGGGCGGCCCGGGCGCCTCCGGATTTCCGTGAGGCGACCCGAGAGGGTGTCGTGGATCCGGATCGGCATGGGACGAGCGCACCGGTGGTTCGGCGCGAATAACCCTTTAGGTGGCGCTCACCCCGAGGTACCCTCGGCCTCCCCCCTCGTGCCGGGCGGTCCCGCGCCGAGGGGAGGGGTCGCTAGGTTGATGACCCCCGGTGGCCGTGGAGAGGCACCTGCGACATGGAGACCCTGTTCCTCCTGGTCGAGACCGAGGTCGGCCGGCTCGACGAGGTCATCCAGCGCATCCGCGCGGTCCCGAGCGTGACCGAGGTGCAGGCGGTCACCGGCCCCTTCGACCTGATCGTGAAGGTGGAGGCTCCCCACATCAACGCCGCCCTCGACACGGTCGTCCACAAGATCCGCAAGATCCCGGGCATCAAGTCGACCGAGACCCTCGTCACCGTCGCGACGGGGTAGTCGTCCGTCGCTCGACCCGCGACTCCGGGCTCATATACCGGCCCCGGTCTCCTCCCGCGATGATTGCGACCGGCGACGCCGCGCCCGATTTCGAAGCGCCGATCCAGGACGGGACCCCGTTCCGGCTCTCCTCGTTGCGGGGCGCTCCGGTCGTCCTCTACTTCTATCCCAAGGCGGACACGCCGGGCTGCACGATCGAATCGAAGGGCTTCCGGGACGAGTACGCGCAGTATCAGGCGAAGAAGGTCCACGTCGTGGGCGTCAGCGTGGACGACTGCCCGGAGCAGGCGGCGTTCGCGAAGAAATACGGCCTCCCCTTCCCGCTCGTCGCGGACCGCTCGAAGGCGGTCGCGACCGCCT
>Ga0187782_10003601_pt1 | contig 11564 bp, 9 predicted proteins | sample 0715_SJ02_MP15_2_FD_132454 | JGI IMG/M metagenome (GOLD analysis project Ga0187782, IMG submission 132454) | Tropical peat soil microbial communities from peatlands in Department of Meta, Colombia - 0715_SJ02_MP15_20_MG | ecosystem: Environmental > Terrestrial > Soil > Wetlands > Peat | place...
GACCTTCCTGTCGCTCCAGGAGGCCTCGAGGGCCGTGCGCTCCGGGCACTGATCGGGCTGGCGGCCGGTGACGAATTCGCTGTCGGTGTAGACCGGCCCGTGCTCGAAGTCATCGAGCCCCGCCGTGATGGCCTCCGGCCAGCTGACCGAGCACAGATGCCCGGTGATGCGCAGCCCGTGCCGATGCACCGCCGCCACCGCGGCGGTGAGCTCCGCGCGGGTTATGTTCATATACGCCTTGAAGGAGCTCATGCCCGTCCCGGCCCAGTAGTCGACGAACTTTGTGGCCTCTTCGGGTCCGGCAAGCTCATGCATCTGCGCGAAGAAGGTGCCGCGCCCCTCCAGGTATGGCGCCGTGAGGTCGAGGTGCGGCCCCGGCAACGCGCCCGCCTCGATCCGCGCGCGCACTTTGAGATCGGTGTAGGGCTCGATGCTTCCGGTAGTACGCAAGGTCGTCACGCCGGCTGCGAGATACAACCTCGGTGCTGAGTAGGGAATCTCATTGACCACGAAACCCGGCTCGATTCCGCCCGGCGAGTTACGCTGCGTGTCGCGCGAGGCGGTGTAGAAGAGGTGATCGTGCATGCCCACGAGCCCTGGCAGCACGGCGTACCCTGTACAGTCGCGCACCATGGCATCGCTCGGGACCGGTGTGCCGGAAACCGAGCCCACGGCGGCAATTCTGCCGTCGGCGATGAGCACGGTCTGATCAGCGCGTGCAGCATTGCCGGTGCCGTCGATCACCTCGACATGCTGCAATGCTACGCGGGGGGCGCGAATCGCAAGGTACGAGGCGCTGTCGCTGAGCTCAGCGCAGGGAGTCACCGTCGAGAAGCCGGCGAACCCGAGCAATAGCCAAGCAGAAGTAGTGCGCACGCTTCCCGCCGCTAGTGTGCGGCTGCGCCGCTCGCGGTGTGGTCCAGGAACTCGAGAATCGCCGGATTCACGAGGTCCGGGCGGGTCTGCAACGTCCCGTGGCCCGTGCCGGGCACGATGAAGAGTTGTCCGTGCGGCACACCCCGGTATATTTCGACCGTCTCTTCCAGCGGCGTCTGATCACGGTCGCCGGCCATGACGAGAACCGGTGCCGTGATCTTCTTGAGCTCGGCCGGGTCGATTACGACCGGCTCGATCCACATGAAGTAGCACTTACCGAGCAGCGTCATCCAGTGATCGGGACCGTCGGGGCTCACCCGCCCGTAGTCGGGTCGATAGCTCGGCGGCAGGGAGTCGGATATTTTCTGCAGCTTCGCCGAAAGTTGCTCGGACGACCAGCCGCGACGCTGCTGCACCTCCTCGGGCGTCAGACCGGAGCGAAGGTTGGCGCCCGAGATGACCACCCGGCGCACGAGCTCGGGGTGATCGCGCGCCAGCAGCAGGGCAATGTCGCCACCGTCGCTCTGCCCGACCACATCGACCGGACCGAGACCCAACTGCCCAATGACGGCTGCGGTGTCATCTGCCATGAGTTGGTAGGAGAGCGTCCACGGGCCGTCGGGACTGTGCCCGTGGCCGCGCTGGTCGATACCGATGACGGTCCGGTGGGCGGCGAAGTAGTCGCGCTGCTTCGCGAAGCTGCTGTCGAAGAACGTCATGCCACCGTGCAGAAAGAGGAGCGGCTGCCCGTGGCCGAAGGTCTCCGTGTAGAGCTTCGCACCGCGCACTTCGTAGAACCGGTGCGTGCCGCCGGAGCTTTCGGCGTACGCTGTCGCTGTGGTCGCGTCCGCAGCTTTCTGCGCCGCCACCGCGGCGCCGCCCGCCACTGCCGCCCCCGCAGCGCTTGCACCACCCGCCGTACCCGCACCCGCGCCGCCAACTGCACCGCCCGCTGCGCCGCCAACTGCACCGCCCGTGGCACCGCCAACTGCACCGCCCGTGGCACCGCCAACTGCACCGCCCGTGGCACCACCAACTGCGCCCGCACCGGCAGCCGCCACGCCAACAGCGCTGCCGGCCGCGGCACCGGCCGCAGTGCCTGTAGCGCCACTGCTTTTGGCGCCGCCAGCCACGGCCGGCGCACCGGAGTTGCCTTTCACCGTATAGCCGCTGGTGACCAGGAATCCCTTCTGCTCCGCGTCCGCGCAGCTCAAGGGGGAGACGGCAGCATTCCTGAGTCCAGTCATCCCGTCGGCGCGCACGAACGCCTCGCCGGCTACGCCGTTCTTCTCGGTCTTGCCCGTCTTCGGGTCGACCAGGCAGTAGTAACGGTGCGTGTTGGGGGCCGCTCCGACATCGAAGTGTCCGCGCACCACTTCGCGCCTGAGGTCTTCGTCGAATCCCTGCTTCACGCTCGCGAAAAAATCCTGCTTGATGTCTGCGGACTGGGCTGTGCCCGCGGCTGCGCCACCGCTTTGGGTTCCCGACGGCGGCTCGGCCCAGGCCATCACGGCCACACCGGGTAACAATAGCGTTGCGGCAACAAAGTACCGGCAACGCGGAATTCGTTCCGCAGTGTTCAAGAGCCCCCCACGCGACGCTTTGGCGCCGATTCTAACGGCTCGGGTAAGCCTGTCGAGCTTGCGTCCGGTGGGCGCTCGCGACTTCAGGGCAGCGGATTTGCGCTGAAGCGCGCGAAAAAACTCGTGCTGTGCCACTGCGGCCGGTCGGGGGCCTCGGCCACGCGAGTGATGAGCTTCAGCAGAAAGCCGTTGAAGGCCTCGGCCGCCGCCAGATCCACCGGCTGACCGAGATCATCGGCCTGGGCGTGGTAGCGATTCGAGAACCAGGCGGTCTGGGTCTGCGCCTCCGCGGTCCCGGGGCGCGGGGAGATCGCGGGCATGAGTGCGGGAATCCCCCTGCGGATGAAGTTGTACTGGTCCGAGCGCACGAAGACCAGATGGTCGGGGGCCGGGTCCGGCACGAGTTGTACGCCGATCTGGGCGCACACTGCGCGGGCATCATCGCCGAGCGTGCTTTCCTCGGCCCCGTAGCCGACGATTCGCGTGAGCGGATATAGCGGCAGAAACATATCCATGTTGATGTCGGCAACGATGGTGCCGGCGTGCCGCGTCGGGTGGGCCGCGAAATAGCGCGATCCCAGCAGCCCCTTCTCCTCGCCGCCCACTGCCACGAACAGCACCGAGCGGCGTGGACGGCGACCGCTCTCGTGCAGCGCCCTCGCCACTTCAAGGAGCGACGCCACCCCGGAGGCATTATCCATGGCGCCGTGAAAGATCCCATCGCCATGATCGGGCGTGCCCGTCCCAAGGTGATCGAGATGTGCCGACAGTACGATCGCCTGCGAAGCGAGGCCGGCATCGCTGCCCGGCAGCTCGCCGACGACGTTGTCGGCGGTCGCGTGCGAGCGCGTGGTCGCCACCTGCGCCTTAAGGCTCTGGTTGAGTGCAAAACGCGGTAACGGCCTATGGGCATCGGCGAGCGCAGTCAATTCGGCGAAGCCGCGCCCGCTATCCCGGAAGAGCTTGTCGGCGAAGGCGTCGTTGAAGCGCGCCGTGAACATCGGGCCCTGATAGCGGCGCAGTGTGACTTCCTCGAGCAGCATGCCCGGCTGTACCGAGGCGGCCTTGATCCTTTCCCAGGGCACCTCCCGGTTCTTCGGCGCGGTGATGCTGATCAGGCCGACGGCGCCCACTGACTCGAGGAAACGGGGAAGTACTTCCGCATACGCGTGGGCGCGCTGTGCGCCACTGAGAACCGCGGGTCCGCCCACCAGCACCACGACTATCGCACCCTTCAGCGGCAGGCCGACGAAGTCGTCATAGCCTGCCTCCGGCAGATGAATACCGTAGCCGGCGAACACCAGGGGACCGCTGACGCTTGCGGGTTGCAACGCGCCTGCCCCGAGTACCAGGTCATCGCCCACGCTGAGCGCTTCGCTGCCCTGGCGGTGCGTCAGCGACACTGCCGAGCGCTCCGGCAGGACGGTCTGCACCTCGTAGCGCACCGTCTGGAAGTAACCCTCGTCCCCGGCGGCGGCGAGGCCGAAGCGCCGCATGGCGTCGGCAACGTAGACAGCGGCCTTGCGATAGCCCGCGCTTCCTGTGAGCCGCCCCTGAAAATCGTCGGACGCAAGTACCTCGATGTGCTCCCACCAGAGACTGGTGTCCTTGCTAGGTGGGTTGCTCGATGTCGCGGCGCCACTCTGTGCGAGCAGCAACGGCACGAGCGCTAGCAGCGTCGCCGCGCCGCGGCCGACGTGGCGAGGTCGAGCTTTCATGCTGCGGAATCCTCCAGTGCGTTGGGCGGCTGCGCACGGGTGCCGGTAAGATAGTTCCGAACGAGCGGCGCGATGGGCACGGTACTGCGCGTGTCCGAGGTGCGCAACGTCATCGAGTTCCCGCAAGACACCCACGACACCGCACTCACCACGCGGCTGCACGATGCACTGCACAGCAGCGTGACGCGCGCATGTTATTGTTGAGCGTTCGATGAGTGCTGGCTAAGCGACCTGCGGACGCTCCACCCCAGCGGGTGAAGGAGTGCCCGGTGCCGGGGGTGCCGTTCCAGGGGTAAATCGGGGGGGGCCAAGGCCCCCCCGCCCCGGGGAACGCCAGGGTGTCAACGCGCACATCTTGTGCGCGTTAAACTGCCTCTGGTGCAATGATGCCCCGGTCCGGTCGTGAGCGCAGACCGGGAGGGAGGGTGCAAATGGAGCGCTACAAAAGGTTTCTCGGAGCTGCAGCGGGCTGCACGCTGCTCTGCGTTCTTTCGGCCTGCGGAGACGACGACTCGGGTACCGGCAACCCCATCCCGTACGCTGGCGATGCCGCCACCCCCAGCGGACTGATGCAGGCCAGCGACGGCAACTTCTATGGCACCAGCACAAACGGCGGCCTGAACAGCCAGGGTGCCTTTTTCAAGGTCACCCCCGCGGGCGCCGAGAAGGTGCTCTATTCGTTCGTCGGGGGCGCAGGCGACGGTTCGAATCCCGAAGGCGTGATACAGGGCAAGGACGGCAACTTCTACGGCGCTACGGGCGCCGGCGGTATCGGTTCCTGCCCGGGCGGCTGCGGCATCATCTTCAAGATCACCCCGGCCGGAGCCGAGTCGGTGCTGTACTTCTTCACCGGCGGCAGCGACGGGGGCAGCCCCAACGACCTTCTGCTCGGCAGCGACGGAAACTTCTACGGGGCCGCCGCCCTCGGCGGCTCCACGAACGCCTCCTGCAACGGTCAGGGTTGCGGCGTGGTGTTCCGTTTGACCCCCTCCGGTACGCTGACGACGCTCTACGCGTTCCAGGGTGGCCTCACCGATGGGGCCGAGGCGGCATACGTCATTCAGGGTAGCGACGGGAATCTCTACGGCAACACCGTCTACGGCGGGAGTTCCGACAACGGCACCGTGTTCCAGCTCACGCTCGGTGGCGTCGAGACCGTCCTGCACTCCTTTGCGGGTCAAAACGATGGCGCAATCCCATTCGCGCCAATTACCCAGCACGCCAACGGCTTCCTCTACGGCACGACGCAGTACGGCGGCACGTATTCCAACGGCACGGTCTTCGGCATAAGCCCGAGTGTCGCCGGTAATTACGCCATGCTGCATGCGTTCGCGGGCACCACGACCGAGGGTGCCAACCCCGTGGCGACGGCCCTGGTTCAGGGGAGCGACGGCGCCCTCTACGGCACAACCAACTCCGGCGGGAATCCGAACTGCGCCGGCGGCTGCGGCACGGTGTTCAAGATCACGCTGGGTCCGGTGCCGGTTTGCCCGGTGGGAGTAACGGCTTGCCAACCCGGAGTCACATCCTTCTCGACGCTCTATCTGTTCGGCACCGGCGCGGGCAACGTTCCACCGAACCCGACCAGCCTCATTCAGGCCAACGATGGCAACTTCTACGGCACCACGTCCCAGGGCGGTGGCAATGGCTTCGGCACGGTCTTCAAGATGACACCGGCCGGGGAAACAACGGTGCTGTATAACTTCGGCACCAATCCCTAGCGCGGCCGCACGCACCGCAGCGGCTCAGCGGCGCTTCGGCGCGCCTGCGCGACGCCGTGCGGCGCGGCGTTGTCCCCGTGTGCGTCGCTCGCGCTGATATGGATTGGCGTCGGTCCGATACTCGATGAACACCGGCGTCGCGAACAGATCGTAGGACTTGCGGAACACGTTAGCGAGGTAGCGCGTATAGGCCTCGGGAACCTCCGCGGTCTGATTGCCGTGAATCACGATGCGCGGCGGATTGCGCCCTCCCTGGTGTGCGTAACGCAGCTTGATGCGCCGTCCCCGGACCAAGGGCGGTTGATGCGCCGTGAGCGCCTCCTCGAGAGTGCGCGTCAGCTCGCGGGTCGGCAGGGTCCGCATCGCGGCCTCGTAGGCACGTACCGTCGACTGCATGAGCTCGCCTACCCCCGTGCCGTGGCGCGCGGAGATGAAATGCAGCGGCGCAAACGGCACGAAATCGAGTTTGAGTGCCAGCTGGCGGCGGATCTGCTCGCGCTGCTCGGGCGCGATGCCGTCCCACTTGTTGACGGCAATGATCAGGGCCCGCCCGCGCGCGAGCGCCAGCCCGAGCACACTCGCATCCTGCTCACTCACCGTGTCGTGCGCGTCGAGTACCAGTATGACGACGTGCGCCCCATCGATCGCCTGCAGTGTCTTGGCAACGCTCGCGCGCTCGACGACGTCCTCGACTCGCGACCGTCGGCGCAGGCCCGCGGTGTCGATGAGCTGGAAGCTGCGGCCATCGCGCTCGAAGGGGACGAGGATGCTGTCGCGCGTCGTCCCGGGCTCCTCGCTCGCGATCACGCGCTCTTCCCCGAGCAGGCGATTGACGAGCGTCGACTTGCCGACGTTCGGGCGCCCGATGATGGCGATACGAATGGCCGGCGAGCCCGGTTCTGTTGCCGGTGGCTGCGCCTCGAGACCGGCGAGCACGTGGCGCATCAGCTCCTCGCACCCCTCACCGTGGCTCGCGGAGATAGCAACCGGCTCGCCGAAACCAAGCGCGTGGAAATCCGCGGACACTACGTCGGCGTCGAGTCCCTCGGCCTTGTTAAGGGCCAGCGTCACCGGCTTGCCCGAGCGGCGCAGTTCGCGGGCCACGAACTGATCCTGCGGTGAAAGGCCGGCACGAGCGTCGGCGAGGAATATCAGCCGATCCGCCTCCTGCACGGCGCGCTCGGTCTGCGCACGCATCTGCGCCTCCATGCCGCTTGGATTCTCGAGCAGCCCGCCGGTATCGATGACCACGTACGGGACCGGTCCCAGGCGGCCGAAGCCGTACTGCCGGTCGCGCGTAAGCCCGGGCACGTCGGCTACGATCGCATCACGCGTGCCGGTGAGCACATTGAACAGCGTCGACTTACCGACGTTCGGCCGGCCGACGAGAGCGATGACGGGCAGCATGCGCGCGGTGGGCGCTGCCCCAACCGCTACTTGTCCTGCGCCGGGAGTGGCGCGTCTGATACCGGCACAGGCTTCTTTGCCGTTGCGACCACACCCTTGATCGGCGTCACGCGGTAGGCGTTGATCTTGCCGGTATCGTTGATGACTACCACCATGTCACCGGCAACCACCGGCGGCGTGCTGACACGCGTGCTGCCGCTCGAGACGCGCGCGGCGAGTGCGCCGCTCGCCTTGTCGAGCCAGTGCACGTAGCCCTGAAAGTCGGCAACGACAATGGCGTCGTCCATGATGGCCAGCCCCGAGAGCCCGCGATGCAGCAGTGCATTCTGGCGCCAGATCTCGGCACCGGTACGCGCCTTGAGCGCCACCACCTCGCCGTCGGCATCGGAGACGTACAGCGTGTCCTCGTCGAAGATCAGCCCGTGGTAGCTCGAGGCCTCGTGCGACCACCAGATCTGCCCGGTGTCGAGAGCGAGCATCGCCACGCGTCCCTGGAAACCGACGGCATAGACATCGTGACCGGAGACCATCACCTCGGAATCGATGTCGGAGAGCCGCTCGAGCTCCGTGCGGCCGTGCGGCGGGGTCACCGTCGCCTCCCACTGCACCGAGCCGTCGTTGCCGTTGACGGCGAGCACCTTGCCGTTGTCGAAGCCGCACAGCACCACATCGCCAACGATCAATGGACGCGCAGTCCCGCGCAGCGACAGGCGTGGGACCTGCTGTTCCTGCACCCACACCTCGTGCCCGTCAGAGGGGTCCAGACCGTGCAGCTTGCCGTCGACAGTGCGCGCGGCGATCAGCCGCTCGGAGATGGTGGGGGCCGCCAGCACCTCGCCGTTGAGACGAACTTTCCAGCGCGACTTCCCGTCGGTAGCGTTGAAGGCGAACAACTGTCCGTCGCTCGAGCCAACCAGCATCAGGTCGGCGCTCGCGGCCGTGCCGCCCGAAAGGGGCGCGTGCGTCGCGGCGCGCCAGACGACACGGCCGTTGGCCAGGTTGAAAGCCACGACGTCGCCGCGGTTGCCCGCCGCGTAGACACGGTTGTCGGCGATCGAGACGCCCAGCCCCAGCCGCAGCGGTCCGGCGCCTTTGTCCTTGACTGAGCCGTCCCAGACACGCTCGACGCGCAGGCTGGGTTCGGCCAACGGGGTGAGCTTGGCCGGCTCGTCGACGTTCTTGTCCTTCGAGCAGGCGGCGATGAGCAGCAGCACTGCCAGCGCGCCCGCAAGGAGCAGGTGCCCGTTGGAGTTCATCGAGCCTGGTGGCCGGCGCGTAGTAGTCATCGGGCGGCTGCCGGTGCGGCAGGCTTGGCCGCCGGCGCTGGCGGCGCAGCGGTGGTCGACAGGTCGGCGATTTTCAGCTCGAGCAGTGTCCCTTCGGCCCCTTGCGCCGCTGACTGCGCACTGCGGTACTCGCGCAGCGCCGCTGCCGTGTCGCCCTTGGCGTAGTACGCATCGCCGCGCACCTCGTGGTAGCGGCCCGCGAATGCGCCAGCTTGCTCGGGGTTGCCGAGCGTGGCGAGCGCGCTGTCCGCCTTACCCTGTGCGATCTGCACGCGCGCCAGACGCACCCGTGCAATGAGCGCCAGGTCGTGATCCTTGGAATGCGCGGAGACGGCACCGAGCTCGGCCGCGGCGCGATCGAGCTCGCCATCATCGACGTACACGCGCGCCGCCAGCATTTTCGCCTGGTCCGTGTAGGGTGAGGCCGAATAATCGCGCTCGAGCTCACCCAGCAGCACCAGCGCCTGGGAGCGGTCGCCGTGCTCGAGTGCCTGAACCATCTGCAGGTACTTTCCCCCCGCCGCGAGCGAGCGGGCATCGAGGTGTGCCTGCCACCACCGCCAGCCGAAGACCGCGCCAAGCGCGATGGCGACCGCCAGGAGCACCGCCGGCGCGTTCTCGCGGACCTGGGTTTTCACCCACTCCCATTGCTCTTTTTCGGACAGGTAGTCTTCCACAGATCCCCCTGAAGTTCATTCTCGCGACGCTGCCGCGGACGCCGCGGCGGCGAGGGCCGCATCGAGCGCCGGCGCCAGCTGCGCAACCGGGCACTCGCTCTGACCAGTGTCCGCGCGCAAAGGTTTCATGCCGACCACGCCGCGGGCAAGCTCGTCCTCGCCGACGATCAGTGCGAGCGCGGCACCGCTGCGGTCGGCACGGCGAAACTGCGCCTTGAAGTTGCCCGCGCCGAAGTTGAGCTCGAAGCGCACTGCAGGCCGCTCGCTACGCAGTCGCTCCACCAGCTGCAGCGCCCGCAACTCGGACTCCGCTCCGCTCACCACCACGTACACGTCGGGATGCGCTGCTGCCGGGGTGCGCCCTGCGGTTTCGAGCAGCGCCACCAGCCGCTCGACGCCCATCGCAAAGCCGACCGCGGGTGTGGCATCGCCACCGAGCTGCGCGATCAGGCCGTCGTAGCGGCCGCCGGAGCAGACGGCATTCTGGGCCCCGGAGGACGCGGTGATCCACTCGAATACCGTGCGGTTGTAGTAGTCGAGGCCGCGCACCAGGCGCGGGTTGATGACATAGGCGATGCCCACCGCGCGCAACATGGCGCACAGCGCCTCGAAGTGCGCGCGCGAATCGGCGTCGAGGTGCTCGGTGAGCAGCGGCGCGCCGCGAATCAGCTCCTGCATCTGCGGGTTCTTGCTGTCGAGGATCCGCAGCGGATTAGCGGCGAGACGCCGCTGGCTGTCGGCGTCGAGCAGTCCCTCGTGGGCGCGCAGGTACTCGATGAGCTGCGCCCGGTACGCGCGGCGACTGTCGGGGGTGCCGAGGGAGTTCACCTGCAGGGTGAGGCCGCTGATACCCAGGCGCCGCCACAGTCGTGCGCTGAGCGCGATCAGCTCCGCATCCACATCCGGTCCGGGGCAGCCGACCGCCTCGACGTCCACCTGCCAGAACTGGCGGTAGCGTCCGGCCTGCGGCGCCTCGTGGCGGAACATCGGCCCCAGGCACCAGAGCTTGTGGCGCTGGCCGCGCAGCAGGCCGTTGGAGATCAGCGCCCGCACGATGCCGGCGGTGGCCTCGGGCCGCAGTGTGAGGCTGTCGCCACCGCGGTCGATGAACGTGTACATCTCCTTGCCGACCACGTCGGTGTGCTCGCCGATCGCGCGCTCGAAGAGCTCGGTGTGCTCGACGAGCGGCACACGGATCTCCTCGTAGCCGTACGCGGTGAGCAGCTCACGGGTACACGCTTCGAGATGCTGCCAGCTGCCGATCTGTGCGGGCAGCACGTCGTTCATCCCGCGTACGGACTGGATCTGCTCGGACACGTCAGTCGCCGTGTGCAAGGCGCGGGGCGGCTGCGCTCGCGCGCCCGGAGGCATCGATGGAAAGATGTGCGCTGCCGTCGCGGTGCACGAGTCCGGCAATGGTCACAGGCTGACCGTTGAGCCGCAGCGCGACCGCAGGCGCGTTGCCGAGCACGACGCGCAGCGGCGGCGTGCCGCTCAAGGCGCGCTCACTGCCGCCGTCGATGAGGCCGCTCAGAAGCCGCCGTCCGCCGGCATCGGAGATCTCGACCCAGCTGAGCGCCGCGAAGCGCAGATCGAGCCGCGCCTCCCCCGGGCCGGGTGCGCGCAGCCCCGCAGGCAGCGCGCCGTCCGTCGCGCTGCGCGTCGGCTCCGCAGCAGCGGCCGCATCGGCAGCGGCGACCTCGGCGCTCGGTGCAGGGGCCGCTGTCAATGGCTGCCCCTTCTCGGCCGGCAGCGTGAGCAGCCACCACAGGAGTCCCACGATCGACACGCAGAGGACGCTCAGCAGCGCCGTCAGCAGCAGCCGCGAGGGCCGTGGCTGGGCCTCGCCGCGTGGAATGCGTGTTAGATCCGGCCGTACCGCGTGGGCACTGCCAGCATAGAGCTCCTGCAGGGCGGTGGGCGACTCGCCGACCGCCTCGGCGTACCGACGCAGATGGCCGCGCACGTACACGTCGGCGCCGAGCGCCGCGAAATCCTCCGCCTCGAGCGCCTCCAGCACGCGCGGATCGACGTGCAGCTTCTCCGCGACCTGCAGTAGCGTGAGCCCCCGGCTTTCGCGCGCAGCGCGCAGCCGCGCGCCCGTGCCGCACAGCGGATTACCGCCAGCGTCACTCGCCACGGATGTCAACCGGGGTGATCGAGCCCGGCCAGGGCACGGGCCTGGGGGGTTTCCGGAAAGTCGAGCTGCAGTTTGCGGGCGTAGCGCTGCGCGGCCACGCGATCGCCCTGGGCGCGTGCCACGCGCACCCCGAGCAGCAGCAGGTCCGGGGTGGCA
>Ga0187782_10003602_pt1 | contig 11564 bp, 12 predicted proteins | sample 0715_SJ02_MP15_2_FD_132454 | JGI IMG/M metagenome (GOLD analysis project Ga0187782, IMG submission 132454) | Tropical peat soil microbial communities from peatlands in Department of Meta, Colombia - 0715_SJ02_MP15_20_MG | ecosystem: Environmental > Terrestrial > Soil > Wetlands > Peat | place...
CGGGCTGACCATCCCGGTGGAACGCTTTTCCGAACCGCGCTCAATATGAGTACCGTAAGGCGAATTGAATGAGGCGCGGCGTACCTGCGAGCTGATTAATCGGGCCGAAGGTGGCATTTCCGCCAGCACTTTCTATATCGGTAACGGCAGGGTTCGCAAACGACGGCGTGTTGGTCAAGTTGAAGAATTCCGTCGTGAATCTCAACTGTTGGTGCTCGCCCAAGCGGAATGACTTGCCAATGGAAAAGTCCAAATTAATCTGTCGCGGTCCGTGAAAACAGTTGCGCGGAACATCGCCGAAGCCGGTTGAACCGTCGCTGAATGGCGCGGCTGGCGCTGGCACAAACGCGTTGCTGTTGATATACCCTTGGCCCGACCGAAGCTGTTCTTCGATGCTCCCCCCGTTGAGGGAATTGGCACAACTGAATCCTGGCGCGAAATCGGGCGTCACCAAATCCGGACTGCTGAGTCCATATACGCTTCCCCCAAAAGAGTCCACGACCGTGAAAGGCGTCCCTGATTGCAGTGTAAATACGCCGCTGACATCCCATCCACCGAGGATTGGGTTGTTCTTGGCGAACGGTATCTCATAGTCGTAATTTAAAATCCAGCGGTGCCGGCGATCGAAGTCCGACGGGCCGCGGGAATCAATCCCGTTCAGCTGGTTGTTCAGACGCGTGTCGAAGGCGACCGAAGAACTGGACGTATCGTCAATTGCCTTCGAATACGTGTAAGAACTCTGCACACTTAGGGATTTGGCGAACCGATGAGCGACGGTAACCTGCAAGCCGTTGTAGTTGGAATCGGCATCCTCGCCAAATCGCTCATAGCCGAAGGGTGAAATCCCTAAATAAGGCACGCGCGCAGCTATATTCAACGCAGTGTTCTCTGTGATTGCGCACGATTGGCCGGGCCCCGTAAGCGTTCCGGCGCAGTTAATGTTCGGGATAATGATAGGATTCGACGGGCTGGCGAGTCTGGCCTGATCGGTATCGGCGACCTCTCTCAAGTGAGTCCCCTTGGTCCCGACGTATCCAACCTGTAGCGTCCAGCCCATGCCAAGGGAACGCTCGATGCTTAGATTCCATTGTTGGATTGTGGGCGCAACGTAGTGGAGAGGAACCTCGGGCGCGAAGAAGCTTTCGACGTTTCCGGAAAAACACGGCGTTAAAGCCGAGTTGTTTGTTGCATCCGCTCCGCCCGTGCACGCGCCGCTCGTGCTAAAACCCGTAAAAAATGTGGGCTGCGGAACGAAAGCCGCACTCAGTTGCCCGATCGCGGGAAGTTGGTTCGGCGGAGTAACAAAAACCGAGGACAGGCCTCCAGGTGGAATTCCTACGGGCGCGACCTGCGGCATTGTGGGGGGCGTCAGGATCATGTTCTCCAAACTGCCGATGTCTTCGCGAACGCTGTAGATACCGTAGCCTGCGCGAATGGATGTTGTGTGATGGCCCAACACGTCGTAGGCCAACCCGATGCGCGGCTCTGCAACCGTAGCGTAGTCATTGTTGAGGCCGGAGCGATGGGCGGTGCCCACCACTCCGGGCAAGCGAAACTGATCAATGCACTTCGGCCAGAAAAATGGCTGCCCGGTAACAGCCGCCAACGCTGGATTCACATTGCCCTGGTGGCATAGCGCGTCGTAAGGCGCACCAACGAATTCCAACCGGAAGCCGAGATTTAGGGTCAGAGTTTTCGTCGCCCGATAGTCATCCTGCGTGAACAATGAGAATTCGGGAATCTTGTAATCGTGGTTCGCAAGGCCACTGGCGGCAAGGGATCCCGGAGCTATGTTGCCCTCGAGGAAGTTCGCAAAACCCGTGGTTGGCTGGCCGGGCGCGAACGGGACAAAGAACAGGAAGCCGTCGTCATCAATCGGGTTGAAACGGCGCACGTCTTGGTGATCGATCTCCCCTCCAAACCGGAAGCTGTGTGATCCGAGCGTATAACTCAAAGTATCCAGAAATGTGAGACCATCCGCGAGGCTTGACACGGGTTCGCTGGGGAAAGGACCCATTTGCACGTTGATGTCAGAGAAGACGATCCGGTACATGTCGTTCGACACGTTGTTTGACGGCCGGTCGATACCTAAGGCTGTGGCACTGGTATTGGCAGGCGGCTCATTCAGAAACTTGAAGCCGATGATGTTCACGCCGAACCGAGCTTCGTTCACGAGGTGGTCGTTGAAAATATGGGTCTCGGCCAAGCTGCCGAAACGATTGTGAAGCGGCTGATCTAGGGGGAAGTCCAGGTTGTTTTCAAGCCCCACTCCGCCGTTCAGCAGCTGGAAAGAGTCGCCACCGAACGGTTGAAAAACGGACGAATCAGACCAGAAGAACCGCCATGACAAGCGGTCCTTGCCGCCTCGGAAATCCCGGTCCCAGTTGGCCGTGAATTGATTATCCTCGAACCGGCCGGGAAGGCTGACCCGGAAAGGAACCAAGTCCCCCGCGACAGTGCCCGCGGGTACCATCGTTGGCAGTGGATAAGTATATCCGCCGGCATTCGGCCCGAACTGATTGCTCCTCGCTGCCAAAAGTGCGTATGCGACAGGATCGATGCTGGTGACACCCTCCGAAGCGAACGCACTCAACAAGGCGGCCGGCGAAGTCCGAGCCGACGCTGGCACATAAGGGATGTTGGTGCTGATAATCGTTCCCGGAGAATCGCCACTTCGCTGACGCGTGCCTTGGTAATTAAGGAAGAAATACCCAAGCTTGGCCTTATCTCCCACAGGGCCGCCCACGCTTCCGCCAAAAATGTTCTGTTGGATTACCGGACGAGGCAGACCCGATTCCGGCAAGCCGACGATCGGCTCCTTTAGGAAAAAGTCATTCGCGTCCAGGACAGTGTTGCGAAAGTATTCGAATGCATCGAAGTGGAGTGCAGAAGTGCCGCTTTTCAAGACGGCATTGATGTTGCCGCCCCCATTGCGGCCCTGCGTCGCATCATAAAGGCTCGTGGCCACCTTGAATTCTTGGATCGCGTCGGGGCTGGGAAGGGGGGTATTAGCAAGCTCTCCTGTGTTGGTAGCGTCATTCGCACCGATGCCCTCAATCTGGTAATTGTTGTCGTCTTCGCGGCCGCCGTTGACCTGAATCTTCACTACGCCCCGCCCCAATTGAGCCGCGGCGTTCAGCGAGGACGAAGCGCCCGCAGAAAGCGCGAGTAACTGTTGGAAGTTGCGAGTCGCCAACGGAAGCTCGCCGATTTCCTGGCCTCCTAACGACTCGCCCGTTGTTGCATTAACCGTGTTTACGGTGACAGCCTCCGACCGAACTTCCACGGTCTCCGTCACCGATTTTGGATTCAGCGTCACGATCAAGCGCGTGGTCTCTGTAACTCGTACGAGAACACTGCGAACGGTAGTCTCCGCAAATCCTGGACTGCTCACCTGAAGCGAATACGTACCCGCAGGCAGTAACGCAACCGTAAAGAGTCCCGAGGAATCGGTTGTTTCCGAACGGAGCGTTTCGCCGGTGGCCGCGTTTACGACTTTTACCGTCGCGCCTCCTATCACCGCGCCCGTGGAGTCCTCAACTGTGCCACTCAGCGCCCCGGTCGCACCCCCCTGCGCGTGCGCACAGTTCGGCGCGAGCAAGCAGAGCAATGCCCATGCCACGATCCAAGCCGCCCTTGGTACACGGACGTCCGTCATGATACGCGCCTCCTTCGGAGAGATCTCACATCACGTCGTTGACTGGCCGTGCGACTTTACGACCCAGTGTTGTGCGGTCGCCGAATCCCCCATGGTCCGCCTTTGTACGCGAAATATCGTTTGGTGTCAAACGATATATCATTTGCCTGCAAACGAGTTGACGGGCGCGGCTGCGGCGCGGCGGTGGCGATCGCCTAGCGCAAAGAAGGCGAACTATTCCGCGGTAAGTTGAAAAAAGCTGCTATGGATGCCGGCCTTCCAGCGGAGTGCGGGGCGGGCGCTTAGCTTCGGGGTCTTACTGCTTTGTTGGCCAAGGGAACTTCATCGGCCAGGGAGCCGTTTGCGTCTTCTGCGGCGTGAAGGACCGCACGGAGGAGTTTCGCCAAGACATCCTGTTCTTGGCGGCCTAGCTTGTTCGTCACTGCGCTCTCTTCGGCGTTGAAAGATGGGAACAGACGCTCGATCATGCGCCGGCCTTTCGGTGTCAATGCCACAAAGACGCTGCGCCCGTCCACTGTGCCGCGCCGGGTTCGAACACATCCTCTGCGCTTGAGCGTGGCAACCACGCCTGTTGTGGTTGGGCGTGTGATGCCCACCGCGACAGCAAGTTCGCGCACTTCAATGGTGCCCCAGATCCAAAGCACCCAGAGTGTCGTGAACGAAGTCCATGACAGCTGATCGCGCGATAGGACGCTGGCTTCCATATGGCGTCTCACCGCTGTCGATGCGCGGAAAAGATTGGAAACTACTGCCGACGCCCGAAAATTAAGGTGAGGGAGGTGTCCAAGACGCTCCAAAACTTTGCGTTCCTGAGGCAGGAGATCCCGGGATGAATTTGAACGTGCTGAGGTCAGCGATCGCAGATCCGCTTGTCCCCTTGGTTTTAGCTCTCGACTTATCATATCGATTCGTATTCTATCCTATCACGCGTAATTGATGTCCGATATAACTACGGAGCCTTGTGTGGCGTTGTTTAGAGGCACTCTAGTGCGAATCGTCTTGGAACTTGGCGTATCGAAAGGCTGGCCGTCAACGCAATTGAACCGACAGCAGTCTGCGGACACCTGCCAAGTGGGTGGGTCTGCGCCTGTGGACCTTTTTCTTTGGCACCAGTTTAGAAGGAGAGTCAAGCGCATGGACAAGGCCGTGTGCTTTCAGATCGTGAAGCGTACGATTTTGCGGGAACGGGAAGTTTGTCGGGGATAGACCATTGCGAACGTTTTGTAGCTGTTGTAAAAAACCTGAACGGCGCAGCGTCTTTGGAAGCCGCGCGAATCAGATAGGACTGCTTCGCCATCCTGCCCGTTGTTCAGAACCTTTCCGATGTCATGCGAGGGGTTGATGAATATCAGGTCGAGTTCGTCGCCAAATTCTGCGATAAAGGAGTCGCTTCGAATGCAATATACGACATAGTAGGACTTTTGCCCATCGCTGTATTCACGTTGAGTCGGGGTTAGCACAAGCAGTGCACAAGGCCGATTGCTTCTTTCGACGAATCGCCTGAGCGCTGCGTGCCGGGACGAGTTGTATCGGTCGGCTAAGTGAAAGGTGCTTTCGAGCGAGACTTCATAGTCACGAGCCTCGCTCTCGAAGCGTTCGCATTGAAATAGTATGTCGGCTGCGCCATAATTTGCTTCCGCCTCGAATAGCTCCTCACAATCTGGTCTCAGAGTTTTGTCGTCTTCCTGAGTTAGGTCGATATGTTGCCAGCCCAAAATGCTGTGCGTCACCTCATGATATGTGACGAATAGCTTGCGAGAGTCATGGGTGTGAGGATCAACATAGATGATTTGAGTGCGACGATCGAAAATACCTATTATTTTCGATGCGGCTCTATGGAAGAAGTCTCGTGCCGTCTCTGCGAGAGTAGCTTCATACTCCGCCAGGTCTAGTTCGCCAGTTTCCACAAGCCTCTGACACGCGAGAATTCTTTCTTTTGGTGTGGGGAGTTCGTCTTTTACTCCGGCAGCTCGCAGCAACCTCCGGACCTCCTCAGTGACGTTTGTTGAGGAGTCCGGAGTGGCAATTTGAACAGGAACTTGTCTCATAAGTTGGGCTTGCCTTTCCTCTTTGATCGCAAGAATTCAACGAAGTCCAGCACCCTCTCTTCTTCAGCCTCGGTAAGGTCCATGGCGTTGAACGCGACTGAGCGTTGGTGACGCGTAGTTCCTTTACCTGTAGCCGGGACGACGAATCCCGCTAGCGTCATGAGGTCGGCGTACGAAGCTCCATAAATCTTTGCCAAGGCAAACAAGATGTTCGGAGATGGCTCCTTCACGGAGTCGTTTTCAAGTTGATATAAGTAGCTATTGGAAACACGCTTCTTTGTGTTTTCTTCGACGTCCCTGAGCGACCAACCTTTCAGCTTTCTAAGCCGCGTTAGCTCGCCCCCTAGTGTTGCCATCGCACCCTCCATTCGAGCGTTCTACAACTAAGAATATGCCTTATGCTTGTGACAATCAATGGCGCTTGTGCTTTGAAGCGAAAATACCGCTTGCTATAGAAAGCGCACTGGATCTAGAATTCTGTCGGGCCGGAGGAGGGCTCAAGCTGTGATTGTTGAAACTCAGAAGAAGTTTGCCGTCGAGATTGTGTACAACGGCGTAACCAAACCGTTTGAGGTCGAGTCGGAGGAGCGGGTCGCGGCTCTTCTCCAACAGGCCATCGCCGTTTTCAGAATAACGCAACAGCCTCATCTGCTGTCATTGTTTCGGCAGGACGGCACGTTGGTCCCCGAAGGTGAGTCGGTCGAACGCGCGGGCCTCAAGCCTCACGAGGTTTTGCTTCTTCGGCCGAATGCGGTGAAGGGTGGAGGCGGTCGCCTCCACCTGGCCGCGCACGTGATGAGCGATACCTTCGGAGTGCTTCGGAGGTGTGGCCGCGGCGTACGTGAGTGCGCCGTCTTCTGGACCGGGCCGACGGATGGGCAACTCGTTGATAACGTCGAACATCCACGGCACACGAGCTCGATAGCAGGCTACCAGATTGATGACTCGTGGTTGACCGCGTTCTGGCTGCGCCTTGCAGCCTCCCGCAGGAGCGTTAAGGTTCAGGTTCATACACACCCAGGGCTGGCATTCCACTCGGCGGTGGATGACGGATGGCCCATAGTATCCCACGAGGGGTTCCTGTCGATCGTCATACCTAATTTTGCCACCGGCGAGGCGTCGTTGGATTGCGCTTGGGTTGGCCAGCTGCAGGCGAACGGAAGGTGGAGGCAATTGGCGTGTCCGGCTGAGGCTATCAGCGCATGAGCGCGATTCAGGAATTAGACCGTACGATCTTACTGTGCCGCGACTATGTCTCTGAAACGGCAACCGGCGAGCAAATTGCTTTCGGCCTTCGATCGGCGCGCGTTCTCTGCATATCAGACATGCGCAATCTTTCTTCGCATAGTGGACAGACGGCTTTAGTGACTCTCGTCTGCCTCCTAACTCGGATGGGAATGCAAGTATCGATCGACATTCCGGAAGTCCCTATGCTTGGCCCACAGCCGCCTCTCAAAGGCCGCCTGCTTCGAAGTGCGTTAATTGGTGCGAATGGAACTCTCATTTCTGCCGCCGCCGTTCACGGCGAACCCTGCAGTGAGCCCGACCTGATTTTTGTATTGGGAGACACCGTTATCGGCGACAGATATGCTTGGCGGTTAAGCGGTGACGACTGGCATGGAGAGGTTTCGCTTCAAGCAGGGACTCGATCATCCCGTTGGACTGCGTCATGGCCCGTCGGATCCATGATAAGTGCAGCCCTTGCCGCGGCGGAAGCGTTCAAATTCACGATCCTTCGATTACCTTTTCGTGACCCGGCTGATCGAGTTTTCTTCACTCCCTCGTTTTCATGCGGCTGGAGCTTTGGTCCACTAGCTGTTCCTGCGGGTCCCTTGGATCTCGGTGACGTCGATGTGATAAGTGCTGGTGCGATTTGCCAGGCGGCGCTCTATGTACTCGTCCGGTTGCCGGGCGTTTCAATGCGCGGTCGGGTCTTTGATGACGATGTGACGTCGCGTCCAAATCTGAATCGAAACATGCTGTCCCGAGTAGGCGATGTAGACTTGAAGAAAGTCTTGGTCATTGCACGCGAATGCGGTTCGCGCTTTCAGTTAGAGCCAATTGCCGAGCGCTTCGGCGGTCGCGTCAACAGTCATAAACTTGCCCCGAGGGTCATAGTCGGAGTTGACGATATCCCGAGCAGGTGGGCAGTTCAGCGTGTTACTCCGGGCTGGCTGGGCGTGAGTGGCACTAGTCACTTCAGCGTTTCGTCATCAGCTCATGCGCCAGGCGAACCCTGCTGCGGATGCCTTCACCCGGTTGACGAAGAGACAGGTGCGAACCCCATACCAACGATCTCCTTCGTATCTTTCTGGGCCGGGCTGGCGCTAACCGTCCGGTTAATGGCCGAGGCGCTTCGCACTCCGTTTCACCGAAATCGTCAACACCTCTGGCTGGCCCCGCTAAGAATGGACGGGGAACATGCTGCGATGTGGTCACCGGTCGCCGTCCGTCATGATTGCCCGGTACGATGCCCTCTCTCCTCTAGAAACTTGCCATCGATGGAGGTTCATCGTATATCTGCCGAGACGCCGTCGTCAGAGCGAGGCGCGTGACCTTGGCCACGTCGATGACGCCCGCCTTGCGTAATGGTTGATGCTGACGCAAACAGAAATTGTCCGAAGGACACCCTTTCGGAGATGGGACTTCTATATGTCGGCAGCTTCAGGGTCTGGTCTCTCCAATCGTTTGAATCGCGGCATCAGATCCAGCACCCGTCCCAGTATGTCTCTCGAATCCATCTGAAGCGCGCCGGAGATCTCGATTGCAGCTGTCAATGAGGGTGTGTTTATTCGCCTCTCAAGTTGGCCTATGTATTTTTCACTGTATCCGCTCTTAGAAGCCACCTGGTGTTGTTTGAGACGGAGCCGTCGGCGTTCTTCTACAAGGACTCTGGCGAACGCGGCCCGAATAACAGGATCCCGCCTGTGTGGCTTCTTTCTCGTTTGGCCGCTCTTCTTTGCCATGAGCGGCCCCATAATGAGAACTTGTACAGGATAGTTCCAGGAACTATACTATCCGTCCGTTGAGCGATCTGGAAACTGGCCTGCTCGGCGTTTCTGCGAGCTGTGTGAGGGGAATAGCTAGGCTTGTCGACTGTCTCGACGACGACGTCGATTTCCGGGCAGCAGGTTCTCGACTCTGTGAACCAGTTCGGCGCCGGTAATGTCTAATGCCCTCGCAATCTCTAAAATTGCAGTGAGGGAAGGGCTGTTTTTGCCTCTCTCGAGGAGGCTTATGTATTTCGGATGATAGCCGCTTTCAAATGCGAGCTGTTCCTGCGTGATGTGGTGCTCCTCACGCAGCGTGATTAACACACGGGCAAAGGCTCGCTTTTCGATAGCTCCACGATCGTCGCGACTACCTAACCGAATCACGGTAGTGCGAATCGTGGATTAGCTCAGCGCATTATGCCACAAACTATACTATCCGTACGGGCATCGAGTGTGGGCTCAACTGGAGACCTAGAGGGCCGCAGTTCGCTGGGAACTCAAAAGCGAAAGGACATTCCTGGCAGGCGGTAAGCAAGTGGACTCCTCAACTACAGCTCGTTTTCCCGCTCTTCCTCCTTCACTCGTAGAAGATCGAGAAAATCTGCATTCCGCAGAAGGAAAAGCAGCACCTGAACCTCCCGATGGAGTCCTGCTTTCGCGCATCACATCCGGTGACAATGAAGCGCTTGGTCTGCTGTTTCGACGCTATGCGCGTCCGGTACGCAGCATTGCCGTGCGCATCCTGCGGGATGACGCTGAAGCAGATGACCTCGTGCAGGACCTGTTTCTGTTCATCCAGCGGCGATCCTCGGTCTTCGACAGATCGAAAAGCTCGGCTGGCTCTTGGATTGTTCAGATGGCATATCAGAGAGCAATCGAGCGGCGACGCCGCCTTGCAACTCGGCACTTCTACAAGCGTCAGGACCTTCAGAGCAGTGCCAGTCAAGTGGTCGGAATACCGACCACAGAGCAAGATTATTCCCCAGAGGCGGTATTTGGACGTAATGGACTAGAGAAGCTGCTCGGCGCACTATCGGCGGATCAACGAGAGACCCTGCGCCTGTTTTTCTTCGAGGGTTATACACTGGCGGAAATCAGCGCGAAAATTGGGCAGCCACTCGGAAATGTGAGGAATCACTACTATCGAGGTTTAGACAAGTTGCGGAAGCAAATGTTTGGGGATAAGGTTCGGGGCATTTGAGCCACATGGCGGGAAACGGAAATCAGCGCGAAGAAGGGAAGTGGTCGCAAATGCGACCGCACGAAGAGTTTCTGGAACTCTGCGCGATTTCGACTACGGGCGAGCTAACAGAGGATGAACAAAGGAGATTGCGAGAACACCTCGCAGTTTGTTCAGAATGCCGACAAGCTTTAACGGAGTTCGAAGCGGTAGCTGATGTGGGCGTGTCCCTCTTGTCGGCGGACCTAGCAGCACCGAATCTGCTTGAGCGCGCCTCGATAGCCGCACAAATTCCCATATCGGTCTCGGCCCCTATGCTGAAAATCGAAGGATCAGAATCAAATCGCGATCCTGCTAAGCAAGGCACGGGCTCGGTCCTCGCGCATCGAAATGGCCACCATCGCAGCGAAGTGAATTGGAACTACGTCTGGATACCCTTTGCCGCCGCTGTCGTGCTTACGGTCGCTTTGGGTATTTATTCCTACCAAGCGGGACGGCGTCACGCCTCTCCAGTGGTTCAAGTGACATCCGCACCTGCTGGCGACAAGCTGAATGCCCTCGAACAACAGTTGAGCGACGCAGGCCACGAGCGCGAAGCGTTGAAGGTGCAACTCTCGGGACGGGATCGAACGATCCAGGAACTGCAGCGCCAGATTGAGGACGAATCCGCGGCTCTAACCGAGGCGAAAAGCGCGCAGGCCAATCTGGAGCGTTCACTCCAGGATGCGGTAGACGATAAACAGCAAATTGCACAACAACAAAGCAGGGCGAGCCAAAGCCTCGATGCTGCCCAGGCGTCACTAAAGAAAATGCAGGCAGACCTCGACTCCGTGCGACAACAGCGGGACCAAGACGAATTGCGGGCCGGGAGCCTGGAAGCACAGATCAAGGACCTCAACGGACAGCTGAGACAGAGTCAACAGATGGCCGGTAAGCAAGAAGACTTGCTCGCCGAAGATCGAGATATCCGCGACTTGATGGGAGCGCGCGACCTCTATATCGCTGAGGTCTACGATGTCGCTCGTGACGGAGCGACGCAGAAGCCGTACGGCAGAGTCTTCTACACGAAAGGCAAGTCCCTCATCTTCTATGCGTACGACCTGGATCAGCAGCCGGGCGTGAAAAATGCCAGCAGTTTTCAAGCATGGGGACAGAGCGGTCCGGATCGGCAACAGGCCCTAAACCTTGGCATCTTCTACCAGGACAGCGTGGCGAAGAAGCGCTGGGTGCTCAAGGTCGATGACCCGCACACGCTCGAGCAGATCAACGCTGTCTTCGTCACGGTCGAGCCTCAGGGAGGAAGCCATAAGCCGAGCGGGAAGTCTTTGCTTTTTGCCTCTCTAAGGATCGAGCCCAATCATCCTTAGCTCGGACGCCTGCGGTCGCCAACGCTCACCGCAAATGTTTTGAGAAGTCCGATTGATACAACTGGGAATTCTCCTGCGTAGGTCGAGAGAGCTTTTCTGAAATTCCTCGGTCACAGGAGAGCCAGCGTGCGATGGCGTCACACTCTCTTCGTTAGCCTTCTGATCGTCCTTTTCATTTCGCGCGTCCTTGCGCAGTCTCCGAACGGAACAATCAGCGGGCTAGTTGTCGATCCAACAAGCGCGGTCATTGTTGGAGCCGATATTCTGGTCGCAAATGACGCCACCGGAGTTCAGTATTCGGCAAAGACGAATGGAACC
>Ga0187782_10003603_pt1 | contig 11562 bp, 10 predicted proteins | sample 0715_SJ02_MP15_2_FD_132454 | JGI IMG/M metagenome (GOLD analysis project Ga0187782, IMG submission 132454) | Tropical peat soil microbial communities from peatlands in Department of Meta, Colombia - 0715_SJ02_MP15_20_MG | ecosystem: Environmental > Terrestrial > Soil > Wetlands > Peat | place...
CGCAGCCGCAACGATCGCCGCCGCCGCGCCCGTGCTTGCGCCGAACAGGCCGAGGCGCAGGCCTTGCAAGCGTGGCTCGGATACGATCCAGGCAATCGCGCCTTTGAGCCGGTCGGCGAGTAGAGGGATGTCGAAGACGTTCTGTCGGTCGCGCGCTTCTTCTTCCGTTAGCAGATCGAAAAGGAGGGTCGCGAAGCCACGCCGGTTGAGGGCCTCCGCGACCGCGACGTTTCGAGGGCTGAGGCGGCTCGAGCCCGAGCCGTGAACGAAAATGACGCAGCCCCTTGCGTCCTGTGGCGCGGATAATTCGCCTTTCAGGCCGAGTGGCGGAATGGCGACCTCGCGCCGGGCGGGCGGATCGTCATTGAGCTGCGGCGCGGCGGGTTCGACACTTGGCGCCTGATTGATGAGGGCGATCGTCTCCTCGTCGCTGAGCTGATGGAAGTCGTCGTAGAAGGCGCCGACGCCCATGAAGCCGTGCGGCGCGTGCAGGCAAACGATCTCGTCGGCATGCTCCTTCATTTCGCCGAGCGTTTCCGGCGGCGCGACGGGCGCGGCGAGGATGAGACGCGCCGCGCCCTGACGTCTGAGCGCATCGAGCGCGATCCTGGCGGTTGCGCCGGTCGCCAGCCCATCGTCGACGACGATTGCGGTGCGGCCTTTCGGGTCGATTCGCGTGCGGCCCCTAAAATAGAGCGCGCGCCGGCGCTCGATCTCGGCGACTTCGCGCCTGGTGAGCGCAGCGAGCGTCGCCGCGTCGACGTCAAAGGCGCGGCGCACGTCCTCGTTCACCGTGGTCTGAGGCGTCGCGCCGTCGAAAACGGCGCCGAGCGCGAGCTCAGGTTGGCCGGGCGCGCCGATCTTGCGCACAAGCGCGAGGTCAAGCGGCGCGTTGAGCGCGCGGGCGATTTCGACCCCGACCGGCACCCCGCCGCGCGGCAGCGCGTAGACGACGGGCGCTTGCAAAGAGAGCGCCTTCAACCGCTCGCCGAGCTCGCGGCCGGCCGCAAAACGGTCGTGGAAGCGCGAGAAACTTCTCATCATCCCGTCTCTCGTCGGGCCGCTCGGACGCGTCCGCTGGGCCCCTCCCTCGCAGGGGCAAATCTTATGACGTATCGCTCCCGCCGTCTTCATTGACTTGGCGCATGGCGCCGCTCGCACCCGCCGCTCAGCCTTAAATCGAAGTTCCGTCGTTTGGGATCAACGGCCATGAGCGAACACGCCTTCGACGTCGTCGTCATCGGCGCTGGACTTGGCGGCCTCACCGCCGCGGCGACGCTCGCCAAGGAGGGGCGCAAAGTCTGCGTGCTCGAACGCAATCACGCGGTCGGCGGCGCAGCCTCGACATTTAAAATCGGCGCGCTCACCGTCGAGCCGTCGCTGCATCAGACCGCCGATCCGCGGGATCCCGCGCAGCCGACGCACGCGATCTTAAGGCGCCTCGGGCTCTTGGAGACGATTGAATGGGCGCCGGTCTCGCCCTTCTATACGGTGCGCGGCGGACCCATTGGCGAGGCGTTCGATCTGCCGGTCGGCTTTTCGGCCGTGCGCGAGGCGCTCGCCGCCCGCTTCCCCGAGAGCGCCGCCGCCAGCGATGCGCTGGTTTCGGACATGGAGCGCCTCTCCGACGGGATCGCCGATCTCGTGATGGCGCGGGACGAGCATTCGCTTAAGCGTCTTGCGCGCGGGGCGATCGAGCTGCGCGGCGCGCTTGGCCAGTGGCGCTTAAGCCTGCACGACGCCTTCGAACGCGCCTTCGGGGAGAATGAGGGGCCGAGATGCGCGCTTGCCGGCAACCTTGCTTATTACGCCGACGACCCGCGCACGCTGCGTTGGCTTTTCTTCGCGGCGGCGCAAGGCGGCTATTTGCGATCGGGCGGCGTCTACGTGAAGGGCGGCTCGCGCGTGCTGAGCCTGAAGCTTGCCAAGGTCGTCATGCGCGCAGGCGGCGCGGTCCGCCTCGGGCGAGACGCGACCGCGATTGTTTCGGACGAATTTGGCCGCGCCGCCTGGGTGCGTCATGTCGACGCCAAGTCGCGTGGCGATGAAGAGGCTTTGCGCGCGCAAGTGGTGCTCGCCAACTGCGCGCCTTCCGTCGTCGCCGACATGCTCGACGAGCCCGCGAAAGGCGCGTTTGCCGCGGCCTATCGCGGCCGGCCGCTGTCGACCTCGCTGTTTACCGCGCATTTCGGGTTGAAAGTCGCGCCGTCGAAATTTGGCCTCACGCATTACGGGCAGATCGTCCTGCCCGCGTGGATGAGGGCGCTCGACGAAACGCCTTTGTCGGCGAAGGCGCTCGCGGCCGATCCCGGCGAACGGCTGCCGATCTACGGCATCGCCAATTACAGCGCGATCGACAGCGGCCTCGCCGAAGGCGGGCCGGCGCTGGTGACGGCGGTGGGGCTTGACCGCCTCGACAACTGGGCAGGTCTGACGCGCGAGCAGGAGAAGGCGCGTCGCGAGCGGTGGCTTGACTGCTTCCAAGCGGCGCTCGATCGCGATTACCCGGGCTTCGCTTCGGCGGTCGCCGAGCGCCAATTCCTCAACGCGCGCTCGATGCGCGGTTTTTTGAATACGCCGGAGGGCGCCGTCTACGGCTTCGCCCCCTCGCCGCCGCACTCGCTTTGGGTCGGCCCCTGGCGCGGGCCCCGAACGCCAATTCCCAATCTCTTTCTCGCCTCTGCCTTCGGCGGCGGCGGCGGATTCACGGGCGCGATGATGACTGGCGCGGAGGCCGCAGAGATGGCGGCGTCGCAATTGCGAGCCCGGGTCGCCGCAGTAACGTGAGGGAGCGCCGGCGAGGCTGGAAGACGGCGAGACCTCTCGCCTGGCTCCACTTTCTTATGCGTCGCCTCTAGCATCCGGCCCAAGCCCGCCGCGATGTAAGGACATGCCCGATGATCGACGAAGCTCCGCTGTTGACGGTTCGCCGCAACTTTGCCCGTCCGAGCGAGGCGCAGGCGGCGGCGCTGAGGGGCGCGCCGACGTGCTTCCTCGCCGACGCCCTCGGCGGGCGCGGCGCGCTTGACGCCGCGATCCGTCCGATCGACGAGCAAAACGCCGCCTTCCTTGGCGTCGCAATCACTTGTCATACGGGCCCGGCCGACAATCTCGCGGCCTTTGGGGCGCTCGAAGCCTTGAGGCCTGGCGACGTCGTCGTCGCCGCTACGGATCGCTTTCTAAAGACGGCGGTGATCGGCGATCTCTATTTCGGCATGGCGCGCAATCGCGGCTGCGCCGCTTTCGTCACCGACGGCGCGGTCCGCGATATTGTGGGCCTACGCGCCGTAGGCATGCCGTGCTTCGCCGCGGGCGTGACGCCGAACTCGCCGGCGCGCAACGGACCCGGGACGGTCGGGGCTGCGGTCGTGATCGGCGGCGTCAGCGTCGAATCTGGGGACATTATCGCCGGCGACATCGACGGCGTCGTCGTGGTGCCTCGCAACGAGATCGATCGCGTCATCGCGCGCCTTGCCGACGTGCTGAAGGCCGAGGCCGCGCTCGACGCCAAGGTGCGCGAAGGCCTTGAGCTGCCTGAGTTCGTGGCGAAGCTTTATGCGGCCGGGAGGGTCAAGGAGATTGGTTGAGGTAGCGTCCTTCTCCCCGCGCTGGCGGGGAGAAGGTGACCCGAAGGGTCGGATGAGGGGCCTAAGCGGACTTATCCGGAGGGGCATGCGCGAGCCCCTCACCCCAACCCTCTCCCCGCTTGCGCGGGGCGAGGGGAATTCACGGCAGCCTGTAGACCCTGATCGCCGTGTCGCGCCAAAACTTGCGCTTTTCGGCCGCGCTCGCGCCGTCCAAAACTTCGTCGAGAATCTCGACCCACATCGGATATGGGTGCGTAAGCTCGGACACCGTCCAGTCGCTGCCATACATCACGCGGTCAAAGCCGAAACACGAGATGACGTGGTCGACATAGGGCCTGAGCTGAGCCTTCGTCCAACCTTTATGATCGGCCTCGGTGATCACGCCGGAGACTTTGCAAACGACGTTGTCAAGCGCGGCCAGTTCGCGGATCTCGCCCCACCACGGCTCGCGTAGGCCATATTTGATGTCCGGCTTGCCGATGTGATCAAGCACGAACGTGACGTCCGGAGCGCGGCGGGCGAGCTCGAGGCCGTAGGCGAGCGCAAAGCTCTTCACGCAGATGTCGAAGACAAAGTCGTATTTCGGCAGAAGCCTTAAGGCGGCGAGGAAATCGGGCTGAAGACACATCGCCGGGTCCGGCTCGCCCTGGATGAGCCGGCGCACGCCGTTGACGCCCTTGATCGCCGCGAGCGCCTTCAGGTCGGCTTCGACCGACACGCCCTTCTCGAGGGGCGCATGCGCGACGATGCCGCAAAGGCGGGGATCGCGGTCGGCAAGCTCGCGAACAAACGCCGCTTCCCGCATATGCAATCCGGGATCGACCGCCACTTCGACGAACACGATTTTGTCCACCGCGACGGGGCCCCGCGCCTTGTCGAAGTCGTCGAGAAGATAGGTGCGGTTGATCGCCGGCGCGCCTTTCAGCCAGCCGTACGACAAGCGCTTGACGTCATAAAGATGCACGTGGCTGTCGACGATGGCGAAGTCAGGCACGGCGCCCTCCGCGTTCGCTGCCGGCGGCAAGACCGGCCGCCCCGATCCGCGCATCCGGCCGGAAAAGACTGTCGGGCGTGATTTCAGCGATCGACTTCACGCCCAAGAGGCCCATGACGCGATCGATCTCGGAGCGATAGAGCTCAAGGATATGCGCGACGCCGTCTTGGCCGGCGACGGTGAGGCCCCACAGGTGCGGACGGCCGATCAGGCAGCATTTCGCGCCGAGCGCCAACGCCTTCACCACGTCGACGCCGCGGCGCACGCCGCCGTCGATCAGCGCCGGGACGCCGCCGGCAAGCGCATCGACGATCGCCGGCAGGCAATCGAGCGACGCCGGCGCGCCGTCGAGCTGGCGGCCGCCATGATTTGAGACGACGATTCCGTCGACGCCGTGCAGCGCGGCCTCGGCCGCCTCGGCTGGGTCTAGAACGCCCTTTAGGACGAACGGGCCGTTCCACGCCTTGCGGATCCAGTCGACGTCCTTCCAGCTCAAGGACGGATCGAGGAGGTCGCTCATGCGCTGCGCCAGCGTCGCGAGGTCGCTCTCTTCGCCCGCACGGACATAGTTGCCGAAGGTGAGCCGCGGCAGGGCCTTGCGCATGCGCAGGAGCCACCGGAGTTTCAGCGTCATCGCCGCAATGTCGAGCGCGGAGAAGCGCGGCGGGATGGCAAAGCCGTTCTCGATGTTGCGCCACCGATTGCCGGTGAGCTGATTGTCGATCGTGAGCACGAGGGCGTCGAACTTGGCGGCTTCGGCGCGGTCGATGAATTCGCGCGTGAAGCCGCGGTCGCGATAGACGAAGATCTGCATCCAGCGCGGCTCGGCGCCGGTTGCGGCGAGCGCTTCGATCGTGCAGACGGAGGCGTGCGACAGGCAATAGGCGGTGCCGGCGGCGTTGGCCGCGCGGGCGGCGGCCAGTTCTCCATCCGGCCAGTGCAGGCCCGCCAGGCCCGTCGGCCCGATGGCGACCGGCATGGACAGCTTGCGGCCGAAGAGGTCGATGGAGAGATCGCGCAGGCCCGCGCCCTGCAGCGGGCGCGGCACGAGCTCCACCTTGTCGAAGGCGGTCTCGTTGCGGCGCATGGTGATCTCGCTCTCCGCGCCGCCATCCGCGTTGTCGAAGACCGCGCGTGGGAGCACGCGCTTGGCGATCTCGCGCATCGCGCCCACGCTGAAGCCCTCCCGCTTCAGCCGCTTGGCGGTCCATGCCATTCGCCGCCCTCCCGTGACGGGCCGCGTTAGACCGCGGCGAGGGCGCTCTTGTCAAAGGCCTAAGGGACTTTTTGGAGCGATCCGTCAGGCCGAAACGATCAGCGCGCGGGCTGAGCGCCGAACCGGTTCTGTCCGGGCGAGCCGGCGGTCGCCAGCCAGACGATGAGCACGATCGTGCCGATGATCGGAATGACGCTGATCAGCAGCCACCACCCCGATCGATCGGTGTCATGCAGCCTGCGCACGCCGACCCCCAACGAGGGCAGGATGGTCGCGAGCCACAAGAGTATCCGCAAAACGGGGTAGTTGATGACGTAAGTATCGATAAGGATGGCGACGAGATAGGCGAGCGCCAGCGCCAGCGCGAACCACCAATATTCCGGTCGCGCGGCCCGGCCCTCAAAGCCGACGTATTTTGTCAGGCATGTCTGAACGGCTTCGGTGAATCCCATGGAGAGTCCCCCTCACGCGAGCCGATCGACAACCGCCCCAGCCGAGATCGGCGCGTCGCATTTCACAGTCCATGCCTGTTTTTCAGGGCGCTGGGCGACGGTTAAGCATAGTGTCGCCACGAGCGCGCGCAAGCCGCCGCGCGGCGCGTCGGCTAGTCGATCCCCAGTTCGATGCGCACCGGCACGTGGTCGGAGGCCTTCTCCTGTCCGCGCATCGCCTTGTCGATCGCAACCGACTTCAGCCGATCGGCCGCTTGCGGGGACAGGAGAAGGTGGTCGATGCGGATGCCGTTGTTGCGCTGCCAGGCGCCGGCCTGGTAATCCCAGAAGGTGAAGAGGCCGCCTTCGTCCGTCGTCGCGCGCAGCGCGTCGGCGAAGCCGAGCGCCATGAGCTCGCGGAATTTGGCGCGCGTTTGCGGCAGGAAAAGCGCGTCTTTAACCCACAGCTCCGGCTTCGCCGCGTCGCGCGGCTCGGGGATCACGTTGTAGTCGCCGGCGATGACGAACGGCTCTTCGAGCGCGAGCAGCTTTCGCGCATGCGCGATGAGCCGGTCCATGAAGGCGAGTTTGTAGTCGTACTTTTCGCCGGGCGTCGGGTTGCCGTTCGGGAAATAGACGTTGGCGAAACGCAGCACGCCCGTCTTGATCGACACGACGGCCTCGATGTAGCGCGCCTGTTCGTCCTTCTCGTCGCCCGGCAATCCGCGCGCGATCTCGAACCGGTGCTTCGAAAGGATGGCGACGCCGTTGAAGGTCTTTTGACCGTGCGTGGCCACGTTGTAGCCAAGGTCCTCAACCTCCGCCCTCGGAAACGCGTCGTCGAGGCACTTGATCTCTTGCAGGCCCAAAACGTCCGGGCTCGTCTCCTTCAGATAGGAAAGGAGATGCGGCAGGCGCTGGCGAACGGAATTGACGTTCCAAGTGGCGATGCGCAGGGCGGCCCCCGACGGTTCGTTGCAAGTGGACCATGACACGCTGGCGACGTCCGCGCGACTCCGTCATCCCCAGCGCTTCTGGCCCCACATCCATTGTTCCGGCGCTTCGCGGATGAAGGCCTCGAAGCGCGCCTGAAGCGCCGCGGTCGCCGCGCGGATGTCGGCGTCAGGATCGTCGGTGACGGGGAACTCGACGCGCTCGAGGCGGAGCGAGTATCGCACCCCCGGCAGTCGTTTGACGCGCGCCGCGCAAAACGGGATTTTCTGCGAGCGGGCGATGAACGCGGGAAAGGCGTTCGACATCGCCTCGCGGCCGAAGAACGGCACGCTCTGCCCGCGGACCTCGCGCTGGTCGGCGAGGAAGGCGACGACGCCGCCCGCGCGGGCGCGCTTGAGCAGCGTGTGTCCGGTGCGCAGCGATTTCGCTGCGAGGCCGCCGGGATAGAGGGGCGCGCGCGCCTTCAGGAGCCACGCTTCGACAAAGGGATTGGTGAGCTGCTGATAGACGCCGGTAAACGGCACGGCGAAGTCGAGTCCGGGAAAGGCCAGCGTCTCCCAGTTGCCCATGTGCGGCGCGCACACGACGAACGGGCCGCCGGCCACGATGGCCATGACCGCCTCGCGGTCCTCGTAAGCGAGCCGCCCCTCGTCGTGAATCTGCTTGAGATGGAAGAACTCGGCGAACGAGCGACCGAGATTGTCCCACATCGCAAGCGCAATTTCCCGCCGCTCGGCCTCGCTCTTCTCAGGGAAGGCGAATTTGAGATTCGCCATCGCGCGGCGATGACGCTCCAGACGTGGGGCGACCGCCCGCCAGAGGAAGCCTGAAAGCGCCGAGGCGCGCTCTAGCGGCATGGCCGAAAGGAGCCCAGCGAGGAGACGAAATCCGGCATATTCGAGCCCGTAGCGCACGCGGAGCCACGGGCTGAGGCGAGAAGAGGCGTTGGACAAGGCCGCCCCCGCTTGGCAGGGCCGGGCGAGGGGCGTCAAGAGCCGGCGCCTCATTCGACAAGAAAGCTCGTCGCGCCGGGAGGCGAGAGGGGCGTTGTGCGCAGACAGGTTCCGTTCGGCGTTCCGATGCCCTAGATTTTGCTTCCAAGGCGTCGGGCTTCGGAAGAACGCGGCTCGCAGGGAGGACGGCGATGAGCGAACAAACGAAATATCAGCTGAGCGAAGATCGGATCCCGAAGGCCTGGTACAACATCGCTGCCGACCTGCCGCCCTTGCCCCCGGTGCTGCACCCCGGCACCGGCAAGCCGATTGGCCCTGGCGACCTCGCGCCGCTATTCCCGATGGCCCTCATCATGCAGGAGGTGAGCCAGGAGCGGCGGATCGAGATCCCGGACCCTGTCCGCGACATTTACCGCCTCTGGCGCCCGACGCCCCTCTACCGCGCCCGCCGCCTCGAGGAGCGTCTCAAGACCGGCGCGCGCATCTTTTATAAATACGAGGGGGTGAGCCCGACCGGCAGCCATAAGCCGAACACGGCGGTCGCGCAGGCCTTTTACAACAAGGCCGAGGGCGTGACGAAGCTCGCGACCGAAACGGGCGCCGGCCAATGGGGCTCGTCGCTCGCCTTCGCCGGATCCTTGTTCGGCATCGAGGTCAAGGTCTTCATGGTCAAGGTTTCCTATGACCAGAAGCCTTATCGCCGGGCGCTGATGGAGACCTACGGCGCACGCTGCGTCCCGAGTCCAAGCGAGGAGACGGATTCAGGCCGCGCAATTCTCGCCAAAGACCCGAATTCGCCGGGCAGCCTCGGCATCGCGATTTCGGAAGCGGTCGAGGTCGCGGCGAAGAACGCCGACACGAAATATTCGCTCGGCTCGGTGCTCAACCACGTGCTGTTGCATCAGACCGTCGTCGGGCTCGAGGCGATCGAACAGATGGAGGCGGCGGGCGCCTATCCCGACATCGTCATCGGCTGCGTCGGCGGCGGCTCGAATTTCGCGGGCCTGGCGTTTCCGTTCCTTGGCGAGAAGCTCAAGAACAAACGCGACGTCCGCGTGATCGCGGTCGAGCCCGCCGCTTGTCCGACGCTGACGCGCGGCCGCTATGCGTTCGATTTCGGCGACACCGGACATTTGACGCCGCTCGTGAAGATGCACACGCTCGGTTCAACGTTCATTCCGCCGGGTTTCCACGCCGGGGGACTTCGCTATCACGGCGCGGCGCCGCTGGTGAGCCACCTGAAGGAGCTCGGCCACATCGAGGCGCGCGCCTATCACCAGAACCCCTGTTTCGCAGCCGGCGTCGAATTCGCGCGCGCCGAGGGCATCGTGCCGGCGCCGGAATCGAACCATGCCGTGCGAGCGGCGATCGACGAGGCGTTGAAGGCGAAGGAGGAGGGGAAGACGCCGACGATCCTCTTCAACCTGTCCGGCCACGGCCATTTCGATATGCAAGCCTATACGGAGTACCTCGCCGGCAAGCTCAGAGACGAGGACTACGACGAGGCGAAGCTCAGCGCGGCCTTGGCGGAGCTGCCGAAGGTCGCGGCCGAGTGACCGGCTCCTTCTCCCCGCTTCGGCGGCGAGAAGATGGCCCGAAGGGCCGGATGTGGGGCGCGCGGGCTAACCCGGAAGGGCCTTTGCAGCCCCTCACCTCCGCCCTCTCCCCGCTCAGCGTGGAGAAGGGGGAGTTCTCGCATTGACATATCGCCTTTGCGCGGGCGCCGCGCTGCAATAGATGAGGCCGCATGCTCCAGCGGCTCGTCGCTCTCGCGGTTTTGCTCGCCCTCGCTGCGGCGGGGGCGTTTTATCTCGTTCGTCGGCCGCCCGTTGAGCCGCCGACCTGGCAGGGCTACGCCGAAGCCGATTTCGTCAAAGTCGGCCCGACCCAGCAAGGGCTCGTCACGCGCGTTCTCGTCAGTCGGGGCGACCATGTGGCTAAGGGCGCGCCGCTTTTCGAGCAGGATTCAACCGCCGACCGCGCAGCCTTCGATCAGGCGCAGTTCGCGTTGCAGCAGGCCGAGGAGCAGCTCGCCGACCTGGAGGCGCCGGCGCGCGAGACGGAGATCCTGCAGGCGGAAGCGAACTTGCGCGACTTGGAGGCCGCGCGGGACAAGATCGCCTCCGATCTTCAGCGCAACCAGGCGCTGCTCGACAAGGGCGCGGCGACCGCTCAGCTTGTCGCCGAGGAGCAGGACGACCTGCGCTCGGCCGAGGCCAAGATCGCGGCGCTCAAGGCGCAGATCGAACAACTGAAGGAGTCGACCGGCCGGCAGGCGCAGATCGAGGCGCAGAGCAACGCGGTCGAGGCCGCGAAAGCCGCCCTTGAGCAGGCGCGTTGGCGGCTCGATCAGCGCTCCGTCGCCTCGCCCGTCACCGGCGTCGTCGCCGATGTTTTGGCAGAAGCCGGAGAAACGCTTGCCGCCGGCGCGCCGGTCGTCTCGCTGCTGCCGCCGGAGAACATCTACGTGCGCTTCTTCGTTCCCGAGCCTTCGCTTTCGGGATTGAAAATCGGCGACACGGTCGGCCTCGCGTGCGAACTTTGCCCGCCCGATTATGTCGGCGTCGTCTCCTATATTTCGCCGCAGGCCGAATACACGCCGCCCTTCATCTACAGCGAGACGACGCGGGCGAAATTCGTCTTCCTCGCCGAGGCCAGGCCCTCGCCGTCGATCGCCGCCAAGCTCAACCCGGGCCAGCCGGTCACCGTGCGGTTCGGAGCCGGCCCATGCAAGAAATCGTCATACACGGTGAGAACCTGCGCAAGAGCTTCGGCGACTTGAAAGTCGTCGACGGACTGACGCTGCAGGTCAAGAAGGGCGAGATCTGCGGCTTTCTCGGCGCCAACGGGTCGGGCAAGACGACGACGATCCGCATGCTTTGCGGATTGCTCGCGCCCGACGGAGGCTCAGGGACCTGCGTCGGTTACGACATTTTCGGCGAACCTCTAAGCATCCGCCGTCAGGTCGGCTACATGACGCAGCGCTTCAGCTTCTACGAGGACTTGACCGTCTTCGAGAACCTGAACTTCGTCGCGCGCGTCTACGAGATGCCGAACCGGCGCGAGGCGGTGCAGGGCATTCTCGACCGGATGGGCCTTCAAAACCGCCGCAATCAGCTCGCCGGCCACCTGTCGGGCGGTTGGAAGCAGCGCATGGCGCTCGCCGCCTGCGTGTTGCATCAGCCGAGGCTCTTGTTGCTCGACGAGCCGACGGCCGGCGTCGACGCCAGGGCGAGGCGCGAATTCTGGGACCTTATTCATGACATGGCGGCCGAGGGCCTGACGACGCTCGTCTCGACCCACTACATGGACGAGGCCGAGCGCTGCAGCCGCATCGTCTACCTCGCCGAAGGGCGCATCGTCGTCCAGGGCGCGGCGGACGCGGTCGTCAAGAGCGCCGGTCTTATCACTTTCGAGGCGAGCGGCG
>Ga0187782_10003604_pt1 | contig 11562 bp, 6 predicted proteins | sample 0715_SJ02_MP15_2_FD_132454 | JGI IMG/M metagenome (GOLD analysis project Ga0187782, IMG submission 132454) | Tropical peat soil microbial communities from peatlands in Department of Meta, Colombia - 0715_SJ02_MP15_20_MG | ecosystem: Environmental > Terrestrial > Soil > Wetlands > Peat | place...
CAACTCGAGCGCCTGCAGCGCATGCGCCTTGGACAGCCGATTGCGCCACCGCTTAAACTGGATGTGAACCACTGATTTGCTGAACAGCCTCAGGAGTCACCCAAGACCGGCCATCAAGGGTTAGCTGAAAACCGTCCATAGGTAAGGCCCGGGACATTAACTCCGGGGGAAGCCTTCGTAGGCTGCTTGGGCATGGGCAATGTCTTGAGCGAAGAGAAGAAACGGCAAGGCCCCCAATGGAATTTCGTGGTCGTCTTTTCTCCATTTCTGTCTACCGCGCGGCGCCAGCCCATCAGCCTCTACCTCCAACAATTATGGCGACACCCATTGTCTGTGGCTTTGGCTCTCGGTCTGTATCGCATGCGCCTCGCCTGAAGCGGATTGCGTAGGTAGCTTTCGATGATGCAGAGAAGTATGTGTTCGTTCGCGTTTGCATCCTATGAAGATTTTCGGGCGATCGAAACCACCGCGGACCCCGGCGCGCGGTCTACGTGACCTTCGCGAACGCGGGTGAGTGGGCATGGTTTTTCCGTAATTTGACAAACCACTGCCAGATAAGTGCATTTAACAGATTGTGACCGGCGTCACCAATATCGCGCAGATATCTTAAGACTCAGTAATATATCGCCTTGTGAAGAGAACCGATTTTTGGATGGCGAATTGCCGGCTCTAAGCCGGGGTAGTTTATTCCGTTCCGAGTTTGGGGCATCTGCTTCGGCACATTCTGACGGGTGGAAGTGCGCTTGGGCAGGCCAGGGACTGACCCGGTACGCACAAATGTCCATGTGCCGATGGCCGTACCCTGGGAAAACCAAGCGGGTGGCTATGGCGTTCATGCTCGGGCGAACCTTTAACAGGGAGGAACGCATGAAAATTGCAAGACACTCACTGGCAGTGGTGCTAGCGCTGGTCGGCCTTATGGGTTCAAGTGTTGCGCGGGGAGACAGCGTCAGCACCTTCAATGTAAGCGGGACTTTCGCCGACGGCTCGACGGTATCGGGTACGGTGACGATCGACACCAACAACGGTACGGTTCAGACGCTCGATCTGACTGAGTCGAATTTGCCCTATGGTTCGCTGAACAACTCCACCATCGATGGCATCGACTCCTATGGGAACTACGCCATCGTTGGTTGGGGGAACCCACCCTCCCCCGCGAGCGACGCAATCTGGTTGTATATTCCGGTGGGTTCTCTGGTAGGTTTCACTGGCTCGCAGCTCTGTTCGTCGGATTACCAAACGGGATGCAGCGGCGACTTGAGCCAGTACGGTTATTCGACCGGGGGTTCTGGGGGTTTTGACGATGGTATGGTTTCTGGTTCAATAACCGCCATTGCCACCCCGGAGCCATCTTCGATTATCCTCCTCGGCACGGGCCTATTGGGCTTGACCTTGCTCTACAAGCGAATTGTGTGATCTTTGCCTGAATTGGCTTTGGCAGGGTAAGAAGAACTAAGTCCTAGGCCATCCTCGTTCGCCGGTTTTGAAGTGACCACTGAGGAGCCAGGACAATCCGTCTTGTCCCGACAGTGATTCTCTCTCGGATAGAGCTGCTCGCAGACACGCTGGAGCGTACCTCCAGCTCTTAGAGTTACTTCTCCGTTTCAGCTCTCTGGCGGGCGAGAAGACGCTGAAAATACTTCGGACCCTCCTCCTTGTAGCAAAGAGTACAGCCCCTTAGGAATATCTCACATACCTGGGCGAGGCTTCTGTCTTCAGTTTCCGCGATCTGGGTTAGCGCCCTTTTCAGTTCCGCAGGAACTCTTCTCCCAATTTGTTCCGCTTTTCGCATCGGACACACCCGGAATTGTAAGTTACCTCCTTAGCGTTCGCAGACTATTCGCTTGACAGAATGCGGATGTGAACCACTGATTCGCTGAACAGTTGTGAAACTGGTTGAATCGTCTTGAGCGTGCGACCTGTCAGCCGAACTCTTGTCCTCCGTTAAGGGAACCACAAAGGGGAAGGGTGCCGCTGAAGGTACTTCGACTTGGGAAGTCGAGGGCGAATACGAGTTGCCGAAGTAGGGGCCTGCTGATTGATCGGGTAACAAGTCTCGCAGGTGGCACTGACGTGCGCGGAGGTTGAGCTGTGCCTCGCGAGAAACAAGAGGTTTGACCCGAGTCGATCCGCTAGATAGCTTGCGTAATTCGTCGCGTCACGTACAAGTTGAAGCAAGAAGAGTTCCAGCCCAGGAGGGCCAGCAAATGTGCGCCGGACGGCACGGGAGCGTCGGGGCGAATTTCGACGTAGAAGAAAGACCATACGAGTTTTATCAACCCATCGATTCGAGCATAACTCCACGCTTTGCAGGTCCGGCCACTTTCATGCGGCTGCCGATTGTTTCGGATGCTCGGGAGACGGACATCGCCATGATCAAGCGGCTTCACGGCGTGACACGCGTTTCGCCGTTTGAGCTCTGCCGCATAGCCGATTTTGGGGACTCCCCAACAACTCCCATCGACCTCATGCGATCATTGGAAACCATCAGTGCGTTTGCGCGATCCGTTGTGGAGGCGGGCGCGACTCCCCTCGCCGTGGGAGGCGACCACCTCAGTTCTTTACCCCTCTTGCGCGGCTTCAAAGATAAAGGTCCACTGGCGCTAATCCACTTCGATGCACACCATGATATGGACAATACGTACTTCAGCGGGCTCAAGTACACACACGGAACGCCATTTCGGCGCGCCATCGAGGAAGGGCTCATTGATCCAAACGTATCGTTCAAATTGGGATACGGGGTTCGACTTCTTACACTGACGAAGAGGATTGGGCTCTTGAACAGGGCGTGCGAGTTATCCGGATTGAGGAAGTGGATAAACTGGGAATTCAAGGCGTTCTTAGTGAAATTCACCGGGTCGTAAGTCAGTCCCCGGCATATCTGACTTTTGATGTGGATAGCATAGATCCCGCTTTCGCGCCCGGCACGGGAACGCCGGAGTTTGGCGGCCTTCTTCCACGCGAAGTGAATGCGCTGTTGCGGGGATTGAATGACATCAAACTGTTGGGCGCAGATGTAGTAGAGGTTTCTCCGCCCTTTGATCCGAGCGGTAGCACAGCATTTGTCGCCGCCAACGTAGCCTTTGAAATCTTGTGCCTGCTCGCAACGGCTAAAACAAAGTGATCGCGGTGCAGATTTATCGATAGCGCGCCGCTTCCTTTCATGTTGATTCCAAATTCTCGACCTGCTCCCCCAAACTAATCCTAACAGCAGATTTCTTTTTGGTTCTTCGGGTAACGCGGTAATGCGAAAAGTGGGCAATAGAACGAGGGTTCCGCGGCTACTTATTTGAACAGTTGGTAGCGTCGACGTAGTGCAGTTGGACCTTTCCTGGCCGTAAAAGCGCGTGGGCGGGACCTTCAGCGCTTAGCGGGTAGTTTCACGATCAACTGAAAGGAATGGATGATCACTTCTGAGCCAGTGCTGGCGGATGCTTGAACGGTCACGACAGTCAACCGCGTGGGAGGCATGGCATTGCTGCAGCCCGTCAGTGATCCAATGCAGCAGCAGACCATTAATACGAGCGAACTCCACCAATAGCGATTCGTTGCTCCTGCCTGGAAAAGAAAGGCAGCGAAAAGCAACGGTAGAAACACCAGGCCAGCAAACAACGAGGAGGTTCCTTGCGGAGCAGGCAGAATCAACAGGGTCGAATCTTCGTGGCCGCCGCTGAGAACGCTGGGAGAGAATTCGCAGCGATAGCCGGCCGGAACTCCATTTGCGCACGAAAGCGTTACGCTCTGCTGGAAATTTCCGGTCGGAAGTAAATTCACCTTCAGCGAGACTTCCGACGAGGACTTCGCCGGCTGCGGTACAACTTGGAGAGAGAACCCTGGACCTGCGGAAGACCATTCTTCTGTGAAAGCGGGAGAAACGGAGGGCGCAAGGGCAGAAGTTCCTCCGTAACTGGCTGTGAGCACATGCTGGCCACCGGCAAATTCCGGGATTGCGAGCACTGCGACGCCAGAGGAGTTCAGTGGAGCCGTGCCGAGGATTCCTCCGGAGTCGAGAAACGTTACTCGGCCGGAAGAAGACGAGTTGCCGGATGAAACGGTAGCTTGCAACCATTTACCACCAGACGAATCCGTTTGCAGCGCCAGCGCGACGTAAGTCGCAATCGCGACCCCCGGCGCGGCGTTGATCGAAATGTTTTGCGGGGAAGAAAGCGCTCCGCCATACGGCCCGTTGGCGTTGAACGCTGCCTGAATCGAATGCGCGCCGGCTGACAGCGACGCTGTGCTGAAGCTCACCTGGCCCTGGGCGTTGAGCGCAAGCGTGCCCAGCAGTTCGCTTCCGTCGTAAAAAGAGACGCCGCCGAACGGGGTGCCTGCATTCGACGTAACTTGCGCAGCGAACGTCAACACGGTTCCTGACGTTGCCGATGTCGAGGAGGCACTGAGCGACACGGCGGTGGCGTCAGCGGTGACATTGACCGGAACGGGAGCGGAAGTGCTCGGCGAGAAAATCGCGGCAATATAGGTCAGGGGAAGCGCGTAGCCGATTTGCGTATAACCTTGATACTGTGCGGAGAGGGTGTGGCTGCCGGGTGCAAGCAAATTGGTGTCGAACTGTGCTGCACCGCCCGAATTGATATCCGCAGAGCCGATGACGTTGCCCCCGTCAAGAAACGTGACCACGCCGGCAGGCACGGAAACGGGGCTCGTGACAGTGGCCGTCAGGCGAATGGTGTTGGAGGCTAGGATCGTGGAAGGCGACACGACCAGTATCGTATTCGTTGCGTAGGTCGGCGGGTCAATATTGTCATTTGTTGAGAAGCTCTTTGGGGCATAGGTACTGTCGCCGTTGTACATCGCAGTGATGGTGTGCTGACCGGGTATGAGACTTCCAGTGTAGGAGTAAGAAGCCGACCCGTTCTGAACCGAGGCGTCCGCGGAAAAGATGCCATCAACGCTAAAACCCACAGCTCCCGTGGGCACCGGACCGCTGCCGGATTGCGGTGAAACGGAGAGAGTAATCGTGAAGGGTTGGCCGGCGATCGACGGTTCGGGTGCGACCGAAAGCGTGCCGGTGACCGAAGCGCCAGAGCTGGGATTCGCGTTGGGCTCATTCAAGAGGACAATGACGGTGGTTCCAGAATAATTGGGTCCCGAACTGCCCACATAGCCGTCACCATTCGCCACCACAACGTCGGGATAACCGTCTCCGTTCACATCGACAACGTTTACCACCGACATCGAACGGCCCGCAACGTAATCCACTTCGCTGTCGAATTGGCGTCCGCCGAGATTCATCATGACGGCAATGGTGGCGCCGTCGCTCATGACCAGATCCGGCAGCTTGTCACCGTTCAAGTCGGCGATGATTATCTGGGTGTAGGCGTGCCGAACCGGAATATACGCGGGCGGCTGAAACGTTCCATTCCCGTTCCCGTAGAAGATCGTCAGCGGGCTGACCGGCTCCAGATAGTTCGAGGATGAGGGAGCCAGGATGATGTCCGCGTTTCCGTCACCATCTACATCGCCCACCGTAACACCGGCATAAACGGCCGGCTGTAGCGCGATGCTCGCGAAAAAGCTGAAGGTGCCATCCCCGTTTCCGAGCCAAATCTCAAGGTGATCACTATAGTTCAAGACCAAGTCGGGTTTTCCGTCATTGTTCACGTCGCCGGCGTTGTACGTGCTCTCGTTGAACGGGACGTGAAGATTAGTCGTGACTGGCTCAAATGAATTGTTGCTCTGCCCGAGCGATACCACGGCTTGCAGCCCGGAAACCGCAACCATGTCCATCCGCCCGTCTCGATTGAAGTCCGCCATGATGGGCGAGCTATTCGCGACAGAAATGGGCGCGGAAAACGTACCATTGCCGAGATTGAACTGAATCGATTGAGCGCCGGGTATGGAGACATTGGGAAGCGCGGTGCCGACGTTCAGATCGGGCTTACCATCGCCGTTAAAATCCGCAGCATATACCGAGTAAGCAGGCGCTTGAGAACCGTAACTGGGATTGGGATCGGGCCCCAAAGTGAAATTGCCCTTGCCGTCTCCTAGGAGCAGGCGGGGATAGGTAGCCGGCAGCGTGACCGCGATATCCATATTGCCGCTACCACTAAACTGAGCGACAGCCGCAGCGCCCACGGGCTGCCCCATATCGTAGAAGGTGTCGCTAATGAATGTTCCGTCGCCATTCCCGAACAGCAGAACAATGCCACCTTCGACCGCCATGGCAATATCGACGTGCCCATCGCCGTTGAAATCCGCAACAACCGGAGTGACGGGCAAGCTCGAATAGGGACTCATGGAACCGCCGCAAATCGTCGTAAGTGTAGAAGCAGCGAAAGACGGACCGGTGCCGCCAAGTGATACTGCGAGCCCACTGGGGGTGTCAAAAACCAGGTCGGGAATGCCATCCCCATTCAAATCCACGGCGGCCACCAGCGGGTTGCCTTGAGAAGGAGAGTTGCCCAAGTCGACTAAGCTAGAAAACGTTCCGTCAGGATTGCCCTTGAGATAACCGAGTTGATAAAACACGCCCGGCGTGATGTCACCCGATGGATAGTAAACCGTGACCACATCCGGATGGCCATCTCCGTCAATGTCGGCCAGCAGGAATGGCCCCGCAGGAGTATTTAGGGAATAGTGCGTCGGGGCAGCAAAGGTGCCGTCGCCATTTCCCAGGAAAACGTAGAAATCAGCACCCAACGCATCCGCGACGAAAATGTCTGGATGGCCATCACCATTCAGGTCGAGAAGCTCGAACGGGGCAACAGAACTGGGCGTTATGTATGCCTGCAGAGTCTGCTCGTAGGTAAAACTCCCCGATCCGTTGCCCAGCAGTAGATCGATTGCGTAGCCGCCCTCCGAAGTGTCTAACACCACCAGATCGGCCCTACCGTCGCTGTTGATGTCTCCAACACCAATGGTTGGGCCAAAGCCGGGATAGCCATCGAACCCGGTCGGAGTGTAGGTAGTGAGCACCGGAGTGCCAAAGGTGCCGTCGCCATTGCCGGGAAACACCGCAACTATCACGCTTGTGGAGTTGCTACCAAGAAACAACAGGTCGACTTTGCCGTCGCCAGTGACATCGGCGACCGTAAGTGAGCAGCAAACTCCGGCAGGAAGGCCAATGTCTTGTCCGTGAGTGAACGTTCCGTTGCCATTGTTCAACAAAACGTGGGCAGCGCGCTGGTTGTATTGCGGGCCATCGACATACACCAGGTCCGGCTTGCCATCACCGTTCACGTCGGCAGTCACTAGGAGCAGGACATCCGACGCGGTTGGAATCACCGGAGGACTCTTGAACGTGATGGCTTTAGCGGCAGGCAACGTCAGCAAGCAAACCATCAAAGCGGCGAGTTGGCGGAAGTGGACACCACACCGGAAGGTGCGCATTTTGTGGCCTGACGAAGGAACCTCAACATAAAGCGGGCTAACTATAACACGAAAACCCAACGTGGATGGTGACTCAGCTATTACGGCCTGCATATATACATTGACTCGTCAACGGCTTGGCAGCAAAATAGACGCGGTTTGCGTTTAGGTCTTCACTGATAATCGCCACCGAGCCCACCGCCATGACGCGCTCCTTCCCGGTAGTTCTGTCGCCGCCTCAAAAAAGAGTTTTCGGGCTTCTTCTTTCGTTTGCTGCGCTCTGGGGCTGCGGAGGCGGCGGTGGTGGAGGCGGAGGGGGCCAGACATCGGAGGACTTCGCGCTCAGCGTGAGTCCAAACTCGATTTCGATCCCCGCAGGCGGGTCGGCAACGGTTTCCTTAACGGCGACGCCTGTGAATGGGTTTTCGTCGCAAGTCTCGGTGCAGCTCAACGGATTACCGGCTGGAGTGACCGCATCGCCTGCCAGCATTTCACTGACGCCCGGCACAGCACAGCCAGTGATACTCTCCGCTGGAATTGGCACCGGTAATGTCACGGCGACCGCGACCTTCGCGGGCACCTCGGGCTCCTTGAGTCATAGCGCAAGCTTAGGCATCGCGGTGACTGGAGTGGCGCAGACTTTGAGCACGCGCACGCGATATGTGCGGACCGACGCGGTCACCGAGTACTATCAATGGTTGAATACCCATTGGGTCGTTTATCATCAAGCGACCGCTCGATTCTTTGTCACCGATCCGTTCTCAAACCAGGTCTTTGTGTTCGATGGCAGTTCTCAGAAGGTCATTGGCCAGATGACCGTCCCGGGAGCGTTCGGCATCGACGACACTCCTGACCACACGACGCTGTACGTGGGAACCTTGATCGGCGACGTCTATTCGATTGATCCCGTCGCGATGCAAGTGAAGCACCGCTACATCGCTTCCGAAATCGGTCCGTATGGATACCAAGCCTTTTCCGCGCAGGTGCTCTCGGATGGACGCGTGGCGCTGCTGGGGGCTCAAGGCGGTATTCCCAGCGTGGACGGATCAGGCGGCTTTGCGATTTGGAACCCAACGGACAACTCCATCACTATTTACGGGGCCGCACCCGCGGGTGCGCCCACACAGGCGTTGTGTCCGATGGGGAATATCGGTGGGTTCACGCGCAGCGCGGACCGAACCGCCGTGTTTGTCGGCAGCGTAGATAGCGATGGCACGGTGTGCAGGATTAATGCAGGCACGGGGCAGCTGCTGTCCTTGGGAGTCGGCGGGTTTACGACCATGAAAATCGTCACCTCGCCGGACGGCCACTATCTAGCGTTTCCGAGTGGTGTGAATGGCGTCAATACCGTGCGGCTGTATGACGCGCAAACCCTCAATCTAGTCGCCACACTCAATGTAAATGGCGATGTCTCTTCCGCAAGCGACTTCGTGTTTAGCGCGGATTCCAGCATCCTCTTCGTTCCCGGCGACTCCATTGTATATGCCTACGATGTCGCATCGCAGCAGCAGATTGGCTGGATGTCAAATATCGTCGTGGAGTATACCAGTGGCGGTTTTGCTGTCGGTCCAGCCACCAATCCCATCTATGAAGCCAACGATGGCACTGGGCTTTTCTGCGGCCCCTTGGAAGAGGGATTCGGGTGCCTGGACACCAACCAGTTGCGGACTGGTCCGGTGGGTACGGCTTTTGCCAATGCTTTCCTGAACCCACTTACAGGTCCGGCATCGGGCGATACGGTGGTGCAATGGCAGGAGCCGGCAACGGTCACTGGGTCAACCGCAGTCTACTTCGGCGACAATTTGGCCTCGTCCGTCTCCGCGGTTAGCGGAAATCTCACGGCGACAACTCCGCCGGGTAACCCCGGCCCCGTGAATGTGTACTTGTTTAGTAACGACGGTGGAATGCAACTTATCGCCGACGGCTTCAGCTACGGGCCCACGATTTTGGAGGTGAGCCCCAATTTTTCGACGGCGGACGGTGGGGGCACAGGAGTGATTTACGGTTATGGCTTCGGCCCCGCGGGTGCTACCGAGTTGCCTGCAGGGTTGTCTGTCAGTGTCGGTGGACAATCGGCTAACATCACGGGCTTCAACCCCAATGCGTACAACGTGGAGCCATACCCATTCCAACTGCAATCGATCTACTACACAATCCCGCCGGGAGCAGCTGGGAGCGCGGCGGATGTCTCGGTCACGAGCAGTTCGGGAACGGCGACAGCGAAAGCGGCAATGAACTATCTGCCTGTCCTCAAACAGTACCCGCTGTCGGGTGCCTCGCTGGTGCAGGGCATTTACGACCCATTCCAAAACGTCTACTACTTCACAGACGCAAACAAGATTCAGGTCTTTTCGTTGACCCAAGGCGCGTGGCTGGCGCCGATTGCGATTCCTCTGCCACAAGGCGCCACGCAACAACGCTTGTGGGGCATCGCCCTTTCCGCGGACGGCAGCAAGCTGGCTGTAAGCGATGCGCAGGCCGGAGTTGTCTACCTTCTGAATCCAGCGAACCCGGCTTCCGTCCAGACGTTTCCAATCAGACCTTCAGGGTTGGACAGCGGCAGTGGCCTCCTGGTTTTGCCTGCCGGACTGGCAATCACCAACTCGGGAGTTGTGTGGCTTACGGTTGCTGTGGAAGGCGGCTCCGGATATCACAATTTCTTTACGCTCGACACGAACACCGGTACACTCACCGATCTCGGGATTGATGGACCTGGGTTGACCGATCTCCTTTTACGTGTGGCTCTTAGCGCGGACAACACACGCGTCTACTTCAACAGCGACGGATATGTCTTCAGCCTGGACACGGCCACGAACATTACTGTCTCTGCCAGCGTCGATCCAGGCTGCTGCTACGGCGACTATGATCTGGCGATCGCTTCAAACCAGGCTCAGGTGGCGGCCACCAGTTATCTCTATGACTCCAACCTCAATGGGACGTCGACCCTGACACTAAACGACCGGGAAATTCAAGACACGTCTTACGTGTACGGCGTGAAGTTCAGCCCGGACGGCAGCCTCTCATTCCAACCGAGTGTTCAAGGTCTGGATGTGTTTGATGGCCGACTGGGAACGCTGCAGTCGCGCATTGGATTGTCCGTGCCCCTTTCCACGAATTACGATGCACTCGTGTCCGATGGCACAGACAATATTTTGATTGCCATCACCGGAGCCACCGGAAGTGGCATCGCCGTTTTGGATCTGAGTTCCCTGCAAGAGCCCGGGCCTCTTCCTTATGCGACAGAAGTCTCGAGGACAGCGAAAGCGTTGCAGGACTCTTCGGCCGCCAGTTCGCATGGCTCGATTCCCGCTAATGGTAAGCATGCGCCAACACAGCGGATTGTTCCGCACATCATCCGGCCGGACCTGATACCGCAATTAGCGCATTAAGACGCGACGGTTTGACTGGCTGGAGCCAGAGTCGCGTGAGGCATGCGACCCCTCGTCACGCACAATTTCCTCGGGAGGTCGCGATTAACGCATCGCCCTCAGCCGTGCATTTTCATCTCGAAGCCGTTTGAATTCGGCATCCATAGCCTCAGATGGGTCTGTCGATTTCTTGTCATCAATCATAGGAGTGCGCCGCTGCCCATTTTGTAAGATCTCGCTCCTTGAGAATCCTAAAGTACTAGTTTAAAATGCTCATATGCGCTATATTGCGAGAAAACTGACCGCCGTTCTTACGGGAGCCGCCCGTCACTTTCCGGCTGTGGTCGTAACAGGACCACGTCGCGCGGGCAAAACGACCCTTTTGCGTCAACTGTTTCGCGAAGCCCAATACGTCCTCCTTGAAGATCCCGACATTCAAGGGCGCGTGCGCAGTGACCCCCGCTCTTTTATCGAAGGACTGCATCCTCCAGTCATCTTTGATGAGATTCAGAACACACCGGAGTTGCTGAACTACGTTCGCACACTTATTGACCGAAAGCCCCGCCGTATGGGGCAGTGGCTCTTCACCGGATCGCAGGAAACTCCTTTGATGCGCGGTATCACCGAGTCGATGGCAGGGCGATCCGCGATTTTGCAGCTATTGCCCTTCAGCTTGTTAGAAACGGAAAGGGTCACTCTCCTGTATGGTGGGTTTCCGGAAGTAATCGCGCGGCCTAAATCTCGCGAGTTATGGTTTGCGTCTTATTTGCAAACATATTTGGAGCGTGATGTAAGGGCAATCACAAACGTGCGAGACTTGGTCACGTTTCGTCGTTTCTTAGCACTGTTGGCTAGCCGCCATGGC
>Ga0187782_10003605_pt1 | contig 11561 bp, 9 predicted proteins | sample 0715_SJ02_MP15_2_FD_132454 | JGI IMG/M metagenome (GOLD analysis project Ga0187782, IMG submission 132454) | Tropical peat soil microbial communities from peatlands in Department of Meta, Colombia - 0715_SJ02_MP15_20_MG | ecosystem: Environmental > Terrestrial > Soil > Wetlands > Peat | place...
GCGATGATCCGCACTCTCTGGATCGTGCTCAGCGTCAGCTGCCTGGCGGTCATCGTTTCCGAGGTGGCCGTCGCGGGAATTCTCTGGTCCCGCGGCTATTTGACCGCGCGCCGGCTGCGCGAAGTCTGCGAGGTTTTCGAGCCGCAGGAAAAGGAGGCCGTCGCGCTCGACGCCGAAGCGCAGCCGGTGATGCCCTCCGCGCAGGATGTTCTCCGCGACCGCAGCATGCGGGTCTTGTCGCTCAACTCGCTCGAGACCGACGTCGGTTTGCTCAAGAGCATGCTGGATACGGAGCGGACCAATCTCAGCGGGCAGAACGCGGCTTTCCAGCAGCAGCGCGCCGCCTTCAAGTCGCAGTTGCAGCAGCTGTCCGACGAGACGGCCGTCGCGGCTCGCGAGCAAGCGCGGGCCGTCCTCTTGGCGCTCCCGCCCAGCGAGGCCGTCGACCGGCTGATGCAATTGTCCCTCAATGAAGACGTTCTTTTGATGCGGGAGATGCCTGAGCCCAAGATCGCCCTCCTGCTCAAGCAATTTGTGGCGACACCGGAGGGCGACACCCCCGCCGCGAACGCGAACCCGAAGGCACTCGCGGATCGCCGGCAACGCGCACAAGACATCTTCAAGAGCATCGACAACGGCGAGCCCCGCAGCTCGATCATTCGTTCGGCCCTGTCCAACCTTCAGCAGGGAGAAGCCGAGCGCCCGACGGCTTCCAGCAACAGCCCGGCAACAACGACTCGCTGATCGCGATACAGAGAATCGGTAAAGGCGCGGCGATGACACAAATCGGCACAACAATGACGACGCTCGCTCCGCCGAGCACGGGCAGCTCGGAGGTCGCCCCGAGTGCGCCAGAGTTTGCCAGCGCGCCGACCGATTCGAACTCGTTCCTCCAGTCGCTTACCGCCAGCGGGAATCCAATTAGCGGCAGTTCGACCCTCGCCACGCCTGGTAGCGCCCGATCGAATGGCAACGTGACCTCGGGATCCAAGCCCTTTGCCTCTGTGACTGGCTCGTCGTCCGGTTCGAGCGTTGGCCCGCCAGCGAACAGTCAATTGAGCGGACTTTCCGGCCGAAAAGGAGCTCCTGCCGCTGCCAGCGATGGCCAGCCTTCCGCCTCGGTAAGCGGAGGCAAAAAGAGTCCGCCGAACCCGAACGGCGCGGCCGAAAATAAATCAACGCAGAATAATTCGCCTTCGACATCGACTAAATCGACATCGACACAGACCAAAGCGGTGCCGAACCAGGTCGTGACTTCGTCTTCCACGTCTTCCGCGACCTCGACCGCTTCGTCCGGGACCGCGGCTGGAGCCAATTTGGGAGCGCAGGCTGCCGCTCAAGCCAGCGCGGCTCAATTAGAAGCGGCGCCGCCCGAAACCGGCGGCACACAGCACTCGGCGTCCTCGGCGTCTGACTCCTCGACCCCGGCGGCGCTGGCTCAGCTTCTTCAAACCACGACTGACAGGGCACTCAAAGCAAACGGCTCCGCGGCTGCGGCCAATTCGAATCAGCCCGTCGCCGTGCCTGCGGGCCTCGTGAAAGTTTTGACACGAGCACGGACGCAGGACGCCACTGGGAGCAAATCTTCCACAGGCTCGAACCAGTTGGGAGCCACCTCCGTCGCGGAAACCGCAGCCGGCAAACAACTCTCTGGAGAGTCGAACGTCACGGCCGCGCTCGATGCGACAGGCGCGGCGGCAACGCAAGCGGCCCCGACAGTGGCCGGTCAATTGTCAGTCAGCCCGCGTTCCGCTGATTCGTCGTCGCTGGGCAACTCGGCGCAACTCTCCGTGAGTCTTGCAAGTCTCGACAGCGCGAGCGCCGGCGCGGCAGCAGAATTGAATGCCGCCACGGAGCAGATCGCCCTGGCGGAAACGGACACGCTCGACCCGCAGCTTGCCACCGACAAAGCGGCCAATGCCAATGCCAATGCCACTGCGGTGGAGACAAGCGCGCCGAACGCTCCAACCCCCAGTCCGCAAGTTTCCGGAAGGGCAGGGGGCAACAACGCCGCAGCCGATTCGGTTCCATCGGCTGCGAATTCTGCCGCGGCGACAACCACTCCTGGAACGAATTCGGCGACCGGGGACGCTGCCGCGTCCTCATCTGCGGCGAACGCGGCCGGATCGGCTGCGTCAAAGAGCGCGCAGTCGGCACAAGAACTGGCGAACCGCGTCGCCGATACGCTCAAGAGCGGCTTCGAGAGCGGAGGTGAGCTTCGCGTGAAGCTCGAGCCGCCAGCCTTGGGGAAAGTGCAAATCGAAGTGCAGGCCGATTCGGGATCGGTCTCCGCCCGCCTCGAAGTGCAGACGCCCGCCGCCCGGCAAACCCTGCTTGACAACATTTCGCTGCTGCACGACGCGATCGGGCAAGCGGGCGCGACGGTCAACCACATCGACATCGAGGTCGTCCCGCAGCAACGTCAGGACCCGAACTCCGATCCGCACGGCTCGAATTCCGGGGCCGGGCAACAGAATTCCGGTCAGGCCGGCTCTCAAAACCAGTCGAACAACCCGAGTGGGGGCAGCGGGCAGCAACAGAATCAAAGATGGCGGCAAGCTGCAGCCATCGAAGAAATCGATATCGAGATCTGACGTCTAATTAACGAGGGCAAGGAGGCCCATATGAGTGTCAATCCAGCCGGCGCAACGGCCGCGGCCAACACGAACACCGCTGCCGCTGCCAATTCCTCAACCGGGTCGACGACCGCGTCGAACGGGTTCAACAACCTGACTACGGCGGACTTCATGCAGATGCTGATTGCCGAACTGGAAAACCAGGATCCGACGCAGCCGATGAGCAACGAAGACCTGCTCACGCAGCTGTCGACGATGAGCCAGCTCCAGTCGACGCAGGACTTGGACAACGCCTTGCAAACCAACACCAACAACCAGCAGCTGTCGATCGCCTCCTCGTTTATTGGGCAGAACATCACGGGCACCGACACCAACAACAAGTCGGTCAACGGCGTGGCTCTGCAAGCGGTCTTGCAAAATGGGGCCGCCTATGTGCAGGTCGGAAGCTCACTCGTGCCGCTGGCCAACATTACGGCCGTCAGTCCGGCCTCGCTAACGGGATAAGCTCGACAGCGGGTCGAACGCCTTCCGGCATTTTCTCTCGCTCGAACGAAGGCCAGCGCGCCGAAGTGCGGGCACTTTTCCTGCAGCGGCTGCATCCTTTGCGCGCGATAGATTGGCTGCAAACTGACCCGACCCCGACCGGCTCTAACAGTAAAGCAGATTTTGCCGGGCATCGGATTTCGGATTTGACGGCTGTTCGGTCGATAACCAATAGACGAGGGACCGTAGCGGCCTCTGCGCAGGCTGATTGGAGCCGGCGCTTGGCCCACGCGTTGCCGCGATTGCTCGATTCGCCATTTGTCAGGGGGGTCACCGATGGGTCTTACATCGGCGTTAAATACGTCCGTCAACGGGTTGTCGCTGAACGAGACGGCGATCGCCGTCATCGGCAACAACATCGCGAACGCCGACACCAACGGGTTTAAGGCGTCGGACGTGTTGTTCACGACGCAGCTGGCCCAGACCCTGTCGGTCGGATCGGGCCCGACGGCAACCAATGGAGGCACAAACCCCCAGCAGATCGGTCTGGGAGCGAGCATCGCCACCATTGCGACCGACTTCAGCCAGGGCAGCATCACGAATACGAGCAGCCCGTCCGACCTGGCGATTCAGGGGCAGGGCTTCTTCGTTCTCAACAGCCCGTCGGGTGACGTCTATACCCGTGACGGGAGCTTCACACTGAGCGCCAACAACCAACTCGTCAATCCTGAAGGATTCGCAGTTCAGGGATTCGGCGTCGACAGCAACTTCAATCTGGTGACGTCGCACCTGCAGAGCTTGACGATCCCGATCGGCGACCTGAACGTCGCCCAGCAGACGTCACAGATCTCACTCAACGGCGCACTCCTGCCGACGGGGCAAGTCGCAACCCAGGGGGCGCACATTTTGAGCGACACGCTTGGAGACGCGGGCAACGGTGGCGCCGATGCGACCGGCACCACCCTCCTGACCAACTTGGAAGATCCTCCCGGGACCAGTCTGGGAATCAAGGTTGGCGACGTTCTCAGCTTCACTCCAGAAGTCGGCGGCACGACTCTACCTGCCACGAACTTGACGGTGACCGCCACGACTACACTCGGCGACCTCGCTAATTTCATGGACGGCGCCCTTGGAATTCAATCCGGCAACGGAATTCCCAACGACCCGAACAAAGTCGGCGGGCCCGGGCAACCGGGCGTCGACATCGTCAACGGCCAGCTCGAAATCACCGGAAACATGGGGACGGCCAACGACATCACGGTCGCGGTGGGTGACCTCACCGATAACGGGACGTCGTTGCCGATCAATTTCGTCAAGAACGAAACTGCCAACGGCGAGAGCGCGACGACGAACTTCGTGGTCTACGACTCGTTGGGCACTCCGCTGACGGTGACGATGACCGCGGTCCTGCAATCGACCGCTCCCGGCGCGACAACGTATCGTTATTTCTTCAACAGCGAAGACAACGACGCCCCGAGCACAGCTCTCGGTACAGGCACGCTCGTGTTTAACAGCAGCGGCGTGGTGAGTTCCGGCGGCACGGGGAGTTTCTCGATCAATCGCAGCGCCACCGCCGCCGTCAGCCCGATGGTCGTGAGCGTCAATCTGAGTAACATCTCGGGCATTTCGTCGGCCGCCGCTGGAAGCACGCTCTCGCTGGCTTCGCAGAACGGCTCGGCGCCCGGAACGCTGACCAGCTTCGTCATCGACCAGAACGGCGTGATCAACGGCGTCTTCGACAACGGCGATACGCGAACGCTCGGGCAGGTGATGCTCGCAACCTTCGCCAATCAGCAAGGGCTCGTGCAGGCGGGCAACGGCACCTTCACGGATGGCGTCGGGGCGGGCCCCGCCAATCTCGTCAAGCCGAATACCTTCGGCGCTGGGTCGCTCCAGTCCGGTGCCGTCGAGCTCTCGAATACGGACATCGGCTCGAGCCTGGTCAGCTTGATTACGATCTCGACCAACTACCAGGGCAATGCCCGCGTGATCAGCGTCGTCGACCAGCTCGTCAACGACCTGTTGACCTTGGCGCAGCAGACGACGTAGTTGCCCGCGGGACGTGTCCGATGATCAAGCTTACGCGGCTCAACGGCGAAGAGTTCATCGTCAATGCCGACATGATCCGGTTCGTCGAGAGCCGCCCGGATACGTACGTCACGCTGACCTCGAACGAGCGCGTGATCGTCAAAGAACCGGTCGCCGAGGTTGTCCGCAGAGCGATCGCCTACTCGCGGGCCGTCCGTGCGCTGCCCAGCATCGTCTGAAATCACCAGTCGAGCTTCCCCTAGCGGCACTGACACTCCTGCGGTTTAGCGCGTTCGTAGGGGTCCGACGGTGCCAATGGTTCGTCGCGCGTAGCGGACGTGCGGCTGGCGGGACTGGGCGAATCCGGGTTTCCTGTCGGCCCCGCCGATTCACTTGAGCGCCCAAAACCGATACGCCGAAGATGATGGCGGCGAGCCCTCGTCCGCTCGCTCGACGGTCGCCGTCCGCCCCGGTGAAGGCTCACCTGCAGCCAGGCATCCGGTCGCGCGCCGCGAAAAGGACCGTCGACCTCGACCCGGCCCACAAAGTCACGCACCGTCGCCATGATCGTCATTATCGGTATCTGCGTCGTGATGGGCGCCGTGCTTGCCGGATTCACAATGTCCGGCGGCCACATCGGGGCGCTGATGCACCCGTCGGAGCTGTTGACGATCGGCGGGGCGGCGATTGGCGCGATGATCATGATGTCGCCGATCAACGTCCTGAAGAACCTCGCCAGCGCGATCCTCACCACGATCAAAGGCAGTCCCTACGACAAGGCGACTTATCGCGAGTTGTTCAAGCTGATGTACGACCTGCTGCGTATTGCGCGTCGTGACGGCTTGTTGATGCTCGAGCGACACGTCAGTGATCCCCATCACAGCGAGGTGATTAATCGCTACCCCCGGATCGCGAAGAATCACCACGTGCTAGAGTTTATCTGTAACGGGTTGTCTCCCCTCGTCGACGGCGCAACGCCGGAGCAAGTCTCCGGATTGCTGGACGCCGAGCTGAAAATCCTCGAGGAAGAGCACCACGCGCCGGTGAACGTGCTCACCAAGACGGCCGACGCGCTGCCGGGCTTCGGAATCGTCGCGGCCGTTTTGGGAATCGTGATCACGATGGGTGCCATCGATGGGCCGGTGCAGGAGGTCGGTCACAAAGTCGGCGCCGCGCTCGTGGGAACATTCCTGGGAATTTTGCTGTCGTACGGATTCTTTGGCCCTCTGGCATCGCGGATGGAATTCATGGGAGTCGTCGAGCTGGCATTTTTCCGAGCCATCGCGTCGATCGTGATGGGGGCCGCGCAGAGTCAAAGCCCCAAAGTCGTGATCGAGCAGGCTCGCCGCGGCATCGGCACCGAAGTCCGCCCGACCCGGACCGAAATGGAACAACTCTTCAAGGAAGTCGACGCGACTTAGGCGGCCAGCGGCGCTGGGCACAAGGGGACGGGACGGATGGCCGGCAAAGGGGGCGGCGCTTGGAAGGTCGCTTACGCGGACTTCGTCACCGCGATGATGGCGTTCTTCCTGGTGATGTGGATCGTCGGGCAGGACAAGCCCGTCAAGCAGGCGGTTGCCCGCTACTTCGAAGATCCGCTCGGCATGGATAAGGGCTCCCGCTCGACCTCGCTGCAAGGCCCCGAGGATTCGACGACGATCGGTCAATTCGAAAGTGGATTGGGCCCGGCGCGCGGCATTTCCATGGCCCAGAATAAAGTCGTCGGTCGCCGCAGCATGGTCGGCGTCGCCGCCAAGCGTCCGCCACACATCGTGATTTTCAGGCACTTGAACCGCACGTATAGCCTCGGGACCGTCGTTGTTTTCAGCCAGGAAAGCTCCACGCTCGATGCCGCCGCAAAGGAGCGGCTCGACACAATTCTCCCGCTGTTGCTGGGAAAGCCCAACAAAATTGAAGTCCGCGTTTATGCGCCGCGGCAAGCGCTTCCCAAGGGAGGCGCATTCGGGGAAGCGTGGCAGCTGGCTCGGGACCGGGCGCTGGCCACGATGAAATATCTCAGCGAGCATGGCATCTCGACGGAGCGCCTGCGGCTGACGATGGACGGCGCTCTGGAGCCGGACACGCTCTACACCAGCGAAAAGAAGGCGGTTCCCAGCGCGCGGGTCGAAATCTTTGCGCTCGACGAGTACGTCGACAAAGAGCGCAATCCCACGCCCCTGCCCGTGGCCGGCACGGGAGATCCCTCAGACCTGGCGGCTGCCGTCGGGGCCAAGGGGCAATAGCGAACGCGACCGTCTCTGGCCGAAAAGCCGAAGTCAGAGCGAATTTTGCGGTTGTGCCGCTTTGACTTGGAACCCTCGACTCTGCGCCCATTTCATCTGGCGCGAAGATTCGTTCTGCCCGGGTTTTTCGCATCCGCCAAACGGTGAGGGTCGGAACGCACCTTGCCGCCGGCGGCGAGTTCGCGGCGCGATTCGGTCGATACCCTCCTTTGCCCACAACACGGCTGACGACGAGATTCCAGGGACGGCACCAATGCTTCCGAGACGAACACCTATCCGATGCACGCCACTGTCGACGATGTCCAAACGCTGGACGACTTGCGACGCTTTATTCACCAGGCGCTTTGCCAGAAAGAGAACCTGCTCGACGACCAGTACCGCACGACCGAGTTCCGGCTGATCCGCGGTGAGCGCATTTGCGGGTTGCAGTTCTGCCTTCGCGGGCCGCGCAGCGTCCGGCTCACGGCGGTCTGGGTGGCCGATCACAACCTGATTTATCTCTACGACGCCCGCGGCAAGCGGTACTCGAAGTTGCGGCTCAAGAATCCCGTCCCGTTGCCGGCGCCCGCCGTGTGAGCGCGAGCGATCCCGAGATGGTGGGCCAGGCCGCTGAAAGTGGCCGCGGGTGCGCGCAGCTCCGAGAAGGTTCACCACAAAGGTGGCTGGCCCAGCAGGCGGCGCAAGAGGCCGATCTGGCCGGCGTGCATCATTTCGTGCTCGGCGCACCACACGAGCGAGCCCCCCTTGGTCGAGAAGCGGGGATGCGGCTCGGAGGGCTCGTCGAAAACCGTCTCGTCCATGGCCGAGATCTCCTCTCGAACCTGGCGGTGCACGGCGTCAAACACGCCACGAATTTCCGACGCCGACGGGTAGGCCGCGGCGTCGCCGATAGGGGTCGAGGCCCGGCCGAATTTCTGCAGGAATTCGGGAGAAATCAGCCGCGCGTCTTCGGGCCGCTTGCCGCGGATGCGCTCCAACGCCAGGCGGTATTGAGCGAACGCGACGTGGCCCACCTGCCAGGCGACGTGACTGACGCCTTCGTGCGGCATCCGAAACCAATCGGACGTCGGAATGGTGGCCAGCAGGTGGTTGGTGTAGTCGCGAGCGCGGGCAATCGATTCGAGCAGACTAGGGGCGCGCTCCATTTGGACGGACTCCCGTTGCCCGCCGGTGCGGATCGCGGATTGCTCCTTCCAGCGAGGTCAAATCGTGATTCAGCTGGTCCACCACGGCGGGCGAGAGCGATTCGTCGCCGAATCGAACGCGGTAAAACCATTCGACGAGCCGCGGGGGCACATCGGGCAGGCCATCGCTGCTGGCCACAACCTCGCGAATGCGGGCGCCGACCGTTCGCGCGAATTCCCGCTGCGTCTGGTGACTGGAGCGCACCAGACCCAACTGCCGGCAGAGGGCCTCGAACCGCTCGTAGAAGGCAACGCGGATTTCGCGGGCCGACCGCTCGCGTTTGAACAGTCCTTTGAATCGTCTCCAGATGCGGCCTCGCATGCGGAGCAAAAGAGCAATCCCTGCGCAAATCGCGCCGGTCACGGTCGCGGCGATGATCCCCTTGAGGGTGAACCACTGAGTCGGATCGGTGGCAAAATCAATCACGTCGTAATACAGCTGCGCGAGGAGGGGGCGCTCACCGCTGCGAGGATTCCACCAGTTCTGCACCGCGTCGCGGATGGGAACGTAAAACGAGTTCTGCTGCTCGTTGATGCTCATATTCATCAGTCGCGACCAGGTCGTATCGACGACCGACGCCAACTCGTGCACGGTCTTGACCGGCGCGGCAAAGCTGGCAACGCTGGCCTCGCGAGCCGCGGGCGTCGGGTCGACGGTCAACCACACGTCTCCGCCAATCAGGGCCTCCACCCAAACATGGGCGTGCCGCTGTTCGACCTCGTAGGCGCCGGAGATTGTATTGACCGTTCCCCCCTTGAAGCCGGTGACCATTCGCGTCGGCACGCCCACCGACCGCAGCATGAGCGCCAATGCCGAGGCAAAATACTCGCAATGTCCCGCCTTGCGGTTCACCAGGAAATCTTCGACGGGGTCGAGCTTGGGATCCTTGATCGAAGTGTCGAGCGAGTAGACGTACTGTCCGCTGTCCCTCAAATAGTGGCACAACAGCTCGACCAGGCGCCGTTCCTTGTCGGCCAGATCCGGGTCGGTCGGATCCGCGCGAATCTGCTCGCCGCCGGTCACCTTCAAAGCCAACTGCTTCAATCGCGCCAGCCTGGCCTCGGGGAACATCAAAAACGACTGCACTGTCGTGCTGAAGTTGAGATGAATATGCCGCCTTCCCAACTCCTTCGCGGCGACGTCCGCGGGAGGCGACAAAACCGTGTAGGCCAGCGCCTTGTCGGTCGGAACCGTGTCGGGGCGGAACATCTGTCGCGATGACTGAATCATCTGCACCACATCCTGTGGGTTGGGCAGACGGATCGCCCTGACGGGATGAATAGCAAAGAGCAACGACGTTCCAATCGGCTCCATCAGGATTTGTTGGCGGACGCTGCCGGGCGCTCGGGTCCCGCGCGGCGCCGGAGCCCAATTGCTCGTGGGTTCCTCGCTTTTCCAGGTCGAGTCCTCGTACGTCTCGAGGGTGGCTCCTCGAAACAACGGCTCGGCGTATCCAACTTCGGCGCAATATTCTTCCAGGTCGATTGGATTGTCCTTGTCATCGAACATCTGGACCTGCAGGGCGCGCTTGGAATTCTCCAAAATCGGCACCAGATCACCCAGCCGCACCTCATTGGTGAAGCCGCTCATTCCGACCACCGGGGCATTCTTGGTCTCGGGATTTCCCCATTCAGTTCGTCCCGCCCAGAGCCGGGGGATGAACAGGAAGAAAGCCGCCGCGACGACCAGGGAGGCCATTCCCAAAGCCAGGATCGACCGCGCATAGCGCAGTCCGAGCCAGCGTTCTTCGGGATCCAGCTGAATGGCGCCTCGCGCGGCGCTCGGCCGCATCCAGAGCGTTCGCGCCCGCTCGGCGGCCGCCTTCCGCCCCATCCTCCAGCTAGCTGCCGAGCGTGGGACGCTGCTGAGTCGCACGGTGCCCTCGCTGGGTCCCCCCGCCTCGTACTGCAAATACGCTTCGTAGAGCGACATCAGCGACAAGGTCCAAATCGAAACGAACATGAAGGCAACCAGCATGCCGCCATACGATGTGTCGATTGTCAGAATCGAGCCGACGGCCACTTGGAGCACGGCCAGAGCGCACATCCACCAATATTGGGCCAGAGTTTTTTTCTGGAAGAGCACGATCCACGACAGGTAGACGAGCAAGTGGGCAGCGATCAGCAGGCGCTGCTCCAGCGTCTGGTCGCGCATTTGCCAGCCCGCCAACAGGAAGGCGACGACTCCCAGCGTGTTTGCCAGCAGCACGGGCAAATGGAACGCGCGCGTTCGATCGGTGAGCAGATAAGCGATGACCGCCAGGGCGGGCGTGAGGATTTCCGGGAAGGGGCTCCCTTCCGCAAAGGCCAGCATCGAGCCGGCCATCGCGACGAGCCCGTACACGCTGATGAAAAAGACCGTGGGGATCCGGGACACGCGCGCTCCTGCGAGACTCAGCCGGTTTGCACCAGTTCCTCGAAAGAGGGGCAGGCTCCCGCCTGCCGGGATGCCCGGCGCCAGGTTGTTAGACGCATTCTCGTGCTCGCCGGTTCAAGAATTGTCGCTAAACAAATTCAAAAATCGACCCCAGCCGGTCGTAGTCGGCCTCCAGGATTTCCAGCGGGCCTGTTCCATCGTGCACCGCCTGCTCCGAGATAACGCGTTCGAGGTCCCCGCGCCGGGCCGAGCCTGGGGCTCGCGTGGAAACCATCACGACACGCGTCCCCCGCAGCCGCTTACCGGCCGACTGCTGCAGAAGCGAGGCGACGTCGGGGTGCGTGGCCCCTTCGGCGATGGCGAACAGATCCATCAGCGGATCGGCGTTGGACATTCGCGATTCGCCGTTCCACCGCGAGAGCTGTTTGCCGGCGAGGCCCACATGCAGCGTCGAGTCGCGGCTCTCCTTCATGTGAGAGATACACATCGTTGCCGCCACGCAAAGGGCCAGCTCCAGCCGCTCGCGGTCCTTTGCGTCGGGTCGAGCCGGCAGCCACAGGTCGACCAGCACCATCAGATTCAGATCGCGGCTCTGATGATATTCGCGAACCATCAGCGCGTTGTGTCGGGCGGAACTCCGCCAATGGATGGCTCGGGGATTGTCGCCCCA
>Ga0187782_10003606_pt1 | contig 11560 bp, 7 predicted proteins | sample 0715_SJ02_MP15_2_FD_132454 | JGI IMG/M metagenome (GOLD analysis project Ga0187782, IMG submission 132454) | Tropical peat soil microbial communities from peatlands in Department of Meta, Colombia - 0715_SJ02_MP15_20_MG | ecosystem: Environmental > Terrestrial > Soil > Wetlands > Peat | place...
CATTCTCGGTATCTTCGGAGAATACGGCCTCGACTTGGGTACTCTTTGGGGCCCTCCGGACACAACGCTAACCCCACCGCAAACTCCCGGCCTCGTGGCCTTCGAGATTTACCGCAATTACGACGGGAATAAATCGACGTTCGGGGACATGGCCCTGGCTTCGAGCAGCACGGACCAAGGCCAGCTCTCGGTGTACGGCGCGCTGCGCACCGCAGACCAGGTGGTGACCGTAGTGGTGATCAACAAGACTTACGGCGATCTGGCTACTACTCTCGCGCTGGATAACCTGTCATCGTCGAGCACTACGGCGCAGGTTTTCCTCTATAGCAACGCCAACTTGGCCGCCATCGTGCAGCAATCCTCCCTGCCCGTGGCGTCGCCTTCCGGGAGCGTAACAGCAAGCACCATCAGCGCCACATTTCCCGCGCAGTCGATCACTCTGTTGGTGGTGCCGCAGTAATAGCCTGCCGTCCCGGGCTGGCGGGTTCGAATTGCTAGATGGAGGAGTCGAACAGGGCGCTGACCGATTTTCTGTAGTCTCAATTTGTTGTAGGGGCGGCGTAACCTGTCCCGATCTGATCGGGACGCCGCCACTTGGGCCGCCGGTTGACGGGTAAACTCGCCGCTACGGAATCGAGCTAAGATACCTCTTGCAAAAGCCCTTGGTTGTCTAGGCAGATTGGTGTAATGTGAAAGGTGTCACTCCGACGACGATGACTCCGCCTATGGAAATGCTTGATAGATCTCCGGAGCGCTCGAACAAGGTAGTACTCGCTTTCCTCAATGGGGCCCGCATGAAGGGCTGCGTTTACGATTTTTCCCCGCATCGGGAGTCTTTCAACCTTCTTCCTCAAGAAGACACACTTCAGGGGGAGGGGATAAAGATTGAGATGAAGGACCTCAAGGCGGTTTTCTTTGTGAAAGACTTCGCCGGCGACCCTGAATACCATGATTTGCTGCGTGCGGACACCCACATGCACGGCCGGAAAATCGAAGTGACTTTCATCGATGGCGAAAAGGTTGTCGGGACTACAGAAGGATACAACCCGCAGAGACAGGGCTTTTTTGTGGTCCCCGGTGATCCCAAGAGCAATAACAATCGCATCTTCGTGGTCACCAAGAATACGCGCCAGATTAGACTGGTCTGAACTGCTTGCGCCCTGAGGTTAGTGTGCTTCGGCAGGCCCCGGCGTCATTGACCCCCCTTCCAGCTTTGCCCCATAGAACGATCTTCCCTGCTCACCGCTCAGACGCCGCCACTGGATGCGGGCAGGAACCTCGCGCCCTTCTCCAGGGATGTCCAATCCAATACGCACCTGCACTAATTCTCCTTTTTGCATTTCCAGGCTACAGGCAAAGGAGAAGCCCGATTTCGAGAGGTTCTCCGTCGTGCTGGTCTCCTGGCGTCCATCGGCAAGCCTGATTTCCATTGGAAGCTTTACCATTATACGTTTATCCCGCCGCCGGTCGGGTGCTTCCTGAACACTCAACTTGAGAGCTCCAGCGGCCGGAAGGCTGGGTGAGACTTCGTCCAAGCCGACTTCCACGAAGCCCAGTTTCCAATCCCTTGTGGCGCGGCATTTTCGGCAGAGGCGCGGCAAGGACGACTGCGCTAACAGCCTTTGGTACTGGGGCACGGTAAGCGCCGCCATTTCCCGCCCCAGGCACTCCTGGCACTCCAGCAAAACGTAGATAATATCCGCCTGGCGAGGTTCTTCGGCCCTGGTCGGAAAGTAGACACCCCAGATTTCAACGTCCGGCTGGAGAGACTTCACACCCCATTCAGGAATGCCGCTCAAGGAGCGCGAGGCACGCGTAACAACTTGGAAACAACAAGTGGCTTGGTTCTGCAGGTTGGTAATTCTGATCACGGTGCCCGGCTTGAGGAGATACGAGACAATGATCAACGCTCCAAACCGATTTACCACCAGGGTAGAGGTAACTTCGACGAAAGCATTACCATAAGCGTCCTCACCCTCCACGCGTATGGGAATTCTCAGCAGCGCGCGTTCGCTTCCTCGGGCCGCTGGGCCAAGACTGTGAGTTGCCATTCTATCTCCTTCCCGGCCCGGCTTTTCGGCTTCGCCCGCGGTGAGCCGGGTTGAGGGTGGAAAACACAAAGTCCCGCGGACTCGAACCAGGCGTCAAACGCGGGAGGGTGTTGTTCGTGACGGGCATCCAGGTTGTTGGATCGGAGGATTTTGGCGAGCTTGCGGATTGTGCATGTCGCTAATAAAAATGTTCGACTCCTGTCATCCCATCCTCGGTTGATTCGGCTCAACCAAGTACACTAGGTCCCGAGGAGCCAACGCCGTCATTCCCCTGCGCATCGGCATCCCGACTCATTATATACCGAGATACTCTCTATAATCTCCCGAGCCGTGATTTTAGTGAAGAAGTCTGATACCCTGCCAAGGAAAGGATGGAGACGATGAACCCAATCATGTCAAACAAAAAAGCCGATCTCGCCGGCCCGGGGATCGGCAACTACAACGAATTGGAAAAGATTCTCCCCTCGGGCTATCGATCGCTGTTGAGCCCGAAAGAAACGCAGCAAGCGATTTACCAGGTGAAGCGGTACATCGCGGATAACCTCTGCAAAGAACTGAACCTGATGATGGTCGAGGTGCCCTTGATCGTGTCCATCGAAAGCGGCGTGAATGACATGCTGGACCGTGATGGATCGCGCACGCCGGTCACGTTCCACATCTCCAATGATCATGACCAGCACCCCATCGATGCTCAGGTCGTGCAGGCAGCCACCAAGTGGAAGAGAGTGGCGCTGAAAGAATTCGATTGCAATGTGGGCGAGGGCATTTGTACGGATATGCGGGCCGTGCGCAAAGATTACTTCCTTGATCACGACCACAGCGCCTACGTCGACCAGTGGGACTGGGAGCGCGTCATGACCGCGGAGCAGCGTAACCTGGCCTTCATGAAGGAAATAGTTAGAGCTATCTGGCGAGTGCTTGTGGGCGCCGAGCGCTTTGCGCAAACAATGTTCCCCCAATTAAACGACAGCCGATATCCCAATCTACCGGACAATTTGACCTTCCTGCATGCGGAAGACATCCTCGACATGTACCCCGACCTGCCGCGCAAGCAGCGGGAGACTAAAGTACTTCAGAACTATCCCGCAATCTTCATTATTGGGATAGGCTGGCCTTTGAAGGATGGTTATCCGCACGAGAATCGCGCCGCGGATTACGACGATTGGATCACAGATACGAGCCGAGAAACCGGCAAGCCGACACACGGCCTAAATGGAGATATCCTAGTCTGGAACCACGTTACCAGAAGGCGACACGAACTGACTTCGATGGGTATCCGCGTGACGCCCGAAACCCTGAAAGCACAATTGGAGATGGCCATCAGCTCGATTGCCTGAAGCTGCCTTACCACCAAGCGATCTCGACCAACCGCATTCCTCTCTCCATTGGCGGCGGGATTGGCCAATCGCGCACACTGATGCTCTTGCTCAGAAAGGCTCACTTGGGCGAGGTCAGCGTAACGGTATGGCCGAAAGTGCTGAAGGAGATGTGCGTAAAGAAGAACATTTTTGTGCTCGAATAGGACAGAGACGGATGCTGCCGCGTGTCGTGCTTTCTTGAGTGTCGTGGCGGCGAAGATGAGGACGGAAAGTAGTCACGTTTAGAGTGCTAACAAACCTGAATGACAATTGACTTGTGGGGGGACACAGCATGACCGGCAATCCGCAGCGCGTTGGGCATCCCTGGTCGATAAAGGTAACTCTCCTGATTCTCTTTCTTCCCTTTCTGTCAGGAGTGGCCTTGGCTCAGCAGGAAGGGCGCGACGCATCAGGGTCGCTGCCCGTGATCAAGGAAGCGCGCCAGGTCCGGGAACTCTCCTCCGAAAAGGCCGCGCTTGGCTTCCCCATTCAACTGCAAGCGGTAGTCACCTATGCCGATTTGGCTCACGGCGACTTGTTTATCCAGGATGCCAGCGCTGGCATCTACGTTGAAACCGTCAGTCTGACGATCCCGTTGCACGCCGGCCAATACGTGGAGGTTGACGGTAAAACGGGGCCAGGGGATTTCGCCTCGCAGATCAATAATCCTCGCTTGCGCATCCTGGGCGAAGCTCGCTTGCCGGCGCCACGCAAGGTCTCCGCCGAGGAGTTTGCATCAGGAGCACAGGATAGCCAGTTTGTGGAAGTGGAAGGTATCATCCTATCCACCAGCGCGAGTGACGGACGGTTACTCCTGCACGTGGCCTCGAGATCGATTGAGTTTCTGGTCTACATCTTGGGCCAAAAGCCTGCCCCGGAAAACCTGGTGGGAGCCGAGGTGCGGCTGAGGGGAGTATCCAGCGGGGTCTACAATGCTAAGACCCAGTTCATCGGGGCTGCGCTAATGGTTCCTGGCTTCGACAATGTCTTCGTGGAGCGCCCCGCGAGCACCGACCTCTTCTCGGTTCCTTTGCGGCCTGTCCACACGCTTATGCACCTCGGTTCGCAGGGGGCCTTTAGCCAGCGCGTGAGGGTCCAGGGAGTGGTTACACTTCAGCGCCTGGGGAAGTCGATTTTCATCAGTGATGGGCAGCAGGGCGCAGAAATCCAAACCGGCGAAACCACGGCGCTCAAGCCCGGCGATCGGGTCGAGGCGGTTGGATTCCCTGCGGTAGGCAACTACAGCCCTGTCCTGAAAGAGGCGATCTTCAGGAAAATCGGATCTGGCCCGCCGCGCCAACCAGTGCTCGTGACAGCGCAGCAGGCACTCGCAGGCAGCTTTGACTCGGAACTGATTCGAATCCAGGGCCGCTTGCTGGACTTCGGAAGGCAGCCGGGCCTGCGAACACTTTCTATCAGCTCAGACAACCTGGATTTTGTGGCTGAGCTTGAGGGGGCGAGGGCAGGGCAAGCCCTCGCCGACCTGCGGGCCGGGAGTGTGGTGCAACTGACCGGGATATGCAGCATTCGCGTGGATGAGAACAGGAACCCCGTCGGCTTTGGACTGCTGCTTCGGATGCCGGAAGATGTGGTGGTTATTCGGCAGGCTTCCTGGTGGACCCTTAAGCGCGCGCTCGCCCTGCTAGGTTTGACGGGATTGGTCGTTTTTACGGCGCTACTTTGGGTAGCCATGCTTCGACGGCGGGTGCAGAATCAAACCGAGACAATTCGGGCGACGTTGGAGTCCACCGCGGATGGAATCCTGGTCATCGACGAACGAGGTAAGATCGCCGCGTTCAATCACAAATTCGGGGAGATTTGGGGCATTCCGAAGGCCACTCTCGAGTCACGAGACGAGAACAAAGTGATCCCCTTCATGTCCTCGCAATTGAAGGACCCACAGAGCTTACATCTGAGAGTGGCCGAGCTGCACGCCCATCCCAACGGTCAAAGCGATGACGCCATTCGACTCAAGGATGGACGAATCCTCGAGGGGCACTCCAATCCTCAGCGAGTTGGAGGGAAGAATGTAGGAAGGGTTTGGGGATTTCGGGACGTTACTGAGCGCGCACGTACCGAGGAAATGCGGGCCAGGCTGGCGGCCATCGTTGAGTCTTCCGACGATGCCATAATCAGCCGCACAGTGGGGGGGAACATCACCAGCTGGAACAAGGGGGCGGAAGTGATCTTCGGCTATCGGGCCGAGGAGATTGTGGGGAAGCCCATCTCCGTGCTTAAGGGCTCCGACCAGGTTGACGAATTGACGGCGATTCTGGCTCCAGTCAGACAGGGGGAGAAAATCGCCCATTTTGAGACCGTGCAAATGAGAAAGGACGGTTGCCTGATTGATGTCTCCCTCACGATATCCCCCATCCGGAATGCCGCGGGAGATATCGTCGGTGACTCGATCATTGCCCGAGACATCACCGAACATAAGCGGCATGAAGAGTCTCTTCACGCCAGCGAGCAGCGCTACCGGCAGCTCTTCGAGAGGAACCTGGCGGGGGTATATCGCGTCACGCTGGATGGCCGTCTTTTGGACTGCAATGACGCTTGCTGGCGTATTTTCGGTTACGCCTCAGCGGCGGAAATGTTGGAGCACAGTGCCTCGGATTTTTATCACGACCCTGTCGCCCGCGATGAGTTTCTTGCCCGATTGAAGGAGCGTGGGATCCTGACCAATTATGAGCACTGTTTGCGGAGGAAGGACGGGAGCCCCTTGTGGATCTTGGAGAATGCTACCCTGGTCAGGAGCGGAGACGGAGAGGAAGCTCAAATCGAAGGAACCCTGATTGATATCTCCAATCGGCGGCAGGCGGAAGTAGAGTTGCGCCAGGCCAAAGAGGCTGCGGAAGCCGCCAGCCGGGCCAAGAGTGAGTTTCTGGCCGTGATGAGCCATGAGATCCGCACCCCCATGAATGGCATCATAGGCATGACGGAACTGGCCCTCGATACCCCCCTTTCGCGTGAGCAGCGGGAGTACCTGGACAGTGTGAAGGAGTCCGCCAACACCCTTTTGAATTTGATCAATGACATCCTGGATTTCTCTAAGATCGAGGCCGGAAAGCTTACACTCGACGTTTGCGAATTCGACCTGCAAGATATGCTCAGCAACACCATGCGGGCGCTCGCCACACGGGCGGACGAGAAGGGGCTGGAGTTGACGTGGGAGACCCTGCCTGATCTTCCGACCAACTTAGTCGGAGATCCTGGCCGTCTGCGACAAGTCCTGCTGAACTTGGTGGGGAATGCCATCAAGTTCACTGAACGCGGGGAGGTGGATTTGCGCGTTCAGACCGAGTCGCAAGAGGAAGACTGGATCATGCTGCATTTCTGTGTGAGCGATACGGGCATCGGCATCCCGCGGGAAAAGCAACAGCGAGTGTTTGAAGCCTTCATGCAGGCGGATAGTTCAACCACGCGTAAATATGGCGGGACCGGCCTGGGCCTGGCTATCTCGTCCCGGCTGGTAAACCTCATGGAAGGCCGAATTTGGGTGGAGAGTGAAGCGCACAAAGGAAGCAGGTTTCATTTCACGGCGAAGTTTGGCCGTTTGAAAGGGCCGCAGCCAGAGACTGCTCCTCTGGCCGAGGTCAGCCTGCAGGGTACGCCGGTGCTCGTCATTGACGATAATGCTACCAACCGACGTATTTTGGACGCGATGCTCAGGTGCTGGATGATGCAGCCCACCATGGCGAATGGGGGACAAGAGGGCCTAGTTGCGATGCGCTGTGCCAAGGAAATGGGCAGAACTTTTCCTTTGATTATCCTGGATTCCCAAATGCCGGGCATGGATGGCTTCATGGTGGTGGAGAAGCTCAAGCAAGACCCGACCCTGGCGGGAAGCGCGATCATGATGTTGACCTCGGCTGGACAGCGCGGTGACGGGGCCCGCTGCCGTGAGCTTGGCATCTCGGCCTATCTCGTCAAACCGATCCGGCAGTCCGAGCTGTTGGAGGCCATTCTGCTGGTTCTTGGCCAGCCTTCTAAGCCCAAGGAACACCCCAGCCTGGTCACCCGCCACACGATCCGAGAAACACGGCGCAAGCTCCGCGTGCTTGTGGCGGAGGACAACGCCATCAACCGAGAGTTGGTGGTGCGCCTGCTCCAAAAACACGGACACACGGCCATGGCCGTCAGGACCGGCCGAGAAGCTGTCGAACTTTTGGAAAAGGACGCGGCAAACTGCGACATCGTGCTGATGGATGTGGAAATGCCGGACATGGATGGCTTTCAGGCCACCGCTCTCATCCGTGAGAAGGAGAAGCGAAGCGGGAAGCACATCCCGATCGTCGCCATGACTGCCTACGCTATGAAAGGTGATCGTGAACGTTGCTTGGCGGCGGGCATGGATGGCTATGTGCCCAAGCCCATCCGACACCAAGATCTGTTTGAGACAATTCAAGCACTCGTCCTGGACGTGCCCAACGTTCCCGCCCCTGAGCCCCCTGAAGAAGCTCCGGTGGAGGTTCTGGACGAGGCGCTGCTTGTGTCCCGAGTGGACCGCGACCCGCAATTGCTAAGAGATCTCGTGGACCTGTTCCTGGAAGAGTGTCCGCGTCTGGTGGAAGAAATCAGGGCAGCCCTGGACAGGAAAGACGCGAAGGCCGTGGAAAGAGGGGCCCATAGTCTGAAGGGCTGCACAAGTAACCTGGCTGCGAAGAGGGCCTCGGAAACTGCGCTCAAGCTCGAAAGGCTCGCACACGCTGGAGAGTTAGCGCGCGGCGAAAGCGTTCTTTCGGAGTTGGAGTCTCAACTGCTACGCTTGAAGCCGGCTTTACTGGCTGTTCGGGCGGAGGCAGAGAAAGGTGCCTTCTAATTCCCGCCCGGGGTTGTGCGGTTGCCCAGGCCGTCGGAAGAACGAAGTGAGGTAACTCGGAAAGATGTCCAGCACGAGAATCCTGGTCGCCGAAGACGAAATCACCTTCCGCCACATGCTCAAGACTTTTCTTACCAAATGGGGCTACCAGGTGGTGGTCGCGAGCAATGGGTCGGAAGCGTGGAAGGTCCTTCAGGGCGAGGATAGGCCGCGGCTTGCCCTCCTCGACTGGATGATGCCGAACATGGATGGGGTGGAGATCTGCCGCGCGATTCGGGAGAAGAAGCCCGACCCTTTCATTTATCTCCTGCTCTTGACAAGCCGGGATCAAAAGCAAGACGTGGTGGAAGGCATCGAGGCGGGGGCTGATGACTATCTCATCAAGCCTTTTGATCCGCCGGAATTAAGAGCCCGGATCCACGCCGGGGAACGCATCATCGAGTTGCAGGACAGGCTGCGGGAATTGGCAACTCACGATCCCCTGACGGGTTTGCGGAATCGCAGGGCTTCTTTCGACTCCTTGTTGGATGAGTTAAATCGAGGCTGCCGCACGGGAAAGCCGGTTTGCGTGGTGATGGCGGACCTCGACCACTTCAAGAGAATCAACGACACCCACGGACACCAGGTGGGGGACGAAGTCCTTTGTGAAGTGGCTCGCCGAATGCGAAGTTCATTGCGACCCTACGACACTCTCGGCCGATTTGGAGGGGAGGAGTTTCTCCTGGTTCTCCCGGGATGCGACCTGGAGGACGGTGTGAAACTGGCCGAGCGTATATGCCACCTTATTCGCAACGAGCCGGTGAAAGCCAGGAATAAACCCATCGAGGTCTCAATCAGCCTGGGTGTGGCAGTGGCCGATGCCCCTGTTCCTGCGGAGCTCGAAGCATTGCTGGGAAGGGCGGACGCCGCTCTTTACCGGGCTAAAGAGGCAGGACGCAATCGGGTTGAATTCTCCGCCAGTCCTCTTCCCTCCTCACGGACCATCGAGTGAAATGCAGGGGATGAATGCGCCTCCCGCCGGAATCCTCCTCAGAACGCCAGCGAGAGCATTAGACCGCTAACAAGCAGGGCCAACACCGGGCACAGCCCGCTTAGCGCAGCTTCGCCACACTTATCGCGGAAAGGCCCGGGCACGGCTATCCCCAGGTATTCTGGAATCCGGGTTCGGCTTCACGCTACGATTCATAGCTACGCTGCAAGGAGCTCTCGATCGTGCCAAAGTTGCGAAAGGAGGTCGTTATAAGGTCTTTTCGGAGCGCAGGAACGTGTAGCTTGCCGTGCCAATGGTGATCACCAAAAACAGAATTGCCCCCTTATAGAAACTCATGTACCAGAGAGTCTGTCCCTCCTTAACCACGGTTCGGGGCAGTATTCTAAGAACATTTAACACCCGTAGCGCCACAGCGATAAGACAGCTGGCCAGACCCAGCCAATAGCTCACCGTAGCGATTCGCTTTTCCACGAGACCTCTCCTTCCGGTACGAAATGCGGCCGTTACAATCGGACTCATAATAATTCTTGAAATATACGAGGCCAATACAACTCAAAGACCAACACATCGGGAAAAGATCGCCCGGAATGAATCCCAATCTCAATATATCGCCTGTGAGAGGGCATGAGGTATGCTATATGCAGATGACGGAACAGCGGAAGCTTGCCAGGGTCTTGCCAGCGCCCCCCTGGATGGGTAATGCCGGCTTGAGGAGACCATGCAGTATTTAGCGATGCACCCCATTGGCTTCGTTCACAGCCCTTTTTCCCAAGCTGACCAGATTCCTCGCGGGCTGGGGGCGAAGCATGACGAAGAGGGAACGTTGGAGATTCTTCCCGAGTTCGAACCGGGCCTCCGAGACATCGACGGCTTTTCTCATCTCTACGTTCTGTGGGTCTTCGATCGCAGTCAAGGATGCGATTTAGTAAGCACGCCGCCCTGTGATGTGCAACCTCACGGCGTTTTTGCCACGCGATCACCCCGCCGCCCAAATCCCATTGGCCTAACGGTGGTGCGACTGCTTGGGCGCGAGGGTAACCAGCTCCGAGTCCACGGCGTGGACATGCTGGACGGCACGCCCATCCTCGACATCAAGCCATATCTGAGCAGCGTCCCTGAAGCAGAATTGAAACGAGGTTGGCTGGCGGAAGCCGAGGCAAGGCGCAAGGATGGTGATTACGCCTCCTCCTAAAGCCCACCCGCCCGTGGCAGTCAAGAAGGCAAGGCTTTCATGATATGGTGGACTATATAGTGTGTTTTGGTATGAGCAAAAGACTTTGCTGGCAAACCCGGGGATTCAAATGAAACAACTCGATGCCAAGTCTGGCGGGCCGCCTATTACCTCGGGAATCCAACCGAAGAGCGGCCAGACTGACAGAGACGTGCTAGGTCCCAAGCTCCTTGGCGCGGCCTGCGTATTAGTCTTAGCGGGCATGCTGGTGGCCGGGCTCTGGCCCTTTCACTCTCCCAAGAATCAAGTGGCATGGTTCGCGGGCGCGAGCGGGCTGCAATTCGGTCGCCGTGGGACAGTACTAAGCTCCGGGAAATTTGAGGCCGCGAATGCACCGGCGGATGCCCCGTGCAGTTTGGAAATCTGGTTTGAGCCTGCTCTTACTGCGGCCTCGGGCACTCTCTTCGCCTTCTATGATCCGGAGAACCCTCGACAGTTCTCGTTGCACCAGTCCATTTCTGACCTTGCCTTGCAAAGTGACCTTCGCGAGGGGGGCTATCGAACCCTGACCACCAGACTCTATGTTGACGACATTTTCCATCGGGGAAAGCCGTTGTTTGTTACAGTTACGGCCAAGGGAGGACAGATATCCGTCTATATTGATGGCGCGTTGGCCCGGAGCGCCCCCAAGTTTCCGCTCTCCAGCCGGGATTTTGACGGCGAGCTTGTCATCGCCAACTTGCCCAAAAGTGACAATAGCTGGTCAGGCCTTTTGCGCGGCCTTGCCTTTTATGACGAAGAGATCTCTCCGGCCCAGGTCCTTCACCACTATCAGACATGGATAGAAAAGGGACGACCAGACGTTTCCCAAAATGACCGTGCCGTGGCCCTTTATCTGTTTGATGAACGCACCGGTCGTGTCATTCATAACCAAGTGCCCTCGAGAACCGACTTGTATATTCCGGAGCGTTACCTGGTTTTGGACCAGGCCTTTCTGGTCCCTTTCTGGCAGGAATTTCGTCCAAGTTGGAGCTATTGGAAAGACGTGCTGATCAACATAGTGGGTTTTGTTCCTTTCGGGTTTCTTGTCTGCGCCTACTTTTCGCTGGCCAGACAAATCAAAACGCCCGCACGGATCACCGTTCTGCTCGGGTTCACACTCAGCTTGGC
>Ga0187782_10003607_pt1 | contig 11559 bp, 13 predicted proteins | sample 0715_SJ02_MP15_2_FD_132454 | JGI IMG/M metagenome (GOLD analysis project Ga0187782, IMG submission 132454) | Tropical peat soil microbial communities from peatlands in Department of Meta, Colombia - 0715_SJ02_MP15_20_MG | ecosystem: Environmental > Terrestrial > Soil > Wetlands > Peat | place...
CGTCCCACCATGGGCGTGCGCCCGGCTTTGGTTTCCTGGCGCACGTGATGCGTCAATAGGGTCTTTGGCTGCGCCAGCGAGGCGATACTCACTGCCAACACGAGCGCGACAAATGTAAGCAACGAAGTACTGAGTCTTCGAATCATTGTTTCTCCTGTTTTCGTGTCTGGAATTTACGGTCAGTTTGTGTCATCGGGTGGCTTTTAAAAACCCGGTACCCCTCCCGGGTCACAGCCTATGGCTTGAATCGGAGGTGTTGCTTCGCCTGCGCGAACGGCAAAGAGTGTACACCGATTTCGTCCCGACCCAGCTGTTGGCAACAAATTTTTTTAGCAGGCAGGCCTGAATCCCCGCCAATGCGCAAGATTTTGCACATCTGCCTGTTTATTGTTGCCCACTCGAGCGTTATGGGGCATCACATCAGTTCCTCAGTCTTGAACGGACGCGCCGATGATGCGTAAGGAATCCGTCAAGCCGAGTCCAATGACTTGGAGGCTAAAACCCCGAAGAAAAAGGAAAAGGCATATCGCAAGCGCAGCGAGAGCTACAAATCGAAAAAGGGGGTAGTGGATCAGTTTGGATTTTCTCTGCGAACTCCGCGGCTGTTCTCCGCGTACTCCGCGTTTAAAGGGTTTAACCGCAAAGATGAACTACTACCCAAAAGGACATCTCTCTCAAAGAATCCGCATCGGCTGTGGAAAAATCAGGATTGTCTTGTTGGGAATTTTCCCGCGCCGGCTCATCCCTGGCGCTGGATGCACCACCTCTCCGGGACGATTTTCGGGGCCCAGCAAGGTTTTAGGTGATATCAGAATACGAAGACGAGAAAAAGTCCGGACGCTCCCAGAATTTCTTGTAGCACTCGGTACAGAGCCAGTCGTGGCCGTTGGTGTAGCCGCAGCCGTGTTCGGGATCCTGCGATTCGAACAATTCCCAGCGGCAGATGACGCAGTGGTCTTTCTTCCAACCGCCTTTAGCAAGCTCAAACTTTGTCGAGTCTTCCGCCAGACTAAGCTCCAAGGAAACCTTGCCGGTCTTCTTCTCGACGACGATGTCAATATTGGTCCACGACCGCTTGTTCCAGTGCCAGTTGTACATGCGCAATCCCTGCACGGTTTCGCGAAGATATTCGGCATTGCGGCTGATGCCGTGGATGGCAATATATCCGCCACGAAGCCGCTCTATAACTGAGCGTGCGGATTCGGAGGCGAGCCGCCCCAGTTGCTGATCTGTGAGGCTGGCAACATGCGCCCGCACCTTTGAAGCGTCGACTCCCGCTCCCTTCAGCAACTCGGCGGCAAAGCCCTCTTTTTCATCGAGAAGCGCCAGAAACAGATGCTCGGTGCCGATGTGTTTGTGGCCGAGACCGTCAGCTTCGTCGGCCGCCTGCTTCAAGATACGCTTTGCGGAAACGCTGAGCGGCAAGTCGACAGAGGTGGCGCCGGGCATGCGTTCCCCGTAATGTTCTTCGACTCGCCGGCGGATCGTCTCAGCGTTTTCTTTTTCCAGCCAGCGGTGCAACTCTTTGTTTTCGCGCAGGAGGCCAAGTAGTAGATGCTCGGACTCAATCACCCCCGAGCCGAACTGGCTGGCCTCGTAGCGAGCGAAGAAAATCACCCGCCGCGCTTTTTCTGTGTACCGCTCGAACATCGCCTACTCCACTTCGGTCTTCCGCCGGCTGCGCTTCCAATATAAATATCCCGGCACTCCCGCCAGCACGATCGTGGTTCCCCAGAACGCTTCGCTGGGGCGAGTGATGATGGTGTTCAGCGTCCACATCGCCCCCACCAGGATGTAAATCGCGGGCAGCCAGGGATATCCCGTGCAGCGGTAGGGTCGCGGTGTGTCGGGTTGCTTCCAGCGCAGCACGAACAATCCGAGCACGGTCAGCGTGTACGAGAGCACCATTCCGTAAATCACATACGTGTAGAGCTGATCGTAGCGGCCGCTGACGGTGAGCACCGCCGCCCAGATGCCTTGCCCGATCAAGCTGAAGGCGGGTGTCCGCCACTTCGGGTGGATGACCGCCATGCGTTTGAAAAAGACTCCATCCTGCGCCATGGCGAGATAGACGCGCGCGCCGGAAAGCGTGCAGGTCGCAGCCGCGCTGAAGCACGAAACCGCGATCATGAGACAAAGCCAAACCGCAGCGCCGGGCGAAAACAGCACTGCCGCTGCCGCATGAGCGATGGTTTCGTGCCTGGCGATCTCACCGAGCGGGAGAGCATAAAGATAGGTTAAGTTCATGGCGATGTAGATCGCGCCGACCACGATCACGCCCAGAACCATGGCCAGCGGCACGTTCCGCCGCGGTTCTTTGACTTCGCCTGCCACCCAGGTGATGTAGACCCATCCGTCATAGGCCCAGAACACGGCGATCAGCGCGATTCCCATGGCTGAAACAAATTGCCCGGGATGGAGTCCCATGCTCAATCCGACGCCGTGTGGACTGAAATGCGACCAGTCGCCTTTGCCGATGGCAAATCCCAGAAGAACGAACGCCGCCATCGCGGCAAACTTCGTCCAGGTGGAAACATTCTGCAAGAGCGCGCCCCAGCGCAAACCCGCGACGTTGACGTAGGTGAGAACGGCGATCAAAAAAAGCCCGAATACATGCGCCCGCGAAATGGTGATGCCGGCGAAGGACAGAACCACGTGCTCCTGCGAGAGCACAGGAAATACCTGCCCCGTATAGGCCGCCGAAGCGACCGACAGCGCTGCGATCGTCCCTCCATTGGCGACTGCAAACAGCATCCAGCCGTACAAAAATGCGATCAGATCGCCGTAGGCCTCGCGCAGATAAACGTACTGCCCGCCCGATTCAGGGAACATCGATCCCAGCTCGGCGAAGGCCACGCAGCCAAATAGCGAAATTATTCCGCCGATGACCCACACTCCCAGAAACAACGCGGGATGCGGCAACGGCCCGGCAATATCTTTGGCCGTGAGAAAAATGGAGGAGCCGATGATGCCGCTGGCGAGAAGCAGAATGGAATCGAGCAAGCCCAGGCCGCGAACCAGAGTAGGCTGGGCGTTGCTGACGGAAATCTCAACGGCGGGTGTGGTAGAGGCCGAGTCCATTATCCGATTCCCAGTTCGTCCGGGGATTCCAGCGGCGTCCCGCATCGCCGGCAGATCACGGCGGCACAATCCCCGCAGGTCAAAGGATCGCTCACTTCTTCGGCGCAGTTTGGGCAGTAAAGCGCGCCAGGACTTGGCTCCGGAGGGGGATTCTGAGGACGGGATGCCATGTGGAGAAAAACTGTAGCACAGGAACGAAACCGGCGTCCCGCTCCGTCTGTGTGGCGCGGGCACTCTTGCCCGCGGAGCGGCGGATGCGAGAGTCGCGGACAAGAGTGTCCGCGCCACACAATTGCATGACTACCGCAGGGCGTCCTCTGGCTCCGGCGCTACGTTCCGCGCGCCGCGAAGAAACTTCATCATGCTAGATCCCGTGGCCTTTCCCGCGCGTTTCTTGAAAAACTCGGCTGCGGTTTCCACTACACCAACCTTTTCCGCGACAGCCGCAGCGATCCACTGATTGAGAGAGACCCCATCTTCTTTGGCCAGGCGTTGAGCCGCCTTCTTGACGGAAAGCGGAAGTTTCAAGGGATAAGTCGCCTTGCTCATGTGCGCACCTTCTTCAACAAGTCTGCCGGACGAAGGATCGGGACGAAAACCCCGTCGACGGCAACAAAGTCGTTAACATTGTAAGTAACCAGCGCATCCGCACGACCGTTAATGGCTGCCTCTAGAACCATCTCATCATTCGGATCTCTGGTTTGGGGCCGCCAGACAAAATGGGTTTCCACGGGTTCGATGAGCGCCGCCATTTCCGCCAGAAACTCATCGATCTCCTCAAGAGTAAGCCCGTGAGCTAAACGCTGCTCCGGCCTCTTCAGCACGTCCTCGTACTCCAAAAACAGCGGCGGTGTCGCTAACGGCACCAGCTTCCGAGTCGCCACGAGTCGGAGCACGGCGTTTCCCGCGCCCAATCGGCTCCGTAGTGCAGCGACCACGACCGAAGTATCGAGTACCACTCTTCGGATCATGTGACATCCTATAAGATATCACATCACTGGAGATATTCACACCCTGCCCTCGTTCAAAGTTAGAATGAAATTGACATGCCCCACCCACCCCTCACTCCCGACGAAATTCTCCAGCAGGAATTCAACCGCTGGGCGGCGGCCGGCGAAGGCCCCAAGATGGAGCAGCACCACTTCGACATCACCACGAAGACGATTCGACGGATGGATCTCCGCCCCGGCGAGCGCGTGCTCGATCTTGGTTGCGGCTCCGGATGGGCCACGCGCCTGCTCGCGCGTCTCGTCGGCGATGGCCCCGATGGTTTCGGTCAGGTCGTTGGCCTCGATGTTTCCGATGAGATGATTCGCGAAGCCCGTGCCGCGTCCAAAGATTTCGAGAACGTACTTTACGTTTGGGGATCGTCGCAGCAGATTCCGTGGGAAGAGAATTTTTTCGACAAAGTCCTGTCGGTCGAGTCCTTCTACTACTACCCCGATCAGGATCGCGCGCTGCTGGAGTTGTTTCGGGTGATGGCGCCGCGCGCCCGATTATTCATTCTTATCAATCTATATAAGGACAACCCTTATTCGCTGCAATGGGTGGACAAGCTGAAGGTGCCGGTTCACCTGCGCTCGGCCGCGGAGTACGTCGAGCTTCTGAAAAAGCATGCCTTCGAGAATGTCGAGGCCTGCCGCGTCCCCGACGATACGCCCACCCCGGAGGACTACAAGACAAAATCATTCAATAGTCTTGATGATCTCCGCGCCTTCAAGCGCGAAGGTGCGCTGCTGCTCACGGCCTCTAAGCCCGACCTGCGCACGCCTGCACCGGGCTACACCATCTACTAAGCCCGGACAGATCTGCGTGGCGAAGGTTGGGTGGTGAATGTCATTCCGAGCAAGCCTCTTTTGCGCAGCGAGGAACCTGGGCGAGCCGCGCGAAGCGTCGCGTTTTTTGCGACGCAATAATCGCGCGTTTGGCTCGCATCCTTGTCACAGCAAACTGCAAAGGCCCCTCGCCGGATGACACGCGGCGCACTATATCTCGCTATCATCCTCTTCATCACGGTCCCGATGCCCCAGGTCCCTCACCGGGCTCATCGTCCGCCCGTCCGCGGCGTGATGAATCTCAATTCGCCCATTCACGTTTTCCAGCTTGATGCGCGCGCCGCCGCTGCCCAGTTCGCCGCGCATGTCGTGTCCGACGTAGCGATGATGATTCACGTGGATGCCGAAATCGTTCTCGATTCCCCCCGAGACCGTTTCCGCTTCAATCTCCGCTTTTGAATCCGAGGGAATGGTCAGATTGATCGAGCCATTCACCGACTTCAAGTCGATCCACGACCCTGCAAGCTCGTCATACTGGGCTTCCAGGCGGCCGTTGATCGTGGAGAGGTCGGTGCGTCCGGCGAGATTGCGCGCCTCCACTCTTCCGTTGATGGATGAGGCGCGAACTTCCCCGGTCACGCCTGCGATGTCGAGCGCTCCATTAATCAGCTTGATTTCGTCCAGCCGCACCGTGCGCGGAACCGTCAGGGTGTAATCCACTCCCGCGGGATTATTGCGCGATCCCCAGTTGAAATTGTGGTCGTGATCGGGATAGCGGGTGCGAATCGAAACCGTATTCCCGTGGACCTCGACTTCAATCTTGGCTTCTTCCAGCCGCTCCTTCGAGTTGGCGTACTTGACCGCATCCACTTTGACTTCGTTGCGGTCCCAGGCAGTGATGTGCACGTCGCCATTGATGTTGTCGAGCTCAACCCGGCCATCGGCAGCGATGGCATAGCTCTGATGGAATTCTTCGCTGTATGCGCCATGATGTTCCGAGGCGTGCGCGGCGAGAGCGAAAGCGAACAAAGCGCAGATGGTTCCCACAACGGCGCCTGTCCAGGTGGAGAGTTGGCGTTGGCGATTCATAGAATCCTCCGGTTCAATCGGTTAGACGCTCCGGTTTGCAATTGGTGAGAGCCCTTGTGGATTCCTCCCCGCCATCCCCCGAGGACGGGGAGATGTAATAAACGGGCCGTCCCTTTCAGTTGCCCGACGCCGGCCTGCCTATTAATACGAAAGTTACCTCCGTGATGTTCCCCCCGGCGCATTTTCCAAGGACAATCACGTCCAAGGGTTGAGTGGGGAGTTCTGTCTTGTTGCATTGCCGTCAAAAACCAGTTTCACGGTACCGGCAGGAGATTCGCCTGCGCGGCTTCCTCGGGCTTTGTCTTTCCTTTCTCGTTCTTATTAGTCTCACAAGCTCAGCCGCCGCGCAGTCGCCGGAATTGCCCAAGCCGATTCCGGTCCTGAGCGGCACGGCCGGCTATTTCAACTTCATCACCGCGGGACAGAATCAATTCGACGAGCAGGTGAATCCGGTTCTTCTCGTTCCTTTGGGCGACCACTGGCTGATCGAGTCGCGCGCAGAATGCGAAGGCGCCTTTCAGCGCCCCGCCCCTGGTGAACCTTATGGCGGCGCGGAAAGCAAGAATCTCGATTACGCGCAGGTTGACTACATCGCCAATCCGTACATGACCGTAACCATGGGGCGCTTTCTAACACCGTTCGGAATCTTCAACGAACGCCTTTACCCCATCTGGATTCGCAGCCTGCAACAGGACCCCTTGATCCTCCCGCTCTCCGCCGAATCCAGCGACGGCATGATGCTGCGCGGCGGATTCCCCGCCAACTCCGGTGCGAACCTCAACTATGCTGCGTATGTTTCAGCGATCGACACGGGGCACAACAATCTACAAGCCGATCGCGACGTCGGCGGGCGCATGGGCATTTTTCTGCCCGGTCCGCGCATCGAAATCGGCGGCTCGTGGCAGAAGCTGCTGCAAGAGGACCGCAGCAACTCCTTCGGATTTCACTTCGCCTGGCAGCCCAGGCCCCTTCCGCTCAGCATGCACGCCGAGTATGCGCGGTCCAGCCGGGGCAGCGGTTACTGGATCGACGCCGCCTACCGCCTGAGCCAGATCCCCTATGCCCGCAAAGCGCTGCGCCACCTGGAAGTCGCCGGACGGGCCGAACAGTTCTTCACCGGCACAATCAGTCCTGAGGAAGCCGCCGCCTTGGGCCTGGCTCCGGCAAACACGCGCGAAGGCGAATTCGGATTGAACTATTACCTCAAAGATGGACTGAAAGCCGTCGCCAGCTACGGGCGGCAATTCAGTTCGGCCGGAAACCAGAATCTCTGGTCCGTCGGGATTGCCTACCGGTTCCTGATTCCGCTGGGACGCGAGGGGAGCAATGAGCAATGAGAGATAAGATCGCTGTCCTTGTTCTTGTCATCACGGTCGCCATTGCAAGCTGCGCCCTGGCTGCTCACGCCGAAGGTCCCGGCGCGCCGAAGAAAAATACATCTGCCGCCGTGGCCATTTCCACGCACGATGCAGACTCCATGCGAGTGCAGGGTGAACTGCGCTATCGCGCCAATTGCGGCCGCTGTCATGCTGCCCCGCGCAAATTCCCCCCACGCATGATGGCCACAGTTTTACGCCACATGCGGGTGCGAGCCACCATTACCGACGAAGACATGCGTCTCGTCCTCTTCTATATGACGCAGTAACCAGATTGACCACCGAAAGACGGCGATGACAAAAAAAGCCAGGTTCTGGCGTACTGTTGGGGTAATTGCGCTCGGGCTGTCGTTGAGTGGAGGGCCTCTGGCCGGCACGCAGCAGGCGCGCGTGATCGAGCTGACGGCCGACAGCGACAGCCGCTAAAGATGGCCGGAATGCGAACTCCGGAGATTACCGTCAAAGCGGGAGAGCAAGTGCTGCTGCGTGTGACGGCGCACCGGGGAAAATCGTGGAACCGGGATGGATCGATTCATGGCTTTACCCTGCTGCGATCCAAGGACCGGACGAAAGTGGAGGGTTGGGATCTGCTGTTCAAACCGGGGACGCAGGAATTTCAACTCACCGCTCCCGCCGAGCCGGGCGAATACGTTGTGGTCTGCACTGTGATTTGCAGTGAGGACCACGAAGGCATGCACATGAAGTTCACCGTGCTGCCGTAGAGAGGGAATGAGGTGCCAGGCATGAAGCGAATAATCTGTTGTGCGGCAGGAATCCTCGCCCTGGCGGCTGCCGTGGCGGGCCAGGACTCGAAAGTCTTTCGCGGCGAAGTTTCCGACAGCCAGTGCGCCTTGAATGTTCACTCGCTGACCCGTTCCCATCGGGAAATGCTCAAATCCAAATCCATGGGAGGCACTGCGAATACCTGTTCGGTCTACTGTATCCAGCACCTGGGAGGGTATCTCGTTCTGTCCGCGGGCAAGAATGTGTATCGGCTTGATCGAACTGATCTGGTGCATGGTTTCGAGGGTCAAAAGGTAAAGATAACCGGAGTTCTCGACGTCAAGGCCAACCAAATCCACGTGCTGAAAATTGAATTGGAGGACAATAGGTAGAAACAGCTTCGCGCTCCGCACCGCCGCTAGCGCAGCTCGGGGTATTTATTTCCTCGCCGCTTGGTCCACGTCGCTTCGGTAAGCAAATACACGCCCAGAATCGTCATCTCCGGCTCAATCGGATGCCGGTAGCGCTGGCCGGGAAACACCACGTAATAGATCAGCGGATAGGAAAGGATCAGCCAGAACAGCAGCCACGCGCCGGGAATGCGGCGGCGCAGAGCGCGTCCGAGTCCCCAGAACATCAGCACGGAAGAGGCTAGAAACAAAGAATTCCTCAATTGCGCCAGCCACCAGATTTTCGCAACTTTCGGGGGGCCGTCCCAGAAATAAACGAAGCGCCTCAGGCAAAGCGCCGCGAATCGTCCGTAGTCGGCGCGAATATAATCCAGCGCCTGCCGCTTGCGCCTCTCTATATACGCAAGTTCTCCCATGGAAGCGTATTGCCGCATGCCGTAAATATCCTGCGTGGGGTGCAGATATTGCATCCATGTGCCGTCGGCCCCGTTGCCATTTCCCAGGCGCAACTCCGCGCCAAAGTTGTCGCGAATGAAAATGAACTTGTCGAAGGTTCGATAGTTGCGCACGAGCCAGGGCGAGACGCACGCAACGAAAATCATGGAAGCCAATGCAATTCCCGCAAGCGCCGCCTTCCCGCGACGGGCGCATCGATACCAGGCCCACAATCCCGAGGCCGGAAGGAACGAGAGCAGCACCGTGCTGTTCATTCCCGCAATTCCCCACAACAGTCCGAACCACAACCACGGTTTCAGCCCTTCGCGATCTTCCATGGTGAGCGCGAGCCAGAAAATCAATGCCACCAACAGCGCCGACAAACTGGTTTCCCAAACCCACTTCGTGCACCAGTACATCACATACGGAAGAAGCGCCCAGGTCCAGGCCGATCCAACCGCAACTTTCTCGGAAAAGATCCGCCTCGCGATCAGAAAAATCGGTATGCAGGTCAGCGCAGAGAAAATGCTGTTGATGCAGAACAGCACAAAAGCCGATGCCGCCGAATACACCCCGAAAATTTTGAATACTCCCGCAATCAGGTAGGGATAAAGCGGCGGCTCCCACGCTGTCGGCCCGGTCGACGCTCCGAAGGGATTGCTGAAGCCGTGTCCGGTGGCAATCGCCGCCCCAATGCGCCCCATTTCGTACCCGAAGCCGAAGTGATCGTCGACATTCTTCAATCGGTAAGTGTGTGCGACGATGATCCAGCTGATGCGCAAAAACAGGGCGATGGCCACCATCCAAAACTGCGAGGTGCGGAGACGCGCCCATGCCTCGCGAAGCACGACGCGCACGCCTCCGCGTTCAGCGGCCACCGGAGATGTTGAAGCCATGAGTAATTCTATTTGTAACTGACTGCGCAGACCGTAGGCAAACGGGCAGTGCGAGGTGGTGGAATGATGGTATGCTGCTCACCGTTCTTAGCCGGGGAGCCAGTTGCCGATGAGCGATCGCCGGCCGGTCAGCAAGTTCCGGACTATGTGTGCAGTTCCGCACGCAGGTGATGAATCGTGATTGGAACGGGCCGGATTCGATGTGCGCGTGCCCGCTCTATCGGCTGCGGCGCACGTCAAACAGAATGATGTGGACTCCGCGAAAACTGGCCCGCCCAACAGCGGCATATTGAGCGGCGATTTGAGATTCCGTTGCTACTGTCTGCGGACTCGCCAGCGGATAAAAGACCACCCAAAGCCGGTTTTTTCCCTCAACCTCTGAAGCATTCGCGCCGCGAACGCGTTGCGGATAGTTTTCGGTGGCGGTGCGGTTCTCGTAATATTCAAACGGCGTCGCGGAAAATGCGTGATCGAACCAGATCGCATCCCCCGCCTGAGTACGTGAGAGGACATAGCGCACAGCATCGCGCCAGTCTTCGCGAGTTCGCGAATAGGACCGAAATACGCTCACAAGGGAGAGAACTAAAAAAGCCGTAACCGAGACCGCGCGCGCCCGCAACTGCGTCAGTCCGCGCGCGACAAGCAAAACGAAAGCCGGTAGGCAGACGATCAGAAAGCGATGGAAAAACATCGGCGTCCAGATCGAACCAATCGCGGTAATCGCCATCGGCGCCAGCAGCCAGTACCACGAAAAAAACATCTGCCATCGATCTAATGGGGACTCGGCGCGAGCTTCACGCCAGCACTCGCCCACGCTCACTGACAACGCAACAAGACACAGCGCCAGCAGCAGATTTCCCGCCAGCTTGCTTCCTTCTGCGGCCAGAAATACCGCGGTGTGATACACCTCCAGCCAGCTGATGGGCTGCACCCAATCGATGTGGCCTGGGGCGTGATAGAGGACGAAGAGCACGGCCGGGAAAATCAGCACGCTGGAAACGGCGGCTGCGGTGAACAAGGGTTTCACTGGAACCATGCGCCTGGGCAGCGTCAAAAGAGAAAGCCCTTGTGCCACCAGCACCAGGCCGGCATAAAAATGGCTGTGAACTGCCAGGGCGCTGACCAGCGCATACCACCCCCATGTTTTCCATGACGGCGACTCGATTCCTTTGACAAACAACCAGCACGAAACGGTGACGAAAAACAGCGCCAGCGCGTATCCGCGAGCTTCCTGTGAGAACACTACATGGCAGGCATTAACTGACATCAGCAACGCTGCCAGCATTCCGCTACGACGGTTGTAGAGCCTCTTGCCAAGCGAGTACATCACCGGCAGGGTCGCCACGCCAGCGATCACAGAAATCAGCCGCACCCAGAATTCGCTGTCGCCGAAGGGAACCACACCGCGCAGCAGCAGGTAATAAACCGCCATATTGGCATCGCGCGTGAGCAGCACCTGCGCGAATTCAGGCCAGCTCATGTGGGCATACGCCACGCTGACAGCTTCATCGAGGTAGACGCTCTTGCGTGAGAGATATAGAAACCGGAGGAACGCGGCAAACGGCACCATGGCCCACAGCCATTTAGCGTACGAGTCATGAGATCGTGCGTGCGATGCAGGCTCGCTGTTCGCTGCATCACTGGAGTTCGTGTGCGTCGCGCTTCGCATCATTATTCGCAACCTTTACCGATATTCCTCATGCCTGCGCGTTTTGCGAATTGCGGCGGTTTTGTTTCGTGACGCTGCCTTCAATATGGTGAAAGGCAATGATCC
>Ga0187782_10003609_pt1 | contig 11559 bp, 9 predicted proteins | sample 0715_SJ02_MP15_2_FD_132454 | JGI IMG/M metagenome (GOLD analysis project Ga0187782, IMG submission 132454) | Tropical peat soil microbial communities from peatlands in Department of Meta, Colombia - 0715_SJ02_MP15_20_MG | ecosystem: Environmental > Terrestrial > Soil > Wetlands > Peat | place...
GAAGTGGTGAAGAAAATTCGTCAGCAGGACAATGTCGTACGGCCCACCGTAGTTAACCTCGAAGGCGTTTCCCGCAATCACGTCGTAACGGTTTTCCACTCCGGCTTTGCGAGCGTTCGCGCGGGCGACTTCCAAAACCGGCGCCCAGTCCAACGCCACGACATGCGCCTCGGAGGCTTGCTTTGCCACCTCAATGCCGAAAAGGCCGTGGCCGGCGGCAATGTCGAGTACGTGCACGGGTCCGACCTGCCCGTCAAGGACGATCCTGCCGAGAGGCCCGCACATCGGCTGCATCATGGGCGCCATGCTGTGTGCGAACTCCACCCACACAGGATTCTCCGGTTCAACGGAACCCTGCCCGGCGAGACTCGTATGCCCAGTGCGGACCACGTCCGCGAGGTGCTTGAAGGGGCCAAAGACTGCGGGGTTGCTGAGGAACCGTGCCGTGGAGGCCACGCAGGCCGGGGAGCGCGGATCCAGAAATATCGCGCTGGTCGGAGTGTGACGGTAACGTCCTTCCTCCTTGGAAAGTAAGCCGATGACGGTGAGGTAGTCGCACAGAATGCGGATTCCTCGCTGCGATGCTGAACACTGCCGTGCCAGTGAAGCAACATCCCCTGGACTGTCGCCGACAGCACGGAATACGTCCAGTTCAATGGCTGCCCGCAGCGCCGCTGTGCGTTGGTGGGCAAACAAGGTGTCGAAAACCAGGACTGGCGAGGCTGTCTCCGGGGAATGCGCGTTCATCATCATTCTTTTTCTCCTGCACGCTCCGATCAGTAATGGTGCGACGACGATACCGTCCTTCGCGAGGACTTCAGCGCAGTGCTACATCGCCACTTCCACCGCGCACATCAAGTACACGCATTGCCCGATGCAGGCCAGCTTCGCGAAATAACCGTCGTGTGAAGGGCTCGAACCTACGCGCTTGCATACTCAATCGGCCGGGTTCACGATCGCTGTGCCCAGGAGCATAAAAATGTGAAATGGATTTTTGTGCTGCCACTAGCGTCTTTCCTGCTGCAATCTCGAAATGTCGAATCGCGCCGACGAGTTAAAGTTTCATGGTCGAAGTTCATTTTGAGGCCTAGCCTCCGCTGATGGAGTGACAGCACGATCTTTCTTGGCGAGAACCATAACTTGGACGAACGAGTGAAACGGAGTGCGCTGTTCGGACAAGCGTTGCTTCAGTGCTTGTTCTAGGCAGTCAGCGAAGGCCTGACGCCTTTGGGCATCGCTGATCGCTGAAGCCAGGGAGGGTACGAAGATCGCCCGGAAGAATGCAGCATGGCGGCCGACAAGAGCCGGCACATTGCCGTCTATTTGGTAGTCAGCCCAAGCCGCGTCAGGCAAGTCGAAGAACTCGCAATGTTCGACTGAAAGTGATTGGAATTGACCATTCGCGCCGAAGGGCTCCAACAGCTGGGCTCGCCGTCGCGGGTACGCGCCAAGAACCATTCGCTTTCGCTCTTCTTCGCTGATGACCCCCTCAGAGACCAGTTCTTCGACAACGGCATTAGCGCAGTTGAATAGTGGTTCAAATCCTGAAGCGCCGTCATCGCTCAGACCTGGAAGCACGACCACCAAGCGGCCACCATCGCGCAACTCCCGCGAGCGGAGAAAAAGAAACAATTTCCAGTCGTCGGCCGCCTGACGGCCAAAAGCCGCACAGACGTCGCCGGTGCTGGCGACCGAAATAAAATGGCCTGGTATTAACGCCGGAATCTTGCTGAGCCAGACGGCGGCGTAGGAGCACCACCCGAGGTCAACATGTTCTCTTGGAAAGACGCTCTCGTAGAACGATCTTCCGATGGCCGATGGGAAAACATTGGGGTCATCCACCGAATATCGTTCAGCATCACTGTGCAGTACGTCGAACAGAGTGTTGAAATCATTCCCGTGCTGATCGACGTGAATCACTTGCACGGCCCGCTCATTGCCAATGCGGGTACGCAGGCATTGGATGGCCGTTCGCATGGGAGCCAGCGAGTTTTTTCCTTGTGAAGAACCATAGTCCGCGATGACGATGGGATCGGTTTTTGGGGGGAGCGCGCAGGATCGCGCCGCCTCTGCCAGGTAAGGCAATGCCAGATTGCCTCCCCCAGCTGGCACCCTGGCGTGCACATTGTAGGAGCCACCTCCCTCCATGACACCATGAGTCGGTATGGTAGTGGCCATTTCTTCCTCCGGGATCTGCCCCAAAGCGAGCAAATCGTTTCTATTAGTCGCTCGGAACGGATATCACCGTCAATGCTCCGACTCCTCCCGCTCGATACCCTCTCGGTCCCCTGATAAGTCATTTGTTCGCAATATGATGTGGGTGTCGCACTGTGTGCGCGGTCATGGTAGACTCTCCAACATGTAAAACCCCCGCCGATGCCGTCCACGCTCCCATCAGTGCTACGATTTGCCAATTTCGAAGTAGACCTGCGCGCTGGCGAGCTACGAAGAGACGGCAGCAAGGTACGGCTGCAGGAACAGCCGTTTCTGCTCCTGAGCGTGCTGTTGGAATCGGCGGGGGAAGTGGTCACTCGTGAAGAACTGCGCAAACGTCTTTGGTCGGCGGACACGTTCGTCGATTTCGATCATCGTCTTGCGGTGTCCGTGAGCAAGGTCAGGGACGCGCTACGAGACTCTGTCGAACAACCGAAGTTCATTGAAACCGTTGGACGACGCGGTTATCGCTTCGTGGGTCAGCTTGAACTTACCAATTCACGGGCCGTGGATTCGACGGTGGAAATGGGCGAGACTCCTTTGCCGCCCTCGCAACTAGCCGAGCAGGGAGAACTGCTAAAGTTAGCGCCTCTGGGGCCGAGACGATCCAGAACCAGCAGGCTGGTCTTGCTCTACTTCGGCGGATTCGTCCTTGTGCTGAGTGTAATCGCTCTGCTGAAGTTCGTTCAGATACGAACTCGAAAAGAGCAGTCTTTTACTCCGCGTAGCCTTGCGATTCTTCCGCTCCACAATCGTGGCCAGGATCCGAGTAGCGACTTCCTGGGATTATCTCTAGCGGATGTACTCATCACGAAATTGGCGTACGTAAACTCACTAGGCGTTCGGCCTTCCGCCGCAATTGAGAAGTATCGAGGCGCGACTATTGATCTTCAGAAAGTTGCCGCAGATCTCAAAGTGGATACTCTTTTCACCGGAAGTTTCATTCGCGATGGCGACAACTTGCGAATCACCTATCAATTGGTTGATGCGAAAACCGAGAAGATTCTCGGGCAGGGAGTAATCGATCTGAAGTACGACAATCTGTTGACTGTACAAGACAAAGTTGCCAGCCAACTCATCTCAGAACTGGAACTCAGCCTATCGCCGTCCGAAGCGGATCGCCTGAAGCCGGAGAACCCGGTGAGTCCGCTCGCCTATGAGTACTTTCTGCAGGGACTCGACTTTCATGGACAGCACAAGTTCCCTTTGGCGATCAAGATGCTTGAAAAGTCTACGGAGATTGATCCCAATTACGCTCCAGCCTGGGCCTACTTGGGAGCTTCGTACAATTCGGATGCCGCGTTTGAGCTGGGTGGGCGTGAGCAATATCGCCGCGCCCAAGCCGCGTACGAACGGGCCCTGGCGATACGGCCGAACCTGCTTGACGCACAGGTCTTCCTGGCGAATCTGTTGATAGACACGGGAAAAGTCGAACAGGCTGTGCCGCTGTTGCGGGATGCCTTAAAGACGAACGGCAATTATGCCGCCGCTCATTGGGAATTGGGATATGCCTATCGCTTCGCTGGGATGTTGGACGAATCCGTCGCCGAATGCGAGCGTGCGCGTCAACTCGTGCCCTTGGTCAAGGGCAACGGCTCGGTGTTGAACACCTATCTTTACCTTGGACGATATCAGAAGTTTCTGGAGAGCTTGCCCGTAGACGATTCTTCGTTCATCCTCTTTTACCGCGGTTTTGGAGAATTCCACGAAAAGGAATTCGAGCAGGCTTCGAGGGATTTCGATCGTGCGTACGAACTCGATTCGAGTTTGTATGCGGGAATCGGCAAGGCTCTCAGCTACTCGATCCATCAGCGCCCGCGAGAAGGGTTGGATCTCTTGAAGGAACTCGAGGGGAAAATCAGAGAGCGGGGGGTGGGGGATCCGGAAGGCTCATACAAGCTCGCGCAAGCGTATACCGTGTTGGGAGACAAAACGTCCGCTATGCGCGTGCTACGCTTGAGCGTTGAATCAGGTTTCTTCAGCTATCCATATCTTTCCAAGGACCCCCTGTTAAATGATCTGCGCCGCGAACCAGAGTTCGCTGCGATCTTGAATACTGCGCGGCAACGGCACGATGCGTTCCGGAGTTCTTTCTTCCGGTAAACCGGGTCTCACGATTGTCCTAGTTTGGTCTCCTCCGCCTCCCAATTACGGAGTGCGCTTCGAAGCGCATTCATTATCAGGAACACAGCGCTGCTGGCGTGCGGGTCGATCGTATCACTCCATGCTCAGACGAATGCCGCTGGTACAACACCGCCCAAGACTTCGGCGACCAACGCGACGGTTCCCCCGGCAACCCATGGCGTAAGCCTAACGGCGGCACCGACAGCTGGTTGGTCGCCTGCAGTTGCGATTCTTTGAACGCGAGTCGGAGCGGCGGCATACGGTGTTTCGCCTGGCAGACGTTGCGTCGGTGGCCGACACTTCCCGACCACTGCTCTCCCCAATGCCCGTTTTCTGGCGCACTGATCATCGGTTTTGAACAGCAAATGGAGCGCTTCGCCGATAATTGCATCTGCCGATTGGAAGAAAAAATAAGATTTCAAAAGAGGCTTTGGGTTGTGCTCATCTTCTTCCTAACAGGTGAGCGGCATCTGCGATCAACGCTCGCATGTGTTCTCTCAAAAAGGATCGCGTCAAGGTCGTATTTGCTCATCCCTGAATTTTTTAACAAAAGATTAACAATCAAGACACCAGCACGAATGCCTGCCAGGCGGTAAAATCATCGGCGCATTCACGTGAAATGGAAGCGGTCCTGACGGCTCATTCTGAGTCCGGGAAATTTTCATGTCGGCACGCAAGATTCTGCTCACACCCTTGACCCCCCTGATTGGAGTCGCAATTCTGGCTTGCTTGAGCGGCCTCTTCTGGCTCAGAACGGGGGAGCGTTCGAAGGGGGGCAACATTGTTCTTAGACTGAGCGGCTCCAACACGATCGGAGCGGTTTTGGCGCCGGCGCTTGCAGAGGGGTTTTTCGAGCAGCAGGGAGCTGCCGAAATCAAGATACGTCCTGGGGACCGAGATGACGAAATTCGTGTGCAAGGAATCCTGCCCGGTGAGCGTGCTCCCCGAGTAATTGAGATTCATGCCCACGGTTCGGCCACTGCCTTTGAAGACTTGGCCAATGGTCAGGCTGATATTGGAATGGCCTCTCGCCGAATCAAAACCGAAGAAGCAGCTCGATTGGCCGGTCTTGGCGATATGATGTCGCCGGAGAGCGAACACATTCTTGGGTTGGACGGGATTGCTGTCATCGTCAGCAAAAGCAATCCGGTGCGGGCGCTGGCGAAAGATCAGATTGCACAAATCTTTAGGGGCGAAGTCGGGAATTGGCTGCAAGTGGGCGGGTCAGATGGCCCCATCAATCTGTATGCTCGCGACGACAGGTCGGGAACCTACGATACATTCAAAACCTTGGTACTGGGCAATGCTCCGTTGGCGCGCTCCGCAAGACGTATCGAAGACAGTCGGAAACTCTCCGATTCCGTAGCCCATGATATTAACGGAATCGGATTCGTCGGTCTGGCCTACGTTCAGGAGGCGCAGGTTATCGCCGTTAACGAGAATGGCACCGCCCCGCTTTTGCCGACTCCCTTTACCGTGGCCACCGAAGACTACCCTCTTTCGCGGCGCTTGTTCCTCTATACACCCGCGAAGCCCCAACAGGAACTGACGCGGAGATTTGTAGATTTTTCCCTCTCCAGCATAGGGCAAAACGTTGTAGCTGAGGTCGGTTTTGTGGGCCAGAATCTCTCAGCAGCGGCCGCCGCCAGCCCGACCGCGGTGCCTGCAAAGTATCGTCGCCTCACCAGCGGCTCCAACCGATTGTCGGTCGACTTCCGTTTCCGCGAGGGCAGCTCGCGACTGGACAACAAGGCAGTGGCCGATCTTACTCGTGTCGTCACCTTCGTCAGCGATTTGCACTACAGCGGCGACAACTTGATACTCCTCGGTTTCGATGACAGCAAGGAAACGATTGATAGTCTGTCGAAAGATCGTGCCGCTGCCGTAGCATCGCAGTTTGAGCAACTGGGCTTAAAGCCCGCCACGGTGGAGGGCTTCGGCTCAGAAGTTGCCGTGGCCTCGAATGACACTCCCGAAGGAAGGCAAAAAAATCGAAGAGTGGAGATCTGGTTGAAAAGGTAAAAGTGAAGGCCACACCTTCGGCCGCAGGCAAAGTTTAACCGCTTACGGGATTGCAGCTATGCTCGTTGCAGGCGCCTGGCCGCGAGGCCGATCATTAAGCGCGTCATGCCCGTCATGATCATGCTGATTCCCACCAGGGTTCCGATCACCCACCTGGAGCTTGAGGGCCAATGTTTCCACACCAGCAGACCTAAAATCAGCGTGATCAGGCCGTCAAACAGGATCCAGCCCGATCCCGCAAGATGGCGGCTCCGGAAATATGCGAAAAGATCAAACACTCCTTCGATCACAAAGAAAATTGCCAGTCCGATTGTGAATGCCGCGACTCCCAGCAGTGGATGCACCAGGAAATAAACACCCACAACCAAATAAAGCAGCGCCACCAGGAGCTTCCATAGAATGTTTCCGACACCTTTCAAATGAAACGCGTCTACGAATTGAAACACTCCGCTAAAGATAATCAGCCATGCGAGCACGACGACTACGCCGAGTGAGGTAGCCATCGGGAGTGTGATCGCCAGGAAACCAAACAGGATCAGCAAGACCGCCCAAACAAGTGATCCTCCTGAGCCGACTCTTGGGAGTCCTGGTGCTATCCCGAAATCCCGTTTCCGCGCTGAAACTTGACTCATGATTCCACGCCCGCACCTGATGCTTTGCACGGATCTCGCCTCAGAGCAAAATCCCGTTGTGCACCACACGGCATGCTTTGCGCCGTAGATTAATCATGTCAGTGTAGGAAAGCAGGGCAAACTGTCAGTTCTGACAGCCGACCTCAGAAAACCATTGGTCTCTACGAATGATGTATCGCGCACATCTTTGTCCTCGATACACCATTTCGCCATCGGCCTGCATGCCGAGCCGTCGCATCACAGCCAGTGACGCCACGTTGGCCGGGTTGGCAACCGCCACCACGATCGGCATGTGACTCACGCGAAATCCCCAGTCCAGTGCGGCTTGTCCCGCTTCTGTGGCAATACCTTTCTTCCAGTGTTCCGGGAGCAGCCACCATCCGATTTCCGGTTCGCCAGTTTCCGCGAGCGGTTGCAATCCGCAAAATCCGGCGAATTGGCCCGTGTTTTTCACCACGATTCGCCACAAGCTGTACCCAAACTGCGCCTGCTGCCGCATTTGCCGTTCAAGAAACTCGTCAACGCGATCAGCCGCGTACGGTATCCCACCGGTGATAAACCGCACGACTTGGGGATCTGTTGCCAGTCGCTCAAAATCGCGCCGATCCGTTTCGGCCCATGGCAGCAGTCGCAGTCGTTCCGTCTCGATGAAATGGTTGAACGCTTTAATTTCCGAATCGCCCAAATCGGTCTCCGTCTAGCGCCTCCCCCCGCAGCAGATGGCAGCGTATTCGGGAAGTCGCATTTGGACGTGATGATAAATGTGGCAGGGGCCCCCGCCCGCGAGGACGACCCTGGAGAAAAGGCAAATAAATTACTACCTCCGCGTTAGCTTCTGAATCATCTCCTTCTGACCGGGATACTTCGCTTCCAATTCCTCCCGCCTTGCCATCTCGAAATCGTCAAACTCGAATCCCGGAGCGACCGTGCAACCGACCAGTGCATACGACGGGTGGTTCATTTCTAAAGGGTTTTGCGAGAAGTGTGGGTTTTGCGCGAGCTCGGCCGCAAACCAGCAGCCGGCCCGCACTACTGCCTGAAAAACCTGACCTGCCTCCGCATCCCCTCCCAACAAGATCGAGGAATATTCGCCCGCCGCATCAAGCACATGCACTACCAGCGGCGACCCCATGTAGAAGTGCCACATCTCATCCGATCGCAACCGATGAAACGCCGAAAAGTCTTCCACTTCGAGCAGGAAGTAAATGCCGGTCGACGCCGACCGCGGGCCATGAAGCCCTGGCTGTCTCATCCTTGCCGCGCCTTTGGCGACACCGTGGGCCCTTTCCGACGCCTCCGGCACAATTGTCAACTCAGACTTGTAGGTCTGCCGAAAATATCCGCCCTCCGGATGCACCTCCAGGCCCAGCTTCCCGATCCAGTATTTTGCATCCACCGATTTTTTCATGCACAACCGACTATAGCGGGTGCAATTCGCCAGGAGAACCAGTTTTGCAAGCATAGAGCACGGAAACTGCATTTTCCCTTCTTACTTCTCACTGCTGCCGGCAAAGAAGTTGCAGCCCACGCCCTCCAAGAAAAACTAAGGATCCCCCTGGGCCCACGCGGCTAAGCACCTTTGTAATGTGCCGCACGGTTGCATTCTCTTTACCATCACTGCGTAAGGTATTCCGCAGATCGAGACTGGGCGAGTCCCAGCGGGAGATACCGTGTTCGATTACGAGGAACAGTGAGCCGCCTCCTCTTAAACGTCCTGATCGTTGTCTCCGGCGTTCTGCTGGGAGTCCTCCATTACGAACTGAAGCCTGGCCCAACGAATACCGAGATTCGCGACCAGGCTCGCACCATGATCGCCTACACAGAGTGGCGCGGCCAGATTGCCCCGGACTTTGAGCTCAAGACTGATGACGGCGCCACCTTCCGCCTCTCGGAAAACGTTGGCCAGAAGATCATCGTCCTGAATTTCTTCGCGACCTGGTGCGGTCCCTGCCGCGCGGAGATGCCGGAGTTAAACCGTTACTTTAACGATCACAGATCCGACGCCTTCCTCCTGCTCGCCATCGATTCCGAGGAGCAGCGCGATCGGGTCGAAGATTTCCTCCACGAACTCCAACTCGACTTCCCGGCGGGTGTCGACCAAGGCTCGATCCAGAGGCAATACGGCGTCACTTCCTTTCCGACGACGGTGCTCATCGGCGTCGACGGCAAGGTGCAGTTCTACGAGACTGGAGCGCTGGCCAACGCCGATGTGGCTTTTGACGACCTGGTTAAAGCAAATCTTGACCAACTCAGGCTAGGCCACCAGATTTCTGCCGACGACTACCGCCGTGAAGCGCAGGTCCATCCTTCGCTCCCGGTGAACCGGCCGGAAACAAAGAGCCCCGAGCAACAGAGGTACAACTTCGACGACCGGGGCAAACGAATCGTCGCGCGTATGGATTGTCCTTGCGGCTGCAACAAGAAAGTTCAGGCGTGCAGCTGCAACACCTCGAACAACATCAAGAAAGCGCTCTCTAATGAGGATTTCAAAGGTCAATCCGATGAAACCATCATGAAGAATCTGAACCAACGTTTCTGCTCGGGGGCCATGTGATCCGCGCGGAAAACGTCCATGTGAACTTCCGCCGGGGCCCGTTCCGCCGCCAAATCCAAGCGCTTCGGGGGCTTTCGCTCGAAGTGCGCGACGGCGATTTCTTTGCCCTCGTCGGCCAGAACGGAGCCGGAAAATCCACCGCCATGTACTGTTTCCTCGGGCTGTTGAAGCCCACCTCCGGCAGCGTGGAAGTGATGGGTCTGGTTCCCGATCTGGGCCGTGCGGTTTACAGCAGCGTCGCCTACCTGCCTGAAGAACCGCATTACCACCTCTATCTCACGGTCGAGGAGGCAACGCGCTATTACGCCTCGCTCTACGGTCATCGCGTTCCCGAGAAAGCAATTCATCAAACGCTCGAACAGCTGGGGCTGGCGGAGTTTAAGAACCTGCGGCTGTCGAAATGCTCGAAAGGCATGAAACAGAAGGTGGGTATCGCGCAATGTCTAATCCACGAAACCCAGCTCTTGTTTCTTGACGAGCCAACGCGCGGCCTGGATCCCATCGCCGTCCGCGAGTTCCGTGAGACGTTGCGCGAAATCCATAAGCGCGGTGCAACCATCGTGATGAACTCGCACGTTCTCTCCGAAATTGAAATGCTCGCGAACCGCGTTGCCATCATCGAAGCGGGACGGGTGGTCGCACAGGACGATTTGAGCAGCCTGCTCGCTCCCGATCGCGGCCTGTACAGTGTGACTTTCGAGGCGAACGGTAGCGTGCCAGATTACTTGAGCGCAGTCGAAAGGCAAGGAACGGTGGTAACGGCGCAAATTCCCCAAGACAAGCTGTACGACTTCATGGAATTCAGCCGCGCCTCCGGACTTGCATTGCGCGAGTGCTCGCTAAAAAAGACTTCGCTCGAAGACAAGTTCTTCCACATTGTGAGGGGTGGACAAGAACCCGTAATTTCGGCCGAGTCGGAACGGGCAAAGTAGAGCTCTATGCCGGAACTATTGCGAACCAACGTCGTCGCGCATCTGGCTTTCTATCGCAGGAGCCGGCTCCTCATGGCATTCCTGCTTTTGTTTGCCGTGCTGACCGGACTGGAGTTCGTTCCTCAACTATTCGTTCCCTCAGGCGTGCAGAAGTTCAACACGCTCCGCGACATTCTCGGTACGCTCAACTTTTTCCTGCTGCTCTTCGCGGCCGGACTCGGTCTTTTCATCATCTCGGCCCATCTGCGAAATCGCAGCCTCAAGATGGTCTTCACCAAGCCCTGCCCTCCCTATGTCTGGCTCGGGTCGGCCTTTTTGTCGGCGGTGATTGTCGCCTTACTGCTCGACCTCATCGTTCTCGGCGGCATGACCGCGCTCTCCTTGTTCTGGCATCTTCCCGTGCGCACAGGCCTTCTCTTTGTTTCGGCCGATACGTTCATCGCGTCGATCGGGCTTGCTGCTTACCTCATGCTGCTCGCCACGGTTCTACACCCCGCCATCGCGGCAATCCTGGCGATCATCTTCAATGCCGACATGTTTTATGACGGATTCGTCTGGGCACAGTCTGCGATCCGCGCCGGCAACCACAGCGCGGGCCTTCGTGTCCTCGACCGCGCCTTCCACTTCCTTTATCTAGCTGCGCCGATTCTGCATCCCTTCAGCCGCCAAACCGAGAACATTTACGTCAGCTTGCGTGTAATGCACGACGAGTGGAAATATCTTCTGTTTTCACTCGGCTACTCTCTCGCCCTCTCCGCTTTCTGTTACTTGATTGCCCTGTCAGCCCTCCAGCGCAAGCGACATATCTAGACCCAAACTCACCCCGCGTGGGGACTGCCCAGGCGGCTGCTCCGTCGAAGGCTATTGTGGCTGCCCGACCTTTGTCGCGCATTCTGCGCCAGGGAATTGTCGCCTTCCCATCAACTCCGCGTTGATCCGTGCCCCAGAAGTGGCCAAAAAAACTGGCACCGACAATCGCGGAGCGGTTTGCCCGGCGGCGTCAGTGCCTTTTCTTCGAAGAAAACAAACTTCAGGATTTACTTCACCAGAATCTTGCCGTTCGCATCGAGCGTACCCTCCA
>Ga0187782_10003611_pt1 | contig 11556 bp, 10 predicted proteins | sample 0715_SJ02_MP15_2_FD_132454 | JGI IMG/M metagenome (GOLD analysis project Ga0187782, IMG submission 132454) | Tropical peat soil microbial communities from peatlands in Department of Meta, Colombia - 0715_SJ02_MP15_20_MG | ecosystem: Environmental > Terrestrial > Soil > Wetlands > Peat | place...
CAAGACAGGCTTTCTGGAACCTGACTGGACAATGATGCCAGATATCATTCCTGTCAATGCCATGACCAAGCATTCCGACCGGGTGACCCGATATCCGGGTTTGAAGGAGGATGTTTACGTTCCTCGTTTTCGACCCGACCCGAGTTTTCTTAGAGAACTGAGGATTACCGGGGATCAACTTATCGCTGTGTTGCGTCCGCCCGCCGACGAGGCGCACTATCACAATCCCGAAAGTGACACGTTGTTTGCTGAAGTGGTCCGGTTTCTGGGTAGTCAGCCGAATGTCATCGCGGTCACTCTTCCACGCAACGAGCGCCAGGCACGACGGTTGCGTTCGCAATGGGGTGTCTTAATCGAATCTGGCAAGGTGATCATTCCTAAACATCCTCTAGACGGTCTGAATCTGGTGTGGTTTTCGGATCTGGTGGTGAGTGGCGGGGGGACGATGAACCGCGAGGCGGCTGCCCTCGGAGTTCCGGTCTATAGCGTCTTCCGGGGAAAGATCGGTGCTGTGGATCAGTATCTGGTTCGAGAGGGTCGGCTGACACTCATCGAAAAGCCGGAGGACGTTCAGAAAAAGATTCGACTGGCACGCTGGAATAGACCGACAGCACCGGACAGCCGACCGCGTCCGGCGCTGGCCGCGATTGTGCAGCACGTGATCTCGAAGTTGAATACGCGACATACAGATGTTTGAGCAACACACAACAAGTCTGAAGTTCTTGTCGTTTTTATAGGGGAAATGGACGCAAACATTTTCGACCGGGAGATTGCTACGCCTATCATTGCCGAAGTAAACGAGTTGACTCAGCAATTTCAGGAAACCGAAGCCCTCCACTATGGCGCACTGAGTGAAGCGACGGCGGAGAACAAGGAGAGATCGAAAGAGGTCTATAGTGTCGATCCGCTACGGGACCCTCGCTGGGATGAGTTTCTCCGGTGGCATCCACGGGCTTCTTTATTTCATTCCTCGGGCTGGCTGCGCTCTCTAGCTATGACGTATGGATATCGGCCGATTGCCTACACGACGTGTGGGTTCGGCGATCCATTGCGCAACGCTGCTGTCTTCTGTCAGGTGGAAAGCTGGTTAACCGGGAAAAGGCTAGTATCCCTTCCGTTTTCCGACCACTGCGAATGGTTGGTGGACAATGAAGAGGACACGTTCGCGATTTGTGCTTCTCTGGAGCGGTTTCTTGAGCGCGAGCATTGGCGCTACATCGAGTTGCGCACCTTGCAGCAAACCGGAATGCCCATCTCGCTGCCGCAATCCCAGATTCGATACACTTTCCACACGTTGGACTTGAGGCCGAATCTCGAAACTATCTTTGCTAATTTTCATAAAAGTTGTATCCAAAGGAAAATTAGCCGAGCCGAGCGCGAGGGACTAACCTATTGTGAAGGTTCATCCGATCTGATGCTGAATCATTTCTACCGCCTTTTCCGAACCACCCGCGCCCGTCACCGGCTGCCACCATCTCCTCGTCGGTGGTTCGCCAACCTGATCCGGTGTTTAGGGGACGCAATCAAGATTCGGGTAGCTTTGAAGAATGGCCGCCCGGTGGCGGCCATGATCACTGCCCGCTATAAAGACACGATGATGTACAAGTATGGGTGTTCGGATACGAGGTTCAACAGATTTGGCGGCATGCACCTATTATTTTGGAACGCCATTCTTGAGGCGAAGAAATCGGGCTTGCACCATTTCGATTTTGGCCGCACGGACGCCGACCAGACGGGATTGATCACTTTCAAGGAGCGATGGGGCGCTACCCAGTCCATCCTGGATTATTTTCGCTACAGCGCCACTCCTTCTGCGATTCATCTTTTTGATTTACCGGCTGGCACATGGAAGGTCAAGGCAGCGAAGTTGATCCTGTCGCAACTTCCATCGAGCGTTGTCGACAGAATCGGTCGAGTATTGTATCGCCACGTAGGATAATGACCTCCACTTTGTCATCGCCAGTATCGCCATACCTCAGAAGTTAGCCCTAATGCAAAGGAAGACGGACATCCAAGAGCGTTTGAGGATTGGATACCTAACGATATCCGATCCCAACGATAGACGGTCGTGGTCTGGGACTGTCCATCGCATCGCACGCGTGCTGGAGAAACACTGCGGAGAAGTCTTTAATGTAGGGCCCCTAACGCCGTCGTCCCTGAAGGTGGGCAAAGTAATAAACCGCGGCATCAAGTACTTGACGGGAAGAAGTTACCTGCATACGCATACCATCTCATTGTCGAAAAAACTCGGTCAGATGGCCTCGGAGAAGTTGGAGGGCGCGAATTGTGATGTTATATTCGCGGCGGCAGCGTCCACGGCTGTCGCGCATTTGAAAACGGACCTCCCGATCGTCTATCTATCGGACACGACGTTTCGATTAATGGTGGATTATTATCCGGCGTTCAGCGCGCTGCTCCCGACGAGCCTGAAAGAAGCCGATGAAATCGAACGATTGGCGATACAGAAGTCTGCGCATTTGGTCTATCCGAGCTCATGGGCCGGGCTCTCCGCAACCAAGGACTACGGTGCTGACCCCTCCAAAATTCATGTTGTACCCTTCGGAGCAAACATAGATGAGCCACCGGCTCGCGAAGAAATAGTCAGGCCGATCAACCGAGACGTTTGTCGGCTACTCTTCGTAGGTGTCGAATGGAGTCGCAAGGGAGGCGATATCGCACTTGAGACCCTCCAGGAACTCGAGCGGCTTGGCGTGCCTGCCGAACTCACGGTTGTTGGTTGTCGTCCTCCACGCGGTACTTCTCACCAGCGTCTTAACGTGATTCCATTCATCAATAAGAACGATCCCCACGGACGTGCACAGCTGGACAGGCTGTTCAAGAATTCGGACTTCTTTTTGTTACCCACTCGAGCAGAGTGCTTTGGCATAGTGGTCTGCGAGGCGTGCGCCTACGGATTGCCTGTGCTTTCGACCCAAACAGGGGGGATATCCGAACTCATTAGAGATGGACAAAACGGTTTTTTGTTCCCGCTGCAGGCTCGGGGATACCAGTATGCCGCAAAGATCTTCGACCTTTATAAAAATGCCAATACCTATCAAGGTTTACGCGCTTCGAGCCGCGAGGAGTATGAAAGACGGCTGAACTGGGATACCTGGGGTAAAAAGATAGAAGAAATTCTTTGGGCTGCTGTGGCTCACGATGACTTAGCAGCGGCCGATTGCCTGGCTGACTAAAGCAATACTCTCCTGAACCATGGATCTCTCAATTCCTTCAATCCGGCAACTTGCTACAGGCTCGAATCCAAACTCGTTCTCGAACAAACTTCGCGATCGGCGGTTTCGGCAGTTTGAGGCACTGATTGCGGATTTGCCGCGTCCGCTGCGGATTCTCGATGTGGGGGGCACGAATCAGTTCTGGGAAAATCGAGGATGGACAGGCCGGAATGATGTTGAGATTTTCAGCCTCAATCTGGTGGCCGAGGAGCGACGGCACGAAAACGTAACGCCACTTGCCGGCGACGCAACTGATCTCAGCCAATTCTCCGACGGCAGCTTCGCAGTCACATTCAGCAACTCGGTCATCGAGCATCTATTCACTTTCGAACAACAGAGCCGGATGGCATCGGAGATTCAACGGGTGAGCAAGTCATTCTGGGTCCAGACTCCCAACTACTGGTTTCCCATGGAACCGCACTTCCACATGCCGGGATGGCAATGGATGCCGCTGCGCCTGCGGGTTGCCATGATACGCCGGTGGCGATGTGGATGGCGTGGCCCGTGTTCCGATCCGGCGCGGGCCCGAGAACTGGTCCAGGAGGTCAGACTCATGACGGGGCACGAACTGAGGGTGCTGTTTCCAGGAGCGACTCTGCTTCCAGAGCGCTTCTGCGGGCTGGTTAAATCGTGGATAGTTGTCAAGGGCCTCCCATTAGATCAGCAGAAGTCAGATCTGCGAATTGAGTCAGGTTGTTGAGCGACAATATCGCGAGTACGATCTTGCGCGGCGGCCCGACTGCGGCACGGATCGGCATCACGCCTGGCTCCTGGCCACCGCTTTTGATGTTCCCAGTTAGCCGGTCCGCATCTCTAAGTTGCTTCAGCGTCTGTCACTTAGAGGTGTCCGTTTGGCAGTTTCCGATCCGTCTTCGGTACAAGGTACATCTGTGCTTGCTTGATGTACTTGTGTGTCTGGTGGCTGGTTTAGGAATCGCTTAGTCTAAGCGCAGTACCTGAACCACGAATCGGAGATGGTTTAATGTTCAAGTTTGTGCGATGGGCCCTCCTCAGCTTTGGTCTTGTAATGTCAGTAAGCGCTTTCGGCACTACATATTACGTCGCAGCTAATGGCCTCGACGCAAATAACGGTACGTCCAAGACAAGTCCTTGGCTGCATGCACCAGGCATGACCGGCTGTACAGGTATTTGCGCTTCTACCAATCCGCAGCCCGGCGATTCCATTATCTTGCACGGTGGTGACGCTTGGCATTGGACGGGATCCGGAATAACCCCGGTTGGCCTGCCTTGGACGTGGACTTGGAGCGGCAGTTCAGGAAACCCAATCTATGTCGGAGTGGATACAACTTGGTACAACTCATCGGTCTGCGGGTCCAGCTTTTGCCGCCCGAAGTTCAACGGTGACAACCCGCTCTCGACTTCCAACGTCACGTCCTGTCCTTACCCGACTAACGGCACGAACAACGAGCTGATCTACCAGAAGGGCCAGTCCTACACGACTTGGGACAACTTCGAGATGCTAGGAGCCTGCCTTCAGGGGACGGGCAACGGCGAGTATGTCCACCACTACGGCTGCTACGATACCTACAAGAATTTTTTTATCCATGGCTGGACGCTCGCGCCGGACGCGACCTACGGCGTGACATGGGGCGACCAACTGTACGGCTTCGCCGGAACGACCTCGGGCTCCTGCCCTGATGGTAAAACCTATCCGTTCACCGGGAACCAGTTCTCGTACAACATCTTTGATGGCTCCGACTCTTCGCCGCAAGGTCTGATGGCTCATCGCTACGATTGCTATAGCGTGGACCACAGTTACATGACGCAGTTCGCCGGAAACAACTGTAATAATATGCACTTGGTTCACGATACGGTGGTAGAGTACGCCGCCGAAGATGGGTCAGTTGCTCTATCTACTTCCGACAGTCCCGACCACGGTGACACTTGGCAATTTTATGGGGAGGCCAACTCCAACAACTACTTTTATAACAATGTTGTCCGGCATGCTGGTGTCTACCTTAACGGCGGCGGAGGAACTCCGGGCATCGGTATCAACGTCATCTTTGAACCCACCGCGGGCTATACAGATACCGTCTTCAACAATGTTATTTACGATGTTACGAGCGGGAACTTTCTAACCGTCAGTCCAAGCGGAAGCGGGGGGAGCGTCCAACTAATCAATAACACATTCCAGATGTATGCTTCTCAATCATCCATTAAGTGCGTGGGCGCGGGAGCATGTTCCCTGTCACAAAACAACCATTTCATCAGTGATTCTAGCCAATATACCACTGGGGCAACATACAACGGACCCACCACAACGGTAACAGATTTGCTTGAGACTACTTCGGCGGCAACAACGGCCGGGTACACATCCTCTAATCAGTACATGCCAAGTTCCGGGACTTCGCCGACGGTCGGGGCAGGCACGTCTTGGTCTTCAACGTGCGCAGCCTTAACCGATGCGGGAGCCGCAGCGGCCTGTGCGTCGGCGACTACCTTGGCCTGTACTTATGCGCTCGGATCAGGGGTCCTGAGTTGTCCGGCTCAGCAGACTGTTGCCCGCAGCAACCCGCCGGACATTGGAGCGTATGCCTATTCTGGTTTGCCGGCACCAACTGGTCTTTCTGCAACGGCCCACTAGGCCCATAGCCTGTTTTGCGAAGAAGCATGGGGGGCGGGGCTCTACTAGCAATTCTCTGGAGATACACCCATCATTGTGATCGTAGCCCTCTCCAAACGTTAAATTCCAGCACACGACGTTTCGAGATGGGCCAAACACCAGATACTCGAGTTAGTCGCGAGAGTCCGCCAAGTGTCTTTGTGTCCCACAATCCAAGGTGTTCAATAAGATCATTTGCATCGAGACGCCGAAGTTATGGTATGAAGAGTCGGTCTAGTATGCGCATCCTTGGTTCCTGTGTATTGAACATCACCTAAAGGATCTAACTGGCGGTATCGACCAAGCGGTAATGGTCTTTCGGGCGACCACGCGGTAGCTAACCGTTGAGCTAGATTTGAACGAGCCTGATTTGTGATACCTGAAAACTTGAGCTTCGGGGGCGGGACAACCCAGACCTTCCTCAGCCCCATAGTATTGCTGGCGATCATTATCGCAGGCGTGATGATTTGTTTCTCGACTCGGAGAAAGGCGTTGGCCGCATTTCTGACCGCGGCTATCCTAATCCCACCTGATCAGGTGCTCCTCATCTCGGGCATGCATTTTCCGATGACTCGGCTTCTGGCGATCTTTGGATTGGTGCGGATTTTGCGGAGCAAGTTCTCAGGGAAGGTGACGATCTTCAGCGGAGGAATGAATGGTATCGACAAAGCTTTGATCGTCCTGAATTTGTTCATGCTGATTAACGGGGTCTTATTGTGGCACTCCTGGGGACAACTCGTATTCCAACTAGGGATCCTACTGACGGCCTTTGGCAGCTACTTCTTACTGCGATTTCTTGTTCGAGACAGCGAAGATGCTGTGCAAGCCATCCGGGTCATGGTTGTTGTAGCAACGATGGTCGCTCTAATCATGGCAGGAGAACAGTTGACCGGCAAGAATCTGCTGTACTCCACGCTGGGTGGAGCACGCGCAGACGAATTAGGATCAGCGATCGTCCGAGACAACCATCTGCGCGCTGCGGGGCCTTTCGGCCATCCCATACTGGCGGGGACTTTTGGCGGGATGTTGCTGCCGCTTTTTGTTGGCCTGTGGTGGAAGAAGAGAAACGAGCGCAAATATGCCGTATTGGGAATCGTCGCTGCGACCGTAATATCGTTTACTGCAAGTTCCAGCACGGCACTGTTGGGCTTCTTTGGGGGAATTGTTGGTCTCTGCTTTTGGCCTCTGCGTCTCCGAATGCGATTGATCCGTTGGGGTATTGTCGGAACGCTGGTCTCACTCCACCTGTACATGAAATCTCCAGTCTGGCACCTGATCTCGGACATCGATTTCACCGGCAGCTCGTCTTCCTATCACAGATATCAACTGATAAATCAGTGTATCTTGCACTTTCGGGAGTGGGCGCTTGTGGGGACAAAGGACTTTGCGTCCTGGGGTTGGGACATGTGGGACCTGTCCAACCAGTACGTAGCGATTGCGGATACCACTGGGTTGATCCCCCTTGTGAGCTTCTTGACAATTCTGGTTCTCGGTTTCAGGTATTTGGGCAAAGCTCGGCGATCGGCACCAGACCGCAGACAGCAATTCTTTATCTGGGCATTTGGCGCGTCGTTGTTTGCCAATGTGGTGGCGTTTTTCGGAATCTCCTACTTCGATCAGACAATGGTGGCATGGTACGCCTTGCTGGCAATGATCTCCGCAGTGACGAACTCGGTTTTCCGGTTGAAGCGAGACACCATCCCATCGGGGCGATCAAAGAGTAATGCGTTGGCCATGAAATTTAATGGGGACATTGGAGACAGTGGTGTGGAGGTCGACTCTTCGACTAGTGTGGCGCCGTTGATTGGCGGACGAAGTGAACTGGGTTTTTCGCAGGGAAGCTCGGGATGAAATTATCAATCGTTATATTGTGCTGGAACGATATCAAGGTCATTGGACCGTGCCTGCAATCGATATACGCCAGTACGCACTCGACTGATTTTGAGGTCATAGTTTCGGACAACGGGTCGACGGACGGATCCATCGAGTTCATCAAGAATGAGTTTCCTCAGGTTCGGGTAATCGAAAACGGGGTAAACCTGAGATTCGCAAAGGGAAATAACGTAGCCTTTCAAGCGTGCCGAGGCCAATACGTTCTCATCCTCAATCCGGACACGATCATTCACGACGGCACCCTGGACAACATCGTCAAATATGCGGACAGGCACCCGGAAGCAGGAGCATTCGGATGTCGGGTTCTTAACGCCGATGGCAGTTACCAAGGGTGTATACGTCCACTCCACACGGTTCGCAGTATATGGTGTCAGGCTTTGTGCCTTGGTGCACTTGCCCATCTTTCCGACTGGTTTCATCCTGGTATCTATGTCGATTGGAAGGGCGAGACCGAACGCACAGTGGGGTGGCTGGCCGGGTGTTTTATCCTCGTTCGGGGGGACCTGCTGAAACGTCTGGGTGGTTTCGATGAGCAGTTCTTTTACTACTATGAGGACACAGATCTTTGCCGTCGGATATGGGAGGCTGGTTTCTCTATCCTTTACACGCCTGATTTCACCATCACCCACCTCGGAGGACAATCGACGACAACTCGCTTCAACCCACTCACATTTAAGCTCGATGGCGAAATTACCCGTTACCTATACATTTACAAGTATTACGGGGTAAAGGGAATACGCAGTTGCCGAAGGGCTAGTCTTGTCGGGTTGTCCCTCCGACGATTTGGTTACGGATTTCTGCACCTCATTCACCCAAGCGAAGCCATCAAACAGCGACGGCAAGTGCTCCGCGCTCTCTTTGAGTGGAATTATCGAGTTGATCCGCTTCGTTTAGTGGAAGAAGGGGAGGAACCAAGTCTGGAATCCGGTCCTATTGTCCGAGTATTGGAAAGGTAAACAAAACCCATTTCGTAAAATAGGACCATCATTCAATGGAAATAAGAATCGAATCTCGAGCATTTCGAGACCTTGCCGTTCTCGTGCCTGACATATTCCAAGACAGTCGCGGCTTCTTTATGGAGACGTATCGAGAAGACAAGTTTCGCGAACTGGGCCTGCCTCATCAATTCGTACAGGACAATCATTCGCGGTCGGAAAAGGGCGTGGTGCGAGGGTTGCATTTCCAGTGGGAGCCACCCATGGGGAAGTTGATGCGGGTAACACAAGGGGCCGCATTTCTTGTCGCAGTCGACATCCGCAAGGGTTCCCCAACGCTGGGAAACTGGTTTGGCGTGGAAGTTTCGGCTGAGAACCGCCGACAGGTATGGGCTCCGGCTGGCTGCGCGCGCGGTTTCTGTGTTCTCTCCGATTTTGCGGAGATTCAGTACAAATGCACGGGGCTCTACAGCAACAAGGCCGAATCCGGAATTTTATGGTCTGACCCTGAGATCGGTATCGAGTGGCCGGTAACCGCTTTCCAAGCCAAGCTCTCAGAAAAAGACAAGAAGGCGCAGACTCTGAAGCAGTGGCTTGCTACTCGCGAATCTGACAATTTTCGCTACTAACTTATACAGGGAAAACCAGAAAACATATATGAAACTACTTATCGCAGGTGGCGCTGGATACCTCGGCAGCGTTCTTATTCCTCGTCTTATTGACCGAGGTTACAAAGTGGACGTCGTGGATCTTTTTTGGTTTGGGAACCACTTACCACGCCAAGTCGGCATACTCAACAAGGATATCTTTCATCTATCCGTGGAAGATCTGGAACCTTATGATCAAGTTATCTTTCTCGCGGGCCTGTCGAATGATCCAATGGCCGAATTTTCACCGAGTAAGAACTTCATCTTCAATGCGGCAGCGCCAGCGTACTTGGCCTATACGGCGAAGAATGCAAAAGTGAAGCGCTATATCTACGCTTCGTCGTGCTCCGTTTATGGATACACGGAAGATGAACTGTACGATGAAACTCGTCCAGTCAGTTCTAATTATCCGTATGGGATTTCCAAACTTCAAGGGGAGCAGGCAGCGATTCAGCTTGCAGACGAAAACTTTTCTGTGATCGCCCTTCGCAAGGGTACTGTGTCGGGCTACAGCCCCCGCATGCGCTTTGATCTCATCATCAATACGATGTTCAAGAATGCCGTGCGGGAGCATGTCATCACGGTGAACAACCCTTCGATCTGGAGACCGATCCTGGGCATCGAGGATGCGGCCACGGCTTATATCCGAGCGGTCGAAGCTAACTCGAAGCTTTCAGGGATTTTCAATATTGCCTCTGGCAATTACACAGTAGGCGAAGTTGCAGACCTGGTGAAGGGAGCTGTCGAGGAGCGACTCGAACTGCGAGTTAGTCTTAACATTAAGCACATTCAGGACTTTAGGAACTACAAAGTGAGCGTTGCTAAGGCGAGCAATGTGCTGAGTTTTCACCCAACCGAAGATGTGAAGTCAATTGTGGGATCTCTCGTGGATAATATGGACAAGTTCACGGATTGGGATAATCCTCTCTATTCCAACATTCAGGCCTTTAAGAAACTGGAGAGCGAGATCGAAATGCACTCTATGTCGGGGGCACAAGGCCGATGAAGGTCGCAGTGATCGGTGCCAACGGCCAGTTGGGCTCTGACGTGGCGACCGCTTTTCGGGGTAATGGGGACGAGGTAGCCGCGCTCACTCATTCCGATCTCGAGTTGCAGGATATCGATTCCGTTTCGAGCTGCTTAAAAGAAAGTCGCCCCCACGTCATTGTAAACACGGCCGCCATGCATCACGTTGAAAGCTGCGAGCGGGAGCCGCACAAGGCATTCGCGGTCAATGGATTGGGCGTCCGCAACCTGGCTCTGGTCGCAGGTGATATCGGGGCCATCGTCATGCACGTCAGCACCGACTACGTGTTTGATGGCTCAAAGGGAAGCGCTTACGAAGAGTCCGACGCTCCTAACCCACTGAACGTTTACGGCAATACGAAACTCTCAGGCGAATATTTTATACGCTCAACTTTGAACAAGCATTTCGTGTTGCGAACATCAGCTCTTTATGGGAGAAGCCCATGCCGGGCGAAAGGTGGGTTGAACTTCATCGAGCTTATGTTGAAGCTCGCGAAAGAGCGCGATGAAATTCGAGTGGTGGACAACGAGATCGTCACTCCCACATCAACGGCCGAACTGGCACGACAAATCGTCGTACTCAGTCGATCCGACGTTTTCGGGCTTTATCATGCCACCGCTGAAGGATGTTGTTCATGGCACGAGTTCGCCGGAGAGATCTTTGCGCTCACCGGGGCAAAGGTCAGCCTAAAAGTCGCTGGGCCGAACGAGTTTCCGGCCAAGGTGCCACGGCCACAGTATTCCGTCCTCGAGAATCATGCGCTGAAAAGCCACAAGCTGAACGTTTTCAAACATTGGCGGGAGGGCGTTCGCGAATACCTGTTTTCCGCAGTGCGACAATAAAGCGTGGTCGACCATTTCTTCTGAGCCAGTATGTTGATAAACGCAAGTAGCAAGTTGCAGTTGGGAACGAGGCAACGGATAGCGCCTGGCAGTTATGTTTTGATGACCGCTGCCTACAATGAAGAAGAGAACATTGAGAAGACAATTGAGTCGGTGCTGTCGCAGACAGTGTTACCGACTCGATGGGTCATCGTTAGCGATGGCTCCGTTGACCGGACGAACGAGATAGTTGGGAAGTATGAGAAGGAACATAGTTTTATCCGCCTCTTGCAGGTTTACCGAGCTCCCGGTCGCAGCTTCGGCTCGAAGGTGAGGGCGTTACACGCAGGGAGCGATATGTTGAAAGATGCTACCTA
>Ga0187782_10003612_pt1 | contig 11556 bp, 9 predicted proteins | sample 0715_SJ02_MP15_2_FD_132454 | JGI IMG/M metagenome (GOLD analysis project Ga0187782, IMG submission 132454) | Tropical peat soil microbial communities from peatlands in Department of Meta, Colombia - 0715_SJ02_MP15_20_MG | ecosystem: Environmental > Terrestrial > Soil > Wetlands > Peat | place...
AAGGCGCGCAGTTGTTTGCGGCATCAATGTGATCTGACACAGTTTTCGAGCAACAGATCGGCAAGCCCAACGGCGTTCTGGAGTTAGCAACCCACTGCCCCGGATGCAGGGCTGGATTTTTTCTCGCGAACCCCAGACGCGAGTTTTCGGCTAACTCCACACTCGCAGCTAAGGCAGGATCGGCGCACCACGGCGCGAACCCAGAGAGCGTTTCTTCTTTAGCTGCTCCGATCATCATCAGGATTGTACGCTGAACAGACACCGCACTCGAAGCGGTTTTTCTGCGCCAGAGCTGCGTCATTCCTGCTCATCTCCCTCCTCGGTGGCTTCGGCGTCCAGAGCGGTGAACAAGTCCTCGGCAGTGGGATCGCCGGGCTGAGGCTGCGGAGCGATCATGGGCGGCGTTTCCGCGTGGTGCTCCAGTGTGGCTGCCGGATGCGTGGCGGTGTGGACTTGTTGCAGGGTGCGGATGGAGACCTGCGTGTAGATTTGCGTGGTTTCGAGGCGCGCGTGTCCGAGCATTTCTTGGATGAAGCGGATGTCGGCTCCGTTCTCGTGCATCAGCGTTGCCATCGTGTGGCGGAACAGGTGGCAGGCTCCGGTCTTGCCGAGCTTGGCTGCGTCGATGCGCTCTTTCACCGTCGAAGTCATGTGATCGCGGTTGAACGGCTCGCCCTGCGCCGTCAGGAACACCGTCATGTCGTCGGGTTCGAGAGCGAGCTTGTGGCGCGCTTCGCGGATGTATTTTTGCAGCCACGCCGCCGCGCGTTCTCCAATCGGCACGTAGCGGTCTTTCTTGCCCTTGCCCTGCCGGATCATCACCACGCCCCGGTCGAGCGAGAGATCGAAGAGTTTCAACCCGATGACCTCCATGCGCCGGATGCCGGTCGAGTACAGCGTTTCCAGAATGGCGCGGTCGCGCAGCCCGATGGGATCGTGGATGTCGGGCAACAGCAGGATGGCTTCGACTTCTTGGGCGGAGAGGATGTTCTTCGGCAGCACCCTCCCCAAGCGCGGCAGCTCGATCTCCGATGCCGGGTTGTGCAGGATGTGATTCTGCCGCGTCATCCAGCGGAACCACATGCGCAAGGGAGACAGACGCGAGTGCTGCGAACGGAAGCTCAGCGGTTCGCCGTTCTTCTTGCGGTAGTGGAATAGGTAGCGCTGATAGCGCTCGATCACGGGGCGCGTCACTTCGATGGGCGATTCGATGCCGCGCTCCCGGCACCACTGGATGAAGAAGTTGAGATGGAACTCGCGATAGTGCACCGTCTGCTCGGAGTAGTTCCGCACGCGCAAGGCTTGCAGGTGCTCGCGCATCATCACCTCCAGCGGCGTCGTGCGGGCAGCGTCGGCTGCGCGTTTCTTCGCGACCCGCGCCATCACTCGATTCCCGCTGCGCGCCTCGCCGCAGAGCCGTTGGGCTTGGCGGCGACGAGTTCGCCTACGACGGGATTTTCTCCCGTACCCGTAGCAGTGATGTTTTCGCGATTTCGGCTAAAATCGCCGTTTCCGCCAGTATTGATGCGGGGTTCCCCCAGCGTGACCACCCGCGCCATCCCCGCGACTTGGGGGTGACTTGGGGGTGACCACTCGCCGTTTTGCCGTGACTTCTTTCCGTCGTAACCGCAGGCGAGACCGGGCACCGCCGGGTTGCCCTGCTCGTCCAGCTCGAAGTCCAGCTCGTAGACGAAGCTCTGTCCGCGCCCGCCGCGATGCACGATCAGGTACTCCAACTCCTCCAGCCGGTGCAGATGCTTCTTCAGTGCCGAGTCTCCGGCTTGCGTGTAGCGCCGCACCGCACGCCGCGAGAAGCGATAGTCCGCACGCTCGATCTTCTGCCGCGCGCACTCCTCGCCGACCATCTTCTCGATCTCGACCAGCAGACGCCGCGTCTGCGCGGGCACCTCGTCGAGCGAAGGCGGCAGGACTTGGTTCACCAGCCGCCGCGCCAGCTCCACGTCCTGCTCGCTGGCTTCGATGTACTCGATGGTCTTCCCGTTGCGCGTGTCGGTCTTGATCGGGCGCTGGTACTGGTGGAGCAGCGCGATGGCGTTGATGAGGGTGAGGAACTTGGTGTGGTCGCGGCGCGTGCGCGTGCGGTTGAAGGGGAAGCTGAGCGAGGGCGCATGCTCGTTGGCGACCCGCAGCGGACGCAGGAGGCGCTGCGCGTTGCGATGCAGCTTGAGGATTTCCCGGCGCTCCTCGCGCGCCCACAGCCCGGCGCGGGTCTGCGCCTCGCGTTGCTTCTGGTGGATCGCCCGCGTCTGCTCCGCGTCTTCATTCACCGTGAGCACGATGCAGCGGTTCAGCAACTCCTCATCCATCTCGATAGCGGTGGTGGTGAGGAAGATCATCACCGGGCCTTCGACCCGGTACTGATGCGTGAGCAGCCGCCCGGTGTTCGGGTCTTTGCCGGTGGAGGCGATGGTGAGCACGCCTTCGGACTGGAGCAGCTTCAGGGCGTAGGCGGCGCGCTGCGCGCCTTCCTCTTCCACCACGGCGAGCACCTTGTGCTTCAGCTCGGTCTCGCCGAGGTAGAAGAGCGCCTGCCCGGTCATCGCCGAGTATTCGACGCGCTGCTCCTCGGGCAGGAAGGCGAGCACCGAATCCATCAGCGACGTTTTGCCCGCTGCGGAACTCGATTGCACGAGGATCGCCAGCGGCGTCTCCATCAGGCGCGACACCGCCGCCAGATAGCAGACGGTCTTGTTGGTCTCTTCGCCCACCGTGCCGCACTTCTCGAAGTCCGCGAGCACGCGGTCGAGCAGGCGCGGATCGCGCAAGAGTTCCATCGCCGCCGCGCGTTCCTCCTCGGGCATGGAGATTTTTTCTTCCTCCGGCTGCAACGCCTTTTTGATCTGCTCGTCCTGCATCGCTTCCAGTTGCAGGAGCACATGCCCGAGGTCGTGGCGGATCACGTCTTCCTTCACGCCCAGCTCCTCGGCGGCTTGCTTGAGGAACACCGTGCGCTGCCGCGCCGAGTACAGGTCGAAGGTATCCACGTGAAACACGCTCTGGTTGCGTGCGTCTGTGCCGGACACCAGCAGGTTGATGCGCAGCACCTCGTAGCTCATGTTCTTCCCGAGTCCGCGCACGCGGTAACGGCGGTCGCCCTGATGGATGACGATCTCTTCGCCGTTGGTCTCGACGCGCGCATCGGGCGCGGGCATCCGGTTCGGCGCGGTCGGCGGCATCGCCAGCGGCGCAGATTCTTCGCCGCCCACGGGTTGCGGATCGGCAGCTAAGGAAAAAACTTTCTCTGGCTCCACAGCGGGCGGCATGAGTGGCAGTGCGAGTGCTTTTTCTTCTTTAGCTGTGGGGTTGGTTTTTTCTTCCGGCTCTTCTTCGATGATCGGTGCGGGTGGTTGCGCTTCGATCTTCTGCGGCGCTGGCTCTGGCGGCTCGATCTTCGCTAATTCGATCACTGCCACCGTGGGACGCTCGCCTTTGCCCAGCCACGCCGCGCGGTTCAGGTACATGCCTAAAAACTTTGCCGCTGGCTGGTTTTTCAACGCAAACTCGTTGGCATCCATGCCCTTCGGAAACTGCACCCGGAAACACTCGATACCCATCGCCATCAGTTGCGCCGCGTGTTCCTCTGCCGCGCGCTCTCCGGCTTCGTCGCGGTCGTAAGCGATAAAAATTCTCTGGGTGCCGTGCTTCTCGAACGCCGCTTTGATCTCCTCGGTGAACCCGTTCACGCCGTAGCTCGTTGTCACGTTGCGATAGCCCGCACACCAGAAGGTCAGCGCGTCGATCAGCGCTTCGCAGAGGATGATGTCTTTCGAGACAGCGAGCGCCTGCTCGTTCCACACGCCGCGATGCGCGCCCGGCAGGTACAAGTGATCCGGCGTCCCGGCGCGGAGATTCGGTGTAATCTTGCGCCCGTACATCCCGACCACGTCGCCTTGCAGGTCGAAGATCGGAATCACCACCGAGCCGTTGAAGTGCTCGTGCCCGCTCTCGCGGTAGATGCCGAGCCTTTGCAGCCGTCCGCGCTGCTCCGCACCGGCGACGCGGTTGCTGTCCGGCAGGCGGTAGCCAAGTGTGCGATTGGCGAAGCCCAGCCGGAACCGCTCGACCATCTCTGCCGACTGCAAGCCGCGCTTGAGGAGATACTGCTGCGCTTCGGGCGACTGCTTCAGCGTCTCGTGGTAGTAGCTCACCACGATGGCAAGCAGCTTCCGGTCGTCCGCCGTGTGCTCGATGAGCGGCGGCAGCTTGGGAACCGTGCAGATTTTCGGCGGCGGCTCGGCGCTCGCAGCGGTGGACGGAAGATAGTCGCGCTTCAGCAGTTCCACCGCATGCCGGAAGCTGACGCCCTCGGCGCGCTTCACCCACTCGATCACGTCGCCGCCCGCGCCGCAGGCACCCTTGCAGCTCCAGACGTTTTTCACCGGGTCGATGTTGAGGCTGGGGCTGGTGTCATGATGGAAGGGGCACAGCCCGATCAGTTCCTTGCCGCTGCGCCGCAGCTTGATGCCGCGCGCCTCCGCCAACCGCTGGATCGAGACTTCCCGCTTGATGCGCTCCTTTAGTTCCGGGGGAACGTAGGGCATCGTCGCTCGGCTCCTTCCGCTCGTTTTTCGGGTTCTTCGCAAAAACCTGTCAAGAGGAAATATGCGTTTCCGGTGATTTTCTTTGACGCTCGCAAGTCGTCATGAGAGTATACGTAATGCGTTACCGTGTCAAAGCCTTTCTGCCGGAACCGCCGGAGGGAACCCCAGCCATGCCTCTTACAATCGCTCTCGACATGCCACGGAAAAAATACGAAGAGACTTCCTTCGGAAAGCGTCTGGCGCTGTTGAGGAAGACGCGCGGCTTCACGCAAGTGCAGCTCGCCAAGGCTGCCGGGACGACCCAGCGCGCCATTTCCTACTACGAGAACGAAGCCGGGTTCCCGCCCGCTCCCGCCGTGATGGATTTGGCGCGGGTGCTGCGCGTCAGCACCGACGAACTGCTGGGGATCAGACCGCAGCCCCGCGAGGCGACCAAGCTGGAGCAACTGCACCGCGACCCGGAGAGCAGACGGCTGTGGAAGCGCTTCCAGCAGATGGCGGAACTGCCCGAGAAGGATCAGCGCGCCGTCATCCGCCTCATCAACTCGCTCAGCACCGTGCGCGGCGTCGAGGCCCGTGTGTAGCCGCGCGGCGGCAGCCTTCCGAAAAGATTTCTATGAGGAAGGCGCGAACGCCATGCTCGCGCCCCTGCCGCATCAGAGACTTGCGCTGCCCGTTTCCGGCAGGTTTTTGGAGAGCCGCTGCCACGCCCGGCAGGCGGTGCCCACGCCGATCCCCAGCCGCGCCGCCACCTTCTCCCACGACAAGCCCTCGGCGCGCAGCGCCGCCACCTTGTCGGGATTCACCAGCACACGCGGTCTGCCCAGCCGCTTGCCACGGGCGCGAGCGTTTCTGAGACCGCTGCGCACGCGCTCCTGAATCAGCGCCCGCTCGAACTCGCCCATCGCTCCGATGATTTGGAACATCAGCCGACCCGACGGCGTGGACAAGTCGAGGTTGTCGCGCAGCGAGACGAACGCCACTCCGTATGCCGCCAGCTCTGCCAGCGCGTTCACCAGATGCTTCAGCGAGCGCCCGAAGCGGTCGATCTTCCAGCACGCCACGGCGTCGAAGCGCCGCAGGTGTGCGTCCGCCATCAGCCGGTTCAGCGCCGGTCGCGATTCCTTCGCCCCGCTGACGCCGTGGTCAACATACTCTTCGACCACCTGCCAGCCCCGCCGCCCGGCGTACTCGCGCAGTTCGCGCAACTGCATCTCGGGGTCTTGCGCGACGATAGTGCTCACGCGCGCATAGAGGCATACGCGGCGGATCGCCACCGCTTCTTGCGAGAGCAGCGGCACGCTGCTGCGGGCGCTCGCCATGTTGCCGCGTGAGCTAATCGTCGTCTCCATCCCTGCCGAAGAGTAAGCCTGCATTCGGTGTGTCGAGACTCACCAACCGACCGCGAGCATCCCGCGTGGTCGCCATCCGGTGGTTGGTTTTGCCAAGCAGCTTGCCTTCCGCGTCGCGCACCACCTCGGTCGTGTCCGAGTAGCCGCTGGTGACGCTGCCGAGCAAGCGGTTCCTGCCGTCGCGGATGAACTTCTTTTCGAGAGCCACGGTGTTTCTCCTTGCCTAACTATACGTGCGCCGCGCCCTCCGGCGCGGCCACCCGAACGTGGGGGTTACCTCCGTGACAGCCCTGCCCACGAGGCGCGAAACCCGGCATCCAGTGCGCCCTTTCAGGCATCCTTCTCATCTAACCCAAGTGAAAGCCCGCCGTCCAGTCCCAGAGCCGAGGCAACGCCCGCCGCTCCGCAGTCCGATTCCTCCGCCAGCAAACCGACTTCCTGAACCGTTTATGTCGGGGTCGTTGCGAAACGATTCCAAGCCGAGGGCAGGTCGAAACCGCACGGTTGCACCGCCTGCCCATACCGGCTCCCGGCACACCGCCCTTCGACAAGGCGGACTGGTGCAGCCCGAAAGAGTGCAACCATGAGCTATAAGATCGTCCACGCCATCAAGAAGTCCAAGCTGCCAGCCCCGCTCAAGCGCGTGCTGGAAGCCTACGTGTCGTTCGGCAACGCCGACGGCACCAACATCCGTCCCACCCAAGCCAAGGTCGGCGAGCGCGCCAGTTGCTCGCGCCGCACCGTCGAGCGCTACACGCCCGTGCTCGTCGGCTTGGGCGTGCTGGTGCACGACCGCAACGAGGACGGAACCTACAAGACTTACAACTACCCCAAGCCCGGCGTGTGGGCGTTCGTCTATCACGCCGACATCGCGCCCCTGCTCAAGCCCGAAGTCATCGCCGGATTCGACTTCCAGCGCGAGGCGCTGAGCGAGAAGCGCCGCAAGGCGGTCGCCAAGGCAGCCCGCAACCGCAGCAAAATGGCGGAAACCCCACCCGACACTTTGGCGGAAAGTCCCTCCGACATTTTGGCGGAAACCTATCCCGACAGTTTGTCTCACAGACCCGAGGAAGTATTTCCGCCTCGCGGCTCCGACCCCATCCAAACAGACCCTTCCGCTGTTAGCACAGCGGGGTTGGTTAGTTCGTTGGTTAGCTCCGATGACTCGCTTCGCTCGTCATCGTCGTTGACGGAGGAGACACTCGCTTCGCTCGAACAGCAAAAACAAAACCCCGATGGTTCGCAACCAGAAAGCATAGAACCCCAGCCCGTCTTCACCATTGATGGAAAGCTCTACGAGGTGGTGGACGGCAAACTGAGAGAGAGCGACGACCAGACCGAAGAGGACAAGGCAGAGACCGACGCCTACTTCCAGATCGTCGATGAGAAGAACATCGCCATGCTGCTCGGCGTGCCGCGCTTCGGCGAGCAGCACAACGACGCCCTCACGCGCATGGCGAAGGTGCTCGTCGCACGCAACCGCTCGGCGCGCTGGCTCTACTTCATGGTCAAGTGGATGAAGGAACACAAGGCGTTCTGGGCGAAGCGCCTGCACGCCGGGCATCACGCCATCGACCAGCTTGCCAAGCACATCGAATCCGGCGCGTGCTGCGATCAGTTCGACGCCTCGCTCGCGCTCAAGAACCCGGACTCGCTCACGCCCAGCAAGTACGGCAACGAACTCCTGTTCCGCGATCCGCTGAAGGCGCAGCCCAAGCACGATCCGTGGCTCGAACCCACAGGCTCAACCGGCTGGGTGCTGGAAAACGGCACGTTGCTCAGACCAGTGAATGAGAAAGACGCGCCTGCGGGCTTCTCGGTTGAGGAAGCGGAATGATGCGAAGCGCTCCGCACGAATGCTGCTACCACCGCTGCCCGCGCCCAGCCACGATCCACATCGGCGCGAGCGGCAGCCCCGGCGCGCACTGGATTTGTCCCGTCCACTTCCACCGCTGGCATGCCGACCGCGACCGCTTCCGCGCCGACGGACTCGCCTGCGCCATGCAACCGCTCGGAACACCGCCCTGCTGGGATTGCCTCACCGCCGACCGCGACCCGAACTAGCTGCGGGCTGTGGCGTGCGCTCGTGCATCATGCAGCGCCGGCCCGCTTCGCGGGCCAGGCGCGCAGAGCTTCCGAGCGCCAGTGCCCTTGTCCATCAACTACTGAAACCAGAAGCAGAAGGTTCTTCCATGCTGACCACGCTCACGAAAGAACGGCTGAGCTTCACCCTGACCCTGTCCGGCATCGAAGCCGTCCGCAACGGCAAGCTCCGCGTCGGCGACCTCTTCCGCAAAAACATGGGCGACGGCTTGCATCTCTGGATCATCGTCGCCATCGAGGACGGCATCGTCTACGTCGAACCTCCCACCCTCTGGGACGAGTTGTTCGCCGACTCCATCGGCTGGTGAGCAGGTTCCCCGCAGCGCGCGAGCCGCCATGAAGGCTCGCGGTCGAGGCCAGCCCGCGCGCCAGTCACCTTGCGCCGGAGAACCGGAGCACCCTAACCCTCACCCGCTGACAGATCGCAGGCTACAGCCGCTCAGAAACGCGAAGGCAGGCACTCTCCTCAGTGACCGGATGGCGAGGCAGTGGTTTCCGACACTTCCATGAATTTCCCGACAACCGAAAGAACCCAGAGCATCACGTACAAATCCGCGAAGCCGATAGGGATGATCACGAAGGCAGGAACCCACTTGGTAGTCCACGGAACAAACAAAATCAACGGAACATGAAGAGCCGCGAGGATGGTCATGGTGCCCCAAAACCACCCATGCCGCTTCAGTTTCCATCTCATTGCGATGGCAGTGGCAACCATTCCAACCGAGATAAGAGTCGGACGCGCGAGATCAAACCTCCCAAAATATACAAACAACAAGCCCAGTAGGAGTGCACCGACTATGACGCACAGGACTCCCCACCAAGGTAAGCGCATTTGTCGATCTTCTTGGGTCATTACCATACGGTTGCCTAGTAGCACTTCGCAATGTTCAATCCAGTTCCGATGAGGTCCAAACCAACTGAGATACCGGAGATCACCTGTCCGGCAACGGGCGTAACTTTAGCAACGCCCAACACAATTCCCCCCACGCCGAGGGCGGTCTGGGTTGCTCCCAGCGCAGAAGTATCACTCGCCCCGTTTGCGGTGGAGATTATTCCTGACGCCAGTTGCACTCGCCCAAGGATTGCTGTGCCATTCGAAATCGCTGCGGCTCCGTGGAAAAGGCTAAGCCCTTCGGAAACAGCGCCACCCCCAGGAATCAGTCCTATCGCATCAATCCCAGTGCTCAAAGCACCTTTGGCAATAGCTTTCGTGACACATGGGTTTTTGTACCACGGAGTAGGAGGAGCGGCACTGATAGTCGCCCCGTTGTTTGCGGCTATAGTTGCGTGGATCGGGTGTTAGATCACGATCCATGACTAGGCTGGTCGACTCGTTCTCCACAGGTTGGGCAGACCTTGGGCGGATACCTCCAATACATTTTCTTCGGGAAAGATTTCCCGCATTTCGGGCATCCCAATCGGTCAACTTGCCTTCCAGCCAGAATCCAGCGCCATATAAGGAACACCGATGGCAGAGCAGCAGCTATGCTAGAAAAAACAAAACTGCTTGTAAGAAAGAACACTGCTAAGAAGACACCAACTAGCGTAAGGGCAGCTATGACCGGGAGTCCGTGATAAGCCAAGACTGTCCTGCGATGGTTTTCGGGACTAATTTGCTGTTGCTCCATTTTGATAACCTCACTAGTTATGGCAGAAGGGGACGAACTGGCTTGTCCCAAACTGTGGAGAAACACCTGCTTCCGCTCCCGCGCCGACACCAAACGTAACTGTCGCGGCTCCGCTCGTTGTGATGCTGATGCCTGCCCCAAGGACTGCACCGCCGCCTGCGCTGAATGATCCGCTTGGCCCCGCGATTGTACTGATCGGGTTCGGCGAAACTAGCAGACTAGGGCCAGCGGCAGCGCCTGCCCCCCACCATGAACCTGCACCGCTCATTTTGACGGCTGAGAACCCCCCGGAAGCCGAATTAAGAAAACCAGAGTTCCCGGCCCCATCCGCCACTATCAGAGTCGAGGCCGAACCGCCCACGCCGAAGTTCCAACTACTGCCTTTCGGCCCGATTCCGGCTCCCGCATCTAAGCCTGCTCCAAAACCGAAGGTCCACCCGGTCAAATTAGCGTAAAACTGTGCCGCCAATAGCTGCGCCTTCTGGGACCAGTTCAGTGAACTTGTTGGGAAACAAGTGGGCGTATTGTTTGCGGCGGTTCCCATATTGGCGAAGAAATCTACCAAGCCCAAGTTAACGAACCAGTGTATACGTTCGTCGCTGTCTTCATACGGATAAAGGAAATTCAGTAAGTCGAACTCGTTCCAGTTGGAGCCGAACGAGGACCCGAAAAGCACGGCTGACAGGTCGCAGCCGCCTCCCGTTAGGGCGCGCACCACCGCGTTGCAGAACTGGCCGGAAGGATCGACAAGAGCGAGAGGATTGTTCATCACATACGCATAGCGATTCCAGCTTTGCGGGTTCGCGATATCAGCCGCTGCCAGCCCTGCCGGGTCGGGGGAGAGCCAGCGCCCCTGCGACGATCGGTACTGCCGCTCGGGGAAGTAGTGAGTCAGGTTGCTAAAGTTACCATCATTTTCCTGCCCGGTAAAATCCAGGTTGCCTACGTATCCCTCACCGAACGGCGCATGCGCCGCGCTCCCTATGTAGTTGCCTCCGGTATAGCTCCAGACAGCGCGGCTGCTGCCCAACCAATCCCCTAGCTGCACTCCGGTGAGACCGCCATATTCGCTTGCCAGCGATCCGCCAGGAAGTGGATATTCCGAGTAAAGGGGCGTTTGTCCCTGAGCCTGGAGCTTGTAGTCGCCGAGCCTCACAAAAGACTTATAGTAGGTGCCGGACGTCAACTCCACCATGTGTCCAAACGCGTCGTAGAGGTAGTTGTTTCCCTCTCCCGACAGAGGCTTGCCTTCCGCATCCCAGGTGTACTTGTTGAAACTGTCATTCGTTATATTCCCGTCGGCATCGTAGCTGGTACCGGACAGCGTGTATTGGTTTGTACCGGAATTGTACCCCGGCATCCAGGAAATCGAGCCGCTTTTCGTGACATTGCCAAAAGCATCGTAAGTGAACGTCTGCCCCCACACATTCGTCGAGCCGTTCACGCAGTTTACGCTGGCAATCCGGCCCAGGTCATCGGCACTGTAGTTGCACGTCTGCACATCGGCTGACTTGAAGGGATCGGCAATAGTCAACTGTTGCAGGCTTCCATTTGGATTCCAGTTCAGCGTGCCCGAAATCGTTCCACCGTTGAGCGCCGCGCTGTACTGTGTCATCCGCAAGGTATTCGGATCGTATTGGTAGTTGATCGGGTAGCATGTTGTCCCCGAGCAACTCGTCTGCAACTGCGTGGGCTGGCTGGCCGCATTGTACTTAATGTAGGGCGGCACCGGGTCCGAACCGTAGGTATAGTCATACACGCCGCCGGCACGTCCTTCCCCATCGGGCACAAAACCGACTTCATCCTCCTTCAAGAACGGCCCAAAACTCGCGATCAAACCGTCAGCCCAATAAGTGATGGGAATACTGTAATAACCGCCGGAATTCGGAGATGACTGATAGTAGTTTGCAA
>Ga0187782_10003613_pt1 | contig 11555 bp, 10 predicted proteins | sample 0715_SJ02_MP15_2_FD_132454 | JGI IMG/M metagenome (GOLD analysis project Ga0187782, IMG submission 132454) | Tropical peat soil microbial communities from peatlands in Department of Meta, Colombia - 0715_SJ02_MP15_20_MG | ecosystem: Environmental > Terrestrial > Soil > Wetlands > Peat | place...
ACGAGCACGATTACGGTCGCCAGCCAGAACGGATTCGACTCGGCGACCACGCTGAGCGTTTCCGGACTGCCGAGCGGCGTGACGGCGTCGTTCTCGACCAACCCGGTGACTCCGCCGGCGAACGGCAGCGCGACTTCTACGCTGACGCTGACGGCTTCGTCTTCGGCAACGGTGGGAACCGCGACGATCACGATTACCGGGACGTCGGGATCCACCACAGCGAGCACGACGATTTCGCTAACGGTGACCTCGTCGAGCACTTCGCCAAACTTCACCCTGTCGTTGTCGCCCTCGTCGTTCACGATCGATGACGGGTCCACGGTGACGAACACGCTTACCATTACCAGCGTGGGCGGGTTCAGCGGCTCGGTGGAGTTGAGCGTGAACGAGTTCCCGAGCGGCGTGTCGGCTTCGGCGTCGTCCAATCCGGTCTCGGTGCCGGCCAATGGCAGCGCCACCGTAACGCTCTATTGGACCGCGTCGCGGCGGGCTCCAACGGGAACCACCACCATCGAGCTGATTGGAACATCGGGATCAACGGAGAACGAGATCCCGGTGACGATCACGGTAGCAAAATAACGGCTTGCCTTTCAGGCAACGAGCTCAAAACTCGTTGTTCCGACAGCAGGAACCAACAACCATTCGAGCCGGCCTTCACGGGCCGGCTCGATGCCTTTGCATTGGGCGGATCTACTGGTGTGGCGTTGTGTATGCGGCCGGTTTGGGAGGGAGTTGGTCAGCCGCCCCACCAATGGCGTCGCCGGAGAGGATCAATTCGACGCGGCGGTTTTGCTGGCGGCCTTCGGCAGTGTCGTTGGATGCGACTGGCTCGGTCTTGCCAAATCCCTGAGCGCTGATGGAATCGCCCGGGATTCCCTGCTGCACGAAGTAGTCACGAACGGATTCGGCGCGGCGCTCGGAAAGGCTTTGGTTATATTCGTCGCTGCCGACACTATCGGTGTGTCCTTCGACGGCCAGGTGCAGGCTGGGATAAGCGAGGATAATGCCGGAAACTTTGGCCAGACGCTCGCGGGCTGCGGGAAGCAGCTCGAAGCTGCCGCTGCGGAACAGCACATCGCTCATGTTGGCGATCAGGCCGCGGGCGGAGTCGCGAGTAGCGAGAATCGAGTTGAGCTGCTGCAGCAGACGGGCGCGCAGTTCCTGTTTTTCGTTTTCCGCCTGCTGGCGAAGATTCTCGGATTGCGCTGCCGCGGCTTTGGCCTTCTCGGCCTCGGCGGCGAGCGCCTGCTGCTGGGCAACAGCCTCGGCTTTAGCTTTTTCCGCTTCTTCTTTTTGGCGCGCAGCTTCCTGCGCCGCGGCCAGGGCTTCCGCCTTGGCTTTTTCGGCTTCGGCTTTGGCCTGTTCAGCCTGCAGACGGGCGGCTTCGGCATCGGCCCGGCGTTTGGCTTCCGCTGCCGCATCGGCGCGAGCTTTGGCTTCGCGAGCCGCGGCTGCGGCCTGTGCTTCCACCTCGGCTTTCTGTTTCACGGCCATCAGGCGAGCTTCTTCTGCCGTCTCCGTGGCTTCCTTGGCGGCTGCTTCCACCGTCGCCTTGTTTTGTTTCTGGCGGTAAATTTCTTCCGCGTGCATCAACTGCTGGCCCGCCTTGGAGAGGATGGAAGCTGCATATTTGTCGGCCTCGGCGATATGGGCGATGCGCAACGCGTTGCGAGCTTCGAATAGTTCGAGCGGAGTATTGCGGTCGATGCCGAAAATAGCGTCCTGAATATGAGCGTTGGTGGAAGAATAAGTGCCGCGGGTGACGAGCTCGTATTTGGCGTCGATGTTTTCCGCGATGGCCCCGTTCGAGGCGCTCTCCATCACCACCATGTTGCCCGGCTGGGTCACGGCGAAATAAGGCTCGGCGGTCACGATCATGCCGAAGGTCTGCAGGTCGGTGAAGGCTTTCACCTTGGCGCTGCCGTTGTGATCGAGGGTGAGTTCGCCGAGGTTGACGGGGCGTCCTTGCGGAGAAACGGCCCACAAAACGTAAGTCAGGTATTCCAGGCCGAACTTGGTGGCGTCTTCCAATCCCTGAAACTTGGCGTCGATTTCAAAATTGGTTTTCTTGCCTTCGACTTTGGCTTCGCCGGAAGCGGGCTGCAAAAGATCGGTTCCATGGAACTCGATCTTGGCCGATCCGCCCTGCAATCGGTAGTGCATAGCTTTGGTGACGCGCGAAACCGTGGGCGGGGGCGCCGGCATGTCGGCGGCGGTGACTTGTGGAGCCGCAGCAGGAACGGCCGACGGAGATTGCGCAGCCGCAATCGCGGCGGCCGCGAAGACGAAAGCGACGAAAGACGCGGTTTTCACGAGATTCCCAATCTGGGGGAAACTAATAGGTTTCTAACCCTCTATGTTCGGCGATCCGTAACGCAATGGAAAGGACAGCAAGGGATGCGACTTTAGTAACCTATGAGCACACCGTTCCGGCAAGGGAAACGTTTTTTGTCACTTCCAATTCCCTAACAAGCGACGCAAATCCAGCAACTGGCCGAGGTGATAAGAATTATGGTCGGCTACCAGCAATGCCTCGCGCAAAATCGTCTGACCATCGCCCCACGGAATCTTGGCGAACAGGTCCGTCTTGGGATTGGCGACGAGCGCCTGCATGGACTCGAGATCGCGGCGGAATTGTTGAACGCTCTTGTTCCAGGCTGCGGAGTTGGGTGGCGCGGCCGTTTCCGGCCAGTAATCGTCGGGCCATTTGAGTGCCTTGTATTTTGGATTGCGGCTGAAGTCGAGGATGTCCCACTGCGCGATGCGGAGATGCTCTAGCAGCATCCACGGAGAGTGCGGATAGTTCGCGGGCTTGGTGCCGCGTAGGGCCGGGGCAAGATTCTTGATCACGTCGTCGAAGGTGGCGTGGGCGTGGCCTCCGGTGAGAAGTTCTATAAGATGCTGGCGCAGGGCGGCGTGGGGATCGGTAGTGCGGGATTTGGCCATGGCAATTCTCCGGGGTTGTTAGATGGCCGATGTGGCAGAAAGATGCGGGGGTGGCGCCGCTGCGCGGACAAGAGTGCCCGCGCACATTGAATCGCTACGGGATGAAGGCAATCGAGCCCTTGGGGCCGACGACTAAAGCTCCTCCGTCCCGGTAAGGGCTTAGGGCGTTGAAGGCGATGCCGAGTTTACTGTTGCCGCCAATGCGGCGGGGATTGTGGGGCGGACGGAAGTCGAAGAGGAAATCCTGGCCGACGATGAAAATGCGTTCTGGAGCCGTCGGCTGGGCGTGTTTCTTCCTGCCACCGGCGGCCGCCGCTTTTTCTTCCGCCGCCTGGCGAATCGCCGCCTGATTCACTGCCACGTCATAAGCGACGGCAGAGAAATAGGCAAGGGGATGCAACGACGAAAGCGTCCACGTCTTGCCGCCGTTGTCGGTAAAGGCGAGGTTGGGGCCGTCGTCGTTGGGATGCTTGTAATCGCCACCGGCGATGACGCCGTGCAGCGGGTCGCGGAAGGCGATGGAGAAGGTGCCGGCGGACGCGGGGCCGTGAAGCATGGGAGTCGGGAACACTTCCCAGGTCTGTCCGCGATCGTGGGAATGGAAAACGCGTGCGACCTTGCCTCCGGTGGCGAACCAGATGTTGGGATCGTCAGCGCCGCCGAAGATGGCAATGCAGGAGTTGGAGGCGGCGAATGCACCTTCACCTTCGAGAGCGTCGGGGATCTGCGAGGAACGGATGCCATGCCAGGTCTGGCCGTCCTCTGTCAGCAGAACTTCGAATTTCAGCTTGCCGGATTCGTCGGGGATGGGATCGCCAAGCACGATGCCGTGTTTCGAGTCCCAGAAGGCCATCGAGTCGAAGAATCCTTTGGGATGGGTGTTGGTGAATTCGAGTTGCCAATGCTGTCCCGCGTCGGTGGTGTGGTAGATGCGCGACAGCTCGCCCGGCCCGGCGGACATGAGAAACGCCTCATCGGCGGAGAAGGCCACCACGGCCCGGAAGTCCAGGTTTGCGGCGTCGGGAACCTGGGCAGGAGTCCAGTTTCCGCCATCGACGGTGCGGAGATACGTGCCGTGGGTGCCGCTGGCCCAGGCGACATTGCGCGAGACCGCGCTTACGCCACGAAGGTTCTCTGTCGTACGGGAGAGTTGGACGCGGGGGCCGGATTGAGCGGCCGCGGTGGCAGCGAGAAGGAGCAGCAAAGCGGAACGCATGAGGGCATTGTCGCAGGAAAGGGGGGAAGGGGCCAGAGCCGGGCCGGAACTATTTGGGATGGAATCGGATCTCGACGATTTCTTTCGTCTCTTTGGGGCCTGGGACCCATTTCCAATGGACGACGGCATCCTGCGCGGCTTTGGCCAGCACGGGGTTTCCGCCGACAACATCGATGGATTGCACGGACCCGCCAGGCTCGACCGTTACGCGGAGCTTGACGACTCCTTCCATATTGAGGCGGCGCGCCAGGTCGGGATAGGACGGGGCCACGCGCTCCATGATGGCGCGAGCGCTGGGCTGGTCTTGAGCCGCCACTCTATAGAGCGGACAAACGGCCAGAAGCGTGATTGCTGCCAAGCGGCGCATGAGATTTTCCTCAGGGCAGCGTAATTGGTGAGCGGCAGATAGGGCAGATGACGAAAGTAAGAGAACAAGGGCAGCGAGTAAGCGAACGCGAAGCTCGCTCCGCCGAGCAGGAGCCAAGTTCAGCTGAGCGAGTTCCTAATGGGTAGCGCGGAGGGTTCGTGCTGGAAGTGCTTTGGCTCCGGGCTTTAGCCACCAGATCAACCCGCCGCCCATTACCAGGCCGATGGCGATCAACTGCGTCCCCGTCATCAGGCCTCCGAAGACCGAGCCGCGCCCGGGATCGCCGCGCAGGAATTCGAGGAAGAAACGGGCAACGCCATAGATGAACATAAATGCGCCGAAAATCTGGCCATCGAATTTTCTGCGCTTGAGCAGCCACATCAGGAAAATGAAATTCGCCAGTTCAACGGCGCACTCAAACAGCTGCGTGGGCTCAAGTGGGACGTTCAGTGGGGTTCCGGTGATGTCGTGGGCCAGCGGATTGCGAAAGACCACGCCCCACCAGTGATGCGTTTCTTTTCCGTAGCAGCATCCGGCGGCGAAGCAACCGATGCGGCCGAGGGCGTGTCCGAAGGCCAGGCCGGGAGCGAAAGCGTCGCAGGTGCCGAGGGCGGGCATGTGGTGCTTGCGCACAAACCAGGCGGCAGCGACCAATGCGGCCAGCAGGCCTCCGGAAAAAACTCCGCCCGCCTGCAGCGTGTTGATGCTGAAAATCTCACTGGGGTGCGCGGTGTAATAGCTCCAGTCATTGATGATGTAGAGGATTTTGGCGCCGACGATTCCGCAGAGCACGACCAGAATACCTAGGTTCCAAGCGTTATCGCCGTTGTATCCCAGACGCTCGGAGTTGCGCACGCTGATCCACAGGCCCAGCAGCACGCCCATGGAGACGAGAAAGCCGTAGGTTGGAAGGAAGAACTTTCCGAGATGAAAGAGTTGTGGGAGCACGTTGGATTGGATGCGTGAATCGCAGGATACGCTACAAGGCAGTGTAGCAGGGAAAAGCTCGTCGGGAATACCGCGAGAGGATTGTTGATTTTTGATTGCTGATGGTTGATTGAAAACCGCGCGTGCCCCGGCTTCTCAATCAACAATCATCAATCAAGAAATCAACAATTTAAAACAAGCCGACCCACTGAGCCGTGTGGCGGGCCGAGAATGAACCCGTCGTTAGACGTTGGGCGCCCGCCGAGACCCTTTAGGCATCTCCGCATGGCGGAGCATCGCTCACCGGATCCTAGTTCGAGTCAAGCACCCGTTCATTCGGTGTTGGTTCAAAAATCGGTTACCGCCATCACCAACCTGGCAGGCCGGCTTTCATCTTGGATGCTAGGCAAAGCCGCCGCGCTTGGCAATAGGAAGAGCACAAATAGTTGGCAGGCGGCTTGCAACCAAGGTAATGCTGCATTTACAGATTCGCTTGCGAATCCGCCAAACACGGACCGCGCAGGGCACCAGAGTGCATGCGTGAAGCACGCGGAAGTAATTGATTCTGCTGCTGGACTCTGTGGGTATACTCGTGCACAATTTGTTGAGTGCTAACAAGTGTGTCTTGCTGGGGCGTTGGCGAGACCCCGGAGAAGTCTGCCAGATGTCGAAAACTCGAGCGTTCACGCTGGCGGCGGTGGTGGTGTTGGTTGGCGCGCACGTTTTATTGCTGGTCGTCGGGTATGCAAGTTCTTCCGCGTCGCTTTGGGGGGACATCATCGGCGCCGTGTTTGCGCCTCTGCTGGCGTCGGTTGCCGCATGGTCTGCAGCTCGCGATTCTGTTGCTTTCGGCAGGCGCGTTTGGCGATTAGTTACGCTCTCCCTTCTGCTGGCCGTCATTGGCGGAGTTCTCTATACCTACTCGTACGATTACGCTCAGAAGCCTCCCGGCTTTTGGCCGAGTGACATCTTCGTCTTTTTCTGGGCTGTGCCCGCGATGATGACGCTGTTTCTGAGTTCCAGGGATCCCACCAACGGATTTCGCTGGCTGCGCATTTGCGATTTCGTGCAGGTCAGCACCCTTGTGCTCTCGATGGAGTTGTCGCAGTTGTACGTTCCGTCGCGCTGGCAAGCCTCCTCCGATGTTATGGCCAGCCGCGCCCTGGAGGCGGGGATCTTTTTTTTCGGACTGCTGGCGCTCAGTTTTCTGGCGCGCGGAGTATTCACCACTTCTCGTCTGGCTCGCCGCCTTTTCCTTCGGCTGGCCGTGTTCTTTTTCGCATTCAGCATCACCACAAACGTGACGCTCTACGGCTGGGCCGCGAACAACTACAAGCAGGGAACCTGGCCTGACCTTTTGTGGACCATCACGTATTGCCTTCTGGCGGCGCTGGCGGCCACCTGGCGCGATCCTTCGCGAGGCGCGACTAAAACCCTTCCTCCGCGCTCACGCCGTACAGAATTGCTGGCTCAATTTCTTCCGCTGCTCATCCCCGCCATCGTGTTTCCGCTGGCATTGGGCATCGCCCAGGAACAGTTTCTCTGGTCGGTGATCCTGGTAACGGCATCCTTCGTCGCCGCCAGCGGGCGGCTGTTCGTGGTGCAGAACCAGATGCTGGTGAGTTGGCGAGAACTGGAGAAGAGCCTGGCGCTGCTGCGGGGAATTACTGAAGGCGCCACCGACGCCATATTCGTGAAGGATCTCGAGGGCCGCTATCTGATGATGAACTCGGCGGGCGCCCGCCTTCTCGGGCGCTCGGTGGAGGAGGTGATTGGCCGGACTGACGCGGAACTGTTCGTTCCCGAGGTCGGCCGGGACATTATGGATCGCGACCGCAGGGTGATCGAGTCAGGTTACGCTCAGACTTATGAGGAGGTCGGCACGGCAGCGGGCGTGACACGGTCGTATTCCGCGATCAAAGGCCCGTTTCACGATCCCAACGGCCAACTGATCGGCCTGCTCGGCATTTGCCGCGACATTACTGATCGCAAGCGGGCGGAGGAAGAGATTCGCCAGTCGCAGAAGAAACTTCGCATGCACCTCGACCACACTCCTCTGGCGGTGATCGAGTGGGACCTCGACTTCCGTGTAGCCGACTGGAATCCCGCTGCTGAACGCATGTTCGGATACTCCCGTGCAGAAGCCCTGGGACAGCATGCGCATTTCATCGTCCCGCAGGAGTATCGCGAGCGCGTGGACCGGGTCTGGCAAAATCTGCTCGCTCCCAAGAACGGTGTTCCAGTTCCGGCCGGTCCCAGGTTCGGACGGAACGATAACGTCACCAAGGACGGGCGCATGATCTCCTGCGAGTGGTACAACACGCCGCTGGTGGACGACTCCGGACACGTGCTCGGCGTCGCCTCTTTAGTCCATGACGTGACCGAGCGTGTGACGCTGGAAGACAGACTTCGGCAGTCGCAGAAAATGGAAGCCATCGGGCGACTGGCCGGCGGTGTGGCTCACGACTTTAACAACCTGCTCACCGTCATCATCGGTTATGCGCAGTTTCTCGCCGATGACGCTCCTGCCGGCAGCGCACAAGCCGATAGCATCGCCCAGATCCAAGCGGCGGCTGACCGCGCGGCTGGCATCACCCGCCAGTTGCTGGCCTTCAGCCGCAAACAGGTGCTCTCGCCCCGCATCATCAACTTGAATGACATCGTGCTGAACTTGGACTCGCTGCTGCGGCGGCTCATCGGTGAGGACATTGAAGTGATTGCCATGCCCGCCAACGACTTGGGTTCAGTCCGGGCGGATCCCGGGCAGATTGAGCAGGTCTTGATGAATCTGGCTCTGAATGCGCGCGACGCCATGCCGCAGGGCGGCACGCTAACGCTGGAAACTGCCAACGTTGAACTGGATCAGGCCTATGCCAGTGAACATCAGCCGATCAGTCCGGGTCATTATGTGATGCTGGCCGTCAGTGACAACGGGCAGGGCATGATCCCGGAGGTGCGGGCTCGCGTCTTCGAGCCGTTCTTTACCACCAAGGAAGTGGGCAAGGGAACCGGCCTGGGGCTCTCGACCGTATACGGGATCATCAAACAGAGCGGCGGCTACATCTGGGTTGACAGCGAGCCTGGCCGCGGAACGAGCTTCAAGATTTATTTCCCCCGCGTGGATCTGCCGGCGCAAACCCTGGGACCGGAACGGCACACCAGTGGCGTGCAACGCGGCACCGAAACCATTCTGTTGGTGGAAGACGACCCGCAACTTCGCCAGCTCAGCTCCTCCGTCCTGGCTCATTGCGGCTATAAGGTTCTGGTCGCAGGCGGCCCTGAGGAAGGGCTCGCGGTCGCGCAAGCGCCCCCCCGGGACATCCGCCTGCTCATTACGGACGTGATCATGCCCACCATGAACGGCCGGCAGTTGGCGGACAAAGTTCTGCAGATTTGTCCGAAAATGCGCGTGCTCTATATTTCCGGTTACACCAACAACGCCATCGCCCACTATGGTGTGCTCAATGAAGGGCTGTGGTTTCTGCCGAAGCCCTTCACCCTCTCCGCACTGATTGCCAAAGTGCGCGAGGTTCTGGACGCGCCGACGGGCGGAATGTAGAGCGGGCACACTCCACAGAGCTGCCGCTAGGGGTGCCCTTCGGCCCAATAGCTGGTGCGGGCAAGGACGGTATCGTTGGGCGAATCCTTCAATCGCACTCGAATTTGGTGCAGGCCGGGATGGGGATCTTTCGGCGCGAAGCTCAGCAGATAGCGGCTGTGCAGGTGATTAGTGAAACTGGTCACGCCCATGTCGAATTTTTTTCCGCTGGCGAACAATTCATATTCGCCGCCGGTCATGGCGACCACCGCGCTGGGGACGTTCTTGCGCAGCGCCTGCGCCGAACGGTAACCCAGATCTAAGAAGTTGATGCCCTCGTGCATCTCGCTTTTGTTGCCGCGGCCGGTGTCCAGGATGTTCGAGAGCCCCGGCGAGAAGGCGAGCGCGTACATCAACGCGTTGCTTTGGCCGATGGCCGCCACGGTCTCAGTAACCTTGTGAGCGCTGCCGTGGTCGCGGGTTTCGCTGATCAGCAGCAGCACGCGCTCCCGTCCCTCTGCTTCTTTCTTCAACAAATCGACGGAGTAATTGATGGCATCGAGAATCGCGGCCTTGTTGTCGCCGGGCTGAAGGTTCGAGAGGTCGTCGTCGATCAGGCTTTCATCGCTGGTGAAGGGACGCGTCAGTTTGACCAGGCTGCCGAACTCCACAATGGCGACGCGCGCCTTTCCGCCTTCAAACAGCGGACCGAGCATGGCCGTGAGACCCTTCATCCGCTCAAATTCGTAGCCGGCGCGGCGCCCGGTTTGAATGGCAATCACCAGCGAAACCGGCTGGCCTTCGGGCACTTCGTCGAGGCGTATGGCCTGCTCCACGCCCTCGTCTTCGATCACGAAGTTCCTGGCTTCCAATCCGTAAACGGTCCCTCCCTGGCTGTCCTTCACCAGCGCGGGGACAAGCACGACGTTGGCTTGCGAGCGGAGAGTTGGTTCCTGGGCGGGAGCAAGGGAAGCGACGGCGAAAACGACGAGCAACCAGGCGCAGCGCAGGCTAACCTGCCTTGCGTTGGGTTGGGCCATCGTCACGCAGAACTTCGTCCAATGCATTCGCTAATAGATGCGCACGTTTGCTGTAAGTGGTTGCTCCACTTTCCTGCTTTTTCTGCAGCAGGTGATATTCGTCGGCGATGTTCAGGGCCGCCAGCACCGCCAGACGCACGGTATCAATCGTGTTGGTGGCCTGGGCAACGGCGCGCATTTTGCTGTCGACGTATTCGGCAAGCTTGAGAATATATTCGGGATCGGACCCACGCAGGTTGTAGGCCTGGTCGAAGATTTCCACGCGCACGCTGGCGTTCTGCGCATCTTTTGCAGGTTGATCTTTTACCGCGGTTGCCATGCTCTTGACTCCGTGAGGATGCGGCTTGCTGCCACCCGCTCCAAGTCCTGCTCACACCTGCACTAACTTGCTTCGGCTAACGATTCGATCTGCGCCAGCATCTTCTCGACGCGACTGCGGATGTCCTCGCGCTCCTTCTTGAGTTGCACGGTCTCGCGGCGCAAGCGCGTGAGTTCCTCTTCCCGATCTTCATTCTGCTGCCGCAAGCGCTGCACGTCGCGTTCGGCCGCAGCCTGGGCTTGACGCGCCGCCTTGTACATCTCAATAGTGCGATAAACCTTTTCCTCCAGCGCGCGGAAATCGTCGGCGGGAACCTGTTCTGCCAACTGCTCGACTGCATTGGACGGCATAAGTGCACTTTCCCCAAAATGATTTTCGAACTTCTTCGCAGTATACTCCACATTTTGTGGACCATCGACCCTTGTTATTCCGCGACACAAAAGCGGAATTGACTATAATTCGCTACCGGGAGGCCCGAACCATGAAACCGATTATCTATCTAAGCCTTGCTTCTGTTCTGGCGCTGATTGCTCTGGCGCCTTCCAGCGCAGCTCAGACCACGGTGGAACTGAAAGACGCTCAGGGCAAGTCCGTTGGCCAGGTGGTCATTTGGGATCAAGGCACGGGAGTTGCCCTGGATCTACACCTGCATGATCTTACTCCGGGAGAACATGCCATCCATTTTCATCAGGTGCCGAAGTGCGAAGGCCCGGATTTCAAGTCGGCCGGCGGGCACTTCAACCCCGACGGCAAGAAGCACGGTTTCGATAGTCCCGAGGGGCACCACGCTGGAGATATGAAGAACTTCATGGTGGGCGCCGATGGCAAGACGGCAAAGGTCCAACTGGAAAATGGTGAGGTCACTCTGAAAGAGGGACCGCATTCGCTGCTGACGAACGGCGCCGCGATCGTGATCCACGCCAAGGCCGACGACTATAAGACGGACCCCTCGGGAAACTCAGGGGACCGGGTTGCGTGCGGCGTGATTACGAAGTAGGGACGTCATCGGCAGCGACCGCCGGAAAAATCAGCCAGCGAGTTTCGCCAGCCTGGCTGCGGCGTCATCGAGGGTTGCTGGTTTCTTGCAGAACGCGAACCGCACCTGCCGTGCGCCGTCGCGCGGATTGCGATAGAAGCTGGACCCAGGCACGCAGGCCACGCCGATTTTCTCGACCAGGTGCCGGGCGAACGCCACGTCATCG
>Ga0187782_10003614_pt1 | contig 11554 bp, 8 predicted proteins | sample 0715_SJ02_MP15_2_FD_132454 | JGI IMG/M metagenome (GOLD analysis project Ga0187782, IMG submission 132454) | Tropical peat soil microbial communities from peatlands in Department of Meta, Colombia - 0715_SJ02_MP15_20_MG | ecosystem: Environmental > Terrestrial > Soil > Wetlands > Peat | place...
CGCCACCGCGCACGCCGACGTGCGCCCGGTGGGCGAGGTGCGTCGCGACGAGATGATTCTCGACATTGGGCCCGATACCGCCGACCGCTGCGGCGCGCTGCTGCAGTCAGCCGGCACCATCATCTGGAACGGACCGGTCGGCGTGTTCGAGTTCGATCAGTTCGGCGAGGGCACGCGCGCCATCGCCATGGGGGTCGCGCGCAGCAAGGCTTTCTCGCTCGCCGGTGGCGGCGACACGCTCGCCGCCATCGAGAAGTACGGCGTCGAGGACGGCATCTCCTACATCTCGACCGGTGGCGGCGCCTTCCTCGAGTTCGTGGAAGGCAAGACGCTGCCGGCGGTCGCCGTGCTCGAGCAGCGTGCCCGTGGCTGAGCCATCCCGGCAGGCGCTGCTGCGGCGTGCCAAGATCGTGGCCACGGTGGGTCCGGCTACCGACGATGTCGAGGTGCTCACGCAGATGATGCACGCGGGGCTCGACGTGGTGCGCCTCAACGCATCGCACGGCACGGTCGAAGACCGCAGGCGACGCCTCACACTGGTGCGCGACGCCACGCGGCTTGCCGACAAGTGCGTCGGCGTGCTGCTCGATCTCGGCGGCCCCAAGATCCGCATCGAGTGTTTCCGCGAAGGCCGGGTGCAGCTCGCGGAAGGCGCGCCCTTCACGCTCGACACGGCGCTCGATCCGCGCGCTGGCAGTGCCCTCGGCGTCGGCGTCGCCTACCAGGATCTGCCGAAGGACGTGGCGGCCGGTGATACGTTGCTGCTCGCCGACGGTCAGATCATTCTCGACGTGGTCGCGGTCGGCGCGACCACCGTCGAAACCCGGGTGCGCGTCGGCGGCGAGCTGTCCGACCGCAAGGGACTCAACCGCCAGGGCGGCGGCATCTCGGCGCCGGCCCTCTCCGAGCGCGATCTCGAGGACATCCGCTTCGCCGCGCAAGAGGGCATCGACTATGTCTCGGTGTCCTTTGCGCGCGAGGCCGCCGACATCGAGAAGGCACGCAGGTTGCTGCGCGCCGCCGGCAGCGAGGCGCGCGTCGTCGCCAAGATCGAGCGCCACGAGGCGGTCGAGAACCTGCCGGGTATCGTCGATGCGGCCGACGTCATCATGGTGGCGCGCGGCGACCTCGGCGTGGAGATGGGGTACGCCGAGCTCACCGGGCTGCAGAAAACCATCATTTACCAGACGCGCACCCGCAACAAGGTGGTGATCACCGCGACGCAGATGATGGAGTCGATGACGCATAACCCGGTGCCGACGCGTGCCGAAGTGAGCGATGTTGCCAACGCGGTGATGGACGGCACCGACGCGGTGATGCTTTCGGCGGAGACCGCCACCGGGCGCTACCCGGTGCGGGCGGTGCAGGCGATGGCCCAGGTGATCGAGGGGGCGGAGAAGTACCAGCTCACCCACAACCGCTCGCGCAACCGCGCCATCGAGGGCCAGTTCAAAGGCACCGAGGAAGCGATCGCCATGGCGGTCATGTACACCGCCAACCACATGAAGGTGCGTGCCATCGTCGCGCTCACCGAGTCGGGCGCGACGCCGTTGTGGATGTCGCGCATCCGCGCCGACATTCCCGTGTACGCATTCACGCGGCACGAGGCCACGCGGCGCCGTGTGACACTCTATCGCGGCGTCTACCCGGTGATCTTCGATGTCACCGGTGCCGGCAACTCGCCCGAGAGCCTCTACCGCGCCCTGTTCATGCGGCTGCTCGAGCTGCAGCTGGTGAACAAGGGCGACCTCGTGATTCTCACCAAGGGCGAGGCGTCGGGTGTCCAGGGCGGTACCAACTCGATGCAGATCCTGAAAGTCGCGCTCGACTAGGAGCGCGCCGCCGCGCCGCATGCGCAAGCTGACCTATATCGGCGGGGCGGTGCTGGGGGTGCTGCTGGCACTGCTTGCCTCGGGTTACGCGGTGCTGCGCGCCTCGCTGCCGACTCTCGATGGCGAGCTCCGCGAGCGCGCCCTGAGCGCGCCGGTGCGCATCACACGCGATGCCCGCGGCGTGCCCACCATCGAGGCCGAGGATCGACGCGACCTCGCCTTCGCCACCGGCTTCGTCCACGCACAGGATCGCTTCTTTCAGATGGATCTCGCGCGTCGCCTGGCGGCCGGCGAGCTCGCGGAGCTCTTCGGCCGCGTGGCGCTCGAGCAAGACCGCAAGACCCGCCTGTTCCGCTTTCGCCGCGTGGCGCACGAGGTGATTGCCGCGGCGAGCCCGCAGCAGCGCGCGCTGCTCGAGGCCTACAGCCGCGGGGTCAACGCCGGGCTGTCGCGCCTCGGGGCGCGGCCCTGGGAGTACTGGGTGCTCGGCGGGCCGCCGGCCCCCTGGCGGCCCGAGGACTCGGTGCTGGTCACCTACGCCATGTGGTGGGACCTGCAGTGGAACGGCTTTTCCCGCGAGATCGTGCGCCAGGAGATAAACGCCGGCCTCGGCGGCCCCACGTGCGCCGCAGGCTGGAAATGCGCGTTGCGGTTCCTCTACCCCGCCGGGACCAGCTGGGACGCGCCGGTAACATCGGCCGCCGTGACCACCACGAACGCGCCGGTGCCCGACGCGACGGTGCTCAACGTGCGCGACAGCCGCGCCGCTCCCGAAGCACCCGCTGCAGGGGTGCGTGCCTCCTCCCTCGGCGCGGGCAGCAACAGCTGGGCGGTGTCGGGCCGCTTCAGCGCCACCGGCGCCGCGCTCATCGCCAACGACATGCATCTAGGGCAGCGCGTTCCGCCCGTGTGGTACCACGCGCGGCTGCAGATCGCGTCGCGCGGTTTGCAGCAGCCGCTCGATCTCAACGGGGTCACCTTGCCGGGAGTGCCGGTGCTGGTCGCTGGATCCAACGGCCACATCGCCTGGGGCTACACCAACAGCTATGGTAACTGGCTCGATGTCGAGCCGGTGCCGTGCACGGCCGTCGGCCCACATGAAATCCTGACGCCTCAGGGCGGGCTGCCGCTTGCCGTGGCCCGCGAGGAGATCCGTGTTCGCGGGGCACCGACCGAGGTGCTGGAGGTGAAGACGGCGCCCCTGGGGGTGCTGTTGCGCAGCGATTCTGTGCGGCAGCGGTGCTGGTTCGGCGCCTGGCTGGCGCAGCTGCCGGCCGCCACCAACCTCAATCTCATCGAGCTCGAGCGCGCGACCTCGGTGGAACAGGCGCTCGACCTCGCCCCCGAGATCGGCATGCCTCACCAGAACGCGGTGGTCGGCGACCGCGATGGCCACATCGGCTGGACCATTTTCGGGCGCATTCCCGAGGACACGGGCCCGGGGCGCGCGCGTGCCGGCGCGCCGTGGACTACCGCTGTCGATCACCCCAAGATCATCGATCCGCCGCTCGGGAGGCTGTGGACCGCCAACGCGCGGGTCGCCGCCGACGAGCGGCAGCTGCAGCTGATCGGTGGCGCTCTCAGCGGCCTCGGCGCCGAATACAACCTCGGCGCCCGTGCGGGTCAGATCCGTGACGACCTACTCGCGCTTTCGGGGTCCGCCACGCCGGGAGACATGCTGCGCATCCAGCTCGATGACCGCGCCGTGTTCCTCACCCGCTGGCGCACGCTGCTGCTCGCGCTGCTCGATGCACAAAGCCTGCGCGATCACCCGCGGCGCGAGGAGTTCCGGCGGCTGGTCGATGAGTGGAACGCCCGCGCGAGTGTCGACGCCGTCGGCTACCGTCTGGTGCGCGCCTATCACGATCGCACACAGCAGGCGGTGTGGGACATGCTGCTCGAGGCGCTACAGGTGCCGGCCAGCGAGGGCAACTGGCCCCCGGACCAGTTCGAGGGCCCGCTGTGGCAGCTGATCACCACGCAGCCCCTGCATCTGCTCGCGCAGGCCTATCCGGGTTGGCCGCAGTTCCTGCGCGCACAGGTCGACGCCACGATGGCCGAGCTCGACACCAGTTGCCCACAGCTCTCACGCTGCACCTGGGGGGCGCGCAACGAGGTGCGCATCCGTCATCCGCTCTCGCGCGCCTTGCCGTGGCTCGCGGGACTTCTCGACATGCCCACCGAGCAGCTTCCCGGTGATCACGACATGCCCCGCGTCCAGGATGGCGCCTTCGGTGCCTCGGAGCGCTTTGCCGTCTCTCCCGGCCACGAGGAGCAGGGTTACCTGCTCATCCCGGGCGGCCAGAGCGGGCACCCGCTGTCGCCGTACTACCGTGCGGGCTTTCGCGAGTGGGCGCGCGGCGAGCCACTGCCGTTCCTGCCGGGTGCGGCCGAGCACAGCATGACCCTGACTCCCGAGTGAGCGCAGCCGCACCGCTCTGGTACGGCTCAAAGCCTCATCCTAAGCTACACGCCATGACAACCGGCGCGGGCGATGAGCGCGCAGTGACGGACGCCGCATACGCGGCGCTCAACCGCGGCGATTTTCAGGGGGCGAAAGACCTGTTCGCCCGCGCGCTTGCGGCCAGCGCAGCTGACGCCGCGGCCTGGTTCGGCCTGTCCGTTGCGCAGCGTCAGCTCGGAGCCGCCGCCGAGGAAGGCCGCGCGCTCGATGAGGCCCTCAGGCTCGATGCGAAACACCTGCCGGCCCTCATACACCGGGGCGATCTCTATGTACGCCAGGGCGACGAGCGTGCGGCGTGCTCTTACTACGGTGCCGCCGTGCGCCTCGCCGCCATGCGACCCAAGCTCTCCGCCGAGTGGCGTCGCGAGGTCGAGCGTGCCGAGGCTGCAGCACGCGCGATTGCCGCGAAGGTCGAGTCGCATCTGCTCGCGGCGCTGGCTGCTCACGGCGTCAACGGCACCGCGAGCGGCCGTTTCGGCCGTGCTCTCGACCTGCTGCTCGGTCGTCGCCAGGTCTACCTGCAGCAGCCGAAGTACTTCTACTTTCCCGAGCTGCCACAGATTCAATTCTACGAGCGGCGTGACTTTGCCTGGGCTCAGTCGGTCGAGTCGGCAACGCCGCGCGTTCGGGCCGAGCTCGAGGCGCTGCTCGCGAGCGGCAGCGGCTTCGAACCGTACATCCGCAAGGTGGCCGATCGGCCGAACTTCGGCAACCCGCTGCTCGAGAGTCTCGACTGGAGCGCCGGCTACCTGATCAGGGACGGGCGCGAGGTGGTCGCCAACGCCGCGCGTTGTCCCGAGACGATGCGTGTACTCGAGCCGCTCCCCCTTTGCAGAATCGCGGGACGCACGCCGTCGGTATTGTTCTCGCTGCTGCGGCCCGGAACGCGGATCCGACCGCACCATGGCTTCACCAATGCGCGCCTCATCTGCCACCTGCCGCTGATCGTTCCGGGCGAGTGCGCGCTGCGGGTCGGCAACGAAACCCGTGCGTGGCGTGAAGGGGAGCTGGTCATCTTCGACGACAGCATCGAACACGAGGCGTGGAATCTCAGCAAGGAGCAGCGGGTGGTGCTGCTGTTCGACGTGTGGCGGCCGGAGCTCACCGAGGAGGAACGCCGGCTGGTCGCCGCCACACTCGAGGCGGTCGGTGAGTTCGAGGGGGCGCAGCGGGCCTGGACCGATTGAGGGGCGGCTGGCGTTGACATGCCGCTCGCGCGGTGGGTTCTGCACACATTCAGCCGACCGCGGTTAGACTGCCGCATGTCTATGGGCAAGCAGCGCTTCACCGGCACCGACCGCTACGTGGCCACCGACGACCTCATGATGGCGGTGAACGCCGCGATCACGCTGGCGCGCCCGTTGCTCATCAAGGGGGAGCCGGGAACCGGCAAGACGCAGCTCGCCGAGGAGATCGCCCGCGCGCTCGGCCGTCCGCTCTACGAGTGGCACATAAAATCCACCAGCAAGGCGCAGCAGGGTCTGTACGAATACGACGCCGTCTCGAGGCTGCGCGATTCGCAGCTCGGCGACGCGCGTGTGCACGACGTAGGCAACTACATCCTCAAGGGGCGGCTGTGGGAGGCGTTCGCCTCCGCCGTACAGCCGGTGCTGCTGATCGATGAGATCGACAAGGCGGATATCGAGTTTCCCAACGACCTGCTGCGCGAGCTCGATCGCATGGAGTTCTACGTCTACGAGACGCGCGAGCTGGTGCAGGCGCGCCATCGCCCGATCGTGGTTATCACCAGCAACAACGAGAAGGAGCTGCCGGATGCGTTCCTGCGCCGCTGCTTCTTCCACTACATCCGCTTCCCCGACGAGGCGACCATGCGCGCCATCGTGGCGGTCCACTACCCCAACCTGAAAAAGGAGCTGCTGGCGGAGGCGCTGGCGGCATTCTTCGAGGTGCGCGCCACCCCGGGACTGAAGAAGAAGCCCTCGACCTCGGAGCTGCTCGACTGGATCAAGCTGCTGCTCGCCGAGGACGTCCCGCCGGAGGCGCTGCGCAGCGGCGACGCGCGCCAGGTGATTCCCATACTGCACGGCGCGCTGCTGAAGAACGAGCAGGACGTGCACCTCTTCGAGCAACTGGTGTTCATGCACCGGCGCGCGCGTTGAGCGGCAAAGTGCCATGCTGGTGCAATTCTTCTTCGAGCTGCGCGCGGCGGGGGTGCCGGTCTCGATCACCGAGTTCCTGACGCTGCTCGCGGCGCTGCGCGCGCACGTGGCGCAGCTCTCGACGCTCGAGTTCTATCACCTCGCGCGCGCCACGCTGGTGAAGGACGAGCGCCACTACGACCGCTTCGACCGGGTATTCGCCCAGGTCTTCCACGGGGCCGAGCGGCTGTTCGCGCAGCTCCTCGGTGCCGTGCCGCAGGAGTGGCTGCGCAGCCTCGGCGAGCGCTTGCTCTCCGCCGAGGAGAAGCGCCGCATCGCCGCCCTCGGTGGCTGGCAGAAACTTCTCGAGACGCTCGGGGAACGCTTGCGCGAGCAGCACGAGCGCCACGCGGGAGGTGCGCGCTGGATCGGCACCGGCGGCACCTCGCCGTTTGGTGCCGACGGCTTCAACCCCGAAGGCATCCGCATCGGTCAGCCGGGCTCACGCGAGCGGCGCGCCGTGAAGGTGTGGGAGCGCCGCGAGTTCCGCAACCTCGACGACACGGTGGCACTCGGTACGCGCAATCTCAAGCTCGCCCTGCGGCGGCTGCGCCGCTTCGCACGCGAAGGCGCCCGTGATGAGCTCGACCTCGAGGGCACCATCGATGCCACGGCCCGCAACGGCGGCCTGCTCGATCTGAAGCTGGTGCCCGAGCGGCACAACGCGGTCAAGGTGCTGCTGTTCCTCGACGTCGGTGGCTCGATGGACGAGCACGTGCGCGTGTGCGAGGAGCTGTTCTCGGCCGCGCGCAGCGAGTTCAAGCACCTCGAGCATTTCTACTTCCACAACTTCCTCTACGAGAGCCTGTGGCGCGACAATCGCCGCCGCGTCGTGGAGCTCATCGCCACCGAGCGGATGCTGCGGACCTACACGCGCGACTACCGCGTAATCCTGGTCGGCGACGCCACCATGAGTCCCTACGAGATCCTCGAGCCGGGGGGCAGCGTCGAGCATTGGAACGCAGAGGCCGGTGCGGTGTGGATGCGGCGCCTGTGTGCCGCCTTCCCGCGTCTGGTGTGGCTCAACCCGGAGCCTCCGGCACGCTGGGAGTACAGCCCATCGGTGCGCCTCACGCGTGAACTGGTCGGCGGACGCATGTTTCCACTCACCCTGGCGGGCCTGGATCACGCCATCAGCGAGCTGCGACGGCCCCCAAGTGGGGCTTGCGGCGCAACGCACGCCACGCGCGCGACTTTCGTCACACAGGAGCCGTCGCCCCGGGTTTCATAATAGTCGGCGGTGTACGCAACAATGGATGGGCTCGCCGAAACTGCCTCCTTACCGGGCCAGCGCCCGGTCGTCGGGTTGGTGCTGACGGGTGGCGGCTCGCGTTCGGCATATCAGATCGGCGTGCTGCTCGCGCTTGCAGAGCTGCTGCCGCGCTCGCGCAATCCATTCCAGGTGATCGTCGGTACCTCGGCGGGCGCGGTGGCCGCGAGCGTACTCGCCGCGGAGGCGCATCACTGGCGGCGCGCAGTCGCGGGACTCGAGCGCGTGTGGGCGAACTTCCGCTCCCGCCAGATCTTTCACGTGGACGCCCCACACATGCTGCGGGCCGGCGCGCATTGGGTGCTGGCGCTGATCTCCGGCGGCCTGGTGCTGTCGCCACCGAAATCGCTGCTCGACAACACGCCGCTGCGCGAGCTGCTCGGCGTGCACGTCGACTGCAACGGCATCCGCCGCAGCATCGCCCGCGGGCACCTGCGCGCCTTTGCGCTGTGCTCCACGAGCTACAGCAGCGGGCGCTCGGTCGCTTTCTACGACGGTATCGATTCGATCCGCGACTGGTCACGGGTGCAGCGTATCGGCGTGCGCACGCAGTTCACGCTCGATCACCTGATGGCGAGTGCCGCCATCCCGCTGCTGTTCCCTCCCATCCGTATCGGCGCCGACTATTTCGGCGACGGCGCCATGCGTCAGCTGCACCCGCTGAGTCCCGCGATTCATCTCGGCGCCGATCGGCTGCTGATCCTCGGCGTGCGCGCGCGCCGCAACGCGGGCGTCGCCTCCGTCGACCGCCCGCCGATCCTCATGCCGACACCCGGTGAGATCTTCGGTTACATGCTCGACACGCTGTTCACCGATCAGATCTACGGTGATCTCGAGCAGCTCGAGCGCATCAACGTGCTGGTGCACAGCGCGCCGCAGGCGGCCCGCGGGGAGCGTCCCATAGAGACGCTGATGCTGGCACCGTCGGTCGATCCGCGCGAGCTCGCCGGGCGCCATGCAGGCGAGATGCCGCCGGGACTGCGGGCGCTGCTGCGTGTGATCGGCGGCCGCGACGCCTCGGGTGATCAGCTGGCGAGCTATCTCACGTTCGAAGCCGGCTACACCCGCGCGCTGATCGAGCTCGGCTACCGCGACGCCATGGAAGCGCGCGCGGCGCTGCTTGCCTTCATGGGCGGGGAGAAGCTGCCGCAGGTGATGACCGCGGCGGGCGTGGCGCAGGCGACCTGAGCGGTGCGCGCCTAGGAAGCCTCGGCACCGGCGGCGGCGCGCGCACGTGGCTGAAAGAGCGTCGCCCCAGGCAGGCCGCTGTGGCGCGCCGTGACGTTGCCGAACTCGGCGGCGAAGCGCTCCGCGAGGCGATCCACGATGTAAACCGAACGGTGCTGTCCACCGGTGCAGCCCACGGCCACGGTGAGGTAGCCACGGTTGCTCGCCTGGTATTCGGGCACGCGGCCGCGCACGAAGCGGGCGATGTCCTCGATCAGTGCTGCGACGGTGGTCTGCGTCTCGAGGAAGCGGATGACCTCCTCGTCGCGCCCGGTGAGGTTGCGCAGGCCGGGCTCCCAGTAGGGATTCGGCACCGCCCGCGCATCGAACACGAAATCGGCGTCGGCAGGGATGCCGCGCTTGAAGCCGAACGATTCGAAGGTGATCGACAGCCGTCCCGCGGAGCGCTGCTCGACGCGCTTGTGAATGACATCGCGCAGCGCGTGCACCGAGAGGCGCGACGTGTCGATCAGCAGATCCGCCACCGAGGCGATCGGCTCGAGCAACGCGCGCTCGAGCGTCATCGCTTCGCGCAGCCCGAGCCCTTCGCGGCTCATCGGATGCTTGCGGCGAGTCTCAGCGAAGCGCCGCAGCAGCTCATCCTCGGCCGCGACCAGGAAGATCACCTCGCACTGCAGGCCGCTGCGCTTGAGCTCATCGAGCAGCTGCGGGACGGTCGCAACCTCCGCCGGGGTGTTGCGGGCATCGAGCCCGATCGCGGTGCGCTCGTAGGTCGGCTCCGGGCGGCGCACGGTGTAGGAGACGAACGGCTTCAGCAGCGCGGCGGGAATATTGTCGATGCAGTAGAAGCCGAGGTCCTCGAGCATGTGCAGTGCCACACTCTTACCGGACCCGGAAAGCCCGCTGAGGACGATGATGCGCACGCCGCCATGGTTATCCAGCGGCGCCGCCGCTGCAACTCCTCAGCGCTGGAACGGCGCGCGGCGCCTCAGCGCAGGGCGCGTACGGAGGCGGCGTGGTGGTCGCCGCGCTTCTCCTTGTGCTTCTTGATGCAGCGATCGAGCTTGTCGACCAGCAGGTCGATGGCCGCGTACATGTCCTCCTCGGTCGCATCGGCATGGATCGCGCTGCCGCTCACGTGCAGCGTCGCCTCGGCCTTCTGTCGCAGCTTTTCCACCGTCAACACGCAGTGCACGTCGAGTACCTGATCAAAGTGTCTGCCGATGCGCTCGAGTTTCTTCGCTACATAACCCCGCAGTGACGGGGTAACTTCGACGTGATGACCCGTGACGTTGAGCTGCATAGGCCGTCTCCTGTTCGTTGTAGGATCTTCCGCTTACATCTGCTTACATCTGTCTCAGCCCCGCACGGCGGCGCTCGTTGGAGGCCGCGATACCCATCGCCTCGCGGTACTTGGCGACGGTACGCCGCGCCACCGGAATCCCCTCGGCCGAGAGCAGCTCCGCGATGCGCCCATCGCTCAGGGGGCAATCCGGGTTTTCGTCCTTGAGCAGCTTCCTGATCTTGGCGCGGATGGCGGTCGAGGAGGTGCCCGAGCCGTCGGCGCCCTCGACCTGGCTGGAGAAGAAGTAGCGCAGCTCGAACACGCCGCGCGGGGTGTGCATGTACTTGCCGGAGGTCACGCGCGAGATGGTCGACTCGTGCATGGTGACCGCTTCGGCGATGTCCTTGAGGATCATCGGGCGCATGTGCTCCTCGCCGTGCTCGAGGAACGCCGTCTGGCGCTCGACGATCGAGCGCGCGACCTTCATGAGCGTCTCGTGGCGGATCTCGAGGCTCTTGAGCAGCCAGCGCGCTTCCTGCAGCTGCGCGCGCATCGTCGCGTGGCTGGCGTTGCGGCCGATCAGGCTCGCGTAACTCTGGTTGAGACGCACGCGCGGCAGCGTCGCCGGATTGATCTCTACACCCCAGCCGTGCTCAGTGCGTCGCACGAAGACGTCCGGTACCACGTACTCGGCGCTGCCGGCGCTCACGGTGGCACCGGGGCGCGGATGACAGGAACGCACCAGCGCCAGCGCCGAGGCGAGCTCCTCCTCGGTTGCCCGCAGCTCGCGGCGCAGCAGCGACAGCTCGCGCTCGGCGACGAGTCCCAGGTGGTGGCGTGCAATCTCGAGCGCCGTGGCGAAACCCGGCGTCGCCGGATCGAGCTGCCGCAGTTGCAGCTCGATGCACTCGCTCACCGAGCGCGCCCCGACGCCCGGCGGATCGAGCGCCTGCACCCGCGCGAGCACGAGCTCCACTTCCTCGGCCGAGCACTCGATCTCGGGCCTGAGCGTCGAGGCGATCTCCTCGAGCGACTCGGTGAGGTAGCCGTCGTCGCTCACCGCATCGACGATGGCCCTTGCGATCGCGAGCTCCCGCGGTGCCAGACTCGCCATCTCGAGCTGCCATAACATGTGATCCTGCAGCGACTGTCCGGCGGCGTCGGCATACTCCTGCTGCCGCTCGTCGTCGTCGCCGCTCCAGGGCGTCTCGGCTGGGCCCACGCTGTGCTCACCCCAGCCGTCGTCGAGGACCTCGACCGTGTTCTCGGAGGTGCGCTCCGGGGCTTTGGGCTGTTCCGCGGCGGTCACGAGCGCTTCGAACGTGCCGGTGCTCTCGGCCCCGTCCATGGGCTCGA
>Ga0187782_10003615_pt1 | contig 11554 bp, 10 predicted proteins | sample 0715_SJ02_MP15_2_FD_132454 | JGI IMG/M metagenome (GOLD analysis project Ga0187782, IMG submission 132454) | Tropical peat soil microbial communities from peatlands in Department of Meta, Colombia - 0715_SJ02_MP15_20_MG | ecosystem: Environmental > Terrestrial > Soil > Wetlands > Peat | place...
CCCATCTGGCTCATGCCGATTCTCGAATCCGCGCTCGGCATCGAGAACGCATTCGCCATCGCCACCGCCAGCGAGCAGATCGCCGCGCTCACCATCGGCCTGGAAGATTACACGGCCGATCTCGGGGTGGTGAAAACTGCCACCGGCGCGGAATCTCTGTTCGCCCGGCAGCGCGTAGTCAACGCGGCTCATGCTGCCGGCGTGCAAGCCATCGATTCCGTATTCGGGGACGTCGGCGACATGGAGGGTTTGCGCGCATGGGGCCTGAACTCACGCGCTCTCGGCTTTGAAGGCATGGGCTGCATTCACCCGTTGCAAATTGCGGTGATCCATGAAGCGTTTTCACCCACAGCGGCAGAAATTGACCGCACTCGCAAAATTGTTGCTGCCTACAACGAAGCGCAGGAAAGAGGTTTGGGCGTCGTCAGCCTGGGATCGAAGATGATCGATCCTCCGGTCGTGAATCGGGCACTAAAGTTGATGGCGCGGGCGAAAGCAATGGGTTTGGTGGACTGAAGCGCGGCACACTGGTTGTGATTTAGTTTTGAAAGGGCACGCCTTTCAGGCGTGCCGAAGAGGCAACAAAATGAGTCCGGCTTTAGCCGCTGAGGGGATCAACCCTCAGGGCCTAAAGGCCCCGTGATTTGTAGCTCCAATCGACGCGGCTGAAGCCGCGCCCTTTCAAAGCGGGTCCTCACCGATTGGGAGCTTGAGTGCTGTTTGCATTGAGGCAACAATGGCCATTCTCGACAAAACAGAACTTATCACCAATGCCGCCGGCCGCATGGTCCCGGAAACGGTGAATGGCTGCGCTCAGACGGCATACATGGGCGTGGGAAAATACCAGCCGCGCGGCAGCAAGGCTTCGCCTCCCGTCCGTACAGCGGCCAATTATCCCGCCAACGGCGACAAGCGTGTCGGCGATCTCGAAACCGCTCTGCGGAAATGCGGCCTGCGCGACGGCATGGTCATCTCTTCCCATCATCATCTGCGCGACGGCGACCGCGTCGCGCTGATGGCGCTCGAGGCCGCCGCGCGAATCGGCGTCAAAGATCTCATGTGGTTCCCCAGTGCGTCATTCCCCTCGCAGAAAGATGCGATCGAACTGATGCAAGCGGGCGTCATCGACCACATCGAAGGCAGCATGAACGGACCGCTGGGCGATTACTGCACGCAAGGCAAGATGCGCGGCATGGGCGTTCTGCGCTCACACGGCGGCCGCTGGCAAGCCATTCAGGATGGCGAAGTCCACATTGACATCGCCGTCATCGCTGCGCCCACCGCCGATCCTTTCGGCAACTGCGATGGCTCGCACGGAAAATCCGCTTGCGGCTCTCTCGGCTTTGCTCTCGCCGATTCGACCTATGCCGATCATGTCGTCGCCGTCACCGACAATTTGGTTCCCTTCCCCTGCGTTCCCTGGCAGATTCAAGGCAACAACGTGGATTACGTGGTCGAAGTGAAATCCATCGGCGACCGGGCGAAAATCGTTTCCGGCACGACCCAGATCACGCGCTCGCCTGATCGCCTTCGCATCGCCGAGTTTGTGGCGCGCTTTCTGCGCGACGCCGGCATTATGCGCGATGGATTCTCGTTTCAGGCGGGTGCGGGTGGAATCGCTTTGGCCTTCGTCAGCTGCCTTGCGCAGATGATGAAGCAAGCCGGCGTGAAAGCACGCTTCGTGCGTGGCGGCTCGACCAAATACCTGGTCGAATTGCTCGAACAAGGGTTGACCGATTACATCCTCGACGGCCAGACTTTTGATCTCGACGGCGTGCATTCCATCGCAAACAACCCACGCCACGTGGCGACTTCGCCGTTCACGTCATACAACTACCACGGCAAGGGGAACTTTGCGTCGATGATCGATGCGGTGGTACTCGGCGCGACCGAAGTTGACACCAATTTCAACGCCAATGTCGTCACTCACTCCGATGGCCGGCTCCTGCACGGCATCGGCGGCTGGCAGAACTGCCTCGCCGCCGGGTGCACCATCCTGGCCGTGCCCTCCTTCCGCGACCGCATTCCCGTGATCGTTGACGAAGTCACCACTCTATGCGGCCCCGGCGAATTGATTGATGTGGTGGTCACCGAACGCGGCATCGCGATCAACCCGCGGCGACAGGATCTGCTGGATACTGTCAAAGGATCGAAACTTCCCATTCGTCCGCTCGAAGACATCAAGAAGGAAGTCGAGCGCATCTGCGGCGGCAAGCCACAAAGGCCGAAGCGAGGGGAACGCCCGGTGGCCGTGGTGAAATGGGTGGATGGCACCGTGCTGGACACGGTCTGGCAGATCCCATGAATTAGAGCGTTTTGCCAGCGTCCGGCCGAACTACTGCAGCGGCAGCAGCGCCTCGCAAGCCGCTTCGCTGGCAATGGCCGCGCCTGTCGGCTGCACCCGGATGACCCCATCCTCGAAGGAGCAAAAACTGCGCGTGCCTGTCTGGTTCAGGGCGGAAGGTACGGCGGTCGCGTAGTACGTGGTCGCCGGAGGACCACCCGAGCCGGTCGCTGCGAAGGTGTAACCACTCTTGGCGCCTCCCGCCAGGTCACTGGGAATCAAGCAGGCGGTCGCCGAGTTGGGCACGCACGGAGTGACGCCTCCGAGCGCCGCCAGACTGGGAGCAAAACCGACAGACGGATACGTGGAACTGTAAGTGATCTCCGCAGTGTTGATTGCCTTGATGGACTCCACAGCCGACGCCTCATTAGCAGCCATGCGCGCGTGCATCAGGTTGGGAATCGCGATGGCGGCAATAATCAGGATGATGGCAACAACGATCAGCAATTCGATGAGCGAGAAACCTCTTTGCTTGCGCATAAACATGGCTCCCAGTGCGGCATTTCAAGCCAAACAAGCTTAACACTGCAGGGGCCGCGTGTCTCCCCTTTTTCGAGAACGTCGCGAGGGAGAAAGCTTGCACGGCAACAAGGCTGCAAATCTTTGACGCTGCAAAGTTTTGCAGCCGTGACTCCCTTGTGACACAATGCCGTGTTCCATGGAAAACGCTTTAATGGACGCATATCGAGGGCTTCCTCCCGAAGCCGTTAAGATTCTACTGGTCTTGTTCTTGTCCTTCCTGATCGGCCTGGAGCGAGAGGAACGCAAGGTAACGCAGGGACATTACTCTTTCGGAGGTGTGCGCACCTTCCCGCTGATTGGCTTGATTGGCTATTCGGCCGCGCTCCTGTCCGGTGGTCAGTTCCTGGCGGTGTCCCTGGCTTTCGCAGTGGTCGGCAGCTTTCTCTTGCTGTCGTACTGGCGCAAACTATGCACCTCCGAGACAGCGGGCGTGACCTCGGAAATGTCTGGCTTGGCGACATTTCTGGTCGGAGCGCTGGTCTACTACGGCCATTTCTGGATAGCCACGGCCCTGAGCGTTGCCAGCCTGTTGTTGCTGGAGCTCAAAGCCGTTTTGGAGGGTGTCGCCACCCGCATCCCCTCCGACGAAATTCTCACGTTCGCCAAATTCCTCCTGCTGAGCGCAGTCATTCTGCCCATTCTTCCCCGCCAGGAATTCACGCGCTTTCACATCAATCCCTTCAAGACCTGGCTGGTTGTCGTCGCCGTAAGCACGATTTCGTATGGCAGCTATGTTCTGCAGAAGGTAACGAAGCAACGTGGAGGTATTGTGTTGGCCGCCTTCCTCGGCGGCGCTTATTCATCGACGCTAACCACGGTAGTAATTTCGCGCAGAGCTGCTAGTGAGGAGCACCCTCATTTGTTCTCAGGCGCGATTCTGATCGCCTCGGGCGTGATGTATGTGCGCCTGGTCGCGCTCATCGCTCTGTTCAACCACCAATTGGCGGGTGTTTTGGCCCTACCCTTTGTCGGGCTCGCCGTTCTTGCCATCGCGACTGGCTGGATCTGGTCGCACCGGCCGGACGCGCAACCTTCCGACGTCAAGCGCGAATATCAGCCGCACAATCCGCTCGAATTGAGCGCAGCTTTTCTCTTTGCTCTTCTTTTTCTCGGCATGCTGGTCGCCACCCAGCTTGCGGTCACTCATCTGGGACCTTCCTGGGTCAAAGTGCTCGCTGCCATCATGGGGGTGACCGACGTAGATCCGTTCATCATGGGAATGACGCAAGCTGCGGGCACGCTCACGCCGTTGAAGATCGCTGCTTCAGCAGTGGTCATCGCTGCCGCAAGCAACAACCTCGTCAAAGGGATTTACGCTTACAGCCTGGCTGATAAGAGGACCGGAATCCAAGCACTGAGCTTCCTGGCCGGTCTTGCGGCCGCCGGCCTCACCCCACTGTTCTGGCTCTGATTGTGTGCCGTTCCGCCAGCAGGCCCTCACTGGCTGCGAGCGCCTAGCGTTATGCGGAGGCTCCGGCCGCGGCAGCGGCGACTGCGGGTGCCGTGCCGCGTTGCTTTTGCAGTGCCGCCTGGAAGGCATCCGCAGTGAGCGGCTCACCATAAAACAACTGCAGCAGAGGATCGTCTGTCTCGACCAAGGCTCGCCGGCCCTTGCCGCGTTCAAATTCCAGACCTTCCGGTTCGACAAGCAGCTCCGGCAGCAAACCGCGGTTCTCGGAAAGCACGGCCATAAATCTCTCTACCGCTGACCGATGATCCGGCGTCGATTTCAGGAACTCCACACCCATTCCCTTATCCGGATGCATGACCCGGACTACTCCTTGAGCCCGGATTTCGACTGCGGCGGCGCGCATCGAAAGGGTCACCCGACTGGACACGGGAAACGGCGTTGGAATCTCTAGGTAGCATCCACCCAGAGTCAGGTCGGTCAGTTGGCCACGAATGGGTGGGTCATCCTGCTCGGCGTCAGGAGAGCTTCTCTTGAGCCAGTCCCGCAATTTGAGCGCTTCAGCCGGCGGGACCTCGAGGAACCTAAGACCCGCCTGCTCTGCGGTTCCCTCCCAGGCGAATTCGGCGTGCAACTCCAGATTAATTTGAGTGCCTGGCAAGCTGAAGGCAATCTGCCAGCGCCCAGTAGGATGGCGCCGCCCGGACATGGCAACAGCCATACCCCCTTCGCTGAGATCGGTGGTCGTGACTTTCAGGTTCGGGCCGCCGTCCAGGTTGCGCAGCACGACCGGAATCTGCACCGCCACGCGTGCATTGCGCCGGCGCTCGCTCTTCATTAGAGCCCGCGCCGCGCGGAAACTGGACTTGGCCCGTTCGGCCGATACGGGCTTGTACAGCACAAAATGAGCTCCCAGTTCAAATGCCGTCTTCAGGCCGATCGCCGGATCAACGATCGCAACCGCGACCGCTTGCTTGTTGCAGGGGGCGCTGCGCGCGCTGCGCAAAACCTCGCGCGATCCTTCCCCGGTGAAGTCCACGATGATCGCTTCGAAGCGCCGCCGGGTCAGCTTGCGCAGAGCGCTATCCGCATCGCCGCACAGCTCAACCCCGATATCAAGGTCGCCCAGCGTGCGCCGCAGCACCCGCACGATCTTCTCGTCGGAGCATAAGACCAACGCATTCAAATTGATAGCCGAGTTCATCCGAGGAAATACCCTAGCAGTTCCTGTTCGGCATTTGCTCCTTCGGGCTGTTCATTCGAGCCGACCTGCGGGGACCTGCTAAGCATCCTTTTCTTGCACTCTATGTCCATTCGGGGGCAGGATCAACGGCGAGCGGCTAGGACTTCGTTACCGCCGTAACCCCGACCTGTCCCAACACCGGTCGCCGGGGCGAGGAGGTTCCGCAATCGCAAAGTCAGCCGAAAGCGACTGGCCTTTCGTGCAAGTCGGTTTGTTCCAATAACTTAAACCAATTGCCTAACGCTTTCTGGGTAAAATTACCGTTGACTTTTAGAGAGAAATGACTGTACGATATCCAGTCTCCGATTAACTCTGCCGTTGCTGTGGATCATAACGCAGCTAGAAGCTTGTCCGCGGCGTAAGAGGTTCTCCACTGAATCCTGCGGACCGTATGGAGAATCATATAGTTAGCTTGGTTGTAGGCTGTTGTTCAGTTCATTGTCTAAGCAGAAAGGCATCTTAATGGCGAAGCGACGCGGAAACCCGAACTGGGGCAAGCCCGAACCGATCGGGCCGATTACCCCCACCATCACGGAATTCGAGCAAGTTGTGCGCGAATACAAGCTCTCCCCCGATCAATATTTGAGATCGACTCGTTTGCGTGAATGGGCGCGCCGCAACAAGAATTCGAAATACATTCCCGAGCCTCTTCTGGAGGCGTGGGGATTCGAGATCGAATCGACTTTGTAAGACGAAGCAGTAACAAGGGTTTGTGGGCCGCTCCCGACCGGATCTTGGAGCGGCTCTTGCTGTTTCTGGATGTTAGGTCTTAGGTTCTAGGACCTCATCCGACTGAGCTTTACTATATCTCATAAATCGGTTTTGAAAGGGCGCGGCTTTCCAGCCGCGCCGTTCTCGATCCTTTGAAAAACAGGGCTTTAGCCCCTGAGGTCGCCGCTCTTGTTGGCGCGCACGGAAGATGGTAATTCACTCGGCGCATCTCATTTACAGGACACTCTGGGCTCTAAAGACTAAAAAGACTATTAAGACCTAGGACCGAAGATTCAGCGGTATGCTAGACGTTTTGAAAATCCCGCCGGCTGAGCTGTTTGCCTTGCTGGCCGCTATCGGCTTCGCTGCCGGACTGAATCTTTACGCCACCGTAGCCGTTCTTGGACTGCTGGCGCGGTTTGGGCACTTGCCGCTGCCTCCGGGACTGCACTTGCTTCAGAGTTGGCCGGTCGTTGCGGCCAGCACAGCGCTTTTTCTGGTGGAGTTCTTCGCCGACAAAATCCCTGCTTTCGATTTGATCTGGAACGCCTTGCACACTTTCGTGCGGGTTCCGGTGGCGGGGCTTCTGGCCTATCAGGCAACGAACCAGCTTTCTCCCGCGGAGCAGTTGCTGGCAACCTTGCTCGGCGCGGCCGTCGCCTTGGCGGCTCACGGCGGGAAAACCGCCGCGCGAGCAGCAGTTACGCCTTCGCCGGAACCGCTGTCGAATATCACGCTGAGCCTGGGCGAAGACGTTCTTGCCATCGGGCTGACGTGGCTGGCCACGCGACATCCCTATGTCGCAGGGACACTTGCCGTTATATTCGTCGTCATCGTTTTTCTGATGGTGCGGTTCGTGATCCGCGCGTTGCGGGCGCTGTTTCGGGGAGCGGAGCGGGAGTTGGCGGGGTAAGTTGTCCGCACTCAAAACGCGCTAGCGGCTTACGTCATCTGCAACTAAAAAGCGTATACAAACTAGGGGTTCAACGTGCGCGAGTACGACCTAATCGCGGAGTGGTATGCATCGGAGCGCGTCGATCAGACAGGCGTGCCCGAAGCGACCGCGCTAGCGTCATCGATCCCACGGCGATCGCTTATGCTCGATGTTGGTTGTGGCACCGGCATGCCCATCACACGCGCCTTGCTGAGCCAGGGCCACCGAGTCATCGGCCTAGATAGCTCAAGTGCGATGCTTGCACACTTTAAGCAGAACTGCCCCGAAGCGTTTGCTGTTAGAGGAGTTGTTGAGTCGTGTCCGTTCGCCGATGGAATATTCGATGCTGCGGTTGCGTGGGGCGTCATGTTCCATCTGAACCCAGAGGACGCGATTCGGGCAATCGCAAATGTCTCGCGCATCCTTAAGAGCGGTGCGCCGTTCCTCTTCACATCCGGAGACGTCGACGGTTTAGATGCCAAAGAGGGAAAGATGAACGGCGTGACGTTTCGATATTTCTCCTACAATGCCGACAGCTACCGACGTATCCTCGGCGACCACAGCTTCACATTGGCTGACGTCCACGCCGACAGCGGGAGCAACACCTATTACCTCGCGCAGAAAAGCTGAGCCGCCGAGCTGATTGTTGATAAATCCTAATAAACGCTCAGCCGCTCCGCCTCGACTAGATTCCCATCGCAAGGGCAACCGACAAACTAAGTCTCTAACCCAGTTGGTCTACCGCGCAGCCACGGCCCGCCCTGACTCCTCCGCCTTGCGCGGCTTGACCCGAGCGCCAACGCCGCGCGTCGCCGCAATTCTCAAATCGTAATCGTTCTGCAGATTCAGCCAGAACTGGGCCGGCAAACCAAAATACTTCCCCAGGCGAATGGCCGTATCCGCGCTGATGGCCCGTTCTCCACGAATTACGTCATAAACACCGGGAAAATCGAGCGCCTTGGCCAGCGCGTACGCGCTCACCCCCATCGGCTCCATGAATTCGGCCTTCAGGATTTCTCCCGGATGCACCGCAAACACCTTCTTCGCTCTGGCCATGGCCGCTGCTCCTAGTGGTAATCCACGATCTCGACATCAAACGCATTCCCATCCCGCCAAACAAAACAGATTCGATACTGGTCATTGATGCGAATGCTGTGCTGTCCGGCTCGGTCTCCACGTAACGCCTCCAAGTGATTCCCGGGCGGCACTTGCAGATTGTCCAGCGTAATCGCTGCGTTCAGGATCGCCAGCTTGCAGAAAGCGCGGCGCCAGAGCTCGGCGGGAAGGCGCCGGCTCTTTCCCGACCCCCACAGACGCTCGGTTTCCTTGTCGCGAAAACTCGCGATCACATCTCGGATACTAGCGTATCGCAGTACTACTGTCAAACAGCAGTATTCCCGATGATCTGGAGACGGACGGAGAGTCCGGCGCTTTGCTAGAATTCACGTGATGTCCCCCCAGGCGCCATTCATCGCCGTTCCTGACGCGATTGAGGAAATCCGCGGCGGGCGCATGATCGTGGTCGTGGACGACGAAGACCGCGAGAACGAAGGCGATCTCACCATTGCCGCCGAGAAAGTCACTCCCGAAACCATCAACTTCATGGCCAAGCACGGCCGCGGGCTCGTCTGCCTCGCCCTGACCGAAGAACGCCTCGACCATCTCCGCATCGGCCCCATGACGGCTGAAAACACGTCGCAGTACGGCACGGCCTTCTGCGAAGCCATAGACGCTCGCCAAGGGGTCACGACCGGCATTTCCGCCTACGACCGCGCCCGCACCATTCAAGTCGCGATCGATCCCGCGACCAAGCCCACCGATCTGGCGCGGCCCGGCCACGTTTTCCCGCTGCGCGCCCGCAAAGGCGGCGTGCTGGTGCGCGCGGGTCAGACTGAGGCTGCCGTCGATCTGGCACGGCTGGCGGGAATGATTCCTGCTGGCGTGATCTGCGAAATCATGAAGGACGACGGCAGCATGGCCCGCGTCCCGGACCTGATCGAGTTCTGCCGCGAGCACGGCCTCAAGATGCTGACCGTGGCCGAACTCATCCGCTATCGTATGGCGCACGAGCGGCATGTGCATCGCGTGGGCGAGGCTCTGGTGGGCACACGCTTCGGCGAATTCCGCCTTATCGCCTACGCCAGCGAAGTGGATGGCGGAGAATCGCATGTTGCCTTAATCCGTGGCGACATTGAGCACAGCGAAGCGCCGGTGCTGGTGCGCATGCACGCCCACTGCCTGATGGGCGACGTCTTCGGCGCTACCGGCTGCGAATGCCACGCCACGCTGGAAGGCGCGCTACGCCGCATTTCGCAGGAGGGATTGGGCGCGCTGATCTACCTGCACCAGACCTCGCAGGGGTTTTCCGTGGAGAAGATCGGCGAGCGCAACGCTCTGACTTTCCATCACGGGCGAAGCCTTACCTCGTTATACGACAACGAAAAGCAGGTGCAGCGCGAGATCGGCATCGGAGCGCAGATATTGTCTGATCTCAACCTGCGCCGCATACGGCTGCTCACGAATCGTCCTAAGAAAGTCGCAGCGCTGGAAGGATTCGGGATTGAGATCGTGGAGCAGGTACCGGTAGAGTTAAAGGACGTCAAATTGAGCTAGAGCCAGGCGCTTAACCGGAAAACTGACTCCATAGCAACAGGTCGGCGCCTTATCCTTCGGAGCGCGAAGGGTCTTTAGACAATCCACGGTAAGACGTCAGTCTGCGTTGGCAGGAAAGGAAAGTTGTGCCAAAAGTCTCCGGGCGGGTGCTTTGGGGAACCGTGGTTGGGCTGATCGCAGTGCAGATGTTCTTGACCGTGCTCGTCGTTCACCGCGAATCGCTCACCTTCGACGAGGACAATCATATGTTCGCCGGTTATATGATGTGGCACACCGGCGACTATGGCCTGAACCCCGAACACCCGCCGCTGGTCAAGCTGCTGGCCACTGCGCCGTTGCTTGGCCGCCCACTCTGGGTGCCGGAACTAACGAACCGCGAATTCAAGACTGAGGCGTACCTGGATGGCCGCGATTGGCTGGCTCGCAACGATGGCGACCGCAATCAACTCGTCTTTCAAATGCGCCTGGCCGCCGGCTTGCTGGCCTTGGTCTTTTCGTTGGTGGTGTTTTTCGTAGCGCGCGAGTGCTTTGGCGACTGGGCGGGCCTGGTTGCACTCGCTCTAGCCGCGCTCGATCCCAACGTGCTCGCCCATTCGGCGCTGGTCACTACGGACATCGGCGTCTCGCTCTTTTTTCTGGCCAGCACCTGGTGTTTCTACCGATATTTGAAGCAGCCCACGTGGTCTCGCCTGGTTGTAGCAAGCGTAGTCGCGGGACTGCTGCTGGCCACCAAGCATTCAGGCATCATGCTGGCTCCGATGGTGCTGCTGCTCATTGGCCGCGAGGTAGTGGTCGCGGAAAAGGGGACCCGCGCGCACGCCGCGCTACGACTCCTTGGGGCCTTTTGCACGATTGGCGTGCTGGCCGTGCTGGTCCTCTGGAGCTTCTATGGCTTCCGCTATGCCGCCCGGCCTGTCGGCCTGAAGATGAGCACCACGCTGGCCGACTATGTGGCGCCCCTCGGCCCGCGGATCTCCGGCGTCGTGAACAGCGTCGGGCGTCTGCATCTGCTGCCCGAGTCCTACTTGATCGGCATAGTCGACGTGGGCCGCATGGCCGCTTTCTACCCCACCTACATCTTTGGCAAGAACTACCCCCACGGGGTTTGGTGGTATTTCCCTTCGGTGATTGCGATCAAGACCACGCTCGGCTTGCTAGGCCTAACGCTGCTGGCGATCTTCGCCATGGCTACCCGGAAGCTCAAATGGGACCGTGAGCTGGTTTTTCTGCTCATCCCCGCGCTCTTCTACCTTCTCGTCGCGATCTTGGCCGGTATGAACATTGGCGCGCGCCACCTGCTGCCCTTTTACGCCTACCTTTTCGTGATCGCCGGGGCAGGAGCTGCAGCGCTGGCTGCATCGAGCCGCCGATGGTTCGCCGTGTGTGCGGTGCTGGTTGGCGCGCATGTGGTCTCGTCTTTGGCCGCGTTTCCTAACTACATCCCTTACGCCAATGAAGCCTGGGGCGGGGCTGCCAACGCGCACAACCTGCTCAGCGACGCCAACGTCGACTGGGGCCAGCAGCTCTTCCAGGTAAAGGCCTGGCAGGACCGGCACCCCGCCGAGGAATGCTGGTTCGCCTATTTCGCCTTTCCCGAGGTGAATTCCGAAACCTACGGCATCCGCTGTCACCACCTGCCAACCATCGATACCTATTGGTTGGGAGGCGCCGACAACATCCCGCCGGTCGTCGATGGCTCGGTGCTGCTGAGTGCGGGCGACTTGTCGGGCTGCGAGTGGCCGGCTGCCTCCCTCAATCCCTACGATGCCTTCTGCAGAA
>Ga0187782_10003616_pt1 | contig 11552 bp, 12 predicted proteins | sample 0715_SJ02_MP15_2_FD_132454 | JGI IMG/M metagenome (GOLD analysis project Ga0187782, IMG submission 132454) | Tropical peat soil microbial communities from peatlands in Department of Meta, Colombia - 0715_SJ02_MP15_20_MG | ecosystem: Environmental > Terrestrial > Soil > Wetlands > Peat | place...
CTCGACAACCCGTTCGGCCCGAGGTTGTCACCCATGTAGTCGGTACGATGTGTAACCTATGTGTCCGGGCCGCACCGTGAGCGATTGGTGGACCTGGTCGGGTTCGAACCGACGACCTCTTCCATGCCATTTAGACCGTATTAAGAAATCCAGCAACTTACAGCGCCCAGAGGACCGTTTTTTGGGTTTTTGTACCTGCAACGCAGGTAAGGATAACAGGTAAGAAACGCAGGTTAGCACCATCGCCCCTAGTCTATAGTCTAGAACCACACCGCTCTGCCGCTCAGATGCCGAGAGAAGCACGATCGAAGCCGGACTTACGTATGAGTAAGCTGCCGCTCTGGCCCACCTTCTTTACCGCCAGCCCTGTAGAAATTCGCGGTTGGGTTCGATTAGCGTGGGTGGTCATGCGCTGAAAAGCTTGGGCGAGCGCTACTGCAGCTTCGCGTGTTCGGCCTTGGCTTGTTTGAGGATGGGGATGTCCGTGCCGCCGCCAAGCCCGTGGCATCGAAACCAGCGCAGTGACGATCTGATGCAATGACACCGATGCGCTGGCCGCGGAGCTCGCGATGTGCTGGAGCACTGGCAGCAGTGCCCGCCCGCTGCTACAAGCCAGAGACCTCTTGTTCAATTCACGAATCGCTTCATGGCATCGCCAAACTGAATCAAAACCACGTCCGTTCGTGCCATGAGTAGATTTCTATTTGAGTCTGCTGGCGACATAAAGCTCGGAAAGGAACCGAGTGTAGCTGTAAACATAGGCGCGGCCGTCCGAGCTGAAATGAATGTGAGAAATGTCGCCAAGTCCCGCGACGTCAGGGGGAATTATTTCTCGAAAAAGCTGTCTTTGTCCGGTGAGTAGGTTCAGACGGTACACTCTGACCGGCAGTTGTTTTCCTTGGTATACATACAGGAATCGCGGATCAGAGGTCCAGTCAAAAGTCTCACCCGGCAACAAACCGAGGATGGGGTGCGGCTTTGTGCCGTCTATCGGATAGAGCGAACCCCCACCTCCTACGCGGTAACCCGCCAGCACCTTGCCATCAGGCGAAACCTGGCATGCCGCAACTCCTTCCGGAGTCACAGGGCGCGGTTTGCCACCGTTTACGCTCTCAGTGAAACATTGAACCGCGTGCCCGGTCAGGTTCGCGGAAAAAACAACCTCCTTACTATCCGGCATCCAGTCGGCTCCGTGCCAATACTGTTGAATGTCGCCCTTTTCGACCTCCTTCAGAGTACCCGCTCCGGTCGGCAAGAGCAGAAGCCGCCTATAACTAACAATTGTGGCTGCCCATTTTCCATCAGGAGACAACCTGCCGGCCATGCCTTCTCCTAACCGGATCGGTGGTGACCCGCTCATGTCGCGCACAGCCACGGCGTAGTTAGGTCCGGCCCCCAGCCCCTGCTCGTCAAAAAGCACAGTCTTGCCATCTTTGGAGATGTCCGTGGCAACCGACCAATCCTGCCACGAGAGTTCCCGGTCCTTGGTAGTTTCGGATTTTGCTTCCGGGGGCAGAGCCATCATGCCCACGCGCTGGTCATCCCGGGTCAACAACACTCTTCCATCAGCGGAAACATCCTGCAGGGTAAGCCCTCCCGGTGCACGGAACATCAGACGCTGTCGGCCCGTGAGGCTAACCGCATAGATGCTGCGTTCGATTCCCGCCTGAGCAGCGGAAAACCAGATCTCGTTTCCGTCGGCAGACCATGCCAGCCCTGCGATACTTTCCCATCCGGAGGAGAGAACCTTCCTCTGAGCGGCAAGATCGACAACCGAAACGGTGCCTCGGTCGTCAGGATAGATCGGATGGTCAAGGAATGCGACTTGGTCGCCTTTTGGCGAGACCCGGACATGGCTGATCCAGCCAGATGTCTCGTAAAGAACGTGACCCCTGGGGAATTCGAGACGTTGCTGCCCGCCAATAGCCTGGACTATGGCTAACGAAGCTCCGTCCGGAGCCCAATCCGCCCACTCCACATTCTCAGCTAGCTGGCGAGGAGAGCCTCCTGTAAGGGGGACTTGGCCAAGGGTGCCACGGAAAGTCATCAAAAAACGATGATCAACCGACTGCAACACTGCCATTTCACCTGAAGAGGAAACTGCTAGCAGCTGAGTCGCCGGCAAGCCGATGCTTCGTGCTCCGGGCAATTTGGGATCGGTTGAGAATAATTCAACGGGCCTGCCATCCCACGAGGCGGCATAGATTACGTTGTTGCCTTCGGGTACAAATCTGGCAGCGTAAACAGTGCCGCGATTGACAGTCAGCCGGTGAAAATCGGGAGGCTGGGATTGGGGGCGACGATTAAGAATAAAACCAATGCCAAGAAGGATTCCGGCGACCGCGACAATTGCGACAACCACAAAGACAGGTTGCTTGAATCCCGACACTGCCCTTGAATGACCGTCCTGTGCCAATACCCGTGACGGAGGCAAAGAAAGCAAGGCACCATGTGGGATTGCACCGTCGTCGATCGTCTCATCCACTTTGGCTACGAAGCGGTAACCGCGGCGCGGCACGGTCTGAATAAAGGAAGGGGTCTCGACTGAGTCTCCCAGAGCCGCTCGCAGCTTGCCGACGGCGATGTTTACGGCATGGTCGAAGTCTCCAAAGCTTTCGTGAGGCCAAATACGGGACTTCAATTCCTCCCGGGTGACCAGGTCTCCCGGGTGCTCCAACAGAATCTGTAGTACCTTGAACGGTTGATCCTGTAGCTTTACACGGACACCCCACTTGCGTATCTCTCCCAAACGGAGATCGGCTTCAAAAGCACCGAAATGAATCGTTCGATTCCCGTTATCCACCCGCGGCTCCAAAGTTTTAGGAAAGTCTAGCATCGACACCCCTCCTCTTCTCCATCGGACGCAACAAACGCCATTTGGTCTTCGGATTTCTGTTGGAGACCATGGTCTCTAAATGTCTCCAGCATGTCTCCTGACATGTCAATGGCTGTAGACGTGAAGACTAGGTCTGGTGAATTGAGATGCACTTGTCTACTGGCGGAACATGCTTCCCTGTGCGGTCACCATGATGTTTCGTTCAACCGGCCGGTTTGTTTTGACTGGATTGATTTGTTTGGACTTTAGGGATGCCGATCTTCAATTCGATTCCGTGTATGAGTCGCCACTTTCTGGTGTGCGGCCCGATCTTCGTTGCCCTACTGTGGCCAATCCCGCAAGCCATCCCCGTCACCGGCCAACAGGCACCAGCGCACGCAGGCGTAGAACGAGATGGGCAACACGACTTCGATTTCGAGATTGGCACTTGGAAAACGCACGTATCCCGCCTTCAGAATCCGCTTTCCGGATCCACGACTTGGGTCGAATATGACGGGATAACGGTCGTCCGCAAGATTTGGCATGGGCGAGCCAATCTGGCTGAACTCGAGGCCGATGGGCCGGCAGGCCACCTCGAGGTTTTGTCTCTCCGTTTATACGATTCGCAAGCTCACCAATGGAGCCTCAATGCCGCCAGCAGTCGGGCGGGAACCGTGGGCGTACCCACCATCGGCGAATTCAAGGATGGCCGCGGAGAATTTTTTGATAGCGAGCCGTTTAATGGCAGAAGTGTCCTGGTTCGCAATGTCTGGTCTGACATCACTTCGAACTCGTGCCGCTTTGAGCAGTCATTCTCTCCGGATGGGGGTAAGACTTGGGAAGTGAATTGGGTTGCCACGGACACGCGAATGAAAAATGAATCTGAGCAAACGAACTGAAAAAGACGAATCAGTGCGACGAAGAATGAAAGCGCTTAAACACATTCGAATCTGCGTTCTAGTGTCTGTCTTCGCAGCCCTCTTGCAGCCGCTGCTCGGTCTGGCGCTGGAGCATTCAGGTGCATCAGAGACCCGCGATGGGCAGCACGATTTTGACTTCAACCTTGGCAGATGGAGAACCCGGATAAAGCGGCTCCAGCATCCGCTCTCAGGCTCGACAACGTGGGTCGAACTCACCGGAACCGTGGTCGTGCGAAAAGTTTGGGGTGGTCGTGCTCAGCTGGAGGAAATTGAGGCTGACGGCCCAACCGGCCACCTCGAGGGTCTCACCTTGTTTCTCTACAATCCGCAATCACATCAATGGAGCCAAAACTTTGCCAACAGCCGGTCTGGCACGCTTGGCGTGCCTATGGTTGGCGAATTCAAGGATGGGCGCGGGGAGTTCGTTGACCAGCAGCCTTTCAACGGACGAGTCATTCTGGTGCGGGCTGTCTGGTCCGACATCACTCCGAACTCGCACCATTTCGAGCAGGCTTTCTCGGATGACGGAGGGAGAAATTGGGAGTCGAACTGGATCGCAACCCTGACGCGAGTCGAGGGGGCTCAGGCGGACACAGCGCAAGGCGGCGCGAACGGTGATGTGAACCACGATTTCGACTTCAACTTCGGTGCCTGGAAAACTCACGTTTCGCGCCTGACACATCCCTTAGCGGGTTCTAGCACTTGGGTCGATTACGAAGGAACCTCGGAGGTGAGCAAAGTTTGGGGTGGTCGAGCGAGTCTGTTTGAGCTCGAAGTCGATGGCCCGGCGGGTCACATTGAAGGAATAGGCCTGCGTTTGTTCAATCCTGAATCCCGCCAGTGGAGCCTGAATTGGGCGAGCAGCCGGGACGGCATGATGACCCAGCCCATGATAGGAGAGTTCAAGAATGGGCGAGGAGAGTTCTTCGACCAGGAACCCTTTAACGGCAGGGCCATCTTTGCCCGCAACGGCTTTTCGGACATCACTGCGGATTCATCGCGCTTCGAACAGGCGTTTTCCGATGATGGGGGCAAGACTTGGGAGACCAATTGGGTAATGACTTTCACGCGGGAGAAAAAGTAGGTTGGCAACGCGAATTGAAATCCGTCCACGAGAGGACAAGCTGCTGAGATGGTTCGCAGCAGTCTTGGTCCTCCTCACGGTTAGCACTGCAGCCATTGCCCAGAACAATCCTGCGATCAACGGCAATTCGCTCAAAACGATCGCTCATTTGAAGGATTTTCAGGTGATCGAACTCCGTCGCTACACGATTAAAGAGGGGGAACGAGAACATTTTGCCGGGTATTTTGACACTTACTTCCCCGAAGCCCTGGAACAGGCCGGGACACTTGTATTTGGTGAGTTTCTCGAACGCAAGAATCCCTTGGGGTTTACGTGGATTAGGGGCTACCACAACATGGACGACCGGGCAATTTCCAATGCAGCGTTTTACTTCGGGCCTGTCTGGAAAGAGCACAAGTCCACCATGATCAGTCTGATCAAAGATAGCGACAATGTACTGCTGCTTCGCCCCTTAACCCAGGAACGAGGCGTAACCGTTCTTCCGATGGTTGACCCGGTTAACGAATCAAACGCTCAGGGCGTGATCGTCGCCCAAATATTCGCGGTCAAACTGGACAGTATTGACTCCTTCGCACGGCGGGCAGAGGCCACGTTCGCTGCCTATCGAACAGCTGGCGTGCGAGAGGCCGGCGTTCTCGTCACTCTTGATGTGCCCAATAACCTTCTCCAGCTTTCGTTCCGTACAGACGGACCGTTTCTTGTGTGGCTCGGCATCCTAAAAGATAACGATGCGCTCACGACAAGATTCATTCCGGTGGCAGAGCAAGGCGTGCAAGCGCTGGTGGCTACAGGTTTGCTGCGAGATGATCCGGAAACCGTGATCCTCGACCCTACGCGCCGCTCCCGCCTGCGTTGGCTCTCCACCGGCGAGGCTTGGCCGTCAACCACTAAACGCGAAAAGGTAAAGCCGGGATCTGACACAGAAAGCAATTTTCCTACGGGGGCGCATCTCTGATGTTTGAAATCGCACGTGAAGGTTTCCTGTTCTGCTTCTCGATGGCCGCCATGGCCGCCAGCCCGCCGCAATCGTTCGTACTGGATCTGCCCGCTCCGAGCCAAAGGGCAGAGGTATCACAGCGGGTCGGTATCACCGACATCACAATTGTCTATCACCGGCCTCTGGTGAAGGGTTGGAAGATTTGGGGTGCATTGGTTCCTTACGGCTCGGTGTGGCGTGCAGGCGCGAATGAAAACACTACGATCACCTTCAGCAATCCGGTCCTGATCGAAGGCAAATCCCTCGACAAAGGTAAGTATGGTCTGCAGATGATTCCAAACGCCGAGGAATGGACCATCATTTTTTCCAAGAACTCAACCTCCTGGGGCTCGTTTACATACGACCAGGCAAAAGATGCGTTGCGCGTAAACGCGAAGCCCAGGTCCGCGGGCATGCACAACGCCCTCACCTACCAGTTCGACGAACTGCAACCGGATTCAGCGGTGATCGAACTGGAATGGGAAAAAATTGCAGTGCCATTCAAGGTGGCGGTGAACGTACCGGACATCGTGGCAGCCAGCCTGAAGAAACAGCTTCGCAATATTTCGCAGTTCACATGGGAAGGCTGGAACGACGCTACCAGTTACCTCCTTACAGAAAAACTCGATTTAGTCGAGCTCTGAAATATGCGAACCGATCGATTGAAAACGAAGATCGATACGAGAACGAGTTGACTGTCGGAAGTTCTAAGCGCGTTCAATCGCAAGGAGGAGGCCGCCATCGCTCAAAGAGAGCGCTGGACCTTGCCAGCCCGCTGCAGATGCACATGTTCGCGCGCCAGCTGCAAGCCGAGAAGCGAACCGAGGAAGCATTCGCTGTTTTCCGCGAAAACGCGAAGAAGCAACCTGATCAGTGGTTCGTTCACACGGGGCTGGCAGGGAAAGTTTGACGATGCCGCGAAGGAAATGAAGCTTGCGCTTGCCGCTGCCCCGGACAGCCAGAAAATGTATCTGGAAGGGCTGGAAAAGCAATTGGAGGCCCGGCAGGACATAAACCAGTAACTTCCGCTTTTTAGAGAATTGCCCAAGGAGATCAACAATGCGATCGCACGTACATTCAAAGATGCTTGTGGTTTTGGTCGTACCAATTCTGGCACTGGTGCCGATATCGGCGTCCGCCCGCGATGGAAAGCCCGAAGCTGGGCCGACCGCCGAGAATGCGATGGCGGCGGAGGAAGAATTGGCGCGGGCGTTTCGTAACAACGATGCGGATGCGATCTCAAACTTGCTTGACAGTAGCTGGGCCGTGATCACTGCAAATGGTGACGTCGCTGAGGGACCGTCAATCTTCCCGGAGGGGATAAAAATCGGCTATCGGACGCTTAAAACGTTTGATATGTCCGAACCGAGAGTGCGACTTTACGGAAATGTCGCACTGATAACAATAAAGCTGGATCTGGCCGGGGTGTTTGGCGGCAAACCATTTGACGTATTGGAACGCGAGACCGACACATGGGTTTGGAAGGACGGCGGGTGGAAATGCGTTTTAACCCACGAGTCATTCGTAAAACATTCTTAAGACCACGGACTCCAAGCAGGAGCCGCGCGGCGCGGCGTTCGGCCGAACGAAAGGAATAAACATGAAATTATCGATCAGGCATCGCATGGCCGCATTGGTTGTGGTGTCCTTGTTAGTGGCGCTGCTTGTCATATCAAAGGTCGCTAAAAGTGCACAGGCCGCGGATGGACCGACCGCCGCGAATGTGATGGCGGCGGAAGAGGACTTGGCGCGGGCGATGCGCGAGAACGACCCCGATGGAATTGCGCGCTGGCTGTCGGACGATTGGGCCGTCATTTCGGGAAAAGGCGGCGTCGGCGAAGGCAAGTCGATCTTTCCCGATGGAATACGTCAAAGTTACTTGACGCGAAAAACATTCGAAATCTCCGAACCGAGAGTACGACTCTACGGAAATGTGGCATTGGTAACAACCAAGGTCAATACCTCGGGCATGTTCGGTGGGAAACCGTTTGACGTGGTGGAACGCCAGACTGACGTGTGGGTTTGGAAGGACGGCGGCTGGAAATGTGTTTTAACCCACGAAACTCTCGAAAAGTAACGAAACCAACGTCCCCAGCACCACTCGCGGGGGGCTAAATTAACAGGCTGCTGAAAAACTTGTCTCCGGCTGGGCGCTAAGATTCAAGCATGCGGTCGACTCGCGTAACCCGGCACATTAACGCGCCCCGTACAGTCGTCTACCGCGCGCTTCTCGATCCGAATGCCGTGACGAAGTGGAAGGTCCCAGACGGCATGAGCTGTCACGTGCACGCGTTCGACCCTCGCGAAGGTGGGCTGTTCCGTATTTCGCTCACCTACGACACGCCCAGTGCGACAGGCAAGACCACGGCACACACTGACACGTACCACGGCCGTTTTGTGAAACTCGTAGAAGACAAGCAGGTCGTCGAGGTAGACGAATTCGAGACAACGAATCCCACGCTGCGTGGCGAAATGACAATCACGATCACACTTGCCGATGCCGATGGAGGTGGAACAGATTTAGTCGCACTCCATGACGGGGTGCCACCGGGCGTGTTACTCGCCGACAACGAAACGGGCTGGCAGATGGCGCTCGCGAAACTCGCGTCGCTCGTCGGGGCATGACAGCGGCGAGCCAACCGGAAATTCTGGGATACGACACCGGGGCGGGTCAGGTTTGCCAGTATTATGGGCGAAATCCATCATTATCAATCGCATCGGTCTCGTCGCTACAGCTCAATTAAACCCATTCTGACTCCTCAAACCCAGCCAATTTTAGTACGGAATAGTACGGCACAAACCGGTCTCCCCCGCACGGTTCGTATCGTGTTACGCCGCAGAACTACACCGTTCCACCGCTCAGATGCTGAGAGAGGCACGATCAGGACTCCGCGGAGGCGTAAAACAAGTGCACATGCCGTCGGGCGATTATGAACGCTCACTGCGCTCGATTTTGCACATCACCCCACTTCTTGCTGAGGTACTTGGCAACAAGTCGGCGGTGGCAGTGCTCGGGGGTTTCTTCGCTACAAAGAAGGCACCCTCCGTCGATCAGGTCTTTCTGTATTTCGATTTTGCGCGCTGCGCCATGAGGTCCATGAATTGCTTCTCGTAGTTCGCCCAAGCACCCTTAGCCTTGCGGTACGTGTCCAGCATCTCCTGCGTCGGCGCAAGTTGCGGCAGATACACGTATCCGATGTTGGATATCGCTTCGGTAAAGAACCGCAAGTCGTCCTTCTTGGTGAAGCCAGCAAGCCGTGACACGTTGTTCACCGGACATCCACCAGACGTTTGATAGCGGGGTGTTTCAGTTTCCCAAAAAAGTCGCGAGCCGACTTCTAGGTAAAGCCAATAGTGAATATCTTCATGCCGTCAACGCCATTTCATCCGAGCCGTAAGCGATTCTCTGCCCTTGCAATGTGGACGCCTGAGCCATAATTTCTGCTCGGCTCCGAAACATGTCTTGGTCGGAAATCCGCAGGAGTTTCAGCAATCGGTCGGCCCGCATACCGTGTCGTGATACTTCCGTTGATACGCAACATGATTGACTGTCTCTACAACATCACCGCAATTTTGCAAAATCCCGGAGCGGACGGCCCATGGTACAAGGTGCGTGGTTGCAAGAAGCTGCTCAACAAGGCGCTCGGGCGGCCCATCCACGAAATCGCGGCGCAAATCACTACATCTTGCCGCGTTGGGGGAAGACGGCTCAGGGAATCCTGCGCCACACCGACGCCGGACTGACCACGAACATCTACACCCACGCTTAGGACCCGGCCAAGCGGGCCGCGGTCGAACGGTTCGAGTCACGCTTGCTGCAGTAGAACACAGATAAAAACAGGCAACACTGTTAAGAAATCACAGATAAGAAATTTGGGATCGAAATGGTGATGGGAGCTAAACCGTTGAGAATGATGGTGGACCTGGTCGGGTTCGAACCGACGACCTCTTCCATGCCATGGAAGCGCGCTCCCAACTGCGCCACAGGCCCACTCGCGGGTAGATATAACAATTTTCGCCTACCCGGTAACCAGAGTCAAACGACAACGCACGAAAGTGAAAACCGCGGGGGATCATAGTCGTCTCGCCCTCTGCACAGAGCCGTACAGGCGCTCGCATTGTCGCGCGGGTGGCTGGCGAGGGGTGTTAGACATCTTCCCATGTCTCGTTTCCTCGAGGGAGCACATCTTGATCGCTGGCGACCCACACGTACAGAGTCGGAGATACTATAATCAGGGCTGCGATCAACCCACCGACGATAACAATCGCAAACGGGCGACCGATAGATGGGAAACCGCGGCGGGGAATCGTCCCAAAGTTGCAACCAGCATGGTCATCATACGGCGCGCCACGATACCACCGAGATTCGAATCGAAGGCGAAAGCTGTGCCCGGCGACTGGCGACCATATTCGCCAGTGCGCAGTCGAGTTCCGGTCGATTTCCAATTTTACGAAGGCCAAAAAAATCGGTATGCTGAGGATATCCGCATGAAGTTTGGATCCACTTCGAAGTGGGTTGGGTTGCTTGGGTTCTTTGCGGCTGCGGCGATAGCGCAGACGGGCCCTCCAACTTCCGCCTCCGCAGCTCCTGCTCCGGTTTCCTACTCATCCGTGAGCGAACTGAATCAGCTGCTGGCCCAGGTGGAACACATGTCACAGTCGACGCAAGCCGACTTCGCCAAAATCCGCGTCGAGAAGTGGAAGACGGATGGCAACACAAAGCGCGCCACGGAGGCCGACGTTGGGTCGATACAGCGCAACCTGCAGTCGGCGCTTCCGGAAATTGTCACTCAACTCCGCAGCTCCCCGGAAGACCTCGGGGCAAGTTTCAAGTTGTACCGGAACCTCGATGCCCTCTACGATGTTTTGGTTTCGGTGGTCGAGTCTGCAGGAGCCTTCGGCCCGAAGGATGACTTTCAGTTGCTGCAAGACGACTTGGGTGCGCTCGAGCGGTCGCGTCGCTCCATGGCCGACCGAATGGAGACCCTGGCCACCACCAAAGAAAATGAACTAACACGCTTGCGAACCGAGGTCCGGACCCTGCAAGCCGCCCAGCCAGCCGTCGCCCCAAAGAAAGTAGTCGTAGACGACACGGAACCCCCGAAGAAAACCGTAAAAAAGAAGTCGCCGGCGAAGACCACCAAACCTGCTTCCTCCACTAGCACGCAAAATAGCTCGAATTCCACGTCGCAGCCCGTTCAACCCCAAAACCCGCCCAATCCTCCGCAATAGGTCCGGCCCTCACCCCCGAAACATGGAAGTTCTCGCTGGATTTGAGCTTTTCTTCACGATTTTCACGGTAACAGTCTGAATTTGAACAACCTTCTGCTGGAACTTAGGCGGTTGTGGCGGAGTCTATAGAAGAATAGTAGGTCATCGAGGCGGCATGTGACTGTCGTGTGACTGTGCCCGGATCTTGGACCGCACCGACTGGCAATAAAGAACCTATAATAGGAGTTACGCCGTGAGAGTCTTGGCGGGAGCCGCTACTTTGGGCGACCTTGCAGGAGCGATGGGAGTTCGTGGGCAAGAGTCCACGATCGTGGCCGAATTGAAGGCCGGGTCGGAGGAAGCCTACGTCTGGTTGATCGCTGAGTTTCAACAGCCGATCTACAGTCTGGTTTACCGGCTGGTGAGCGATCCCGCCGATGCCGCCGATACCACCCAAGAGGTCTTTCTTAAGGTGTTTCGCGGAATCAAGCACTTTCATGGCGAGTCCAGCCTGAAGACTTGGATCTATCGTATCGCCCTGCATGA
>Ga0187782_10003619_pt1 | contig 11548 bp, 8 predicted proteins | sample 0715_SJ02_MP15_2_FD_132454 | JGI IMG/M metagenome (GOLD analysis project Ga0187782, IMG submission 132454) | Tropical peat soil microbial communities from peatlands in Department of Meta, Colombia - 0715_SJ02_MP15_20_MG | ecosystem: Environmental > Terrestrial > Soil > Wetlands > Peat | place...
AATGCGTCAGCTCGAACTCTGCGCCTGACCCCACCCCCGGGCCTCGGACCCGGGCACCGGCGATCTCGGCGAAAACGGGACCCCGGGGGACCGGCGGTGACAGGCGAAGCTTCGAAATCTGCTCGTCCACTACGCGGAGCGCGATGACGACGTTAGCAACAGCGCGACGCGTGGCGACCTTTCGTCAATCATGCAGCAGCTTGCGGCGGGCGAGGTCCCCTCATTCTTGTCTGAACTTGTAGAGCGAGTCGCGCACGATAGTGCGGCGGACATCGCCAGTACCCTCGCTCTAAGCAGCGTTTGAGAGGCCGAGACCATGCCGACCAAGCCCACTGGAAGTGTGATCGTGCACTCCAACGGATACAGCGCGCGCGTCCGCATCGGACCAAATGAACGACCGTGCTTCGTGCTGGCAGTGGCCAGCGAGAGCGACGCCGAGGTACGGGCGGCCCTGCTTTCCCGGCTCACGGCGGCCATGCGAGGTAAGGCGACGCCCGCGGACATCAAAACGATCGTTGAGGCGGCGGCGAGCGCCCGGACGGAGAAGGGACTCGCTTCGGCGAGAGAAGCAGCGGCGGCCATCGCGAGCGGCGAGACGACGAAGGCTGCGAGCGCTCTGGCCCCGTCGTTCGCCGCGTTCGCCCAGACGTGGACGAACGGGACGTTGCACAGACAATACCCCGACCACGTGCGCGCGAAGGATTCGACGCGCGATGAGGAGGTGCTGCGGCGCTACATCAACCCGGCTCTCGATGGGAAGCGCGTCTCGGACATCGCACTGGAAGATGCCGAGCGGCTTATGCGCACATTGCCTGCCGAGCTCGCGCCCCGCACGCGCAAGCTGATCGCCCAGTGCATGCGCAAAGTGCTCTCGCTCGCAGTCTACCCCGGGCGCCACATCGCCTCGAATCCCATCCCGCGCGAATGGATGCCGAAGATTCCGAGGAGTGCGAATCGCGCGAAAGGCTATCTCTTTCCGTCCGAGGATGCCCAGCTCTTGGGCTGCGCCCTGGTGCCACTCCAGCGTCGTCTCGTCTACGGCATCCTGGCACGCGAGGGCTTGCGAACCTCAGAGCTTGAGCGCCTGCGGTGGCGCGACGTCGACCTCGAACATGGGCGCGTCCGCCTCGATGAAAACAAGACGGACGACCCGCGCGCGTGGGCTCTGTCGCCCGACGTCGTGCGCACACTCGCCTGGTGGAAGGGGCAGACGAGCGGCGAAGATAGCGACGTTGTGGTCCGCTTCGATCGCGCCAATGCGGCATGGTGGCTACGCGGAGATCAGAAGGACCCCAAAAAGCACCCGGGCGATCTGCGCAGGGCCGGCGTGACACGTCCGGAGCTCTTCGAGCGTTCACCGAGCCGTCAGCCGATTCGGGTTCACGACCTGCGCGCGACGTTCGTCACGGTGGCGCTCGCGAACGGCAAGACGGAAGCGTGGGTCACCGATCGAACCGGCCACAAGTCGAGTCAGATGGTCGCGCTCTATGCGAGGCAAGCCCGCCAGTGGTCGGAGTTGAACCTGGGCGAGCTTGGGCCGCTCGACGCTCTCCTACCCGAGGTGAGCGGCCATCGAGTGGCCATCGATTCGAGGCGTGGATGGGATTCGAACCCACGTATGACGGTTTTGCAAACCGTTGCCTGACCACTTGGCTACCACGCCGATTGTCTTGTTGTCTTCGTTACTTGCGCTGATCTGCACCACCGCTTCGGGGCCATGTGGGACGGTTTGTTCACGGATTCAAAGCCCCCCCCGGGGCCGGCAAGATGCCACAGGGGAGCCGGGCGGCAAAGGGAGGCGGGGCGGCCGGGGCGAGTCCGGCCAGGCGCCGGTAGCTTCGCGCGGTCTCAGCCGAGACTGTTGCAGACGGCGCTGCCCATTTCGTGCGTGGAGACCGGGCGAGGGCCGCCCATGTCCGCCGTGCGAGCGCCTGATGCGATGACGCCGTCGACGGCTCTTTCGACCGCGCTGGCCTCTTCCTCGAGGCCGAGCGAGTGGCGCAGCAGCATCGCGGCGCTCAGGATCGTTCCCAGCGGGTTGGCGATCCCCTTGCCGGCGATGTCCGGCGCCGACCCATGGATCGGCTCGTACAGACCTCGTTTGCCATCACCGATCGAGGCGCTCGGAAGAAGCCCGAGCGAACCGGTGAGGACTGCGGCTTCATCGGTCAATATGTCGCCGAACATGTTCTCGGTGACGACGACGTCGAACGTCTTCGGCGCGGTGACGAGGCGCATGGCGCACGAATCGACCAGCTGATGCTCGATGCGAACGGCGGGCACTTCCGCCGCAACTTGAGTGGCCACCTCACGCCAGAGGCGCGAGGACTCGAGGACATTCGCCTTGTCGACCGAGGTGACGAGCTTTCGCCGTCCGGCGGCAAGGCGGAAAGCGAGCCGCACCACCCTGCGGATCTCCTCGTCGTTGTACTCGAGGGTGTCGACCGCTCGCGTGCGCCCGCCGACGGTTTCGCGCAGTCGGGGCTTGCCGAAGTAAAGCCCGCCCGTCAGCTCGCGCACGAAGAGGATATCGACTCCTTCGACGCGCTCGGGTTTCAGGGGTGAGGCGGGTGCGAGGGCAGGGTGCACGCGGACCGGGCGAAGGTTTGCGTATAGGCCGAGCGCGCGCCGGATCCCGAGGAGCCCCTGTTCGGGGCGCACCTTCGCCCGCGGGTCGTCCCACTTTGGGCCTCCGACGGCGCCGAGAAGGATGGCGTCGGCGCGCTCGCACGCGGCGAGCGTCTCGGCCGGCAGTGGATCGAGCGATCGATCGATCGCCGCGCCGCCGATCCAGCGCTCTTCGAAGGCGAGCTCGTGTCCGAATCGCGCCGCGACGCGCTCGAGCACCCTTCGGCCCTCGGCGACGACCTCGGGGCCGATGCCGTCGCCCGCGAGCAGTACCACGCTTGCCTTCATGTGTGCCGCTCCCTTGCGTTCACCTAGGCCGCTCCCTTCTGGGCGGCGCGGGCCACGAGTAGGCCGTACTCGATCCCATCGACGAGCGCGAGCCAGGAGGCCTCGATCACGTCGGAGGACGCACCGACGGTCGTCCAGCGCTCTTCACCGAATCCGTTGTCGATGAGCACGCGCACCGTCGCCGACGTGCCGGCGGCGCTGTCGAGAATGCGAACCTTGTAGTCTTCGAGACGGATACCGTTGACCTCCGGGTATGCCGCCGTCAGCGCCTTTCGCAGCGCCGCGTCGAGAGCGCTCACCGGCCCATTTCCTTCCGCAGCCGTATGGACGATCTCCCCGTTGACGCGGATTTTGATGCCGGCGTCCGCGTACGACTCCTCGTTCGGGCGCTTGTGGACGATGACCTTGTAGTCGATGAGGTCGAAGGGAGGTGTGTAGCCCGGCGACTGCCGTCGCATCAGGAGTGCGACCGAAGCCTCCGCGGCCTCGAACGCGTAACCGCGCGCTTCGAGATCCTTCACGCCACGAAGCACGACGTGCTCGGCGCCGCCGTCGAGCTCCACGCCGAATTCCTCCGCCTTCGCGATCACGTTGCCGCGGCCCGACAGCTCGCTGACGACCACCCTCGTGCGGTTGCCGACCAGGGCGGGGTCGACGTGCTCGTATGCGCGCGGGTGGCGCCGTATGGCCGCCACGTGGACGCCGGCCTTGTGGGCGAACGCGCTGCGTCCCACGTAGGGCGCGTGAGCGTCGGGAGCGAGATTGGCGATCTCGGCAACTTCACGTGAAACGTGCGTGAGCTGCTCGAGCGAGCCCTCGCGGAGGCACCGAACGCCGAGCTTGAGCTCGAGGGTGGCCGCGATCGAGCACAAGTTTGCGTTTCCGCACCGTTCGCCGTAGCCGTTGATCGTCCCCTGGACCTGCTTCGCGCCAGCCCGGACCGCAGCGAGAGAGTTGGCAGCACCGCAGTCGGAGTCGTTGTGCGCGTGAATCCCCACGGCCGTGCGCAGATCGGCCAGGACCGAGCGGACCCGCGGCTCGATTTCCCAGGGCAACGTTCCCCCGTTCGAATCGCAGAGGACGACCACCTCGGCGCCCGCACGCGCGGCCACGCGGACGGTTTCCATCGCATAGGCGCTGTCCTCGCGACAGCCGTCGAAGAAGTGCTCGGCGTCGTAGACGACCTTGCGGCCGTGTCCGACCAGATGCCTGACCGTGTCGGCGATCATCCGAAGGTTCTCGTCCGGGCTGACGCGCAGCACCTCGCGAACGTGGACCATCGATGACTTGCCGAAGATCGTGCACACGGGCGCTCCAGTCGCGAGGAGCGCAGCAATCTGCGGATCGTCGTCGGCGGTGGCGCCCGCCCGACGCGTTGCGCCGAACGCGGCGATCTTGGCATTTTGCCAAGGGAGATCGCGCGCCCGGGCGAATGCCTCGGCGTCCTTCGGGTTCGATCCAGGCCAGCCGAGCTCGATGTACGCCACGCCCAGCGCGTCCAGCAGGTGAGCGATCCGAATCTTGTCGACGGCGGACAAGCTCAGACCCTCGCGCTGTGTCCCGTCGCGCAAGGTCGTGTCGTACAGCTCGATCGTTTCGTGGGTGGGTGGGTGTGTCATGGCATTTTGCGTGGAAAGGCGTCAGCTCGCGCTGTGCGCAGCGGCCGCAGCGCCGGGCGCGGTCGACGGGCCTTCGATCGTGGTGCTGGTGCTGGTGCCGCTGCGGGCGTGTCCCAGGGTTGCAAGCAGCCGATTGATCGCCTTGAGGTAGGCCTTGGCGCTCGCGACGATGATGTCCGTATCCGCCGCGTTGCCGTGGCACACGGGGGCGCTCGCGACTTCGCGCTGGGCCTTCTGCGCCCCGCGTTCCGAGAGCGCGCGAATGCGGACCGTCACCTCGCCCAAGGCGTCGATGCCTTCGGTGACGGACCGAACCGAAAACTCGAGAAGCTCCGAAGGGGTCTTGATGACTGAGTCGATGGCCTTGTAGGCGGCGTCGACCGGTCCCGTTCCGACCGACGCGTGCGTGTGGATTCGACCGTCCGGTCCGCGCAGGCGCACCGTTGCGGTGGGCATTCCGTGAGTCCCGCAGGTGACCTGCAGTCCTTCCAGAGTGAAAAGCTCGTTCTGGGGCTTGGCGTCGTCGTGTACCAGCGCTTCGAGATCGGCATCGACCACGGATTTGCGCCTGTCGGCGAGTGACTTGAAGCGCGCGAAGATCCGGTCGAGCGCGGCGTCGTCGAACGCGTAACCCAGCTCCTTCAATCGGGCGGCGAGCGCTGCTCGGCCGGAATGCTTGCCGAGCACGAGCCGAGTCTGGGTGGCGCCCACGCTTTCCGGACTCATGATCTCGTAGGTGGCCTGGTGCTTGAGCATGCCGTCCTGGTGGATGCCGGACTCGTGAGCGAATGCGTTTGCGCCCACGATCGCCTTGTTGGGCGGGACGACGACCCCGGTCACGCTGCTCACGAGGCGACTCACGCGCACTAGCTGGGTGGCGTCGATCCCCGTGTGAAGGCCGAACTTGCCGGAACGCGTCGCGAGCGCCATCACCACTTCCTCGAGCGACGTGTTGCCGGCTCGCTCGCCGATGCCGTTGATCGTCACTTCCGCTTGCCGGGCCCCGGCGTCAATCCCGGCGAGGGCGTTGGCCGTGGCGAGCCCGAGATCGTCGTGGCAGTGTACCGAGACCACGATGTCGTCGATCCCCGAGACATTGGCTCGAATCCCCCGGATCAAAGCGCCGAATTCGTCGGGGGTCGTGTACCCGACGGTATCCGGAATGTTCAGCGTCGTCGCCCCGGCTCGAATGGCTCGGGCGAGCGCTTCGTAGAGAAACGCCGGATCGCTGCGTCCCGCGTCTTCCGGGCTGAACTCGATGTCCTGACACAGGCTCTTGCCGTGGGAGACCATGTCCTCGATGCGCGCGAGCACGTCGGTGGGCGACATCCGTAGCTTGTGCTTCATGTGCAGTTCGGACGTCGCCAGGAAGATGTGAATGCGGGGAGCCGCCGCCGGGCGGACGGCTTCCCATGCGCGGTCGATGTCGCTCCGGCTCGCCCGGGCCAGGCCACACACGATGGGTATCCGGCTCGACGCACGCCCCTCGACGGCTCGGGTGCCCACGCGATCGGCGATTGACCGGACGGCGGCAAGGTCGTCGGGGGACGCGGCCGGAAAGCCTGCCTCGATGACATCGACCCCGAGCCGGGCGAGGGCGCAGGCAACCTCGAGCTTTTCGGCCGACGTCATGGTCGCGCCCGGAGACTGCTCGCCGTCGCGCAACGTCGTGTCGAAGATGCGCACGTAACCGTCGCCGTCCGTTCGTTCGATTCGCTCTGTCGACATCACGCGTACCTCGCTCGGTCCCTTTCGAGCCCTCGTCGCCGGGGGCGGCGACGAGTCCCTGTCATTCCTGCGGCTCGACCGTGACTGGATCCAGAAATGGCATCATCGCCCGCAGCTTCTCGCCGACCTTCTCGACTTGCAGGTCGCGTTCCTTGACCCGCTGTGCGGAGAACCACTTTCGTCCCGTCTCGTTCTCCTCGATCCACTTGCGCGCGAACTGCCCGGAGCGAATCTCTTCCAGCAGCTTGCCCATCGTTTCTTTCGTGCGCGCGTCGATGACGCGCGGACCCGACACGTAGTCGCCGTACTCGGCCGTATCACTGATCGAATAACGCATGTACCTCAGGCCGCCGCGGTACATGAGGTCGACGATGAGCTTGAGCTCGTGGAGACACTCGAAATACGCCACCTCCGGCTGGTAGCCCGCTTCGACCAGCGTCTCGAAGCCTGCCTTCACGAGCGCGCTGACGCCTCCGCAGAGGACCGCCTGCTCGCCGAACAGGTCCGTCTCCGTCTCCTCGGCGAACGTCGTTTCAAGCACGCCGGCACGCGCCGCGCCGATCCCCGCGGCGTACGACAGCGCAAGCTTTTCCGCCGTGCCGCTCGCATCCTGATGCACGGCGATGAGCGCGGGCACGCCACCGCCCGCCTCGAACGTTTCGCGCACGCGGTGACCGGGCCCCTTGGGCGCGATCATGCTCACGTCGATCTCCGCCTTGGGGGTGATCGTCCCGAAACGGATGTTGAACCCGTGAGCGAACATCAGCGTCTTGCCTCGTCCGAGGTGGGGGGCGATGCTCGTGTCGTAGATCTTCGCCTGCGCCGTATCCGGAGCGAGGATCATGACCACGTCGGCCCAGGCGGCGGCTTCCGCGACCGCGAGGACCTTCAGGCCGGCGGCGCGCGCCTTGGCGACGCTCTTGCTCGACGGCGGCAATCCGACGCGTACGTCCACGCCGCTGTCACGCAGGTTGAGCGCGTGCGCGTGGCCCTGCGAGCCGTATCCGATGATCGCCACTTTCTTGCCGCGGATGATCGAGAGGTCGCAGTCCTTTTCGTAGAAAATCTTGGCCATGGTCGAGTCCTTCTTCGTTACGAGGTTCCGCGTTCTGCGTGTCGAGCTTTTCTCGCGTTCGCTCCGAGAGCTCTAGGCGGCTCGGACGTCTTTGGGAGGCGTGGACCGCGTACCGAGCGCGACGCGGTCCGCGGTGGCCTCGGCGCTTCGGACCATCGCCACGACGCCGGTTCGGACCATCTCGACGATCCCGAAGGGCCGCAGCACGTCGACGAGACCGTCGATCTTATCGACCGTTCCCGTGATCTCGGCGACGAGCGCTTCGGGACCCACGTCGACGACGCGCGCCCTGAAGACATCGCACAGCCGCATCACCTCGCCCCTGCGGTTCGCGTCTGCGCGCACCTTGACGAGCGCGAGCTCGCGAACCATGGTCGCCGCTTCGGCGGTGTTCTCGACCCAGAGAACGTTGACCAGCTTGTAGAGATTCGCCTCGATGCGTCGCGCCCCGTCATCGTCCGCCTCGAGGACGATGGTCATGCGCGACACACCGGGCCGCTCGGTGCGGCCGACCGTCAACGAGATGATGTTGTAGTTGCGTCGGCGTAGAAGCGACGTCACCCGGTTAAGCACACCGGGAAGGTCCTCGACGTACGCGATGAACGTGTGAAGCGTGGCTTTGCTCATGACTCGTTCCTTTGAGATGCGCTTGATGCGGTGCAATCGCTCGTGTTCAGTCATCGGCGGCCGTTTCCACGATCGGGCTCGGACGGCGGATCATGTCTCCGAGGTCCGCCCCGGCAGGGACCATCGGGTAGACGCTGTCCTCCTGTTCGACTCGGAAGTCGATGACGACGGTCTCCTTCGACGCGCGCGCCGCCGCCACGGCATCGCGGATCTGACCTCTCTCCGTGACACGAATCCCGGTCAGCCCATGGGCCTCGGCGAGCTTGACGAAATCGGGGCCTCGCATGGGCGTCGCGGCGTAGCGGCCCTCGTAGAAGAACTGCTGCCATTGCCGGACCATGCCCAGGTAGCCGTTGTTGATGACTGCGACGTGGACCTTGATTCCCTCCTGCGCGCACGTCGACAGCTCCGCCGCGGTCATCTGGAAGCCGCCGTCGCCGACGATGACCCAGACCTCCTCCTCCGGTCGGGCGAGCTTCGCGCCGATTCCCGCGGGCAGGGCGAAGCCCATGGTTCCCAGGCCGCCGGAGGTGATGAGCTTTCGCGGAAAATCGTGCTTGTAATACTGGGCTTCCCACATCTGGTGCTGACCGACGTCGGTCACGACGAGAGCCCTTCCTTCGGTGATCCGCCACAGGTCGTGCATCACGTGCGCCGCGAACAGTCGGCCGGAGTGGGGCAGCGACTGGATGTCACGAACCGCCGAGTCGCCTTTGAGCTCGTGGATTCGAGCCAGCCACGCGGGTCGGGCGTTCTTCGAGACGGCGGGAAGGAGCGCCCGGAGGGTCTCGGCCACGTCGCCCACGAGCGGGAGATCGACCCGGACGTTCTTGTTGATTTCAGCAGGGTCGAGCTCGCAATGGATCTTTCTTGCGCGCGTCGCGTACGTCTCGAGCCTGCCCGTCACGCGATCGTCGAAGCGCATCCCCAGAGCGAGGATGAGGTCCGATTCCTGGATGGCGCGGTTCACCCATGCCTCGCCGTGCATCCCCATCATCCCGAGCGACAGAGGATGCGACGCGGGGAAGCCTCCCAGGCCGAGCAGCGTCGACGCGACCGGGATTTCGCTCTTCTCGATGAGCTCGCGCAGCAGATCGGCGCCGCCTGCCGCGATGACCCCGTGCCCGCAGAAGGCGATGGGGCGTTCGGCGCGATCGATCATCTCGGCAGCGCGCTTGACGTCCTCGGGCCGTGCGTGGTGCTCCGGGCGATACCCCGGCAGACGCACCGGGGTGTCGTCCCAGACGAAGTCCATCGACGCCTGCTGCGCGTCCTTCGTGATGTCGACGAGTACGGGTCCCGGGCGACCGGAGCGGGCGACGTAGAACGCCTCGCGCATCATCGGGGCGATGTCCTGCACACGGGTCACGAGGTAGTTGTGCTTCGTGATGGGCAGGGTGACCCCCGTGATGTCCGTCTCCTGGAACGCGTCGCTCCCGATGAGTTTGGACGACACCTGGCCGGTGACGCACACCATCGGGACCGAGTCGAGCATCGCCGTGGCGATCCCGGTGACCAGGTTCGTGGCGCCGGGCCCGGACGTCGCGAGCGCGACGCCGACCTTGCCCGAGGCGCGTGCGTACCCGTCGGCCATGTGCGCCGCGCCTTGTTCGTGGCGGACGAGCACGTGCCGGATCGAGTATTTCAGCATCGCATCGTAAGCGGGCATGATCGCGCCGCCGGGATAACCGAAGACGACACCGACCCCTTCGCGCTCGAGCACCTCCCACATGATCTCTGCACCGGTGCGTCGTTTGCTGTCGCTCGAACTCATGCCGCTCCTCGCTTTTGCGATGCCACCTCGTGCGGCGGATGGGCGAGATCCGACGTCGACCTCGGTGGTCTTGCGATCAGCCGTCCATCGCCTTCGAGCACCGTGGCCCTCAGGCGTTCGTAATACGTCAGGGTGGCCTGATCCGGTTCGTGACTCGGGTTTCTCAGAACGCGGTCCCACTCCGCGAGAAGAGGCGCGAGGCCACCCGCGCTCGCGATCCAAGCCGACAGCTCGGCGCTCACCTCCGACTCGACGGTCGTCGTGCCGATCTTGGCCATGCCGAAGACCGCCCGCGCGAACGACGTCGCCCGCTCGAGAGCATGCCCTGTCGCATCGCCATGAACCGCGATGCGACAAGCGCGCCTCGCGTCGCCCTGCTCACGGTTCGCCGTGACCAGCACGACGTCCAGGCTCGGGTCGGGGTCGACTGCACCGGAGTAGAGCGCGGTTGCTCGAACGAAGACGACGAGCGATCCGGGCGCGATGTACGGCGCCAGGCCGTACGCCCAAACGGAGGGCTGTTGCGGCTCGGGCAAGTGGATGACGACGACGTCCGCCCCAGCGACCGCTTCGGCCGAGGGAACCGGACGGAAGCCGTCCTCTACTGCGCGGATCCAGCTCAGGCCGCCCGGGCGCATGGCGACGCATACGCTGGCGCCGAGCGCGCGAAGGCGGATCGCCTGCTCGCGCGCCTCGGGTCCGTAGCCGATGATGGCGGCCCGCGTGAACGCTGTTTTGACCCCCCCCTTACTGTCACCCTCAGCCATGAGACTGCCCTCCCCGCGAAGCGGCCTCGACGCGCACCCCGGCGCTCGTCACCTCGGGCGGGCGCGTGATTGCCCCTTCCGAGGCCGACGAGACGAGGGCCGCGTATTTCGCGAGAACCCCGCCGAGTCGCGGGCGCGGGCGTGGAACGAACTCCGCGGCGCGCGCGGACAGATCGGCCTCGACGTCGATCCGGCGCGCCCCAACGTCGATCCGCACCACGTCCCCGTCCCGCAGGAGCGCGATGGGGCCGCCCCGCGCTGCCTCCGGCGAGACGTGACCAGCCATCATGCCGTGAGTTGCGCCGCTGAAGCGGCCGTCGGTCACGAGGGCAATGGAGTCGCCCAGTCCTCGCCCGACGAGGGCGGCGGTGACTGCGAGCATCTCGCGCATCCCGGGGCCGCCTTGCGGGCCCTCGTAGCGGATGACGACGACGTCGCCGTCGTGGATCTTGCCGCCCTGTACGGCCGCGAAGGCAGCCTCCTCGCCGTCGAATACGCGCGCGCGGCCGACGTGCTGGTCCCGGTTGTGACCGGCCAGCTTCAGCACGCAACCTTCGGGCGCAAGCGATCCACGAAGGATGGCGAACCCTCCACGAGGCTTGATGGCCGCCGAAACGGGGAAGAGGACTCTCTGACCCGGGCGCTCCTGCGCGTCGGCGATCTCCTCGAACAGCGTGCGACGGGTGCACGTCGGCGCGTCCACGAGCAGCCCGGCTTCGCGCAGGTAACGGCCGAGCAGCCTCTCACCTCCCGCCCGGTGCATGTCGACGGCATTGAAGCGGCCGCCCGGTTTGAGATCCGCGATGACCGGAACGCGAGCCGAGATGGGATCGAAGTCGTCGATCGTGAGCGGCACGTCCGCCTCGCGGGCAATCGCCAGGAGGTGGAGCACCGCATTGGTCGATCCGGCCGTAGCCGCCACCGACGTGATCGCGTTCTCGAGCGACGTCCGTGTGATGATGCTCCGGGGGCGGACGTCGTCCAGGACCAGACGCATCACGGCGGCCCCGCACGCGCGAGCGACCTCGCTCTTTTTCGGATC
>Ga0187782_10003620_pt1 | contig 11542 bp, 12 predicted proteins | sample 0715_SJ02_MP15_2_FD_132454 | JGI IMG/M metagenome (GOLD analysis project Ga0187782, IMG submission 132454) | Tropical peat soil microbial communities from peatlands in Department of Meta, Colombia - 0715_SJ02_MP15_20_MG | ecosystem: Environmental > Terrestrial > Soil > Wetlands > Peat | place...
CATCGGCCAGTCTAGCCTGACGATCGTACAGGTTGGCCTGTTCTTCCAAGGGGCTGCGATTATGGGCTTCTTCGCCACCGGGCTCATGGCCATGTCGCGCATGTTCAAGATGGAAGAAAGGAGCGTGGCAGCAGGCTTTTCAAGCACCGTAAGCGGCGTCTTTGGGGCGTCCCTCCTCCCCTACCTGTTCGGCCTCGCCGGCGACTACATAAGTTTCAAGTTTGCCCTGGTCGTCTTCGGCGCCCTTGTGGTCCTCTCGAGCGGCCTCGTCTATGCACTCAAGTTCCCGGCCCGGGAGTAGCCTGCCCCGGGGTGAGCGCCAACGGTTGGTGCCTGATTTTTTGGAGGCTGACCGTCCGGCCTATCCCGATGAAACCGACCAGCTTGTTTTGGCTGACCTCAACACTTACATTCTGAAGGTACCCTCGGAAAACGGATAAGAACATGAACGGCCAGAGCGAAAAGATCGATACCTGCCGCACCGATGCCTGCCTGAGGCTCTTTGCCGACGAGGTGGCAGCAGGCCTCTCCTCGACCCCTAAGGAGCTGCCCTGCAAATACCTCTACGACGAGGAGGGCAGCAGGCTCTTCAAAGAAATCATGGAGCTATGGGAATACTACCCCACGGGCTGTGAAACGGAGATATTGGAGCGCCACAAGGCAGACATAGCGGCGGCCGTCGATTCAAAGGTTTTCAACGTTGTCGAGCTGGGGGCGGGTGACGGCACCAAGACGAAGATACTATTGAGGCATTTCCTCGATGCCGGTCTTCTCTTCCACTATGTCCCCATAGATATCTCCGAGTCCGCCCTGGAGGGCCTGAAGGAGGACCTCGGGAGGGAATTCGACGGCTTGGCCGTGCAGTCACTTGCAACGGACTACTTCGACGGTCTGCGATGGCTCGCTCAATCGATGCGTCGGATGAATCTCATCCTGTTTCTCGGCTCCAATATAGGGAATTTTGCGCCTTCCGAGTCGCGCGGGTTCCTTTCGAGTCTGTGGAACGCATCGAACGACGGCGATCTCGTGCTCATCGGGTTCGACCTCAAGAAAGACCTCGGTACGCTCCTTCGCGCCTACAATGATCGGTCGGGCGTGACCGCCCGGTTCAATACCAATATCCTTCGCCGCATCAACGGCGAGCTGGGTGGAGAATTTGACGTGGACGGCTTCGAGTATTACAGCACATCCAATCCCCGATCAGGCGCCATCGAGAGCTTCCTCATCAGCCGAAAACGGCAGACTGTTCACATAGACCTCTGCGGCCGCGCGTTTTCCTTCGCCAAGTGGGAGCCCATCCACACGGAGTCTTCCTATGAGTTCGACAAGGGGCAGCTCAGCGGCCTCGCGCCCGACCACGGTTTCGAGGAAATAGCCAATTTCTACGATTCGCGCAGCTATTTCGCCGACGCGCTGTGGAGGGTAAGGAAATAGAGGGCAGCCGCGTCTCTTTGGAATCGCAACTCTTCATCGATCCAGTCTATCGAACTATTCCCCAGGATAATACATTCATCTTCTGTACCTGCAGGGGTGTGTCGACCAACCGAGGCTGATGCCTCCTGCACGGTATTTAGACTACCGCGTGGAGGGATCGTGAGATTCGGATGCGATTTGAGACCTATAGGCCGCAGGCGAATGGGGACACCCCTCTCGCTGCTTCTGCCTTCGGAGGAGTGTCCCCACACGTCGGAGGACATAAGGCGAAAAGCGCGCCGAATATCGCGATCCCTCCACGCGGTCGGCCTAGCCCTAGGGGCTCGGGTTCTTCGGCGCCATGGGCACGAGCTCGAACATACTCCCGTCGCTGAGCGTAAGGATGCCCGTCCTCTTGGCCATGGACAGCCTCTTTTCGGTCTGCCAATTCACGTAGAAGAGGCCGATAACCGAGCCGGCCATGAGGGTGACGAGGAAGTAGAAGAGAAGCTTGTGTACGACCCTCCTCATGATCTTCCTCTCCTCCTCCGCGAAGATCTCGCTCTTCAACTTCTCGACCAGCTCGTGGGCTTCTGTCACCCTCGCGAGGATGGCGCCGTTGTCCGCTACGGGCTCCATAGTCCTCTCCTTTCGAGCTGGCTCTGATAGAGCGCGAGCACCTGCCGGGCCTCTTCGCGGGCCTCTACCTTGTCTTTGCCGCCCTTGTACCTGGCGATGGCCTCGAGCATGTCCCCGTTCGAGAGGGAGAGCTTATCTCGAAGGGTCTCCGCCCCTTCGAGGATATTGACGGACGAATACTGGGAAAAACGCTTTGTCTGTGCTTCACCCCTGTATCCCTTCTCGCTGACCACGTCCTTCTTGAAGCGGGACTCGGTCTGGAGGAGGCAGCAGAGAAGGATCGGATCGAGGCGGGTTACGCCTCCCGCCGAGGTAATCCACTTGCTGAGGAAGGGAAGGCGTTCTTTGGGCGCTTTCAGGTCGACGAGGGTCTCCTTCACCACATCCCTCGCCTCCGGCGGAGGGAGAATGGAAAAGATCCTCTCGGACTTGCTGTTCTCATACAAAAGACCCGTCACGCACAAGACCATGAGAAGGAACTTGGACGTAAGGTCCATAAATCTTAACATAGCGACACTCTCCTTTGCAGGCGTTTCACATTACCGGCTACTGTTAGCTCCCGGTCTCCTTCCAAGCCGGGAATCTTAAGACTGCCCGCCCGCTTCCGGTTTGTAGCCCCGAATTCCCCTCGGGGCCCCTCTCGTATGTCTTTCTTTCATGTCATGGTAATCGTTCGGTCCCGGCAAAGCAAGGGGCCGACCATATATGTCATCTGGCGGCCCGGCTGTCTCGACGGGTGATGAGGTGGTGGTCACCCTGATTTAGAGACCCGTTGCTTTCCGTCCCACCGTCACCGGTAGTTTGGCTTTTTCAGTATTTTCTATATGTTATACATGGTCTGACGCAAAAGTCAAGAAAAAAATGAATGGGAAGTCTATCCCCTTGGATGATATTTCTTGTGCAGCTCTTTCAGCCGCTTGCGGTCTACGTGCGTATAGATCTGGGTGGTGGAGATGTCCTCGTGGCCGAGGAGCATCTGGACCGACCGGAGGTCCGCCCCTCCCTCCAGGAGGTGGGTCGCGAAGGTGTGGCGCAGCACGTGGGGATAGAGGGGCCCGTGCTTGAGGAGGGTGCCGTATCTCCTCACGAGCTTCCACACGGCCTGTCGTGTCATGGATGTGCCCTTCCTGTTGGGAAAAAGGAAGGGCCCCTTCGGCTTCATCTGCTCCAGATAGAGCCTGAGCACCTCCCTCGCGTACGTGCCGATTGGGACCATCCGCTCCTTGGAACGCTTGCCCGAGGCGACGAGAAAGCCTGCGTCCAGGTTGATATCGCTCTTCTTCAAAGCGATCAGCTCTGATACCCTGAGGCCGGCTGCGTAGAGCAGCTCGAGAACCGTTGCGTCCCGAAGCGCGAGCCTCTGGTCCGTGGGCAGCTTGAGAAGCCGGACCATCTCTTCCTCACTCAACACCCTCGGGATAGGGACCTTAAACCTCGGCGTCTCAATTTCCAGGAGAGGATTCGCATTTATCTTGCCGTCCAGGAGGAGAAACTTGTAGAAGCTCCGTATGGCGGAGAGACCCCTCGCCATGGTTCGGCTCTTCTTCCCTTCAGTGCGCAGCCGCGAGAGATAGGCCTCGAAATTAGGCGATTCGAGGGAGCCCCCCGCCTCTTCCAGGAAAGTAAGGTAGCCCAGGATATCCCTGCTGTATGCCTCTATGGTGTGGACCGATGCGCCCTGCTCGGTCTTGAGGTGTGTCAGAAAGGTGTCGAGCTCGTGGTATGCGTTCAACAGTTAATGGGGCTCGCGTCCCCCCCTCCGGCATCAATTGGGGGGACATTCCTCTCGGGCACATTCCTCGAAGAGGTGTGTCCCCCTTCAAATCTTGATGGGCTTCCTATCTTCTACCGGTGGAGCCGAAACCCCCGCCTCCCCGCTCGGTCTCGGGCAGCCGGTCGACGGCATGGAAGCGGGCCCGGACGCACCTCTTGAAGACGATCTGGGCGATCCTGTCCCCCGGTCTCACTTCGAAGGGGGCGCCGCCGAGATTGATGAGGATCACCTTTATCTCACCCCGGTAGTCGGCGTCGATAGTGCCGGGGGTGTTGAGCACGGTCACGCCGAACTCGACGGCAAGGCCGCTGCGCGGCCTCACCTCGCCTTCGCACCCTTCGGGGAGGCTGATGGAGATTCCGGTGGGTATGAGGGCCCGTTCGAGGGGCGCGAGGACAACGGGCCCATCCGTGTGGGCCCGCAAGTCCATGCCCGATGCGGCCGACGACGCGTATCCGGGCAGAGGCGCGCCGTCCCTCGTCGTGACATAAACCTCTAGCTCTTCCATAGTTTTTCGATGGTGCCCTGTTTTACGGGCCCGAGGACGGCCAGCGCCATGGTCCCTTCATCGCCGAACACGAGGCCGCTCATCTCGTCCACCTGGGGTTTCTGGACCCTGTCGATCTTTTTCAGGGTTTCCTTGATGGGCTCGTACTGATCGAAGTAGATCTCGTTCTTCGCAAGGCGCCCCATGCGCGCCTCGGACCCCTCCAGGGAGATGAAAAAGTTGCCCTTGATGTGCTCCTTGGAAAAGGCAAGCTCGGAAGACGAGATCCCCTCCTTCCTGAGCCGTGAGCCTTCATCCTTTATGAGGCGGATCACCTCTTCGATGGACTCCTCCGAGCTGGAGGTGGATATGCCGAAGTTCCCCGTATCGTAGAAGCAGTTGACGTAAGAGAATATGTTGTAGACGAGGCCACGTTTCTCACGGACCTCCTGAAACAGATGGGAGCTCATGCTGCCCCCCACAATCGCGTTAAGGGCATACAAGGCGTACCGCCTCCCGTCCGTCTGGCTCACGCCGTCGGTCCCCAGGCACAGGTAGACGTGCTCCAGGTCCTTTTCGTAGACCTTGATGCCCGGGAAGCTCCGGGGCTTCTCGTTTGCAAACGAGGGTGCGCCCCCGTCTCTATAGCCGGAAAAGAGCTCCGCCATCTTTTTCACGAAGGCATCGTGGTCTATCCTGCCCACGGCCGTGATGATCGTGTTCCGGGGGCAATGGTAGGCCGCGAAGTGGGCCAGCAGATCATCCCTCGTGAATTTCTCGACGCTCCCTTCCTCACCGAGAACAGGCAGGCCGAGGGGATGGCCCTTGTAGTAGTCGGAAGTGAACAGGTCGAAGACGTACTCCTCGGGGTTGTCCTCGATCATCTTGATCTCCTGGATGACTACGTGCTTCTCCCGACTTATGTCGTCCTTTGTGAAAGTGGAATGCCTGCACATATCCGCGAGGACGTCGATGGCGATATCCATGTCGTCCCTGAGGACCCGCGCATAGAGGCACGTATACTCTTTGCCCGTGAAGGCGTTGAGCACCCCGCCGACGGCGTCGATCTCTCTCGCTATGTCCTGGGCCGTGCGCCTCTCCGTTCCCTTGAAAAGCATGTGCTCGATAAAGTGCGAGATGCCGCTCGTCTCCGCCGACTCATCCCTGCTCCCCGTCTTCCACCAGACGCCGAGAGAGACGGTAGGGAAGTAGGGGAGATTCTCGGTCACCACCTTGATTCCGTTATCGAGCACCGTTTTTCGGTACATCTTAGGCTTCTTTCTCCTTCGTTTCCTTAAGTGCCGCCTTCCTGGAGAGCCTTATCCTTCCGTTCGCCTCGACCTCTATCACCTTGACGGTAATCTCATCGCCCTCCTTGACCACATCGGTCACCTTCTTGATGTACGTGTCGGAAAGCTGGCTCACATGGCAGAGGCCGTCGACGCCGGGAAGGATCTCGACAATGGCTCCGAAGTCGACCACCCGCTTTACGACGCCCGTAAAGATGGTCCCCACTTCGATCTCTCTCGTGATGCCTTTGATGATTTCGATGGCCTTGTTTGCCGATTCCTCGTCCTGGGAGACGATCTTCACCGTTCCCGAGTCCTCGATGTCAATCTTTACGCCCGTCTGCTCGACGATACTCTTGATCACCTTGCCGCCCGGGCCTATGACCTCGCGTATCTTTTCAGGCCTGATCTTGAGGGTCCAGATGCGCGGGGCGTAGGGGGAGAGGATGGCCCGGGGCGCATTCAGGGTCTGACCCATGATGCCGAGGATATGGGAGATGCCCTTTCGGGCCTGGTTCACCGCCTGGGACATGATCTCCTTGGTGATCCCCTTCACCTTGATGTCCATCTGCACGGCGACGATCCCCCGGTCCGACCCGGCCACCTTGAAGTCCATGTCGCCCATGGCGTCCTCATCGCCCAATATGTCGGAGAGGATGACCTCCTTCCCTTCCTGCATGAGAAGCCCCATGGCAATGCCGGCCACAGGCTCGGACACAGGCACGCCCGCGTCCATAAGGGAAAGACATCCGGCGCACACAGAGGCCATGGAGGACGAGCCGTTCGATTCGAGGATCTCCGAGACTACCCGGATGGTATAGGGAAACTCCTCTTTCGTTGGGAGAATGCGTGAGAGCGCCATCTCCGCAAGGTGTCCGTGGCCGATCTCCCGCCTGGACGGGGCGCGGAGGAAGCTCACTTCTCCGACGCTGAAGGGCGGGAAATTGTAATGGAGCATGAAAGACTTGAAGCTTTCACCCTCGTGGAGCGACTCGATCTTCTGCTCGTCTTCGGACGTCCCGAAAGTGGTCACCGCGAGGGCTTGGGTCTCTCCCCTCGTAAAGAGGCCGGACCCGTGGGTCCTCGGGAGCACACCCACGTCGCAGGCTATCTTCCTGATGTCATCCGGGGTTCTCCCGTCGATCCGCTTGCCGGTCTCGTTGAGGGATTTCCTCATGAGCTCTTTCGTTATCTCTTCGAATGTCTTCCTCACGACCTTTTCTTCCACTTGTGGATAGTCGGTGAGGTGCTGGTCGTATACGCCTTTCACCCTTGCTGCCCGCTCCTGCTTCTTCTCCACGGAAAGGGCCTCGGCGAGATCCTTCACGATGGCGCCCCGAATCTGCCCCTTGAGGTCGGCCGGCACCTCGGCGATGTTGACCGTCCATTTCGCCTTGCCCATCTTCTCCCGGAGCTGTTCCTGCATCTCGATCAGGGGCATCATGCTTTTGTGGGCCAGGTCGATCGCCTCGATGAGGTCGTCTCCGCTGATGAAGTTGGCCTCCCCCTCCACCATCAATATGGCATCCTTCGTGCCCGCCACCACGATATCGAGGTCGCTCTCTTCGCCCTCTGCCGTGGTCGGATTCACGATGAATTCACCGGTCTTCTTCCTCCCCACCTTGACGGCCGCTACCGGGCCGAGGAAGGGTATGGGGGAGAGGACGAGGGCAGCCGAGCCGCCGATGATCCCGAGGGTTGCCGGATCGTTCTCCTGGTCTGCGGAAAGGACCGTGGCGATGATCTGGGTCTCCTGCCGATAGCCCTTGACGAACGTCGGCCGCAAGGGCCTGTCTATGAGGCGCGAGGTGAGTATCTCCCGCTCTGAAGGTCTTCCTTCTCTCTTGAAGAAGCCTCCGGGGAACTTACCCGCTGCATAGGACATTTCCTGGTAATTCACGGTGAGAGGGAGAAAATCCGTTGTCGCCTCTTCTTTCTCCGCAACCGCCGTGACGAGGAGCACGGTATCGCCGTACCTTATCACGACGCTGCCGTCTGCCTGTTTGGCGAGTGCGCCGGAACTGATCGAGAGCGGTCTGCCGCAGAATTCTATTGTCGCCGATTCTTCCATGCTTTTCCCTTCTTTTTATAGTCGTCTATTTTCTCAGGCCCAATCTTTCGATGACCTTTCGATACCTGTCTACGTTCGTCTCCTTGAGGTAATTGAGGAGCCTTCTCCTCGTTCCCACGAGCACAAGGAGACCCCGCCGCGAATTGTGATCTTTCGCAAACTTCTTGAAATGCTCGGTGAGCATCCTGATGCGCTCGGTGAGGAGGGCTATCTGCACCTCAGGGGAGCCGGTGTCCTTCTCATGAACCTTGAACGCCTCTATGATGGTCTGTTTTTGCGAAGTGTCGAGTGCCATGTGCCATGCCTCCTTAACTGTTGATTAACCTCTTCATCCTTATGGTCTTTGAATCGGTGTCCACCGCTCCTATGCCAAGGAGGACCCCATTCTTGCTCAAGAGCTTTGCGAGCTCACCGTCCTTCCAATCCCTGGACCCGCCCAGAAGGGGCAGGGGCATGCCGTTCTTCAGAAACTTCTCGAGAATGGGGTCGATGGTCAACCCCCGCGCCGTCTGCAGCACATCGTGCAGGGGGATGAGGAACTCCGACACGTCCTGTTTCGTGGTCAGACGGTCTACGGATACGCTCCTCGCGCCGAGGCTGAACTCCCCGTGCTGGGTCCGCTTCAGCGTATGGAGGGCTGCGCCGCAGCCGAGAAAGGCGCCGAAATCGTGGGCGATGACCCTGATGTAAGTCCCTTTCGAGCAGCTCACCTCCACGTCGACGAAGGGGTGGTCGTAGGCGAGAAAACGAACGTCATAGACCTCCACCTCCTTGCTCGGCGGATCGATGGCCACGCCCTGGCGCACCCACTTGTAGGCCGGCCTCCCATCTATCTTCTTCGACGAGTAAGCGGGGATCTTCTGCACGATCTTCCCCTTGAAGCGCGAAAGGGCCCCTGCCAGGGTGCCTGAGTCGAAAAGGGGCGGCTCAGTGTCCGTGAGGCGCGTGCCCTCCATGTCCAGGGTGTCTGTGGTGATGCCGAGCACGAACCTGGCCGCGTACCTCTTCTCCCCATTTTCGAGGAAGGGGATCAGCTTGACCCCTTCGTTCAGAGCCACGGGGAGAACGCCTGTCGCATTCCTATCAAGGGTCCCTATGTAGCCGATCTTCTTGAAGGGATGTATCCTCTTGAGCCTCCTTATGACGTCATAAGAAGTCATACCGGGACTCTTGTCCATGATCAGAAACCCGTCCATCATAAAGAAAACGCCCCTATTAGCCTGTTTTTCACTGCTTCGACATCGCCCTCGATCGTGCATCCCGCGGCCCTCTGGTGGCCTCCCCCGCCAAAGGATTTCGCAACTGCAGCCACGTCCACGTGGTCTTTCGACCTCATGCTCACCTTGTAGCGCCCGCCTCCGAGCTCCCTGAAGAGACAGGCCACTTCAACACCGCGAATCTCCCTGATCTGCTCGACAAAACCTTCGGTGTACTCGCGGTTCGTGCCCGTCCTCTCGAACATGCTCTGGGTCACGTATGCGGTGGCTATCCTATCGTGCTGAAAAAGCTCGAGGGTCCCGAGGACCTGGCAAAGGAGGTGAAAGCGCTCCTTCGGGTGACTCTCGTAGACCTCGGCCGCTACGTCCGCGGGGCGCACGCCCAACCCAACCATCTCCTCAGCGATTGAAAAGGCACGCTTGGTCGTGCAGTCGTAACGAAAAGAGCCGGTGTCGGTCAATATGGCGGCGTAGAGGTTCACGGCCATATCGAGGGTGATGCGCACTCCAAGGCTTGCGAAGATCAGGTAGAGTATCTCCGCGGTCGACGAAGCCCTTTCATCGACGATATTGAGCTGTCCGAAAGCCTCATTGGTCTCGTGATGGTCCACGTTGATGAGGTAGTTGCAGCCTTTTAGGACCTCGAAGTCATCACCCACCCGCTGAAGGTCCCCGCAATCGACCACGATTGCGACGTCATACCCTTCGCGGGGAAGCTCATCGACGATCACGGGCGGCTTCGGCAGGAAACGGTACCTGTAGGGAGCCTTCCCTCTCAGGTAGACCGCCGCCTCTTTGCCCATCCCCGTCAGGGCCAGACCGAGGGCGAAGGCGGAGCCAAGCGCGTCTCCGTCGGGATCGACGTGGGTGGCTACGATGAACTTCTTGCCCTTCTCGATCGCTTCCTTAACCCTCTGGAACATTCACTTCCTTCCCCGCCTTCACCTGCTTCAGGATCTCGTCTATCCTGTCGAGCTTTTCCTGGCCCGTGTCGAGGACGAACGTTATCTCCGGCATGTACTTGAGCTTGATCCTCGTTCCGAGCACATGCTTAATGTAACCCTTGGCGCGCCTGAGCGCCTCGACCGTTTTCCGGCGCTCCTCCTCGCTTCCGTATACCGAATAGAGCACCTTCGCATACTTGAGGTCCTCGGTCATCTTCACGTCGAGGATCGTGATGAAGCCGATGCCGGGGTCTTTGATCTCCTGCTGGATGATGGCGGAGATCTCCTCCCGGAGGGCGTCCTGCATGCGGAAGCGTCTATATTTCATCCCCTATCACCATGATCTCCGTCTTCGACGCGATCACCTCCCCGATATACATGGATTCGATATAGCGGGAGACGTTCTCGATAGTCGAGCTCACATGGTCCTGCTTGACGCCCACTACGGCAAAACCCACGGTCGCTTTCTGCCAGAGATTCGTCTGGTCGATCTCCATGATCGATATGTTGAACTTGCCTTTCGTTCGCTCCACTATCCTTGTCATGGCGTGCCGCTTTTCCTTGAGCGAGTGGTTCTCCGGCAAGAATATCTCGATTCGCGATATACCGACTACCATGCATCACTAGAGCGTCTGCTTCTCCTCTTCCTCCGTATAGAACTCCATGGTATCGCCTTCCTGGATGTCATTGAAGTTCTCGAAAGAGATGCCGCATTCGTATCCCGCGGTGACCTCCTTCATGTCGTCTTTGAACCGCTTGAGGGAGGCGATCTTTCCGCTGAACAGGACTTCCCCCTTCCGGATCACCTTCGCCGTGGAGGTCCTCGTTACCTTGCCTTCGGTGACGTAGCAGCCTGCGATGGTGCCGATTTTCGATACGGTGAATATCTTCCTCACTTCGGAAGAGCCTATCTTTACCTCCACGATCTTCGGCGCAAGCAAGCCCTCCATGGCCTTCTTGACATCGTCGATCATGTCGTAAATTATCGTGTATGTCCTGATATCGACCTTTTCCTGATCGGCGAGGCTTTGGGTCTTTGCCATGGGCTTTACGTTGAAACCGATGATGACCGCGCCCGATGCCATGGCGAGATTGACGTCGGTCTCCGTGATCGCTCCCACGCCGTTGTGGATGATGTTTATCTCCACGGCCTCGGTTGAGAGCCGTTTGAGGGCTTCGCCGATCGCATCGAGGGTCCCCCGGGCATCGCCCTTCAGGATGACATTGAGGGTCAGCTTTGGGGTCTCACCCAGACGGGAATAGAGATCATCGAGGGTAATCCGAGAGCTCTTGACCTGCTCTTTTTCCCTGATCTTCTCCTGCCTGAACCGGGAGACTTCCCGCGCGTACCTCTCCTCGGTGGTGGCAACGAAAGAATCACCCGCCTGGGGCACATCGGAAAAGCCGACCACCATCACCGGCGTCGAAGGCGGGGCCTTCTGTATTCTCTTGCCCTGGTCGTCGATCAAGGCCCTCACCCTTCCGAATGCTGCCCCTGCGACAAAGGGGTCCTGTATTTTCAGTGTCCCTTCCTGGATGATGAGGGTTCCGAAGGGTCCGTGACCCTTGTCGAGGCCCGACTCTATGATGATGCCTTTCGCAAGCTTGTCGGGATTCGCCTTCAGCTCGAGCAGGTCCGCTTGCAGAAGGATCAGCTCGAGCAGCTCCTTGATGCCGGTCTTCTTCTTTGCCGAGATCCTGGCGGTCA